>Ga0299912_10002506_pt1 | contig 15053 bp, 16 predicted proteins | sample RVTome_2_FD_207667 | JGI IMG/M metagenome (GOLD analysis project Ga0299912, IMG submission 207667) | Soil microbial communities from uranium-contaminated site in the Upper Colorado River Basin, Wyoming, United States - RVT95D214 (version 2) ... | reverse complement strand
AGATTCATACCGTTGGTCGCAAAGGCCGCCATAGGGGCGCCGCAGGCTGCCGCAACAGCCAAGGCGAGCAGGCGCTTGGAATTCTTCATTCGGGATCTCCTTGGTTTAACTGTGGAACGATGTTTGTTGTTTATTGTCTTGTTAGGTTTTTATATGACGCGGACACGATATTGCCGCGGTTTTGGGGTGTCAAGAGAACAACAGCATTTAAGTATTTGTGAATATTAATGTTTTCTTATCGGCAAGCAGCGACAAGGGCTTAGAAACATCACACTTGTCATGGATATAAAATATTGAGGAAAGTCCGTAGGGCGCGCGCACGAAAATGCCGGAACCCGGCCCGCTGCCGCCGGGGGCAACCACCTTGCACCGGGCATAAAAAAACCCCGCCGAAGCGGGGTTTTTTTGGGGTTCACTTCCGGGACACTACATGTACAGGCAGATGTCCGATTCGCCGGCAAATTCGAAGAATTTTGCGGCACCGGCATACTCCATCCCGTCGATGAAATCGCTGTGATCGAAACCGAACAGTTCCACGGTCATCTGGCAGGCGGTGAAGCGCACCTCAGCCTCCTGGCACAGCTCGCGCAGTTCAGCGATGGTGGCCACGCCGTTGTTGGCGATGGTTTTCTTCATCAGCGCGGTGGCCAGCGACTCGAAGCCGGGGATGTTGGCCTGGATGATGTTCGGGATGTTCCAGTTGATGCCGCGGAACCACTTCGGGCCGAACGGCATCTTCATCGGCATACCGGGGTTGCCCAGCGGGCTGACCTTGAGGCCATCCAGATCCTTGCGCACCAGTTGCAGGCCGTAGAAGGTGAAGAAAATCTCCACTTCATAGCCCAGAGCGGAAGCGGTGGACGCCAGGATGAACGGCGGGTAGGCCCAGTCCAGGGTACCCTTGGTAGCGATGATCGCCAGTTTCTTCTGATCGGACATTTGGAGCCCCCTCCTTAAATTTCTTGTTTTATGCCTTCTTGATCAGGAATACGAACTTGCCGCCTTCTTCGCCGGAGGACAGCAGGGTGTTGCCGGTCTGCTTGGCAAAGGCTTCGAAGTCCTTCACGGAACCGGGGTCGGTGGCAATGATTTTCAGCACCTGGCCGGAACCCATGCCGCCCAGGGTCTTCTTGGCACGCAGGATGGGCAGGGGGCAGTTCAGGCCGGAAGCGTCCAGTTCTTGATCGAAGTTCGCCATTGTTTCTCTCCTCGGGCTTTACGACAGTTGGAAAAAAAGGGCCACCATAGGCCCAACTATTAGAATACAAGAGCGAACTTATATGACAAACCCCGGGGGGAACGCAAGTTCAGACCGACCTACCCGAAAGGGGTAGATGGAATTCTTGTACGGTAAAACCTCTTATAAATTGATGGATTGCAGGGAACGGACCGCTTCCGTGACAACCGCCCGGAAAGCGGCAAAGCCGTCAGGCGACGGCCAGGCCGCCCTGCAACCAGGCCATGATGCCGCCCCGGAGGTTGTAGACGTTGTCCTTGCCCAACGAAGTCAGATAGGCGCAGGCCTGTGCCGAACGGGCACCGGTACGGCAGTAAATGACGACTTCGGAATCATCGGGGATTTTTTCCACGCTCATCGGCAGCATGTGCAGAGGAATATTGGTGGCGCCGGGGATGATGCCGGAGACGACCTCCATCGGGCTGCGGACATCGATCAGGCGCACGGACTTGCCCTCGCCTTCGAGCATGCGCTTGACGTCGAAAATCTCTATTTCTCGGAAATTGAACATGTTGTTGCAATACCTGCAATGAATTAGTGAATGCTAATATTCTATCGGCGCCCTCTCCACGTTTTCAATATCCCACAAGGGTAGCCTGCTTTCCCGAGGGGCCTCCCGCAGAACCACCTGTCAATCCCACGGTCTCAAAGCTGGTACGATCGGCCCTCACTCACACGGACGGACTCCTTGAAACTCGCCACCTATCTCCTCGCCTTTCTTCTGGGCACGGCGCCGGCGCACGCAGCCACCGACAGCCTGACGCTGCCCGACATCGGCGACAGCTCTGCCACAGCCCTCACCCCCGCCGACGAGGAGCGCATCGGGCGCGAAATGATGCGCTCCATCACCCTGTCGGGGATGCTGCTTACGGATCCGGAAGTGGAAGAGTATGTGCAGCAGCTCGGCTTCCGCCTGGTCTCCGCCGGCAACCAGTCGGCGGCAGGCTTCCGCTTCTTCGTGGTCAGCGCTCCCAGCATCAATGCCTTTGCCATGCCGGGCGGATATGTGGGCATCCATTCCGGGCTGATCACCGCCAGCCGTACGGAAAGCGAGCTGGCCGGGGTCATGGCCCATGAAATCGCCCACGTCACCCAGCACCACCTGGCGCGCAGCTACGAACGCGCCAGCCAGATGAATATGCCGCTCACCGCCGCGGTCATCGCCGCCATACTGCTCGGCGCCGGCAATCCGCAGCTGGGTGAGGCGGCGCTGGCCGCCACCATGGCCGGCGGCAGCCAGATGCAGCTGGACTTCACCCGCAGCAACGAACGCGAGGCCGACCGGGTGGGTATTCAGATGCTGGCCAGCGGCGGCTTCGACCCCCAGGGCATGCCCGGCTTTTTCGAGCGCCTGCAACAGGAATACCGCTACGCCAGCACCGGCCTACCGGAGTTTCTCAGCACTCACCCGGTCACCCTGGAGCGTATCGCCGACGCCCGCAACCGCGCCGATCAGTATCCCCCCAGTCCCGGCAACGACAGCCTCGGCTATCGCCTGATCCAGGCCAAGCTGCGCGTGCTGGAAACACGAAACCCCGCCGCGCTGACAGGGCAATATAGCGCCGATCTCGAGGGCGACGACGGGGTTGTGGAACGCTACGGCTATGCCCTGGCCCTGATGCGGCAGCATGACTACCCGCAGGCGCGGGTCCTGCTGTCAGCCTTGCACCGCAAAGATCCGCAACGCATCGCCTACATGCTGGCACTGGGGCAACTGGAGGCGGCGGACAACCGGCCAGCCGCCGCAGAACGCCTGTACCGGGACGGCCTGCACGCCTATCCGGGCAACTCCCTGCTCACCCTGGCGCTGGCGGAACATCTGCTGCGGCAGGGCGAACATGCCCAGGCCGCCCCCCTGCTGCGCGACTTCACCCGCAACCGCAGCGTACCGCCCCGCGCCTATGAACTGCTGGCCGAGGCCGAGACCCGCAGCGGCCGCCAGGGGGTGGCCTACATCGCCCTGGCCGACTATTACCGCAGCCTGGGCGAAACGCAGACCGCCATCGAGCAGCTCAATATGGCGCGCCGCGCCGGCGGACTGGATTTCTACTATCAGTCCCTGCTGGAGGCCAAACTCACCCAGCTGCTGGACGAAACCGCCCCGCTGCGGCAACGCTAATCCCCTCCCCTACTCCCCGGCAGCCACGGCCTGCCCAATGCCTCTGTAGAACCGGGTCCCCTCGGCGAACTATTCACCCGAGGGACTGGGCTCTACAGCCTGGAACCTCCCAACTGATCGGCATTACGGCCTGACCAATATTTTTTTCCTGCCATGGGAATAAACCCACCAGGTACATCCACTATAAGAACAGGCGCGTAGGGTTGATTCCTGTCGGTGCTCAAGAAGTAAATAATTGTTTTCTAATATATTAGTGACAATTGTTTATGTTTTTCGTCGGGGTTGTTCCGCGCGGCTTTATCGGTAATATGTAAAAAAAGGTGTGGGCAACCCGGGAGAGCCCGGTACCGACCATAACGCCACCGGCCACCGAAACACGGACCAAAACCACAACAACACGCGCACCAGCGAGTGCAACGAAAACCAACGAGGAGGAAACAATGCGGAAGCCCGCCCAACTGATAACCGCCGCCAGTGCTGTTGCGGCCATGCTCGGCGTCCTGACCCTCTCTGCACCGGCCGTCGCAGCCGATGCCGGAACGGTCGCCGAAGGCAAGAAGATCGTAGAGGATCGCAAGCTGGGCAACTGCCTTGCCTGCCACCAAATCGAAGGTGCCAACATGCCGGGCAACATCGGCCCCCCGCTGGTCGGCATGCAGGCCCGTTTCCCGGACAAGGCCAAACTGCGCGCGCAGATTTGGGACTCCACCAAGGCCAACCCCAACACCATGATGCCGCCCTTCGGCAAGCACGCGATCCTGACCGACGCTCAGATCGATAAGGTGCTCGAGTACATCTATACCCTCTAATTTCAGCTAGCGATAGGAGTCCCTTAACGTGAATACCAAGCGCAGAATCTTTCTCAAGAGCACCCTGGCCGGCAGCGCCATTGCCGTTGCCGTCGGCGCTGGCCTGCTCAGCCCCCGTCAGGTCCTGGCCGCCTGGCCCAAGGACGCCTTCGAGGCCAAGAACATCGCCGCCAGCCTGAAGGGCATCTACAACGCCGATATGACCACCCCCAGCAGCGACATCGAGATCAAGGCCCCGGATATCGCCGAAAACGGCGCCGTGGTCCCGGTCACCGTCAATGCCGGCATGAAGGGCATCGAGTCCATCAGCCTCTTCGTCGAGCAGAACGGCACCCCCCTCATCGCCGTGTTCAACCTCGCCCCCAATGCCATCGGCACCGTCTCCACCCGCGTCAAGATGGGCAAGACCTCCAACGTGGTGGCCGTGGTCAAGGCCGGCGGCACCATGTATGCCGGCCGCAAGGAAGTGAAGGTCACCATCGGCGGTTGCGGCGGCTAAGCCTCGGCTCACATTGACGAATTGACGATACAGAGGAATATCCAAATGGCAGATTCAATCAAGATCCGCGCCACCCTCAAGGGCGACGTGTGCACCGTCAAGGCGCTGATCAAGCACGAGATGGAAACCGGGCAGCGCAAGGACAAGAAGACCGGCCAGGTCATCCCGGCCCACTTCATCCAGGAGGTCAACTGCACCCACAACGGCAGCAACGTGCTCAACGCCGCCTGGGGCGCCGCCATCTCCAAGAACCCCTACCTCTCCATCGAGTTCGCCGGCGCCAAGAAGGGTGACAAGGTCTCCCTCTCCTGGGTCGACAACAAGGGCGAGAAGGACTCCACCGAAACCGCCATCGGTTAAGGGGTTGGCCGGAAATATAATAACCACTACATGCCAGATGTAAGAGGAGTCAGGATATGAAAGCATTGCTTACCACGGCAACCGCACTGGCCTTGCTGGTCGGTGCACCGCTCGCCGCGCAGGCGTCACCGCAGCAGGATCTCAAAGAGTTCCGCGAGTACTACATGAAGAAATTCCCGGGCGTTCCGCTCAACGAGTTCAGCAACGGCGTCTACGCCATCGATCCCGTCTCCCGCGTGACCTGGGAAGCGATCGAAGAGGATTTCCCGCCCTACGAGGATGATCTGAAGAAGGGCGAGAAGATGTTCAAGACCCCCTTCGCCAACGGCAAGACCTACGGCAGCTGCTTCCCCAACGGCGGCATCGGCATCAGCCAGAACTACCCCTACTTCGATGCGGCCAACAACACCGTCAAGACGCTGGAGCAGGAAGTGAATGAATGCCGCGTCAAGAACGGCGAGAAGCCGCTCAAGGCCAATAAGGGCGATATCGCCGCGGTCACGGCGTACATGGTCTATACCTCGCGCGGCAACAAGGTCAACGTCAAGGTGCCGAACGATCCGCGCGCCCTGGCGTGGTACGAGCGCGGCAAGCGTCACTTCTACATGAAGCGCGGCCAGCTCAACCTGTCCTGCGCCAACTGCCACAAGGACAGCTCCGGCCTGTACATCCGCGCCGAGATGCTGAGCCCGGCGCTGGGTCACACGACTCACTTCCCGGTGTTCCGCCAGGCCTGGGGCGACCTGGGCACCCTGCATCGCCGCTATGGCGGCTGCAACAAGCAGGTCCGTGCCAAACCCTTCCCCAGCCAGAGCGACGAATACCGTGCGCTGGAGTATTTCCATACCTACATGAGCAACGGCATCAAGGTGAACGGTCCGGGTAGCCGCAAGTAGGCCCCTGCCCCCCTTATGAAAACCCGGCTCCGGCCGGGTTTTTTTTGATAACTCAAGTTGTATCCATCTTCCTGCGCATCGTGCACCGATTCACCGGCCATCCACGCCGGTGCCGAAATGGCACCACCCCGGGCTTTTCCCGTATCATGAAGGACGGGTAACCGCGCCGTACCAACAGCAGTCTCCCGCTGGTGCATGTGGCCCCATTACCCGAAACCATACGTTTACCGCAGCAAACGGTGTGCCCCTAAAAACATGAGGAGCTGGACGTTGGAAAATCTTACCCTCACCACGGAAATGATCTGGGTGATGGCGATACTCGCCTTCACCATCTATCTGTTTGTCTCGGAAATCGTGCGCGTCGACGTCGCCGCCGTGGTGGTTATGGTGCTGCTCGGCCTGACCACCGTAATTCCCGACGCCGTGGTGCCGTCGCTGGTGGATGCAAAACACCTGTTTGACGGCTTTGCCAGTAACGCAGTCATTTCCATCATCGCCGTGATGATCATCGGCGCCGGCCTCGACAAGACCGGCGTGATGGGCAAGGTGGCCAACTTCATCATGAAGATCGGCGGCTCCACCGAGCAACGCATCATCCCGCTCATCTCCAGCACCGTGGGCTTCATCTCCAGCTTCATGCAGAACGTCGGCGCCGCCGCCCTGTTTCTGCCGGTAGTCAGCCGCATATCCAACCGCACCGGGCTGCCCATGTCGCGCCTGCTGATGCCCATGGGCTTCTGCGCCATCCTCGGCGGCACCATGACCATGATTGGTTCCAGCCCGTTGATTCTGCTCAACGACCTGATCCTCACTTCGAACAAATCGCTCATCGCCCAGGGACTGGAGGCGATGGACACCTTCGAGCTGTTCGCGGTGACGCCGATCGGCATCGCCCTGGTCGCCACCGGCATCATCTACTTCGTCCTCGCCGGCCGTTTCGTCCTGCCGGTCAACAAGAGCGAAGGCGGTGAAGGCATCAGCACCATGGAGTACTTCCGCAGCCAGTACGGCCTGAGCGGCGACATCTTCGAAGTCAGCGTGGCCGCCGGCAGCCCGCTGGCGGACAAGACCGTGGAAGAACTGGAGGCCGCGTTCGGCCACGACGTTTCCATCATCGCCCTGCGTATCGGCGACGACGCCCGCATCAGCCCGTCGCGCGACGTGACGGTGCCGGCCAACGCCGTACTCGCCCTGATGGGTTCCAACGAATCCATCCAGCGCCAGGCCGATGCCTACAAGCTGGACCGCACCGGCGGCATGAACAACTTCGCCGACGTGCTGACCTCCAGCCGCGCCGGTATCTCCGAAATAGTCATCCCGCCCAACTCGCGCCTGATAGGCAAGTCCCTCAAGGAACAGCGCCTGCGCAAGACCTACGGCCTCAACGTGCTCGCCGTCTATCGGGGCACCGAGGTGATCAAGGAAAACCTGCGCGACGTGGTGCTGCAGTCCGGCGACACCCTGCTCCAGCACAGCAGCTGGGACGACCTCGCCGCGGTGGAGAAGAACCGCCGCGATTTCCTCGTCATCACCACCGACTATCCGCACGAGGAGCTGCGTCCGCACAAGGTGCACTTCGCCCTGGTCTTCTTCCTCATCGCCCTGACCATGATCCTGTTCACCGACGTGCGCCTGTCCATCGCCCTGCTCACCGGCGCCATGGGCATGATCCTCACCGGCGTACTGACCATCGACGAGGCCTATGGCGCGGTCAGCTGGAAGACTGTGTTCCTGCTGGCCAGCCTGATCCCACTGGGCCAGGCGGTGGAAAGCAGCGGCACCGCCGGCTGGATCGCGGTGCAGACCCTGACCCTGCTCGGCGGCGACGTGAACCACGTCCTGCTGCAGGCCGTTATCGCAGTGCTGGCGACGTTCTTCACCCTGGTGATGTCCAACGTCGGCGCCACGGTGCTGCTGGTGCCGCTGGCAGTGAATATCGCCGTGCAGGCCGGTGCCGACCCTGCGGTGTTTGCCCTCACCGTGGCCATCGCCACCTCCAATTCCTTCCTGATTCCAACCCACCAGGTGAACGCCCTGATCATGGGCCCGGCCGGCTATCGCGTGGCCGACTTCATGCGTGCCGGCGGCATCATGACCGTGCTGTTCCTGATCGTCAGCCTGGCCATGTTGAACGTCGTGTTCTGATGGGAATATGGGGGAGCCAGTGTGCACCGTAGGGTGCGCACTGCACACCTCGCGGCGTTGCGGTGCGCAATGCGCACCCTACGAAGAAGGCAGAAAACAAAAAAGCCCGCATCAGCGGGCTTTTTTGTGGGTGGTGATTGGTGGGCCGTGTGAGACTCGAACTCACGACCAATCGGTTAAAAGCCGAGTGCTCTACCGGCTGAGCTAACGGCCCAGGTTAAAGAAGCCGCATATGCTACCGCACTCAGCGGAAATGGCAAGCAGCGAAGTGGAAGTTACAAGTGGCAAATTCCAAGTTTCAGGAACAACCCGGTCACGTAGGCCCGATATAGCGCAGCGGTATCGGGCAAGATTCGCCGGGCTGGGCGGGAGCCCCGAGAGGCTCCCGCAGCAGTCCTACACCGCTTCCAGCTTGCGCAGCGACGACGGCAGCAGACGCATGTCCACCAGGGCGGTGATCAGCGCCTTGGCCAGGGTGGCGTCGTCTTCGTAGACCATCTTGTAGTACTGGATCTTCATGGTCAGCGCGCTGCCGAACACAATGGCGACGAAGGTGATGATGGAACCGACCGCCAGGGTGGACACACCAGTGATGGCCTGGCCGACGGTGCAGCCCATGGCCAGCACGCCGCCGAAGCCCATCAGCGCGGCGCCGATGAAGTGATTGAGAAAATCACGCACGCCGGCGAACCATTCGATGCGGAAGCCCTTGCTGAACAGCGACCACAGCAGCGAACCGAGGATCACGCCGAACACGGACATGATGCCGAAGGTCAGCAGGCTGCTGTCGAAGCCCTTGCCGACGTAGCCGACGGTCTGTCCCATGGGATTGATGAAGGTGAAGGACTGCGGGCTCAGCGGCGCGCTGTCCGGCTTGTCGTCGATGCCGGCGTGGAAATCAGGGTACATGTCCCAGTATTCCTTGGTGGGATTGACCGAGTCGCGCAGGGCGACCACTTCGTCCTCGATGTTGAGGTTCAGGTTGGACGTGACGTACCAGGCGCCCAGCACGCACAGGCCCACCACCACGCCGCCGAGGATGTTGTCGAAGCTGCCGCGGAACTCCGCCGACTTGAGGATGAACGCCAGCAGGCCGGCGGCGATGAGGCCGCCGATCACCAGGCGCGCCGTCACGGCGTTATCGCTGCTGACCAGGGAACCGAGGTCCTGGTGGCTGCCCACGTTGACCGCCAGCGGGCGGATCCAGTCGATGAACAGTAGGGACATCAGGGTCTGGTCACTGCCGGGGAAGGGGTTGACCATGAAGTAGGCGATGACGCCGATGATCAGCAGCACCATGACGGACTTGATATTGCCGCCACCGATGCGGATCAGGCATTTGTTGCCGCAACCGCTGGCCAGGGTCATGCCGATGCCGAAGATGAGGCCGCCGAGCAGGTTTTCGGCCCAGACCAACTGGCCCATGCGGTAGGGCGGGAAGGCATCATTGACCGCCACCAGACCGGCCGCCTCCAGTACCACCACGCCTACCAGCGCCACGACGATGGCCAGCAGCCAGGCCCGCATGCGGCCCCAGTCGCCCATGTTGACCGCATCGGACACCGCACCCATGGTGCAGAAATTGGTCTTGTTCACCACCGCACCCAGCACCAGGGCGATGGCGAAGGTGGACCACAACAGCACGGATTGTGCCTCGGCAAAGCTTTCGAACGTCATAATGTCTCCTCGCGCCTAAATGTGTGACCGCTGGCGGGCCGGCATGGTTGCATCGGATCCCTGAAATGGGCGGCAGCCAATAGTAGATGTAGTAATGCGGTCGGTTATTCCAGGAAATAAGCCTGACGAAAATACCTGATTGGGCCGCTCGATGCATTATCCCGATTGGTAGAGGGTGGGATCCGGCAGCCCGGCCGCGGCGAAGCCGGCGGCCCGCAGGCGGCAGGAGTCGCAGACGCCGCAGGCGCGCCCCCGGCCGTCCGGGTTGTAGCAGGAGAGGGTCTGGCCGTAATCGACGCCCAGGCTGGTGCCGGCGCGGATGATTTCGGCCTTGCTCATGTGGATCAGGGGCGCGTGGATGGTGAGGCGGTGGCCCTCCACCGCGGCCCGGGTGGCCAGATTGGCCATCTGTTCGAAGGCAGCGATGAACTCGGGGCGGCAGTCCGGGTAGCCGGAATAATCCACCGCGTTGACGCCGATGAAGATGTCGCCCGCTCCCAGGACCTCGGCCCAGGCCAGGGCCAGGGACATAAAGACGGTGTTGCGCGCCGGCACGTAGGTGACCGGGATCCCCTCGCCGGGGGCGTCGGGCACGGCGATGGCATCGTCGGTCAGGGCCGAGCCGCCGAACTGGCGCAGATCCAGGGGAAAGGTACGGTGTTCCACCGCCCCCAGGCTGCGCGCCACCCGATCGGCGGCCGCCAGTTCGCTGCGATGACGCTGGCCGTAATCGAAACTCAGCGCATAACAGGCATGGCCCTGCGCCCGTGCCATGGCCAGCACCGTGGCCGAGTCCAATCCGCCCGAAACCAGCACCACAGCCGATTGCATGGTCACCGCCCTCGCTCCTCGCCCCACAGGATCTTGTGCAGCTGCAACTGAAAACGCACCGGCAGGCGGTCCTGCAGGATCCATTCCGCCAGCTGCGCCGGCTCGAGGCGGCCGTGGCAGGGCGACAGCAACACCTCGCCGCGCGTCGTCAGGTCATAACGCGCGATGATCTCCCGCGCCCATTCGTAGTCAGCACGATCGCACAGCACCAGCTTGGTCTGATCCTGCGCCGTCAGCCACTCAATATTCTGGTAGCGGTTCTTTCCCGCCTCCCCCGAGCCCGGGGTCTTCAGGTCCATGACCTTGATTACCCGCGGATCCACCCCTGCCACGTCGAGTGCGCCGCTGGTTTCCAGCGACACCTCGTAGCCGGCATCGCACAGGCGCGCCAGCAGGGCCAGGCAGGTGCGCTGCGCCAGCGGCTCGCCGCCGGTGACGCAGACATGGTGCGCGCCGTATTCCGCCACCTGCGCCAGTACCGCGTCCAGCGTCATCCCCGCGCCGCCGCTGAAGGCATACTCGGTATCGCAGTAGGAGCAGCGCAGCGGGCAGCCGGTGAGGCGCACGAATACCGTAGGGAAGCCCGCGCTGCGTGACTCGCCCTGCAGGGAGAAAAATATTTCAGTAATGCGCAGACGTGCTTCGTCCATGGGAATCCGAAATGCAGATGGGCCCCCGCGGGCACAGTGGCGCGCAATGTGTATTCATTGAGCTGCCTCTGCCAGCGGTGCCCTAGTCAATACCAGGCGCTGAGTCTTGCCACTTGTAACTTGAAACTTGCAACTGCCTTATCAGTTGCCCTCGCCGCGCATCTTCTGCAGGAAGGCGTTGGCCTGGCCCGCTTCGGTGGTATCGGGATAGAGTTTGGCCAGTTCGGTCAGCATCTTGCGCGCCTCACCCTTGTCGCCCAGTTCGTACTGGCTGTAGCCGATCTTCAGCATCGCCTCCGCCAGCTTGGGGCTCTTGGCATAGCGCTGGATCAGCACGCGGTAATCGGCAATGGCCTGCTTGAAGTTGCGCTGGGCGTAGTTGGCCTCGCCGATCCAGTACTGGGCGATATGGCCGTAACGCCCATCCGGATATTCCTTGAGGAAGGCGCGGAAGGCGGTGATGGCCTGTTCGTAGCGCAGATCGCGCAACTGGTTGAAGGCCTGTTGATAGGCATCGCGCTCCCGATCGGCAGCCGCAGCCGCGGCCGGGGTCGCGACCGGAGCGGGAGCCGGGGCCGCCACGGGCGCCATCGGGGCCGGGGCCGGGGCAGACGCCGGAGCGGGTGCCACTGCTACGGCGGGGGCTGTCGGGACGGGCGCCGGAGCCGGCGTGGCCGACAGGGGCTGCGGCGCAACGCCGCCGCCTTCGCGCTCCAGGCGGGACATCCGGCGATCGATGTCGAGGTAGAGATCGCGCTGGCGCTGGCGCAGCTCCGCCACGGCGTGGCCCTGCTCCTCCATCTGGCCGCGCAGCTGCTGCACCTCCTGCTCCAGTCGGTCCAGGCGCGTCGCCATCTCCACCAGCGCCTGGCTTTCCATCTGCCGCTCCAGGCGGCCTACGCGATCCTCCAGCGGCTCGGCGCCATACGCCGGCCATGCCGCCGCCGCGATGAACGCCGCCACCAGCGGCAATGCCGTCTTCCGCAGGCGGCCTTCTGTGTTCTGTCGTTTCATATATCAGTATCCCGAATAGAGCAGTTCGACGCGGCGGTTCAACCGCCATGCGGATTCGTCATGCGCAAAGGCCACCGGTCGTTCCTCGCCGAAACTGATCACCTGCAATTGACGCGCACTCACCCCCTGCAGCGTCATCAGACGTTCCACCGCCTTGGCACGGCGCTCGCCCAGGGCCAGATTGTATTCGCGCGAGCCGCTTTCGTCCGCATGGCCTTCCAGCACCACCGAAACCTCCGGGTTCTGCGCCAGGTAGCCGGCGTGGGCCGCGATCAGATCGCGGCTTTCCGGCGTCACCTCGCTGCTGTCGAAGGCAAAGTAGATGACCCGCTTCGACAGCGGACTGGCCGGGTCGGACAGCGGCGATACGCCCATATCACCGCCCAGCTGCGCCCCGCCGGTCTCGGCGCCGTCACGGGGCTGCCCCTCGCCGGCGCCGATGCCGCGCTCCTCCACCGGCACGTCCTCCGGCCGCTCCTCCAGGCTACCGCACGCGACCAGCATCAGACTGCTCAAACCGACTGCCCACAACGCCCTGCGTCTGCTGTTCATGTCTCTAACTCCTATTCGCCGAAGAATGGTGACCAGGCTGGCTCACGCACGTCGCCCTTTTTCAGGCCCAGCCGCTGCCGCGCCCGGCCGTCCGCCGAAACCGCTTCCAGTACCCCGCGATCCCCCACCTCGGTAGCGTAGAGCACCATGGTGCCGTTGGGGGCAAAGCTGGGGGATTCGTCCTGCCGGGTATCGGTCAGCACCCGCAGGGTGCCGCTGTCCAGTTCCAGCACGGCAACCCGGTAACGCTTGCCGTCGCCGTGCACCATCGCCAGCCGCTTGCCGTCGGCGGACAGTGCCGGGCTGGCGTTGTAACTGCCCTCGAAGGTGACCCGCTGCGGCGAACCCAGCGGCCGGCCGCCGTCGTCAATCTGCACGCGGTAGATCTGCGGCCGGCCGCCGCGATCCGAGGTGAAATACAGGCCGCGGCCGTCCGCCGTCCACACCGGCTCGGTGTCGATGGCGAAATGCTGCGTCACCCGCGCGAGCCGGCCGCCGGCCAGCTCCAGCACGTAGATTTCCGGGTTGCCGTCGCGCGACAGGGTGAGCGCCAGGCGCCGGCCGTCAGGGGAGAAATCTGGGGCGCTGTTCAGGCCGGAAAACTCCGCCAGCTTCTGGCGGTTGCCGCTGGCAATGTCCTGCAGATAGATCATCGAGCGGCCGTCCTCGAAGGACACATAGGCCAGACGGCGTCCGTCCGGCGCCCAGGCCGGCGACAGCAGCGGCTGGCCGGAGGTGAGGATCACCTGTTCGTTGTGACCGTCGGCATCGGCCACTTCCAGCCGGAAGCGGCGCTTGCCCGCCTCCAGGTTTTCCACGGTGACGTAGGCGATGTGGGTGTCAAAGGCGCCGCGCTGCCCGGTAAGGCGCTGAAAGATGATGTCGGCGATCTGGTGCGCCACCCGGCGCAGGTGGGTGGCGTCGGTCTGCAGGCTGTAGCCCGCCAGCTGCACGCCGCGCACCGCGTCGAACAGCTGGAACTGCACCTGGTAGCGGCCGTCGCGCAGCTCCACCCGGCCGATGACCAGGTTGTCGCTGCCGGCACCACGCCACAGATTGAAGTTCACGTCACGGCCGTCCACCGGGCGCTGCGGCAGGCGCTGCACGTCCAGCGGCGCGAACTGGCCGCTGCGCGCCAGATCGGCGCTGATGATGGCGGCGACGTCCTCGGTGGGCACGCCGGCGCCGCTCCAGCCGAAGGGCACCACGGCAATGGGCATGGCGCCCTCCAGGCCCTGGGTGATTTCAATGCTGAGGCGGGCCTGGGCCGTACCGGCCAGCAACATGCATGACAACAAGATTATTCTGATCGCGTTCAAGGCACTACCTCGCTTCAAAGTTGAACTCGACCTCACGGTCCCAAACCTCCGCCACCGGCGGCGGCGGCAGCGGTGATGCCTTGTGCACCGCATTTTCCACCGAACGGTCGAACACCGCATCGCCGCTGCTGCGGGTGATGCGTACCGCCACCACGTCACCGGTGGGCAGCTGCTGCACCAACACCGTGCAGGTCATGCCCGGACGCACCGTGGAGGGCCGCAGCCAGTTGCGCTCCACCTTGTTGCGGATGTCGGCCTTATATTGCTGCGTCAGCGTGGCATTCTGCCGTGCACGCTCCTGCGCCTGTTTCTGGGCCTCGGCGTTCAGCCGGCGCTCCTCTTCTGCCATTTTCGCCTTCAGTTCCTGCTCGGCGAGCGCCTTCTTGCGCGCGTCCTCTTCCTGCTTGCGCTGTGCCGCCAGTTCCGCGGCGCGCTTTTCCTCGGCGACGCGCTTCTGCTCCGCTTCCGCCTGCGCCTTCTTCAGCTCGGTCAGCCGCTTTTGCTCCGCCGCCTCCTTCACCTTGCGCTCCTGCTCGGCGACCGCGCGCTGTTTCTGTTCCTCCGCGGCGCGGCGTTTCAGTTCTGCGGCACGCTGTTCCTCGCGCTGGCGTGTTTCCTTGGCCCGTTGCGCCTCATCCTGCAACTGCTTGCGCCGCGCGTCCTCCAGCTGTTGCTGCCGGCGCGCCTCGGTACGCAGCCGCTCGACTTCGGCCTGTACTTGCGCCTCATCCACCGCCCGCGCCTGGATCGGCTCCGCCTCCGCCGGTGTCGCCGCTGACGGCGGTCGCGGCGTCGGCGCATGCAGGCTGACGCCGAGCAAGCCGATCAGCACCGCATGCAGCAGCAGCGCCCAACCGTAAGGAGAAAACTTGCCTGACATCCGATAGCGTTCCTGAAATGTAAAACCATTCACCGCAAAGACGCAAAGAGCGCCCGGTCAGCAGT
>Ga0299912_10002504_pt1 | contig 15054 bp, 17 predicted proteins | sample RVTome_2_FD_207667 | JGI IMG/M metagenome (GOLD analysis project Ga0299912, IMG submission 207667) | Soil microbial communities from uranium-contaminated site in the Upper Colorado River Basin, Wyoming, United States - RVT95D214 (version 2) ... | reverse complement strand
TTGATGCAACAGGGATGTGTGGTGCTTGCAGGGTAGAAGTCGGAGGGGAAACAAAGTTTGCCTGTGTTGATGGTCCTGAATTTGATGGGCATAAGGTTAATTTCGATTTGCTCATGGCAAGACAGAGAATGTATCCTGAAGAAGAAAAGATAGCTTTTGAAAAGTTTAAAGAAAAGATGGAGGTTAAATAGGATGGAGGCAGGGAAAAGCGAAGAGAAGAAGACCAAGGCGCGCGTAAAAATGAGAGAGCAGGACCCTCTGGAAAGGGCAAGGAATTTTATGGAAGTTCCTTACGGATATACCCCTGATGAGGCGATTGAAGAGGCAAATAGATGTTTAACCTGTTTGAGACCTGCCTGCAGAAACGGCTGCCCTGTAGAGGTGGATATACCTTCATTCATAAAATTAATTAAAGAAGGAAAATTTATAGAAGCCGCATGGAAGGTTAAGGAAAAGAATGCATTGCCTGCTGTCTGTGGAAGGGTATGTCCACAGGAGATTCAATGTGAGTCTTTATGTATCCTGGGTAAGAAAGGCGAGCCTGTAGCGATAGGTAACCTGGAAAGATTTGCTGCTGATTATGAGAAAGAGAAAGGTGCGATAAAGATTCCTGAGAAACCAAAGCCTACCGGTAGGAAAATAGCCATAATAGGGTCCGGACCTGGTGGATTAACCTGTGCAGCCGACTTAATAAAATCAGGGCATCAGGTAACCTTATTTGAGGCATTACACAAACCAGGTGGGGTTTTGATTTACGGTATCCCGGAATTCAGACTTCCAAAGGCAATAGTTGAGAGAGAGGTGGAATATATAAAGCAACTGGGAGTTGAATTAAGGCTCAATACAGTGATCGGAAAACTCTATACAATTGATGAATTATTAAATGATCAGGGATATGATGCCTGCTTTATTGTAACAGGTGCAGGATTGCCTATATTTATGGGAATACCAGGAGAAAATTTAAATGGCATTTATTCTGCTAATGAATTTTTAACAAGGGCTAATCTAATGAAGGCATATCTCTTCCCTGAATATGATACACCTATAAAAAGAGGTAAAAAGGTAGCTGTATTCGGTGGTGGCAATGTTGCTATGGATTCAGCAAGGGTAGCCTTAAGACTTGGGGCAGAAAAGGTTTATCTTATATACAGGCGTTCTGAGGCTGAGATGCCGGCAAGAAAGGCAGAAGTTCACCACGCACATGAAGAGGGAATAGAATTTGTATTCTTAACAAACCCGACAAGATTTATTGATGATGGCAAAGGAAATGTCTGCGGTATTGAGTGTATTAAGATGGAACTGGGAGAACCTGACCAATCAGGCAGGAGAAAACCTATTCCTATTAAAGGCAGCGAATTTCAGATTGAAATTGATGTAGCAATCCCGGCGCTCGGGACAAGGTCAAATCCACTTTTATCAAGCACCATACCTGATTTAAAGTTAAACAAGAGGGGTTATATTGTAGCTGAAGAAGGGACTGGTATGACCTCAAAACCGGGTGTTTTTGCCGGAGGAGATATAGTTACAGGCTCTGCAACAGTTATTTTGGCTATGGGTGCAGGAAGAAAGGCAGCAAATGCGATTAATGAGTATTTAAAATGGAAATACTGGGATGTTAGTAATTTGCCGAAATCTTAACCCTGTAGCCCTAACTCTTTTTTGAGCCAGGCTTCCAGTTTTTTATTAATAGGATACATGCCAAAGTATTCCTTGCCTTTATTTTCTTCTATAGCCTCAGCTATGAGTTCATCAGGAATTTCGTCAATATTTGCGACTGTTTCAGCATAACCCATAGTAGTATGGCACATTAAAAAAAGGCCTGGTTTATCCCCTGACATCTTATCTATATAAAAAATATACCCCCTTATTATTTTTTCCTTCCGTTTGCCTTCTTCTGTTAAACTGTATCTCGGTTCCATGAGCTGTTTTGGTTCAATATCCCAGATGATATCTTTAAGAACCTCTTTATCTTTCTTAAGATCATCTAATAATGCAATGTCATCGAATATCATAATCGTGCAGCCTCCTTAGTTTTTATTTTGATCTTCTTTCATGATGTCATAAAGCCTTTCAGCGGTCATTTTATACCCAGTGCATTTTTTATAGCTTCCTCATCAAGCCCTAATACTACTTCTTCTATCACAAGGGTAGGATAAGTAACTGCAGGGTTGTATTTCTTAACTTCCTTTGACGTAACCCATTGTTCACCGCTATCGAGTAAATCTACTTCAATAAGTTCATATTTTATATTGTATCCGTCAAGAAATTTCTTCACCCTTTTACATGTTGGGCATGTACTCAGTGAATAAAGTCTTACCTTCTTTTTCTGCTCTTCCATCTCTTCTCCTATGCATTTCCTATCGGACCAGGGTTATTCTGTTTATAAACCTCCATGGATGTTATCCCGACATCTTCGAGCATTTCCAGGTTTGCCCTGTTGGTGGTTTCTATCGAGACCTTTAATACAGACGCAACCTCCGGTAAAGAAAGACCTTTTGCGTAATGCATATCTGCAATCATTATCTTTAAGGCATCGTCCTCAATGAATTCCTTTAATTCTTTATCTTCAACATTTACGACACTGCATGCTTCATTAAAACTCAATCCGGTTTTTAATCCTTCCATTATCTTTGCCATAGCCGCATTGTAGATTTTATTTTCCTCCGCCGTATATTCCTTGTAATTAAGGTCTCCCATAAAAACTCCTCTTATTATTGTTTGTAATATAGACTTTAACACACCATATAACGTTTTATCTATGTATGATAATATAAAAAATTATGGATCCCCTCGGGAAAAAGGAACTTCTTTATTTTTATAACAGACATCTCAAGGACTTTGGTGATGCACCACAAGCGGTCAGGTGGACTCCTGAAGGCCAGCGTCGCAGATATGAAACCCTCCTTAAGATAGCAGGAGATATCTCAGGTAAAAAAATCCTCGATTTTGGATGCGGCAAGGGAGACCTATATGGATTTATTAAAGGGAGGGATATCTCCATAAATTATTGTGGTATTGATGTAAATGAAAATCTGATTAAATTAGCGAAAAGTAAGTACCCGGAGACAGAGTTTATTGCCGTGGATTTAGAAGAGTCAGAATTTGAGCGGGTGTTTGATGTAATCTTTATTTGTGGGGTATTTAATCTTAGAATAGCAGGGATTGAAGAGTCCATGAAAAATGTTCTGAAAAAACTTTTCAGACTATGCAAAGAGGCCCTTCATGTAAATTTCCTCACATATTATGTTCCACAGAGAAACGTGGAACTATTTTATGTGAAACCTGAAGAGATATTAAAATATATCATCTCGGAAATTTCTCCTTCGGTGGCGCTTATGCATCAAAAAGAGGATATTTTCATATCGATCTATCCTGTCTGAAGTCCTTTATAGGAGATATTTTTTGAATGAGAATCCTCCAAAATCCCTATAACCCGTCAAAATACGGAATGTGTCCCTTACCCTTTCCTATTGGGCTTTAGGACATTAAAATAAAAGATCTGATAATCGTGTTTATCCCTCCATCCTTGACTATCAGTAACATTTATGTTACCATTTATCAGGAATGGGGAAAACAAGAGTAGTTGAGTATTTACAGGATGGAAGGTCTGTCTTTGAAAAGTGGTTTAACAGTTTGGATGCTCATGCATCAGCAAAAGTTACCACAGCTTTATATCGATTGGAACAGGGCAATTTTTCGAATGTGAGATCTATTGGTAAAGGTGTTTCGGAATATAAAATCGATTTTGGCCCAGGGTACAGGATTTATTTTGGTCAGGATGGCAATACTTTGATTATACTGCTGGGAGGCGGTTCCAAGAAAACTCAGGGCAGAGATATCAAAAAGGCTCAATTACTTTGGGCGCAATACAAGATTGATAAGGAAAGAAAAAGGTAAGGAGGTAATATGCCTATTACAAGAGATTTTCGTAAAACAATTTTAAGACGTGCCGAGCATGATGCCAATTTCCGCAGACATATGCTGGCAGAAGCGGTCAACGAACTGCTTTCAGGAGACCTTGATGCAGGCAAGGCAATTCTGCGCGATTACATTAACGCCACCATTACGTTTCAGGAACTCGCCGGAAGACTGAAGAAATCGAGCAAGAGCATTCACCGCATGCTCGGGCCTCGCGGCAACCCAAGGACTGACAATATTCTGGAGATTATTAAGATACTTCAGGAACATGAAAAGGTAAAACTGCAGGTCAAAGCGAATAAACGGGCTGCTTAAAAGATACCTCCGATTATCTGCTCTCGTTCTTCCGAAACGTCCCGAAAAATGTTTTCTTTTTCAAAAAACGCTTTTTCACTCGCTGTTGCAAACGAGTCAAATTATGTCTTTAATAAAACGTTCACATAGAAAGAGGGATTTCGAGCGAGTTCAAAAATATCTCACTTTCTCACAGTAGTCCACGTTTTTACGGATAACATTAATTATCTTTATTTCTTTTGAAAATGATAAATTCCATGACTCTCCATCCCAGCGGAGCAGCAAATTGCAATAAACAAGCCTGACCCTTACATTCCTTACTGTTTATAAAGTCGGTTGTTTGTCATTCCGGACTTGATCCGGAATCCAGAACCTATTGAATTTACTGGATTTCCTTCGTCAATACGTAAGACGGATTCACGGGAATGACGCTTTTTATAAATCTGTTAGTTTATGGACAGACTTTAAATAAACAATAGCTGAACGAAAATACTTTGGTAATAGATAAAATGGAGCAAGTTAAGAAATAGATGTATAGTTCTTCCAGTAAAATTATTCTCAGTTTCACCTACGAACAAGTAGATTAAGGAATGGTAAATATTTGAGGATTATCAGGAGAAATGTATGCCTCTTCATGCTGTTTTCTCACCCAAAAATAATAAAGATTGCCACAACCGATAAAACCAAGCCACCTATACCTGTTAACAACCAAGGCAATCTTGCAAACAGAAGGTTTATTCCGAAAGTTGTTACTACTAAAATAATAAGTGTTGATAGCCAACTCAAGAGATGGAAACCGAGCCACAGTTCAAGAATAAGTGAAATGAATGCAATTAGTTTTAGCCAGATGGGCTTTGGGAAATCGAGGTATGCCATTTGAATCAAAGCACAGCCAGCGCAAAGAAATATGTAATTGCGTGCAATATGCGTATCTGTCAGCGCAATAATGGCAACTATCGTTAATAATCCTATAATCCTTAACGTAACCAATCGCCGAGAAACTGCCTTAGCGTGTGCGAGTTCGTCTTCCATAATTTGAGCCTCCTATGATGTTGATATCTTACAGGATTGGCCTAAATCTATCTGTGCTATTGCCGAAAAACTGACTGATGTATCTTTTATGCTGCTATTAATTATTACCCTATACGTCTTATTTTTTTCTTTTTTCTTCGAAATAAAATTCAACAATTCTCACTATAGCCATGAGAGCAAGAAACAGCAATAGAAAAATAAAACCTGACCAACCAATTCTTTGCAGAACATACATAAGTAAGAAGGCTATAAAAACCCATATTGCCTTTGCTATTAACTGTAATCTTCTCTTAAACTTCTTGCTTAAAGTTGGCTTTCCATGTTCATAGACGATTACAACCAAAAATACTAAGAGCAGAAACAATGCAGCCACTTGTGCTTTCATAGGTTTTGCCCCTTAATATAGCATAAAAGCTAAGCTACTTCGCGCATTTCCTTCTTTCTGATTTCGGTGACCTCGTGCAGCCTTTTTCCAAACTCAATGTCATTCAACTTGATTACCTATTGAAATCTATACTATTGTAGCAAAATTTATTTTGTGGACTTCAGGAAGGAGGCGACAATGCGGATTTCGGCCTGTAGAAAGAACATCTTTGCTCTCTTAGGGAGTGTCCACTATGCTGTCGAATGCATCAAAGGATATATACAAATAGCTGAATTTGGAACTATTATATTCTGCAATTCCTATAAAGTTCAACTCTTGTTGGACACAAACAAGCATAGGAATTTTCAAATGAAAATTTATAAGAACAAAACCCTGATTTTATCGTTTCCAGAAGGCATAACCCTCCAATACATCTGTCAACCTTACACACATCCCTTGTTTCCTCATTTAAACATTTGAAATCAAATACACATTTTGTAGTTTGCTTGAGAATTTCTTCACTAACTTTTAAATCCATACATTCTTTGCTGTCGCTGAACCACTTCATGGTTCCTTGTGTCATTTTGTTTACCTCCTTATCTATAAACTAAAATCCCAGAAGGACTCAATAAAAAAGGCCCCAAAGCTAAAAGTCTTTGTGGCCTTCTTTGAACGCAAAAACCCCTAAAATCCTGTTAGTAATATATCATGTCCTTAAGCAGTGAGTCAAGGTAATTTAACCATGTGTCAAGCCAAATTAGACATTGCCCGTTTTTTTTGGAAAAAGGGGTGGGACATTTTGTCCCACCCCTTTATTATTGAATTTTAGTGGCTGGTGCTGTGACCGTGTTCTTCTTCATGGCCGTGTTCTTCATGTTCTTCTTCGTAACCGGAAAACATAGCAATAATATGAGCCCAGGTCGTATGTCCGAGAGTGGCCAGATAGAAATGGACGATGATGAATGCACTGAAGAATATCCAGAGGAGAATATGGATCGTATCTGCTATTTGAATGCCTCCGATAAGATTGACGACAGGACCGAAGAGATTTGGATCCCACAGGAAAAGACCTGTTATTATCTGGACAGGAATAAGAGCTACCATAATCATGAGATATGACACCTGCTGCATGGGGTTGAACTTGTTATCCGGCGTTGAGTGATGTGGATTCTCATCCCCGACCATTAGGCCCCACCCGTAAAACTTTGCCTGACGCAAGGCCTTCTTGGCAAATTCAATCGGATGGTGAAGGGGAGGAATATATATCTTTATTTTAAAAGTGAGGAGGTAGTAGACAAGCCATATGAAGTAGTTTGCCAGGAGTATAAAACCCAGCCAGCTGTGGATATCCACGGCTGTTTCGAAGGAGAACAGATTAATCTTATTCCCTAATTTGATCTGCGTCCCGGTCAGAATCAGGATGATGAAACCGAGGGCGTTTACCCAGTGCCATATCCTTATCGGTAACGGATGAAGATAAATCTTTTTCATTATTTCTTACCTCCTTTTCCCATTCTTCTTAATGACCGCAGGGGCGAAGTTATGATTCTCAAGCTGATATGGCCTATCGGCACAGCTATGCCGCCGATCAGTGCTATGATAAAGAGGATATCAAAAAGCGTTATACTTGAACTCCCGATGGCGTAAAATTTACTGACAGGCAATATGGTATAAACTGAATTGAGAACATCCGGCTTTGCCTTGAGAATACTCCGCTTACCATCAGCCTTCTGGATTGCGATAAAGATATCTTGAAAGAATTCGGCGCCCGGTTGATGGCACTTTACACAATCCTTCGTTGCCTCAGCCTTTCCACTAATCATATGTGCCTCAACGGCATTCCCGACATTCATCTTGCCCATAAAGATTGATGTTGCACCTTTCCTGTACAGCAGCAAGGAGAAATCCCATATTTCCCTGGCCTCTACAAAGCCATCTCCATTTGTGTCTATCTTACCCATCAACCCGGCGGAGTCTGTTTCCAGAAGTTTCAGCAACTCTTCTTCTTGCAAAGGCTTTCCGGTTCCCCGATTATAAAGACTGAGGTAAATTCCACGTGTCGCCCCGGCAGAATGACAGGCAGAGCAGGATACAACATCGAAATGTGTCTCTGCAAAGGAAGGCAGTGTTATAGGAGGATTTTTAAGCCACTTGTTATGTAGTTTTTCAGTATTCTTGTGACATCCAAGGCATCCCGCTTTTATTTTCGTTGATGCTGATGTGTCCTGAATGTCATGTGCATTGTGACATGATGAGCAGACAGGCGCATTTTTGTTTCCTTTAACCATTAGCTGGTAATGTATACTTGCTTCGTAAGAAGCCTTCATATCCTCGTGGCATTTATTACAGGAAGTCAGCCCCAGAGTCTTATCACTTTTTGTCCGGACGACTATTGCGTGAGCAACCCCATGACAGTTGGCGCATGTGGGTGCCTTGGGATTGCCGCTCTTGAGCATAGTGTAATGAATACTGTCCTCATATTTTATATAAGTCTCAGAATGGCATTTCTTGCAAAGTTCCGTGCCGGCGATGAAATAATCCCGGATGCTGTTGAAAGTCCTCACCGGATGTTGGGTTTTCGAAAAATCTGAATGGCACTTAGCACATTCAAGTTTGCCGTGAGCAGAATTTCTTAGGGCTGATTCGTCCACAAAAACAGAAAGAGACTCGCCATTCTTCAGCGGCATACTGATTTGACTCTTATGGCAGGAAAGACAATATTGAGTTTGTCCCAACCCGGCTTTTTGAGCAGCTACCCCTTTGATAGAATGAGAACCATGACATTGAACACACGCGGTTTTTACCATCAAAGAACTGTGTACGGGACTTTTTCTGAGCTGCTGTTCAGTATGGCACATTGAACATGATTTTGTAGCAAGAGCAGAATATTCCTTTTTATTTTTAAAAGTTCTTACAGGATGTTTCGTGGTCGAAAAATCTGTATGACAGGCACTGCATAAAAGATTCCTGTGCATAGAGCTTTTATAAGCTGATTCATTTATGGAAAGGGATAGTAATTCCCTGCTCTCCAAATGCATGCTAAGGTCATGCATATGGCACATAAGACAGTATTGGACTTCGTTGACACTTTTTTTCCACTCTGCCATCTTTTTTATATAATGAGAACCATGACATTCGACACATGCGGCTTTTGTCATCAAAGAACTATGTGTGGGGATTTTCTTTAGCTGGTCATCTAAATGGCACATTGAGCATACCCGAGAGGTATTTACAGTGTATTCTTTTTTGCTATTAATCTGCTTTTTTTTCTGGAAATGGGCTGCCATAAAACCTGTATGGCATCCGCTACAGTCAATGCTGTTATGGACGGATTTGAGGAATTCATCTTTATCTATATACAGAGATAAGACCTCTTTATTCTCCAGCATCTTGTTTATTCCCTTACTTGTGTGGCAGGTTAGGCATACCTTTGCCTGATCCGAAAGAACACCTTTTGCAGCATAAGCGTATATAGGGAAAATCATGAAAACAATAAACAGAGATATTAATATCTTCTTTTTTATATCATCCATAAACCCCCCTGAAAGTTTAATCGATTTTATTACCTTCTTATGACCTTATACGACCGTAAAAGTTATAGCATATCTAAATAGTATAATGCAAGCACGAATTACCCCGTGTTTTTTTTGACACCAATGCCCTTTTACGCCGTTAGAATGCCCTTCTTTTAACCAGGATGATGCAGAGATAAAAATTTACATTACAGACGTAAAGTCCAGGTGAAATTCTAACGGGAGTTACCGTATAATTTGCTATGTTTCTTGTTAACCCGAAAAATGCAGTTGACATCAGGCATATGTGCAGAAAAACCTTTACAAATCGCAATTTGGTTTTAAATGAAATCAGTATGTTATGCATGAAAACGTGGAGGTTCAATCGTGTTTAAATAGTCCTACAAAGGTAGCGATGGTAAAGCTTTTTCTGCACATATGCCTGCTTCATTTTTTACTAATTGCATTTTTCGGGGTAGTGCGTGCCTTGCATAGGTTAATATAAACCTAAATCCAAATGTTAAGAAAAGGGTAAAAACAATTGATTCCTTATAAAGACGATAATCCTACGCATACATTCCCTTTTGTTACGATAGGGATTATCGCACTGAACATATTCATATTTATATTAGAAGTTATTTCTCAATCGGGAATGAAAGATGTTACCTATGCATATGGTGCAATACCTTATTATATGTTAACCTTCGAAAAAAACCAGCCTGTGCACCCTGTGCTTACAGTCTTTTCTTCAATGTTTATGCATGGCGGGTTGTTTCACTTAGGAGGCAATATGCTTTACTTATGGATATTCGGCAATAACATAGAAGACAGATTAGGTCACATACGATTTATTCTATTTTATATCTTCTGCGGAATTGTCTCTGCATATGCCTATGCGATTACAAGCCCGCATTCCCTTACCCCTATGATCGGTGCAAGTGGTGCTGTTTCTGGTATTTTAGGCGCATATTTACTGCTTTTCCCCAGGGCAACAGTCTACACTTTAGTATTCCTGGGTTTTTTTATAACAAATGTAAAGATTCCTGCCTTGATAGTTATCGGATTTTGGGCTATTATACAATTTGTCAATGGCTTGATAAGTACAGGGATTAATGAGAGAGGCGGTGTTGCATGGTTTGCCCATATAGGAGGGTTCCTCATAGGTCTTTTAACGATAAAACTCTGGTTGCCAAGGAGGACTAAACAGTGGTTGTAGTGTGCCCGAAGTGTAAGATAAGACTTAAGGTTGACGAAGGGAAACTCAAGGTGGAAGGTTCAAGGTTTAAATGCCCCAAATGTAGTACATTCCTTCTTGTAAAAAAACCCGTGGCTGTGACAAAAAAGGCAATGGACAATAACAAAGTCCTTATATCGCATTCAAACCCTGCTGTCATCAATGAAATAACCTCACTATTGACTAAGAATGGTTACCAGACGATTACAGCCACTGACGGAATAGATGCGATGGTCAAGGCAATTAAGGAACTTCCTTTCCTTACAATAATTGAGGTTAGTCTTCCAAAGATTTACGGATTTGAGGTATGCAAAAGGTTAAAGTTAAGAGCTGAGACAAAGGAGATGAAGTTTATGCTTGTGACCTCAGCATACGATAAGAAAAGATACAAAAGAGAACCTGCATCCCTTTATGATGCTGACGAGTACATTGAAGACCACCAGATATCAGAACTTCTTGTAGATAAGATTAATAAAATAAAAGGCATAAAACCTGAAGAAAAGGAAGAGAGGCTCGAAAAACCACCTGAAGAACCGGTGATGGAAAAAATAGAACAAAAGGCAGAAGTACAGATAAAGCCTGAAGCAATAACAGGGAAGCCCCTCTTTGATGAGAAGATAGAAAGGGCTAAAAGGCTTGCGAGGACTATAATGTCAGACATATATCTTTACAACACTGCAAAAGCCGATGAATCAATCAGGAATAATAATTTTTATTTTGTTTTCGCAGCAGAAATAAAAGAAGGGCTAAAACTCTATGAAAACAGAATATCACAAGAAGTACGGGCCCATGGGGATTTCTTTAGAGAGGCTATCGAAAACTTTATAGCGAATAAAAAGAAGATTTTATAATATGCAAAAAATTAGAAAATATTAGAATTTTATCAAAAATAGAAGTTTTCACGAGAAATTACCTCTTTTTAGCCGATAAAAATCCTTGCCTTATATTCTGTCCATCACATATTATATTAGCACTCACTAACTTCGAGTGCTAATAAAACCAAAAATCTTATATTAAAGAAAGGAGCGACTTGTTATGAACTTTAAGCCACTTAGAGACAGGGTATTAGTTAAGTATTCTTCAGAGGAGGAAAAAACAGCAGGGGGTCTTTTTATCCCCGATGCTGCTAAGGAGAAACCTCAGAAAGGCACAGTAATAGCAGTAGGTCCGGGCAGGGTGACAGATGATGGTAAACGTCAGCCTTTGGAGGTTAAGGTTGGGGTTAACGTGCTTTTCGATAAATATTCAGGCTCAAAGATCAAGATCGATGACGAAGAGTACCTCATCATCAGGGAAGAAGATATCTTGGGAATTATTGAAGGCTAAAAAAAAAATTAAAAAATACAGAAGGAGGGTTAATTAATGGCTAAACAGCTTATTTTTGACGAGGCAGCAAGAAGCTCTATACTTAAAGGGGTAAGTATGCTGACCGATGCAGTAAAAGCAACATTAGGTCCGAAAGGGAGGAATGCAGTACTCGACAAGAAATATGGTGCTCCCACAATAACAAAGGATGGTGTTACAGTTGCCAAAGAGATCGAGCTGAAAGATCCCTGGGAGAACATGGGCGCCCAGCTTGTCAAGGAGGTTGCATCAAAGACCTCTGATGTAGCAGGTGATGGAACAACCACAGCTACTGTCCTTGCACATGCTATATATAGAGAAGGAATTAAGCATGTTGTTGCAGGTGCGAACCCAATGGATATCAAGAGGGGGATTGAGAAATCGGTGGATATAGTTACAGATGAACTAAAGAAACTTAGCAAACCTGTCCAGGATAAAAAAGAGATAGCACAAGTCGGTACAATCTCTGCAAACAGTGACCCATCCATTGGAGAGCTTATTGCAGAGGCTATGGACAAGGTAGGTAAAGATGGGGTAATTACTGTTGAAGAGGCAAAGAGCATGGCAACGACGCTCGATGTTGTTGAGGGTATGCAGTTTGACAGGGGGTATATATCCCCATATTTTATTACTGACCCTGAAAGGATGGAGTGTATACTCGAAGACGTATATATCCTTATCCATGAGAAGAAGATTTCGAGCATGAAGGACCTCCTTCCTATACTCGAACAGATTGCAAAGATGGGAAGACCTTTACTAATTCTTGCAGAGGAGATAGAGGGTGAGGCCCTTGCAACACTTGTTGTGAATAAGCTCCGTGGAACACTTCAGATATGTGCTGTTAAGGCGCCAGGTTTTGGTGAAAGACGTAAGGCAATGCTCGATGATATCGCTGTCCTTACAGGCGGCACAATGATTTCAGAAGACCTTGGTATAAAGCTTGAAAACATAAAAATCTCTGACCTTGGAAGGGCAAAAAAGATTAATATAGATAAAGAAAATACAACTATTGTTGAAGGCGCAGGAGACCCGGCAAAGATTCAGGGAAGAGTTAAGCAGATAAAGACGCAGGTAGACGAAACAACATCCGACTATGACAGGGAGAAGCTGCAGGAAAGGCTTGCAAAGCTTGTCGGCGGTGTTGCTGTAATCAATGTTGGTGCAGCAACGGAGACGGAGATGAAGGAGAAAAAAGCAAGGGTTGAAGATGCCCTCAATGCAACAAGGGCTGCTGTTGAAGAGGGTATTGTCCCTGGCGGAGGCGTTGCATTTCTCAGATGCCTTCCTGCACTTAAAGCCATTAAACTCGAAGAAGACCAGCAGATAGGCGTCGAAATAGTGAAAAGAGCACTTGAAGAGCCGATCAGACAGATAGTGAACAACGCCGGGATTGAGGGCTCAATTGTAGTCGAAAAGGTAAAACACTCAAAAGAGGTTAACTATGGCTTTGATGCAGATAAAGAAGAGTATGTAGATATGATAAAGGCAGGCATTATTGATCCTACCAAGGTAACAAGATATGCATTACAGAACGCGGCGTCAGTTGCAGCACTGATGTTGATGACCTCTGTAATGATCACAGATGTTCCTGAAGAAAAGTCTGAGATGCCTGCAATGCCGCCAGGTGGCGGAATGGGCGGCATGTACTAAGATTTCGTAAAACAAAGGTTTTAAAGAAAGCGGGGTTAAGCCCCGCTTTCTTTTTAATCCTTCTTCCTTTACATTTTCACATTTATTTTGGCATCCTAAAATCATATGAAAAAAATCCTGCTTATAATATTTATAATCATATTCTTGGTGAGTAGTATATCTGTTGCAGTTGAAATGCTTGTGCCTGCACAGGCCGGCAACAGAATTATTGAGATAGAAATACCGAAGGACGCAACATTCAAGCAAGTTGTAGAAATACTATACAACCAAAAACTGATAAAGGATAAAAATATCTTTCTTTTAATAGGAAGGCTTACAGGAGCCGACAGGAAAATAAGGGCTGGATATTACTCTATATGGGGGAATATGAGTCCGCTCGATATTTTCAAAATAATACGCAAAGGACAGATAATAGAGTATGAGATAAAAATTGTGGAAGGCGACTCTCTTCTTGAGATATCAGAGAAGCTCTCTGAAACCGGTATAATGACAAAAGAGGATTTTATGAAGCTTTCGAAAGAACCTGACTTTCTTGCTTTTTACGATATAGAATCAAATAGTATCGAAGGCTATATTTTCCCCGACACATATTTTATTCCTAAAGGGGTACTGCCTGAAGATGCTATAGGAAGTATGATAGACAGAATGCGTGAAAAATATTCCCATAAGCTTTTAGCAAGGACGGAAGAGATTGGAATGACCGAAAGAGAAGTTTTGACTCTTGCCTCAATTATAGAAAAGGAGGCAGTGGTAGATTCTGAAAGGCCGTTAATCTCTGCTGTTTACCGCAACAGGCTGAAAAAAAATATGCTGCTGCAGGCAGACCCTACATGTATTTATGGGGTAAAAAGCTCCGGAGAGAGAATAACAGCAAAAGATCTGCAACGAAAAACTCCTTATAATACTTATCGAATTAAGGGCCTTCCACCAGGACCTATTGCCTCTCCCGGCATCAAATCTATCATTGCAGCACTTTTTCCTGCTGATGTGCCTTATATATATTTTGTATCTAATAATGACGGCACACATCAATTTTCTGTTACAGCAAAAGAACACCTTGCCGCTGTGAAATCTTACAGGGAAAAGAAGCAAATAGAGAATAAAGAGGAGACAGAAAAAGGCACGGAGAAGAATGGAAGCTCGTAAAAAGACAAGGACAATTTATGTGGGTAAAGTACCGATTGGTGGAGGGAATACGATTATTGTCCAGTCCATGACAAAGACAGACACATCAGATGTAAAGTCAACCACAAAACAGATTAAATCCCTTGAGGCCTCAGGATGTGAAATAATAAGGCTTGCAGTGCCTGACATGAATGCAGCAAAGACCCTTGGTAAGATAAAAAAATCTATTAGCATACCAATGATAGCTGACATCCACTTTGACTGGAGGCTCGCACTTGAGGCAATAAAAGAAGGGGTTGACAGCCTGCGAATAAACCCGGGTAATATCGGTGCACGGTGGAAGATAAAAGAGGTAGTTACCGCTGCCGGGGAAAGAGGAATACCTATACGAATAGGTGTAAATGCCGGCTCACTCGAGAAAGAACTCCTTAAGAAATATGGACATCCAAACCCTGAGGCTCTTGTTGAGAGTGCAGGAAAACATATACAGATACTCGAAGAACTTAAGTTTACTAATATTAAGGTATCGCTTAAGGCATCAGAAGTACTGAAAACAGTCGAGGCATACAGGTTATTCTCTG
>Ga0299912_10002500_pt1 | contig 15061 bp, 12 predicted proteins | sample RVTome_2_FD_207667 | JGI IMG/M metagenome (GOLD analysis project Ga0299912, IMG submission 207667) | Soil microbial communities from uranium-contaminated site in the Upper Colorado River Basin, Wyoming, United States - RVT95D214 (version 2) ... | reverse complement strand
GCTCCTTTCTATGTGCCGACCGCGAGATAGACTGGACAAGGACCAACAGAGGCCCCTCACGCCTGGCCAGTGTTGCCGTCAGCCGAGGCCGCAAGACCTGGTGGGCGCGGGCGAAACCACGGAGCCACGCATGCCCTAGGCGTCGGGCACGGCCGGGCCATCACTTTGGCCATTATAGCCTCGCCGGGAGCCTAGGTCAACCCACGGCTGTGGATGGGGTGGAGAAGGGAGAAGTGTCGATCTCCCCAGCTAGTACAAGCCAGCCACGAACTCCCTGACGGCCTCCAAGAACTCCCCTGGGCACTCCTCGTGGGGGACGTGCCCGCAGTCGGGTATCACCACCAGTTCAGCCGCTGGCAACTCCGCGGCCAGACGCTCGCTGTTCCGTGTGGGCACGATACGATCGCGCTCGCCCGTGATCACCAGGGCCGGCACCGACACCTCGTCCAGTAGCTCTCCCAGACCCAAAGGATGGCTGGCCAGCGCCAACTCCCACAGGGCGCGATCCCAGTTCTCCGCCTGGAGGGGCTTCTTGTAGCCGGAGATCAGCTCCACTGTGATCTTGTCCGGGTCACTCCACGCCGTCCGAATGGCGGCCTCGCCCCACAGCGTGACGGAGCGCACCAGCAGCGGCCCTAAGCGCCCCATGGGAGGAGTACGGAGGAAAGGCCCCACCCACTCCGGTGTACCGGTGTTATCGTAGACCGCGGCGTCCTCCACGACGAGGGCCTCCACCCGCTCCGGATGCCGCAAGGCCGTCAGCAGGGCGATGGTGCCCCCTGCGGAGTGGCCTACCAGCACCGCTCTGTCGATTCCCAACTCATCCAGAAGAGACACGGTCAGATCGGCCTGGGCCTCAGGACTGTAGGGACTCTCGCCATCCCATTCCCCAGGCATATGACGCTCAGTGAGGCCAAAGCCGGGCCGGTCGAAGGCCACTACCATCCCCGCCTCTGAGAGCGGTTCCATCACCTTGCGCCAGGAGAAGACGCTGGCGGCGAAGCCATGCAACAACACGAAGGCAGGTTTCCCCTGGCCCACCACCTTGTAGTGAACCTGCAAGCCGCCCACGTCCACGAACAGGCTGTCGGGGTCCGCCAACTGTTCTGTTGGCAGTGTGTCTGGGGACTGCCCCACCCATGCCAATGGTAGACAAACCGCCAGGCAGCACAGCAGCACCAGCAGGATCAATGCCAGGCGCAGCAATCGTATCATCCCTCTTTCACACCCGCGTGCCGCGCAGAACGAGACCCGCCTTGCTGCAGGCACTTATAGAGCTCATCAGTTGAACCTGAGGCACTGGTCGTAGAACTCTCTGACTGCATCCGCCGACTCGACGTCCTGGCTATGTATCGTGGAAATCACTTCCTCCCAGCTCACAACCCCGAGTCTTATCTTCTTCACGGTGGGCTGGAACCAGTCAGCGTACCACTGCCTCTTGTCGTCGTGGTGCTTCTTCATCCAATCGCTGACGCGTCGCTCAACCTTGTCACCTATCGACCCCTCGTTCACGCACTCAGCAAACGAACCAGCTTCTATCTGCTTCTCCGGAGCCAGCACGCAGTAGCCGAGTGACGAGACTGCCCGGGCTCGTCGCGTAGCAAGCTTTAGCACTTCAGCGATGCAAGCCACGGTGCGAGCCGCCTGGTCGAAGTACGGGGCGTTCGTGACCCCAGATGACAGACCGTTGAACATCTTGGCCTCCACGATCACCAACTGCTCGGCATCATGGCCAAGCTCCAGATCACCCTTGCCTCTCACTCCGACCCTGAAATGGCCGATCACACCATCGGCGTGAGTCCGACCTTCGGCCAGAGGGTCGCCTCTGTAAGTCGCCAAAAACGCGGATGGCAGGAGTGCCTCGGAGTACCAGCGGGATCCGCTGTCGAAATCAAGAGCATGCCCCGTCACTCCATGCTCTGAGAACCACTCGAGCACGAGCCGAAGGAGCCAGCCCTCATTGTAGAGGGTGGTCGGGGGGAGGTTGGGCTCCTCCGTGTTGCAGGATGAGAGTATGTCCTGTACCATCTCCATTGCCATTGTTCGCCTCCTGTTTTGTCACTTCCCTCTGCGATACCCCCGCCTTCCGCACTTGCGAATGCACCGGACAATCCCCTCGCCATTCTTGCGATCAAGCGGAGACAGACCACCCGTGGCTCGCTCTATACCCCCGATTATCCTATTGGCGTTGCCCTCCAGGTCACCCACAGTGGCGTTGATCGGGGCCAGGCCGATGCGCAAAAGTTCCATGTTCATTCCTCCAGCAATGATGCTGAGCGTATGTCGCGTGAAAGCAAGACGGCCTACTGACGGGGCGCGATCGGTAGGCTCATCCTTCTTGGTCGGCTCGGCCGGAGGCCACACGAATCATCGGACGGTGTCCCTGGAGAGGCCGCATGAGCATTCAGCACGGCCGCCATTATCGGCCGGATTTCAGCGGCCGGGATCGGCCGAGAGAAACCGAGTCTGGACTTGCCCCGGCGTCTGCTCATCGCGGCCTGTGTCACTTGAGTGCACCAGCTGCGACTGCCGCTTGGCGAATCTCGCTGCCAGGTCAGCCAGGATGTCTGCGGGGAACTTGGAGGCGCGGCAGAAGTACTCGGTTGTCAGCATAGCATGCTTCACGAGCAACAGGTCATCGTAGGCAGCATCCGCGAGAAAAGGTGTTCCCCTTAGCACCTCAGTCGCTGCGCGCCTCAGTAACTGCGGCACCAAGAAGGCCGACTGAGGGCGTTCGAGCATGTTTCGAACTAGCTGCATGAAACCCGACCACTCGGGCAGCGCCAACGCGCCCTCCGGGCCAGGCTGGACCCCCTTCCGCTCCATTAGGTCACGCCGCAGCTTCGCCATGAAGTCATATCGGGTGCGTCCTCCCCAGATCACAACTTTCAAGGCATCGTCCAGTTCAGCCAGCGTCTCAGGATGCAGATATTGGTCGAAAACAACGCCGATGCACTCGGCGAGACCGATTGCGAATACGCCTGCAGCATCGAGCACTAGGGCAACATGCTCCGCCTTGGTCGGGTCCAGCTCGCGCGCAACGTGCTGAGCCTCGCCGACGACCTTGCGTACCAACTCGACGCGATCAGTCTCGTTCCACGCCCAGCCATACAGATATTCACACAGCCCGCCGAGCCTGGGGTACTTCACGTCTACTGATTTCAGCACACTGAGCAATCCTGACGAGACGGGGTAGTCCGCGGAGCCGCCTGGGTAGATCAGGGCCCGGTCGAAACGCACGAACTCGGATTCCTCTAGCAGTCTGATCCCCTGAGATGCGGCGAACAGCTTGTGGTCCATCTCGATCGGACGCTCTCTACGTAGCAGGACAATGCCAGACTCTGCCCCAAAATGCTCCATGAGGCCTCGCAGCCAGACGGCGCGATTGACCGGCGATTCACCCTTTCGGGTCTTGCAGTCGCCAAGCACCAATTCCCATCTCAAGTCAGTACGCGGACGCAGAGCCAGCACATCAACATCAGCGATGAGTTTCCTGCTCTCCAGAATACCGTCCCTGTTGAATACGGGGACCTCCAGCTGTACGTACCAACCCTGAGCACCGAAATGCCGACAGAGCATGTCTTTCTGGGTCGCGTCCTTCATTCTCTCCCCCTCAGAAGATAGGAGTCAACTGCCTCACGCGACTCCTCGTCGATTTCGATCGCACCACCCTCACGGATGAGCTTTCGGCGGCCCACGAGGGATTCAACGTATCTCTCACCCTTGCGCAGAGCTAGGACGATGTCCTGTCCTGGCTCTATCGGGGGTTCCGCCCCAGCCACCAGTTCTATGGCCATGTCCAGCGCCTCCAGATTCTCGGGACGCTCGTCGATCAGCACCAGCTTGCCCCATCCCGAACCCAGGTCTTCCAGCCGCGCCACCCTGGCCGCAGCGACCCCTCTGTATTGCTCCAGTGCCTCAGTGTTCGCCCGAAGGTATCCCTTTTCCTTGAACGAGCGAAGGAGGGCTTTCGGCGAGCGAATGGAATACCTTTCCGGCAGCAACTGCCCTTGGCGCACCGCCGCGACAAGAGCCATGGCCGCCTCGTACACGGGTCGTCTAGTCGGCGCAAGCCTGGTTGGTCCCGGCCGCGGACCAAAGAGAAAGAAATTCATCCCATGATGGCTGGTCTCAATAGCGGGAGGCGGCACGAAGCCCTCGCCGGCAAGCGCGCCCGCGACGGCGAGGTCCCCACGATCCAGCGCTACTCCTCCAAGCTCGCCATCCTTTTGTAGCTTCGCGAGTGGCCAGCCTTGGTTAGCCCTAAGGAGGTCGAGTACCTTTTTCACCCTCCCCGCCCCATGGCCCGCCACCAAATCTGCGTAGGCGTCCTGAGACTCGCTGAAGTAGGTGGGCGATACGAGCACCGATCGCCCGCGCGCTCGCTGCTCTATCATGAAGGCCCCCTGATTGCCTATGTCAAGGACGCGGTCCACGAGGCTGCGCTCCGCCCCCAGTTGATACGCGTGATCCCGAAGCATTGGGGATTGGGCAAGTCTGTGGAGCAACTGTACTGCAAGAAACTCCGGCTCCGAGAGATGCCCGATCCCCGCGAAGTCACCAAGGTCGGTGAACACCTTCTCGTAGTACGGCACAGTCGGGATGACGGTCTTGATTGTCTTGCCTTCCACATCAAGTCTTACGAACTCCGCCTCAGCGAGAAGATGCAGTACCGGCCGAACCCCCGCGGACTGGAAATCCAGAAAGTAGACCGCCACCTGGCGTATCACGGAGTACGACACAGCTGGCACGCCTCGCAGATGCAGCGCCAGCCGAACCGCCATGCCAAGCGTGGTGAGAAGATCGAACTCGGCAACGGAATCACTCTGCAGGCAGACTGCTATGTCGTGCGCTCTTATTGCGACATCCTCTGGCTTGAGATCAGATTCAGACATGGAGCGTCCTCCTTCCCACCACGCGCAGCCGTGCAGCACTGCGTGACTCCCGCGGCCGCCATCTCGGGCGTTCCTGCGGCCCTGTCTGCTCGCTCGATAGCGACATAATCCCTGCGGAGAACGAAGACTCCGGGTAGTATTGTAGTGTCGGCGTGGTCCTAAGGCAAGCTGTTTGACGCTGTGGCCCCTACAGACGCTGCCGTGTCGGCCCGGTGCGCACTCTGGCGCTCGGTGCGGCAATGCCCCTTCCGCAAACGAGTCCCATGGAGGGCATGCAGAGGGCAGGTTCGGCCCGTCCACACCGCTCCCTCACTGGGCCGCGTGGTCAAACCACCCCGTGGTTCAATCTTAGGATTGTGCGCCTGGTGGTCGCCCTATGTGTTCCGCAACCGGTACGGCACCCCAAAGAACGTGTCACCACCGATGATCTTCTCTATGGCCAGCCTATCCCGGTGCGTCGCATACGAGATCACGATGTCCGCCCGGCCAGCGCACGTCCAGTCATCGACCTCCACGAACACGAACCCGGGGTTGACCTCCTTGATGGCTTCCACTGTGTCCTGGTGTTCCTCCAGAACCCGGCTGACCTCCGCAGAGGTGGGGAGTCTGTCACAGGGCAGGAAGTGGTCCCGATTGTCCAGCACCAGGTCGTTGTAGAGTCTCCCGAGCACGTGCCCCTTGACCAGGAAGACAGCCAGGCCACAGCAGGCACCGGCCATAGCCACCGCCAGTACTGCCGCAACAACCGTCACTCTCCCCCTGCTCACTGCCGGCCTCCCCGTACGGGCAACTCACGCAGCCCGGTGTGCCCTCGGCCTCTCTACTCCAGCCTCACATCCTGCTGGACCAGCGAGGCCTGAAGCCTCTTTCGGTCGATCTCCCTGGGCCTCACTCCCTGCGCCACGGCCATGGCGGCCGCGGTCCCCGCCGCCTGCCCTGTGGCCAGACAGGGAGGGATCAGCCTAACGCAGTTGTGTACGGCGGTATCTACGGAGATGCACCGCCCGGCGGCAAGCAGATTCTCCAGCTTCTGGGGCACGAGGCAGCCAAAAGGAATGTGGATCAGCGGCTCCCCTTCAGTCCTCGGGGAGGACATGGCCACGATGTCCTCGAACCGCTTCTCGCCCATCCACTCGTCTCTGGTCAAGAGGTGTTCGCCCACCAGCCGGCGACTGCCGCGGGTCCCCAGTTGCGGAGCGGTGTCCAACAGGAACGCGTCCTCGAATCCGGGAAGGCTCTTACGGAAGAACTCGAGCGTGATCAGCGCCGTCTCCCGCCTCTCCTTCTCGGCCTTGGTCAACTCTTCGATGTCCAGCGCGTCCGCCGTGGGCACCGAGTTGTTGCACCACACAATCCCGTCCCTGACGGTTCGATAGTAGATGGCGTTCAGCCCTCCTACGCCCCCGCCCGTACCGCCTGCCTCGCCCAGTTCCCTGACCAGGGTATCGAACTCCTCCGGATTCTCGTTGACGAAGCTGTTCGCCCTCTCGATATCCACTCCACCCAGCCTGAAGACCAGGGCCAGAGGGAGGTCCTGCCTCTCGAACTCCGCCCCGGCCCAGGCAAAGACATCGCCGTCGCCGGTGCAGTCCACCACCACCTGGGCCAGCACCGCCAGGCGACCAGACTTGCTCTCGAAGATGACACCTTCCACAGCGCCGTCCGACAGTATGGTCGAACAAGCCCAGGCGTGGAACAGACACCTCACGCCCGCTTCCTCCAGCATCCTGGCCCCCAGGATCTTCAGATACTCCGGGTCTACGGTGGGACTGTACCTCACGCGACGCGACTGGGGTCCCACCGCCCCGATGTGGCGCCACCTGTTCACCGCCTCGATCTCCCCGGAGCCCCATGAATCCCGCGGGGGATAAATGACCGCACCCATCTGGTCCAGGCGATCCACCACCTCCTGAGCGATACCGCGCACCACCCGCTCTCCGTCGTCGTTACCCATCCTGTCCAACATGAGCACCAGGCCACCTGTGGCCATCCCTCCCACATACCCGTACCGCTCGATGAGGTCAACCTTCGCACCCTGACGCCCCGCGGCGATCGCTGCCGCCAAGCCAGCTGGCCCCCCGCCTACCACCAGTACCTCAGTCTGGTCGAGCACCTTGGTCTCGCGCTCGGCTTCCAGGACAGTATCCGCGTAGTTGTCCGGACTCATTCCTCCCTGCCTCCTCACGCCAGAGTGCCCTCCGTCAACCCGCGCCTCGACTCCCAGGGCCCTTCAGTCATTCATTCCATTCTAGCGCTAGCCGCCCGGTGAGGCAAGACCCGTCGCAGAGAGCGGACCCTCCGGGAGGGTCACGTAGTAGGGGCGACCCGGCGGGTCGCCCCTACATCTTCCACACCCTCATCGCATAATCGGACCAGCCAGCATATAATGAAAGCCAGCTTGCCCGGCATGGCCGGAGCGCGGATTCTGCCTCCGGAGCACTGGCGAGTGTGACCATGTAGATGCCTCAATGAGCGGCAGGCCCGTACCCCGAAACTAGAGACGGAGGTCGCGCATGCCTCGCACCATGCTCGAGACGAACAACCTGGTGAAGCGATACGACGGCTTCACAGCGGTGGATGACCTCTCCTTCGAAGTATACGAAGGCGATATCTTCGGCCTGCTGGGGCCGAACGGCGCCGGCAAGACCACCGCCATCCGCACCATCATGGACATCTTCAAGCCAGATGCGGGGACCATCACCGTCCTTGGCCATCCACCGGGGGTGGTGAGGGAGAGAATCGGCTATCTCCCGGAGGAGCGGGGCCTGTACCAGGACCAGAAGGTCCTCGACGTACTCGTCTATCTGGCGGAGTTGAAGGGAACCTCTCGCTCCACGGCCCGCGAGCAGTCACTGCTCTGGCTGGAGAGACTGGAGCTGAGCGATTGGGCGCAGAAAAACGTCCGGGACCTCAGCCGCGGCATGCAGCAGAAGCTCCAGTTCGTGGCCAGTGTCGTGCACGACCCCGAGCTGCTTCTCCTGGATGAGCCCTTTGCCGGACTGGACCCCATCAATGTCGACCTCCTCAAGCGACTGATACGGGAACTCCAGAAGGACGGCAAGACGGTGATGCTCAGCGCCCACCAAATGAACCTGGTGGAGGCCCTTTGTGACCGTATCCTGCTCATAGACGACGGCAAGGCGGTCCTCTACGGGGACCTGGCGGAGATCAAGCAGCGCCATTCGCCAGGGACGGTGCGTCTGAGAACCCCTGACCCCGTCGGCGAGCTACCTGGAGTGGCACGGGTGGAGCAACGGGACGATACCCTGACCATCACCCTGAAGGGGATCACTCCGCAGGACCTGCTGAGAACCCTGGTGGAGAGGAACATCGCCCTGGAGTCCTTCGAGGTGACCACCACGCCCCTGGAAGACATCTTCATCGCCGTGGTCAAGGAGAGAGACCATGCGTAAAGTGTTCATTGTCGCGCGCCGCGAGTACCTGGTCAACGTGCGTCGGGTCGGTTTCATCGTGATGACCCTTCTGGTGCCCCTCATGGGAGCAGTGGGCCTCTTCGTGGCTGCCTTCTTCGGTGGCCAGGCCGCCTCCTTCTTCGCCAGCACCTTTGCCCCCCAAGAGGGGAATATCGGTATCGTGGACGAACTGGGGGCTTTCACTCCCCTCCTGCCACAGTACGAAGAGCAATTCACCCTCTATGGAGACCAGGAGCAAGGGCGCGCTGCGGTCCGGGACAAGGTGATCGCCAGCTTGCTGGTCATCCCCGAGGAGTACATGGACACCGGCAAGGTGACCATCATCACCAGGGAGGGAGGCTTCAGCGCCGCCATCCTGGAGGACTCGGACACCGTGCAAGAGTTCTTCGTGGACCACCTGCTTCAGGACGAGGTGGACCCCAAGGTGCGGGCCAGAGTGGCGCACCCCATCGAACCCGTGCCGGTGAGCCTGGAGGCAGAAGCCGAGCCCGAGGGAGGGCCGCTGAGTGTCATCCTCAACCTCGTGGTGCCTTATTTCCTGGGCATCCTCCTGGTTATGACTATCTTCGTCACGTCGGGATATCTGTTGCAGGGCGTGGCCAGGGAGAAGACCAGCCGGGTGATGGAGATCATCCTCTCTTCCGTCACGGCTCAGGAGCTTCTGGCGGGCAAGGTGTTGGGGTTGGGAGCGCTGGGCCTCACGCAGATCGTCATCTGGCTGGGCTCCAGTGTGGCCCTGAGCGGAGGGACAGTGGGCCTGCTGGGCATTGCTCTCCCCCTCCTGGTGCGACCACAGGTTCTTGTCCTGGGCGTGGTGTACTACATCCTCGGGTTTCTGGTCTACGCGGTGTTGATGGGCGGCGTGGGGGCACTAGGCACCACGCAGCAGGAGTCGCAGCAGTTGGCAGGCATCTTCTCCTTCTTGGCCGCCATCCCCCTGATGATCGGTGGGTTCATGTTCACCAACCCCAATATGACCATCGTGCGGGTGCTCTCCTGGTTCCCCCTCACCGCGCCGACCATGATGCTGCTGCGCATGCCCATGACTGAGGTACCTCTGGTGGATGTCGTGGGCAGCCTGGTGATGCTCATCATCGCCATCCCTGTCATACTGTGGGTGGGCAGCAAGATCTTCCGCATGGGCCTGCTGATGTATGGGAAGCGCCCCGGTTTGAGGCAGATCGTGAGGGCGCTGCGCCAGGCCTAGCTTAAATGCCAACTGCACCTTCCGACACCGTTCGGTGTTCTGATAGTTGAAACCACGACGACTGACGAGAAAGAAGGAAACCAGACTATGACAGCAGCTCTCATCGAGGAGATCCCTCTGGGTGACAAGCGCCTTCGGGACTTCGTTGAGGTCCCCTGGCGCCTGTACAGGGGCGATCCATGCTGGACGCCTCCCCTGAGGTCGGAGTACCTGGGCAGCAGACTCCTGGGCACGGTTGGGCTACTCACGCCCCAACACCCGTACCAGCAGCACGCCGAGGTCACCCACTTCCTGGCCAGAAAGGGCCCAGACCTGGTGGGCCGTGTCTCCGCGGCCATCAATCACCGCTTCAATGAATACCACGGCACGGAGATAGGGTTCTTCGGCTTCTTCGAGACGGTCGATGACTTCGAGGTCGCCCGCAGCCTGCTGGACGCGGCGCGAGACTGGGTCGCGAAGCGGGGCATGAAGGTACTGAGGGGCCCGGGCGAGTACTCCAACGCCACCCATGAGCGGCAGGGGGTGCTGATCTACGGCTTCGACACCCCGCCCACGGTGGAGTTGACCCACAACCCGCCGTACTACGGCGAACTCCTGGACCGGTACGGGTTCCGCAAGGCCATGGACTACCACGCGCACGTCGGGGACGAGCTGAGGTCAGACGTCGCGTCGCGCCTCGATCGCCTGGCTCCGCGCGCCCGCCGCCGACACGAAATCTCCACCCGTCCGGCCGAACTGAAGCGCCTGGACGAAGAAATCCAGCTCCTGGTGAAGATCTACAACGAGGCGTGGGCGGACAATTGGGGGTTCTTGCCGCTGACCGACGAGGAGACGCAGGCGCTGGCCAACAGCCTGCGACCGGTGGTGGTGCCGGAGCTGGTTAGATTTGCCTACGTCAAGGGTGAGCCGGCGGCGGTCGTGGGTGGCATTCCAGACCTCTATGTACCCCTGCGCCCTCGGTGGCGCTGGCCTCTCGACACTGACCTGGTGCGTATGGCACGGGTGTTGATGCAGCGCCGTCGCATCCGACGGCTGCGAGGCATGTTCCTTGGCGTCCGCCCAGCGTTCAGGCAGATGGGCATAGACGCGGTCCTCTTCCACGAGGTCCTCACCGCGGCGGTGCCCCTGGGGTTCAATTGGGTAGAGACCTCCATGATGCTGGAGAACAACGACTCCGTCCTCAGGTTGGTCGATGCCGTGGGACTCCGTCTCTACAAGACCTGGCGCATCTACGACCTGGATCTGTGATAGGGGGCACCGACGCTCCCACGCGCCGACAAAACGACCGTCGATCGCAGATGTCCCGCGCTACCCCTCCAGCGGGTCAAGAGACCGGCCCCGCCCGAGCAGGTAGGCGGCGTAGGCTATGGGCGGTGCCAGAACCAGCAGCACCGACACGAGGTTCGCCACCAACCAGTGGCCCGTGGTCATCAGGGGATAGTACCACGCCAGCAGGAAGACGAAGACCAGGTAGTTCCAGGTCGCGGTGTAGGAGAAGAGCGTGGTCAACCTCCCTATGGCGAGAGAAGGGACCAGTGCTCCCAGCGCCACCAGCCAGACCACGTACCACGGTTGAAACCACAGGACGGCGATGCTCAGCAAGGCGAAGACCGTCCAGTAGAGATCCTCGACGAAGTGGCGCGTGTCACCCCTCACTCTGACAAGCTGCCAAACGTAGAAGAGTCCAAAGAGTCCCAACACCGCATAGCGGACCAGGCCTCGGACCAACTCCACATCCTCCACCAACTGTCGCAGCGCTAGTACCGCCACTGCGGCGAACGACGAGGTGAACAAGTCCTCCCTCGCCAGCCAGCCCAGCGAGTCCAACCCTTCCCACAGTGGGGCGTGAAGTAAGAGCACCAAAGCCACGGTCACGGCCACGCTGGACGCCATCACCCATGCTCTGTTCTGCTTCCCAGACAGGGCACGCCATCCGCCGACCACAAAGAGAGGAACCACGACCGCCATGGGCATTTTGATCACACAGGAGAGCGCTGCCACGGGCACGGCCAGGGCGAACCGGCCCCGCGCAAAGAGATAGACCCCCACCAGGACGAAGAACATCACCAGTCCGTCATTGTGGCCGCCGGCCGCACTTTCGTACAAGACCAGGGGATTCCAGGCGTAGAGAGCCGTGCCTGCTAGCGCGTACGTGGGACGCCATCGAGCCAGGGAAGCATAGATGAGCCCAGAGTTCAGCAGATGCACCGCCAACGCCAGGCCCTTGAACAGCAAGAGGTAGGTGATCAGGCTCGATCCGCTCAGCAGGCCTAAAACGCCGGACAGGTAGGTCGACAGAGGCCCATAAGGGGACGTGATGTGAGGCCAGGCTGAATACCACATCAGGGGATCCTCATAGAAGTCGGCCGGCCTGAACATATGAGGATTGGCCCCGTGATGGATCAAGATCCTCGCATAGGCAATGTACTCGAAGACGTCCGCGGCCGTGATGGGGTACACCAGGAGCAAAGTCAAGCCGCAGAGGAACGCGAACAACAGCACCACCAGCAGCCCAGATGAGGAAGATTTCCCCCGGCACAACAGATAGGCGACGTAGCTCAGGGCGAAGAGCAACAGAAAGACGACGGCGAATTCTCGGCCTGCCGCACGACTGTAGTGCGTCGCCTTCCCCAGATCAAGGAGCGGCACATCGTAGAGGTTCAGCAGAGGGTAGGGTTTGAGGAAGAACTCCAGGTACAGGAACTGGGACGCTAACCCCAGGGGGAAAAGACACAACCAGTGCCAGTCGGCGCGGCACGCGGCCCAGCCCCGCGTGAGCCACTCCCCCAATTGATTGCCGTATCCTGCCCCAGAGTCCTGCACTAGAAAAACCGCCGGCTCCTGTGACGACCCCTGTGGTACGGCCTCGCCCCTTTGTGAAGAAGCGGAGAGGCGGGGCCACCTTCGCGAGACTGCACCCCCTCCACGAACAGGGCTGTTACTCGCGCAACTTGGCCCCCAGTTCCTTGCCCAATTGACTCGCTATTCTGGAGTGCACCTTGGCCACCTCTTTGTCGGTCAGGGTGCGCTGCTCGTGTCTGTAAGTAATGGTGTAGGCCAGACTCTTCTTGCCCGCCGGGATCGGGTCGCCCCGGTATACGTCGAACAGGGTAAAGCCCACCAGAAGTCCACCGCCGGCGCGCTGTATGAGCTCCTCCACCTGCTGGGCCGAGACCTCTTCATCCACGATGAGAGACATGTCTTGGCTGACGGATGGGAAGCGCGGCAGGGGCTGGAGGTGGCGTACCGGCTCCACCTGGGCCAGCAACTCCTCCAGATCCATCTCCAGCAGACAGACAGGCTGCGCAGGGAGATCGAATCTGGCCCGCACGACGGCATCCACCTCTCCCAGGATACCTATCTCCTTGTCACTCGCGCGAAGCGCCGCCGCTCTGCCGGTGCGGAAGGTCGGATGTTGCATTGGGACGAAGGTCCGTTCGGGCAGGAGCAGACGATCCATCAACGTCTCCACTATCCCCTTCAGGGCGTAGAAGTCCACTTGCTCCCGGTTCCGGACCGTCCAGGAGCGCCCCTCCCGTGGGCCCGTCATGGCCAGGCAGAGCCGGCGTGGCTCCTCGGGCAGCTCCTGGTCAGGCTGGGGCAGGTAGACCCGTCCGATCTCGAACAGGGCCACCCGGTCGGCGTACCGAAGATTATCCCGTACCGCCTCCAGTAGACTCGCCATGAGAGTGCGTCGCATGAACTCCCGCTCGGTGGTCAGCGGATTGGCGATGCGCACGTAGTCCGCTGCGTCCAGTTCTGGTCCGTTAGGATTCAGCTTGGCGAAGCTCTCCAGGCTGCTGAGGGAGTAGGTGATGACCTCGGTGAGCCCGCACCCCACCAGGATATCGCGCACCCTTTCTTCCCCCTCCAGCGAGTAGTCGCGCTGCTGAGGCGGCAACTCATCCGCCATGAGGGTTGTCGGCAGCCTATCGTATCCCCACACGCGGGCCACATCTTCGATCAGGTCCGCGGCCACGGTCACGTCCAGGCGATAGTAGGGGACCGTGGCGCGAATGATTCCGTCCGCCACGTGGCAGTCGAACTCCAGTGACTCCAGGATGTTCACGATCTGCCCGATGTCCAGAGCCACACCCAGGATGCGCTCCACCTCGGCTGTGGTCAGCTCGACCACCTTGGTCTCCGGCTTCACCGGATAAGCATCGCCGTACTCTGCCCCCAATGTGCCGCCGCCGAGCTCCTGCATCATTCTGGCGGCGCGCTCCACGGCGATCATCGTCAGTTCGGGTGGCACCCCGCGCCCGAAGCGCGCCGAGGCCTCGCTGGGCAGCTTCAACGCCTGGGAAGTCCTGCGGATGCAGTAGTTGTTGAAGTTCGCCGACTCGATGAGGATGTTGGTGGTTTTGTCGCTGATCTCACTGTCCAGACCACCCATCACACCAGCCACTGCCACCGGGCCACCTCCGTCCGTGATCAGCAGCATATCCTCGGTGAGGGCATGGAGCACTCCATCCAACGTGGTCATCGTCTCGCCTGGGCGTGCCCTGCGGATGACGATCAGCGGTACGCTGGATGGGGGTGTGTTCCCGTCGCTGCCTCGCAAGATGTCATAATCGAAGGCGTGCAACGGCTGTCCCCACTCCAGCATCACGTAATTGGTCACGTCCACGATGTTGCTGATAGGCCTCATCCCGGCCAGAGTCAGCCGGCGTCGCAGCCATGACGGCGATGGTCCTATCCTCACGCCTTTCACCAAGGCTACTGTATACCGGGGACAGAGATCAGGATCAGCGATCTCTATCGCCACCCAGGGCAAAGATTCGGACCCCACCTTCTCCGCGAGCTCCGGCCACTCTCCCAGCCTGCACTCCTGGCCCGTCAAGGCGGCCACCTCTCGCGCCACGCCAACCACAGAGAAGCAGCGGGCCAGGTTAGGCGTGAGGTCCAGATCAAGGACCGCATCGCCCATGTAGTCGCGTAGCGGCACACCGGTGGGCGCGCTGCCGTCGAGGATCATGATACCTTCGTGCTCTCCGGAGATGCCCAGCTCCTTCTCCGAGCAGACCATGCCTTCTGAAGACACCCCTCGGATCTTGCTCGGCTTGAGAGTGATGTACCTGAGTTCCTCGGCATGGCCGTCTATGAGACGCGCCCCCGTCGTGGCGAAGGGCACCTTCACACCCTTCTGCCCGACGCGGATATTCGGCGCGCCGGTGACCACAGCCATGGGCTCGCTGCCCCCAAACTCCACCACCGCGATGGTCAAGCGGTCCGCGTTGGGATGAGGTCTCACCTCCAGAATCTCGCCCACAAAAACCTTGTCTCTGTCCCACTCGGCACCCACGTACTCGATGGCTCCCACCTCGAGCCCGGCCATGGTCAAACGTTCAGAGAGATCCTCGAGCGGGATGGTGATGTCCACGTAGTCCTTCAGCCAGCTTATAGGTATCCTCATGATGGTTCCCTCCCCTTGACGGCCACTCTGCCCGTCGGCCTACACACTCCCTCGTGGTGACTACCCGAACTGCTGTGTGAACCGCAGGTCGTTGCTGTAGAAGAGCCGG
>Ga0299912_10002497_pt1 | contig 15081 bp, 14 predicted proteins | sample RVTome_2_FD_207667 | JGI IMG/M metagenome (GOLD analysis project Ga0299912, IMG submission 207667) | Soil microbial communities from uranium-contaminated site in the Upper Colorado River Basin, Wyoming, United States - RVT95D214 (version 2) ... | reverse complement strand
TCTGGCATCAGCTCTCTGACGTGGTCGCCGACAATGAGGCCCCAGACTATCGCTCTACTACCATTATCCCCAAGGCCACAACTCGCATCGCCGGCAACGAATAAATTCTTTATTGACGCTTCAGCATTTTCATTTACAGGTAGAACACCACCATGAGTTATACCATTAAGAAACGGCCTGACTTCCACCGGCGCCCCTTTTCCCATGCCGCCAGCAAGCTTGTGCAGTTTCAGAGCGCGGGGGTACTCGGTTGCCGCCGTGAAATAGCAACCGACGACCGCTTCGTTCACCGCCGAACCCCTATCGAAGGTAAACACATCTCTCTCAATTGCCGGCGTCTCCATGTCGGGCTCAAAAGCGGACCACATGCCAATAACCTCACCTTTTGAGTTCTTCAGGTTCCAGTACCAGCCGCCGCCAACGCCACTGGTGGTACACGCACCGGCCGCCACAATACGGACGTAAATGAATTCCAGATTGCCAAGTTTGGCACCGGCCCGGTAGGCCGCGGCAACGCCGCCTCCATGGTTGCTTGGGGAGGTGCGACTGAAAAACAGGTTATTGGGGAACGGAGCGTAGGGATACAGGTACAATCGCCGTATCCCGCCGCTTGATAGCAGCACCGTTTTCGCCTTAAAAACCAGGAACTTGCCCGAGCGGGTATTTACGCCGGTAGCGCCGACGACCGTGCCATCTTTTGTTATCAGGCCAGTCAATAAGGTCCTGCTGAAGACCCTGGCGCCACTCTTTAGCACCGCGGCCGCCAGCTTATCTTTGAGGTCGGTGCCGCGGTAAAGAATCCAATCAGCCTCAATCTTACCTTTAGCGTCGGGTACCGGCCGATGCCAGTGAGGTAATCCCCGAATTGTCCTTTCCTGCCTTATCTTAAGTGAGCCGTCATCCTCCAGTATCTTGACTCCGATGTCCTCCAGTACTGTCATTGTAACAGCATAATTCCTGGCTTCGTTCACGGCCAGGTTCCAGCTTATCGTGCCGCCGCGCAGCCTGTCAGGGCCGAATGTTTTGGGCCGCTTTATCACGTCTTCGGAAGGAAATCCTCTGGGTAAAGGATGTTCAATCATAGCTTTGTAATATTCCGGGCGCCAATCAGAATGGTCGTCCACGCCAATGGAATCGCCGCCATATTTGATGGACGCTCTCTCCATGATGGCGACATCAATATTGCCCTTCCGTTTCGCTCTAATGGCCGCCATACACCCGGCCAGACCGCCGCCGATGATCAAAAAATCTGTTTCAATGACTTCGTCAGCTAATTGTGCCAACTTCGTAACCATTGTGATTTAATCCTCCTCTCCCATCAGTCCGGATAAGGTCTGATGATAGTCTTGAGCCGGAACGCTGACACAATAAAATGCGTACATCTTTTGCAGGTCATCGTACGAAATGGTGGGGACATTATAGAAATGGAGCCGGAAACAGAACTCCGAACAGAAAATGTGCTCTTTACCCCGTAGAGCTTTCTTTACCGGCCTGAGTTTAATCGGCCGGCGGCAATACTCACACCGAATGGTATCACTCATATGTTACCTCCTTCCAGGAATATCCAGTATTTCATTCGCCTGACTCCCCCGCGGCTTTTAAGATATTAAGCGTTATTGTAGTTAATCCCTATCCTGTGCGAAAGATGGTATTTCAGGAAAATAATCGGAGTCCGGCCGGGACATTTTTGATAAGGATGCGAGAATTATACCATAGCGGGACGTCATTGACCAAACGCTATATTGTTCAATAGGTAGCATTTTTGAGGCAACTGCCTCAGGACCTCGTAATCATCTTGACTTATGTCACCCTGCAGTTGTAGACTAAAACATCATATGGTGGTGGGTTGAAATGGGGAATTCGAATTTAGATAGCAGAGGTACTGGTGATGTGTGAATTTTGTCATAAACACGGTGAAGGTGAAAAATGGTATCTACAGGCAAAAAATTACTCAGAGGATTTATTGCATGACCTGAAGCGGCGTAAGTTCGTAGAAAATCTGGGTCCAGAACTTAAAGCGCTTATGAAGGAAGATGAGAAATTCGAGCAGATTCAAAAAATGCCGGCTTTTGTTAGAGCCGTGCTAACACCATATATATCAAACAGGCGAAAAAAGGTACACTTTGGACAGGTTCTACCGATTGAGGACATTGAAAGTATCTTCGGCTTCGTCAATCACGTCGTACGATTAGCATGTGCCTGCCGCAGTGTTCGTTTCGGCAGTGATAAAGAGCGCTATTGCTATGGCGTAAGCCTTTCGCCGCAAGGAGGGATTTACCAGAAGAGGATAAAGAAAATAGACCCTAGTTACTTAGACGGTCCGCACACGCCCAACATTGAAGTTTTGACAAAGGAACAGGCTCTGGAATACTTTCGACAGTATGAGAAAGAAGGTCTCTGCCATACCGTATGGACATTTATTACCCCGTTCATCGGCGGAATCTGCAATTGTGACCGCTCCGATTGCAAAGCCATGCAGGCTAATTTGCAATATGGTGTACCTGTCATGTTCCGTGCTGAGTATGTGGCTGAAGTAAATCCCGAATTATGTAACGGCTGCCGGCAGTGTATGCGTGTCTGTCAGTTTGGAGCCATAGGATATAGTGCTGCCAGTAAAAAAACCGCTATTGACATACGGCGGTGCTATGGTTGTGGCATATGCCGTGCCAGTTGTACCAAGGATGCTATTAAACTTTGTGAGCGTTCCAGTTTGCCAGCGTCTGCTAACATCTGGTAGTGATTCGCATTTGCTGTTCTGGTTGCTACCTTGCTAGAATGTTGGCGGGTGTAGCTTTTGGTAAATAAACTATAGGAGGTAATTCGATATGGCATTTAAAGTGCGAGCCAAAATGGTGGGATTCTTTGCTGACGAAGAAAAATACCCTTGCCACTTTGATTACAAGATTGGTGAAGAGATTTACTATGATGGAGCCAGGTTCGAGGGTCGTATTTGTCCGGGTTTATTGGGCGTCCTGTTACCAAAAGTAAAAACGATGGTCGATAGCGGTACCAGGCACTATCAATGGACGCTGTTCCGTAAACATGGCGGCCCAAGCGTAAGGGACCCCAGCATGAAAGAACATGACGGGATTGGGTTTCGTATGTTGGACAAGCCCCCTGATGAGCTAGAGAAAAAGTTTTTTACTCCGGTTGAGAAGGGGCTGGTGGTATGCTGCGAGGATATCAGAACCCTGGCCGCGTTCTTAGTTGAGCCGATTGACCTGGCAGACGGCGGTTTCTACCTCGGTGATTATAAAAGGCAAATGGAGATACTGGAAAAAATAAGAGAGGAACCCGGCCTGACTGTCGATGACATACTGAGTAAATTTAGTGACTATGAAAAAAGTTTATACGTTAGACTAAGTCCCGATTTTGTGAAGCTAGCGCTGGAAGAGATGGCTACGGTCAATTATATTGAGTTGAGAAATGGCAAAGCTTACCCCAAGAAATCCAGGAGCAGCAAAGCCTAGCCGTTTTGATTAAACCATGTGTGGAGGTGATTGGGGTCGTTCAACCTTTTCTCACACTTATTAATAGTAAATTGAGGTATGCTGTTCAAAGGTGAATGAGAATACAATGAAGTGAAACATGGATAACAAGATATTTCGTTTCCAAGTAGGGAAATTTGTATGTATTGTGGTTAGTGACGGTGAATTGACCTTAACTGACAGGAGTAAACCACCGGCCGGCCAAAACACGACACCTCCCGTACACATAATGGATGTACTTAGTCTATTCATTAACACGGGAGAACACAAAGTATTGGTAGATACCGGGTTTGGCACCGCCGAAAATCCCGATTTAGGCCATCTTCTCCAGAACTTGCACACAGCGGGAATAAAGCCTACAGAGATTGATACGGTTATTCATTCACACTTACATGTAGACCATATCGGCGGCAATGTTGATTCCAGAGGCAAATCAATATATCCCAACGCCCGCCATATAGTTAATACAACAGAGTGGGAGTTCTGGAAGACCATGTTGGGTCAAAAACAGGTCGAGCCAGGTTTAATACAGTCTACGGTTACGGCTTTGAAAAAGAACATCATTCCTATCCAGAATCGTGTGAAGCTGGTTGACGATGAAGCCGAAATCGTACCTGGCATTAAATCTATTTTGGCACCGGGGCATACCCCAGGTAATATAGTCCTGGAGCTATCATCGGGCTCTGGGCAACTCATCCTTATCGGCGACTTACTCCACCTGCCGGTAGAGTTAACGCAGCCGGACTTATTCCGGCATATAGATGAAGCGCACGACCTGGCAGTGCTCACGAGAAACAGAATTCTTTCTGAGGCTGCCAGAGAGGGTACAATGGTCTTTGCCGGTCATTTCCCATTTCCCGGCCTGGGGCACATTTATCAAAGAGGCGATATCATGCAGTGGCAGCCCCTGGAATTGACCTGCCCCTAATAGCGATACTGACTTCTCCACAATAGTTGTACCACCGTTGAAGTGACACAATTGTATCTTAGAATATATTAGTCGAACGGCATGATAGATCAGGAAGAAGGAAATGGATTTTAATACTACCAAAGAAAAGCCTGAGGAGAAAATCCAAAGGTTAAAAGCTGATATTGAGAAGAAACATGGCAAGACCGTAGACCAGCTTCGCCAAGAAAGGGAGAAGAGGGTAAATGATGCCATCGAACTGAGAGTGCCGGACCGGGTTCCCGTGAACTTGGGAACCGGCGTTTTTGCCGCCAGGTATGGCGGCTTGTCCGCTTCTGCGATGTATTACGACCACGCTGCATATCGAGAAGCCTGCCGGAAGATGCTCCTGGATTTTGAGCCAGATAACGGTGCCATGGGAATTGCTAGTTCCGGCCTGATACTCGAGCTTCTGGACTCAAAACAGTATCGCTGGCCGGGCGGCACTTTGCCTCCAGATGGGACCTACCAATTTGTGGAAGGGGAATATATGAAAGCGGACGAGTACGGCTACTTTCTTGCTGACCCCTCCGATTTCATCGTCCGTCGCTACCTGCCCCGGACTTATGGAACATTCAAGCCGCTGACAGAAATACCAGCCTTTGGACACTTGATTGGCGATAAGGAACTGGCTGACATTATCGGCATGCTCTTCAGGCCGGAGTTCAAAGTACTCATCGGGATACTTGAAGCCCTCGGCGTGCCCGAATACAAGGAACTGCTTGGCACACTACATCAGGCGGCACAAGAACAGCAGCGGTTAGCCAAAGAGTCATCCGAATTTACCGCAGAGATGGCACGTCTTGGTTTCCCCTCCGGAGGTGAGGGTACCGCAGGCGGCGGTGGCAGGAGCGGCAGCACCTTTGCGCCTTTTGATACCATCTCAGACCGCCTCCGTGGTATGCGCGGCACTATGCTTGACATGTACCGTTGTCCCCAATACCTCATTACTGCCTGCAATAAAATTCTGGAGTGGGAGGTGAGTCCAGCAGTTCCGGCTAAGCCCGGTGACAGAGGCAACCCGGTGAGGTCCGGCATGCCCCTGCATCGAGGGTCTGACGGCTTTATGTCGCTAAAAGACTTCGAGAAATTTTACTGGCCGACGTTGAAAAAAGCCATCGAAATCAAGGCTAAGCTAGGCTACGTTGTCATGCCCTTTTTCGAAGGTGTCTGGGACAAGCGTCTCGAGTATCTTCTTGAACTGCCGAAGGGCAAAGTCGTGTTTTATTGTGAGCTAACAAACATATTCAAGGCAAAAGAAGTACTGGGAAACCATATGTGCATTCAGGGCGGTGTCCCGCCCACGATACTCCAGGCTAGTTCACCTCAGGAAGTGGAAGAATACTGCAAGAATCTCATCAAAGTCATAGGGAAAGGCGGAGGCTTTATCCTGAGTTGCGGCAGCGCCATTGACTACGCTAAGCCAGCTAACATCAAGGCAATGGTAGACTCAGTCAACAAGTACGGCTGGTACTAGCGGTGCGGAAAAACGGGAAAGGGTATTATCAGTGATAGGATACTGACCAGCCGCCCCTTCACCATTTAAGCTTTCCCCTCAGATAATCAGCATCGCATCGCCAAAGCTGTAGAAGCGGTACTTTTCGTCTATGGCTACCCGATATGCCTTATCTATCAACTCTTTACCGGCGAAGGCAGATACCAGCATCAGCAGCGTCGACCGCGGCAGGTGGAAGTTGGTAATCATGGCATCAGTCATGCGAAACCGGTATCCCGGCAGGATATATAATTCCACCCATCCCTCGAAAGGCCCCATTACCCCTGGAACTGAAGCCTGAGCGGCCGCCTCCAGCAGCCTCACCGAGGTCGTGCCCACGCCGATGATACGCTTGCCCTCACTCCTGGCGCTGGAGAGCGCGCCGGCGGCTTCCCGGCATACGATACCATATTCCCGGTGCATGCGGTGCTCGCGCGGGTCTTCCTCCCGCACCGGCTGGAAGGTGGCCAGCCCCGTATGCAGTGAGACAAAGAGGCACTGTACGCCCTTCGCCCTGATGCGCTCCATCAGCTCTATGCTAAAATGCAGACCGGCGGTTGGTGCTGCCACGCTGCCTGCCACTTCGGCATAAACCGTCTGGTAGCGTTCCGGGTCGGCCAGCGGCTCATGGATATAGGGTGGTAAGGGGACCGTGCCCAGCGCCGCCAGACGGCTGTCATCCGAGAAGGAGATAACTCGTATTCCTTCCTCTTTTCGCTCTATCACCTCAGCCTCAACGCCAGCTATTATCGTACCGCCATCAGATTGCTTTGCCAGCAGTGCCGCCTTCATACCAGGTTTAACCTGCCTGCCCGACCTGACCAGTGTCTCCCATAGTCCCGGTCGCAGCCGGTTGAGTAGAAAAATCTCAATCTTCCCCCCGGTGTTCTGCCAGACCGCAGCGAGCCGTGCGTGGATCACCCGGCTGTTATTGAAGACGAGTATATCTCCCGCCCGGAGGTAGTCCGTTATCTCGATGAAACGGCGGTGTTCAATCAATCCGCCGGCTCTGTTTACCACCATCAGGCGGGAGTGGTCCCGCGGCTCGATGGGTGTCTGAGCGATCATCTCCGGCGGGAGCACGTAGTCAAAATCACTGGTCTTCACAAGCGTATATCCACAATCTTCTAAGAGTATCATATTTGATTTGCTTTCAGACTGTCCAATCAAGCCTTTGTCACCGAGCATAGTGAGATTGAACCGTAGATACGGTATAATATGGTTACAGTAAATACCTTCCGGGTAATACTGACAGTGTCAGAAGGACATTTTGAGGTGATTTGATATGATAGTTGAGATGAGAACAGGTGCCGCGCCTGAAGAGATAAACGGCGTGGTAGAGAGAGCCAGGTCTCTGGAACTGGGCACCCAGCTGAATGTCGGCACTCATAAAACGGTGATCGCCCTGCTGGGTAATAACACCGGGCAAATCGCTACCGAGATATTTGCCGTGCTCCCCGGAGTTGAAAGCGTGACCCGCATCATGAAACCCTACAAGCTTTCGGCACGGGAATTTAAACCGGAGAATACGGTGGTCAGTATTGGCGGAGTGGAAATCGGGGGCAGGCGTATTGTGGTTATGGCCGGTCCCTGCGCTGTAGAAAGTGAGGCGCAGTTGATGGAGACCGCCAGAATGGTAAAAGAAGCCGGAGCCAGTGTCCTGCGCGGTGGAGCCTATAAACCCCGCACGTCACCCTTCAGCTTCCAGGGTCTGAAAAAGGCAGGGTTGGAACTGCTGGACCGTGCCAGAAAGCTATATGGTATACCCGTCATCACCGAGGTGGTTGACACGCAGGATATTATCTCAGTTTCCAAATATTCCGATATTCTCCAGGTCGGCTCGCGGAATATGCAGAACTTCACCTTGCTGACCAGCCTGGGGCAGAGGAAATGCCCGGTGGTGCTGAAGAGGGGTTTTGCCTGCACCATTACCGAGTGGTTGACGGCCGCCGATTATCTGCTGGCGGAGGGTAACGAAAATGTCATACTGTGCGAGCGGGGAATAAGGACCTTTGAAGATAGCACGCGGTTCTCTCTGGATATTCTTTCCATCCCCGTAATTAAAAAGTACAGCCATCTGCCGGTAATTGTCGACCCCAGCCACGCTTCGGGGCACTATTCTCTGGTTCCTTCACTGGCTAAAGCCGCGGTTGCCGCCGGTGCCGACGGCCTGCTCATCGAAGTACACCCCAACCCGAAAGAAGCGCTGGTTGATGGAGTGCAGTCGCTGACGCCGGAAAATTTCGCCTGTCTTATGCAGGAGCTCAGACCCGTTGCCGAGTCTGTGGGTAGATATATCTAGAGGGAGGGCACCATGGCTACATCAGACCTCGACCGGAGAATACATACCCTGGCGCAGATGATGCTGGAGGCTAAGTACCTGGTGGTATTCACCGGCGCCGGCATCAGCACGGAGTCAGGCTTGCCGGACTTCCGCGGTCCTGATGGCGTCTGGACACGGCGCGATAAAGGGCTGCCTACGCCTTCACGGGACTTTTCCAAAGCCGACCCCAATACCGGGCACCTGGCTATTGTGGAACTGCAAAAAATGGGCCGGCTGGCCTTCCTCATCTCGCAGAACGTGGACAACCTGCACCTGAAATCCGGGATAAAGCCGGAACTGCTGGCCGAGCTGCACGGTAACATTACCCGGGTGCGCTGTCAGCATTGTGAGTTTACCATGGACAACACCGGCGACCGCACCTGCCCCCTCTGCGGCGGCACACTGGCATCCAGCGTGGTGGACTTCGGCCAGTCCCTGCCCCGGAAGGACCTGCAGGACGCCTACTTCCATTCCCGGAAGTCCGACCTGTTTATTGTGGCGGGCAGCAGCCTGGTAGTCTACCCGGCGGCGGATATGCCCCAGGTGGCAATACAGGCGGGAGCCAGGCTGGTGATAATCAACCAGGGAGATACCCCTTTTGACGAACTGGCGCAATTGCGCTTCCGGGAGAAGACCGGTGATGTCCTGCCGGCGGTGGTGGCGTACCTTAAGAGATTGATGGCTGCTTAGCCGGTTATTATTTCAGGTTATGCCTTAGCTTTTTTATATAATCCGCAGCCGCCTATAATCAGACCTAATCCCAGGATAATATCAATGATCCCGCTCATCCTCACGAAGCCGGTAAGCCCGATATTCGCCTTAGCTAATCCCAGTGATGTCCTCTGTATGGTAAGATAACTATACATTGCGCTTGGTGCCGCTTTCCCGGCCTGGATGTTGGGTTCCTCGGCCGCCATTAAAGGCATCTGACTTTTTTTCACTGCTTCATATTTAGCATTGACCTCGGCTATTTTCAATGGTTGTATTTCGCTGGCGATTGTTTGTTCTGCGGAGCTGGCCTGCGCAATGAAGACAATGCCGAAGACAAGGGTTACCAGTCCTAATACCGAGACCAGGATTGCCATGACACGCATCATATTTCCTCCTTATACCTAGAATATCTAAGTATTATATAGGAGAACTCCCATTATGTCAATAGTTTATTGCACCTCCCGCTTCCCTCCCTTGACAATCTCTATCTCCTGCTACTATGCTCTAGACGAGAAAGGTAGCAGTCATGACATCAGCAACACTCTGGGAACAGTCGATTGATACCATCCGCCGGCAGATAGATGAGTCCATCTTCCAGGCGTACGATATCCGTGCCGAAGCAGACAAGTTCCTGACGGATGGTATCATGTACTGCTGCGGGAAGGGGTACGGCACCTTTCTCAGGCGCAGGAACAAGGTGGAATCAGGAAAGCTCTGGGTGGTGGTGGGGGGCGGCATCAGGCTGAGCACGGAGAGAATCCGCCAGCCCCTGATACAGGGCATACTTACCGCAGGTGTTAATGTCTATGACGCCGGGATAACGTCCACTCCCGAACTCTATTTCGCCATCCCCTATCTGGGGGCGGACGGCGGCATCAACATCACCGCCAGCCATAACGAGGCAGAGTCCAACGGCCTGAAACAGGTAATAAAGAGCCAGGACGGCTTCATCACCAGCATCAACGCCGAGGATATGCTGGAAATTAAGCGCACCGTGCTGGAAGGGGATTTCCTTCAGGGGCACGGCACACCGGCACGGCTGGAACAGGGTGAAATCACCAGGTACCACAATATCCTGATGAAAAGCAATATCCGCCTGGGCCGGGACAACTGGATTTACCTGCTGCAAAAATGGCAATCCAGAGGACTCCGGCAGCTGCTCGATACACTTTATACTCTGGAGTTCCCCGCAGAAAGGGATAAAGCACGCTGGCAAGAGCTAGTAAATATACTGGGACTCCCGGAAGATGCGGAACAACCGGAGACCGCCGTAAAATACCCCTTCCGGGGCTTAAAGGTGGTAATAGATTTCGGCAACGGCTCCGCCGGAGAGACAGCGGAGGTATTCACCGACCTGGGCGCGGCGCTGGTTGCCCTGAATCAAGAGCCGGACGGCCGCTTTCCGGCCCATATCCCCGACCCCATCAAGGAGAAAAACCGTCTCCAGCTGGTGGAGAGGCTGGCAGTGGAGGACGGGGGAGAAGAGGGGCAGGCGGAAAAATCGCCCTCTTATCATCGAAAAGAGGTGGTGGGCATCGGCTTTGACGAGGATGGGGACCGGTTCATATTCGTCAGACCGGAGGGGCGGGCACTGGAGGGAGACCGGGCTCTCTGCATCCAGGCAAAAATCATAGTTGATGAGCACCGCCGAAAGGGGAAGACGGGGAAGCCCCGCTTTATCGGCGAAGTAAAATTCTCCCGGGTCGTGGAGGAGTACATCCCCCGCATCGGCGGCGAGTATATTATGACTCCTACGGGCTTTGCCTATATCAAAAGCGCCGTGAAAACCATATACCGTGCCATTCAGAACGGGGAGCCGGTAGCCATGGTTTTCGGCAAGGAGATAGACCTCACCGGCAACCGGGAAACGGTAGCCATGGCCGCCGAGCTTTCCGGCCACCAGATGGCAGGACACGAGGAGAACTGGATTTTCGATGACGGCGCTCTGGCTGCCGCCAAAATGCTGAGCGCCATTGCCGCTGCCGCCAGGCAGGGAAAGAGCTTCATGGACCTGGACGAGGAAATACCCAGGTACCCCATATCCCCGGAGATTAACATCAAACTACCTGTCAAACGGCTCGAGGAAAAGGCAGAACTGGTGAACGTAATCCTGGGCATCTTTAATAGCAACGGTTTTCCCATAGACCCTACCGACGGCGGCATCATCAAGTGGCTAGCGCCAAACTATGACTGGCTGGGGCAGGTGCTGGTGAGAAAGTCCAATACCCAGCCCATGCTTATCTGCCGCGTGGAGGCAAAAGACCAGCCTACCCTGGCGGCGATTGAAGAGGAATTCTTCACCGAGCTTGCCTTTATCTCCACGGATGCTGTTCCCAGGATAGACCTTGCCTCGGATGATTACGTCAGGAAGATTCTGGACAGGATACCTCCGAATAGACTGCCATAAGAGGAGACTATCTGATTTTCTACAGATTTACCAGACTCTAAAGGCAGTCCTGCGCCCGCTTTTCAATCCTGTTGACCAGAAAAGTCAGCCAACGGCTTGGCTCCCGGTTCTGCCCGAAATCAAAACCGGTGTAGGCGCTATCGACAGTCTCCGCGAAGTACCTGCCGTCAGCGGACTTCCGGCGGACAGTCTCCAGCATACTGTGAAAGCTGCTGCTCTTGATGGCATAGGGAAAGAGCGACAGGGCATCCATGACCCTGAGGATACTGTATTTTACCGATGGATAGTATAAACTGGTGAACCGCTGCCCGGTGCCGAAGCCGTCCGGCCGCCACCCCTCACCCCTCCTCTCCCAGTGCTCCAGCAGTAAATCGATGGCGCCGCGTAGCGCGGGGTCGCCGCGGTATTGCTCATATTGCCCCAGCAACATCAGCACATTCTGGTTGTCCATGGGGCATGACCTCTGCGCGTATTCCTCAAAGCAGTGCCAGCCGCCGTCAGGCTGACGGGAATCAAGTATTAACCGGATATACCTGCTTACCCGCGCATCGTCCTGATAGCCCATCCTGACTAAGGGGGCCAGCATGATGGTTGACATGCAGTAGTAGTTAGGCTGTGTCCTCTTGTCCGGAGTAAAAGCGCCGTTCTTCAGTTGAAAGCCAAAAATCCTCTCTATCTCCTTTTCCAGCCCTAAATCCCCGGCGGTAAGCCCGATATCGGCCAGAAAGAAGAGGTCCCAGTACATATTCCCGGTATCGGTATATGATGTCCGGCTGGTCCCCAGCGCCGGAAAGCCCATCGGGCCGTCTTTTAGCCTTGCCAGCACCTTTTGTATCGCGCTGTCCTGAAGCACCGGCGCAACATCCGGCTTCATATTCAGCAATTGCCGTTCCACGGCATACCGGATCCAGGCCGGCCCCGCCAGCAACCAGTCCCGTACTTCTCTGTTTAAGCTCAACCTTTCCCTCATTTCCAGCCGGTAGAAGGGTGTCACGAGCAGTTAAATTGTCATTCCAGCGGAAGCTGGAATCTACCCCGTCCCAATTATATTCGGATATATTCGGAGACGTGCATCACGGGTAGACCCCTGCTTCCGCAGGGGTGACAATCCCGGTTTCGTATTGATATTCGACTTTTTATATATACGCTGTTATTTATATCGTCATGTATAGAATAAGGCAGCTAAATACCCTCAGATTATATCGGTGTCAGGCTAAGAGTTCCATCCTCACAAAAACACGAGTGCCTGAGCTGTGTATGATTGATGCAACCCAGGCACCCGGTCACTTAAAATCTATCAGGTCTTTGGATTTAGCCCTTGCCAATGCGGAACATCTTGGTGCCGCACACCGGACAGACACCCTGCGTGGCGGGTTTCCCGTTCTTCATGGTGATTGACTTGGAATTCTTCATCTCTCTCTTGGTACGGCACTTGACACAATATGCTTGCATATTCACCTCCTTTTTGATTATGAAGGATATACCATTTCATAGTCAAATGTCAATAGGCTGGAGCACAAATCCGAAAATATTTTTCCCCCTTGAGTCTAAAAGGAGGCTTACCGGGGACTTCGCCTGCTATCGGAATTGCTTATCAACCCGTCATTGCGAGCCCTCACGCTTCGCTCACTTCGTGGCTCGCTACCGATTCTCGCCACAGGTGGTGACTCAGTGGAACCAGAGTAAACTCCGCGAAGCAATCCGTCTACCCTTTATAATTTTCGGGTTCATCCTGAACGGATTCACCGTAAACGGATTGCTTCCCCCGACTTCGTCGGGGGTCGCAATGACAACCTGGATTCCCAAATGCCTTCTATTACCACTGGTATCGCCGTTTCACCTCAATCCACTAAAACTCCCTTTCGGTGGGCGGTGGTATATTTCCGGCAGAAGGGGTCTTTGCCGATAAGTAAATCGGCTGCTTTCGCCGCGCTCATTATTTTGGCGTCAAGGGGGTTCAGGATGACGGTATCAAGGCCGGCATACGCCGCCATTAACAGGAAAGAGCGGTTGACCAGCTTCCTTACCGGTAAACCAAAGGAGATATTGCTCAGCCCCATCACCGTGCGGACACCGGCATAGCGGGACTTAATCCCTTCCAGGGTCCTGAGGGTAACCACTCCCTGCGCGGTATCCACCGCCACCGGCAAAACGAGGGGGTCGAATAATATCTGCTCCGGCTTCATCCCCAGCCCCGTGAGGTAGGTCACTATCGTATCACAGGCGGACAGCCTTTCTTCCACTTTTTTGGGTATGCCACCCTTGCCCATCGCCAGCGCCACCAGCCATGCCTTACGCTCAGCCGCCAGGGGGGCAACAGCCTCCAGCCGCTCCTTCTCGGCAGTGACCGAGTTGATGATGACATCTTCCCGCCGGTACCGGCGCACGGCGGCTTTTAATACTTCCGTATCATCGCTATCCAGGGCCAGGGGCTTATCCGTAGATTCCTGGACTACATCCAGCAGCCACTCCATATCTGCTATCGCTTTTTTTCGGTCAGTCTGAGCGGCACCGGCATTGACGTCGATGTAATCAGCGCCGGCGTCATCCTGCGCTTTAACCAGATTGCGGACAAAATCTTTATTTCTTTCAGCAATAGCCGCCGCTACAGTCTTATTTGAGGCATTAAGGTTCTCTCCGATTACCAGCATCTAGTGTTCACTCCTTTGTCTTATATTTTAGTTATCAGCTTTCAGCAGTCAGTTTTCAGTTTTAATAATGAAGTCCTTAACTCTGAGGGCTAATAACTGACGACTGATAACTGACAACTATTAACTATTTTGGCTCCCGGCAGTCCGAATCAGGGTATTTCGATAGTAATAGTCGTTCCTTTTCCCGGTTGGGACTGTACCTTTAATGAACCTCCCACCAGGCGGGCACGCTCCCGCATCCCGGCCAGGCCCAGCTTGCCGTCCCGGGCAAGGTCCCCGATGGTACCTGGAATCTCAAATCCCTTACCGTTATCGCTAATCACGATCCTGGTCTTGTCCTGGTAGAACACCACGATAACCTCAGCACTGGTGGCCCCGGCATGCCGCCATACGTTCCTTAGCGCCTCCTGAGTAATCCGGAAAAGGACAAGCTCGACCTCCTCAGGAAAACGCCTTTCCGTGCCCATTACTTTCAATTTTGTCTCTATGCCCGAGTATTGTGACATATCCGCAGCCAGCCATTCCAGCGCCGGTAGCAAGCCGAGGCGGTCCAGAGCCGCGGGGCGGAGGTCCTGGCTGAGGCGGCGCACCTCCTTCATGATATCGTTGGTCTGCTGCCACAGCTCCTCAATACCGGAGCGCACATTCTCCGGCAGGCTTTCTCCGGTAGCCGACAGAGCATCCAGCCGGCGCGATAGCGCCACCAGAGATTGAATGGTCTCATCATGCAGTTCCCGGGAAATACGCTTCCTTTCCTCCTCCTGCGCCCTGGTCGCCTGCTGTAAATAGAAACGCTGGTTTTCCTGCATCCTCATTTGCTCGGATATATCCCGCGCAATATGCTGAAAGCCGATGATTTTTCCTGCGGCAGAAACGGGGCTGGTGGACAACTGCACAAAAGCCTCACTGCCATCTTTCCTCACCATCTTCACCTCAGTGAGGTGACTTTCCGTCTCACCACTAATCAGAGGTCTCTCACCGCGCCTCACGATTGCCCTGCTTTCTTCAGTAAAAAGGGCGTAGGCTTTTACGGTGCGTAACTCATCCAGGCTATACCCGG
>Ga0299912_10002496_pt1 | contig 15082 bp, 12 predicted proteins | sample RVTome_2_FD_207667 | JGI IMG/M metagenome (GOLD analysis project Ga0299912, IMG submission 207667) | Soil microbial communities from uranium-contaminated site in the Upper Colorado River Basin, Wyoming, United States - RVT95D214 (version 2) ... | reverse complement strand
TTGCTGGTTCTCTTGGCGGAGAGGACATTGAAAATCTTCCCCTTTTGGCCGGAATTTCGGCAGCCGGAATTTCCGAGATTAAAAGCTGCCAAGAGGTAATTCAAGAGATTATAGGGGTAATTAAGGATTAAGAAATAAAAAATTAATATGAATCCAATAATTTCTTGGTTTTGTAAAATTTTTCTCGCCCCTTTAGTAAAAAAACTTTTTATCAAAGAAGTCCGCGGTTTGGAAAGTTTTCCAAAAAGAAACTTCATTTTAGTTTCTAACCACCAAAGTTATCTTGATATAATAATAAGCAGCTACCTCTGTGTTCCAAGAAAATTCCACTTTATCGGCCAGATTGACGGCTGGAAGGGAATATCTAAGTTTTTTATAAAATTTCTTTATTTTCTTTCTGGGGTTATTCCTTTGGATAGGACAAAAGAAGAATCAAGGGAAAAGGTAGTTGAAAAAGCCATTGAAATTTTAAAAAGGGGAGATATTTTAGTAATTTATCCTGAAGGCAGAAGGTCAATTACCGGCGAGATCCAGGAAGGGAAGCTGGGCGCAGCCAAAATATTTTTAAAAACAGGAGTTCCCATATTGCCTGTTGGATTTAAGGGAACCTTTGAGTTGCTCCCTCCTAAGGGAAAGCTGAAAATAAAAAGAATTATCAAAATTAATGTTGGCAGTCCCCTATTTTTTGAAAAGGAATTTGAAAAAGGAAATAGTTTAGACGAGAATTCTATAGAATGTCAACAAATCATTCAAAAGATTACAGATAAAATGATGAAAGAAATTTTCAATCTCTGTAATGGGGATCTAAAACCCGCATCGGAAGGAAGTGGCGACACTGCCCCTAAATTTAATATGTGTAAAGTTAAGGATTGGTATTAAGTTTCGTTTTAGAAATACAACTATGGAAATTAAAAAAATTTTAATCGCTAATCGGGGAGAAATCGCTATCAGAATAATCAGAACCTGCAAAGAAATGGGGATAAAAACTGTTGCCCTTTGTCCCCAAAAAGGTGAGGAAGAGAATTTTTTAGAAACCAAATTGGCTGACGAATACTACTTCTTAGAAGAAGAAGGAATTTTAGGATATCTCGACCAGAGAAAAATTATCGAAATTGCCAAAAGGGCTGGGGTCCAAGCCATTCATCCTGGTTATGGATTTTTGGCTGAAAATGGAAATTTTTCCGATCTCTGCCAAAAAAATAATATCAAATTTATTGGGCCAAGAGGCGATACCTTGAGAAAACTCGGAAATAAAATTGAGGCCACAAAAATCGCCAAAAGCACTGGTTTTCCATTGCTGCCGGGATTTTATAAATCAATCCAGAATGAAAAAGAATGTTTGGAGTTGGCAAAAAAAATTGGTACCCCATTTATTTTAAAAGCCGCTAATGGTGGAGGCGGAATTGGCATTGAGATAATTGAAAAAATAGAACCAAAAAAACTTATGGCTGTTTTTCAAACATTGAAAAGGGAGACAAACCACGCCTTTGGTTCGGACCAGATTTTTATTGCCAAGTTTTTACCGAACCCTCATCACATTGAAATTCAAATTTTAGGTGACGGCAGAGGGAAAGTTTTGCATTTTGGGGAAAGGGAGTGTTCTGTTCAAAGACGCAATCAGAAACTAATTGAAGAAGCCCCATCTCCATTTTTAGATAAAAAATTGAGAGAAAAAATGAGTAATCTGGCGATGAGAATGGGCCAGTCTTTAAAATATGAGAACTTAGGAACAATTGAATTCTTAGTTGGCGAAGATAAAAAATTTTATTTTCTTGAGGTTAACTCACGTTTACAGGTTGAACATCCAATAACTGAACTCATTACTGGATTTGATTTAGTCGAACAACAAATTAGGATAGCTCGTGGAGAGGCACTCGACTTAAAACAAAAAGACATTAAATTTTCTGGTTGGGCAATGGAATTCCGGATTTATGCCGAAGATGCCTTAAATAATTTCCAACCCCAAGCAGGTATAATTACTAAATATTTGCCCCCGGGCGGAAAAGGAATTGAAATTCACAGTTTTTGCCAGCCGGGACAAAAGATATTTCCTTATTTCGATAACTTAATTTCCAAATTGGTAATCTTTGCTGAAAACAGAAAATCAGTGATTGAAAGAGCAAAAAGAGCTTTCGACGAATACCTTATTGAGGGAGTGCCAACCTTAATTCCTTTTTACAGGGTTTTACTTGAAAATAAAAATTTCTTAGAAGGAAAGATTAATACTTCTTTTATTGAAAAAGAAGGGATAATTCAAAATCTTGGAGAAAAATATCCGAAGATAGAACTTCCAAAAGAAATTAAAACTGAAAAAATTATTGGCGAAAAAGAATTGGCCGTTTTTTTAGCCCGCCTCTATCAAAATCTTAAAAAAGAGGAGTCAAAAGAATCAGAGACGTCAAAGTGGAAGCTAATGGAGAGATTACAAATGTTGTTTGAAGAATAAAATGGAAACAGAAATTAAAATTGGAGACAAGGTTTATCAAATTGAGATTTCAGAAATCCAAGAAGGCTTTTTAAAGGTGAGAATTAATGAAAATGATTATTTTTTCAACCAAAATGAATTCGGGGAAATAGTCCCGATTGAAAGGGAAAACCTTCTTTCCCTCCAATCTTTTAAGGGAGAAGAAGTCTTATTAGAGATCTTAGGAGAGAAGGAAATCAAAAGCCCGATTGCTGGCGTTGTTTCCAGTATTGATGTAAAAGAAGGAGAAGAGGTGATTCCCGGAAAGAAATTAGCCACCTTAATAGCAATGAAAATGGAAAACGAAATAGTTTCTGAGAGCTATGGGAAGGTAAAAAAAATTAAAATTAGGATAAATCAATCTGTTAATGCCGGCAATATTTTGATAATTTTGGATTAGAGACTGATTAATAAATATAATATATATATGAAAATCATCTCTTATAGGGTAGTCAGTTCAACCAATTTAAAAGCAAAAGAATTAGCAAAACAAAATGATGAGCCCTGGACAGTAATCTTGGCTGAAAAACAAACTGCAGGATACGGAAGAAAGAAAACCCCCTGGTTTTCGCCAAAAGGCGGCCTCTATTTTTCCGTCATTCTACCTAAAAGCAATATTGAAGATTTACAGACTATAACTATTTTTGGCGGTTTTATTGTAGCAAAAGTGATTAAAGATAATTTTCAATTGGAACCATTTATTAAACTGCCAAACGATGTCTGGGTGAATCAAAAGAAGGTGGCCGGAATTCTTACCGAGAATGTTATTGGTCGGCAGATTAAGTTATCGGTAATTGGAGTCGGTTTAAATACCAATATCGGAAAATTTCCAAAGGAATTGGAAAATATTGCCACATCGCTTAAAATAGAATTAGGAAGAGAGGTAGACAATAAAAAAATCTTAGAACAAATTATCAAAGGCTTAAAAGAGCAACTAAAAACTATCAGCGAATAAATACTATGGCATTTGAAAAAGAGATTGAAAAATTAAAATCGAAATTAGAAGAACTGGAAAGTCCCGAGCTGATTGAAAAACAGCATAAAAAGGGAAAACTGACGGCCCGAGAAAGAATTAATTTACTTTTAGACTCCAATAGTTTTGTTGAACTAGACCATTTTGTTGAGAGCCGTTTTAGTATTTTAGGATTAGACCAGAAAAAATTTCCCGGTGATGCTGTTGTTACCGGCTTCGGTAAAATTAATAATCGTCAGGTTTATCTCTACAGTCAAGATTTTTCAAAAATAGGAGGGTCTTTGGGTGAACTTCATGGTCAAAAAATTATAAAAATAATCGAACTGGCTCAAAAAGTGGGATGTCCGATTATAGGAATAATTGATTCGGGTGGTGCCAGAATCCAAGAAGGGATTTCCAGTCTTGACGGTTATGCCACTATTTTTAAATCAATGGTTAGAGCATCGGGAGTAATTCCCCAGATTTCGATAATTGTTGGGCCATCAGCCGGTGGCGCTTCTTATGCTCCGGGTCTCTCCGATTTCATTTTTATGGTTGAAGGTATTTCCCAAATGTATATCACCGGACCAGAAGTTATAAAGGCGGTAACCGGAGAAAAGGTTTCTTTTGATGAATTAGGCGGAGCAACTACCCACACTATTAAAAGTGGTTGCGCCCATTTTGTTTTTAAATCAGAACGAGACTGTTTTCTTGGAGCAAAAAAACTCCTTTCCTATCTGCCCCAAAATAATCTCGAAGATCCGCCCCGGCAAAAAAGTATTTTTGCCGAGCTTCTGGAAAAAGAAGGCCATAGATTATTAGAAATTGTCCCCGAAAGGGAAGAAAAGGGTTATGACATGAAAGAGGTAATTGAAGAAATTTTTGATAAGAACTCTTTTTTTGAGGTTCAATCCGGCTTTGCAATAAATTCTATAACCGGATTTGCCAGGCTATCTGGTTATGTGGTTGGTATTGTTGCCAACCAAACAAAATTTATGGCTGGTACCCTTGATATTGATTCTTCTGATAAGGTTGCTCGTTTTGTCAGATTTTGCGACAGCTTTAATATTCCGATAATTAATCTCGTTGATACTCCTGGATATCTGCCTGGGGCTGACCAGGAAAATCGGGGAATAATTCGCCACGGAGCCAAAGTTTTGTATGCTTATGCCGAAGCAACCGTTCCTAAAATCAGCTTAATTCTGAGAAAGGCTTTCGGCGGTGCCTATATTGCTTTAGCCTCCCGTCAGTTAGGTTATGACAAAGTGATCGCCTGGCCGTTGGCTCAAATCGCCGTAATGGGCCCGGAACAGGCGGTAAAAATTATTTATAAAAAGGAATTGGCGGAAAGCAGCGACCCCAAAAAATTAGAGAAAGAAAAAATTCAAGAACTGAGAGATATTTTTCTCAATCCCTATCAGGCGGCCAAATTAGGTCAGGTTGATATGATTATTCATCCAAAAGATACCAGAAGCATTTTAATCAAATGTTTAGAATCTCTTTCAAATAAAAGAGAGGGGAAAATTGCCCGGAAACACGGCAATATTCCTCTCTAAAGATTTCTAATGTCTAATTTATATTTAGTTTTAATCTCTTTTATTGCTTATTTGGTTGGTTCTTTTCCGACCGCCTATCTGGTAGTGAAAAAAATTACTGGTCAGGACATTAGGAAAGTAGGATCGGGAAATATTGGAGCGATGAATACGGTCCGGGCACTTAAAAATTTTGGCAAAGAAAAGTTAGCAATAATCGGGTTTTTAGCGGTTTTAATAATTGATATGACAAAAGGAGCTTTGGCTGTGTTTTTGGCCCAGAGATTGCAATTCCTGGACTATAATATGACTTTGGCCGTAATCTTTGCCGTTTTTTTCGTCGTTTTAGGTCATAACTATTCGATTTTTTTAAAATTTTCAGGAGGAAGAGGAGCGGCCTGTCTGATTGGAATTTTACTTTATTTAGATATTTTATCGCTATTGGTTTGGGGATTACCGGTTATCCTTGCCTCAATTTTGGCCCAGATTATCTTAGAAAAAACCGGTTTTGAAAAAAAGATAAACTGGAAAAAAATATCCGAGATTTTCAAAATTCTCGGTTCTCAAATGGCCGGGAGAATGGTGGGTTTAATCATAGCCCCAATCCCCCTTTATTTCTATAACCCTGAAGCTTTCCTTCCGATAGCGGCCGGAACGATTCTTTTACTGATAAAAAACATTCCGCGATTTAAGGGATATTTTTTGAAAGAAAAAACTTATGGAGAGTGAGTTCACCCTTTCGTCGATTGTTGGGGCGAATACTGGCCCGGGGACCTTATTATTCGGTGTTGACCAAATAAATAAAATTTGATAAGGTGAAGATAGTCCGTTAAAACCGGACAATTTTTTAAAATAATGAGCAACTTTGACCTAAAAAGTTTCGGCTCAGCTATTGCTCAGATTGCTGAAGAAAAAGGAATTTCTCCGGAAAAGGTCTTGGAAAGCATTGAGATAGCGATAGCCGCAGCTTATAAAAAAGAATATGGAAAAAAGGGACAAATAATAAAAGCCAAACTCGATTCTATCTCGGGCGAGGTTAAATTTTGGCAGATAAAGCAAGTGGTGGATAATTCCATGATTTATTCCGAAGATGAACTGGAGAAGTTAAAATCTTTGCCCTTCGACTCGGCCTTCGTAGCCGAAGCTACTTCGGCGAAGGAGGCAGCTTTAGCGGAGGAAGGAGAGGGGCCCTCCGTCGCCAAGGCTATGGAGGGTGAAAAAAAAGTTCGTTTTAATCCAGAAAAACACATCATGATTGAGGAAGCAAAAAAAATAAATCCAAAGATAAAACCTGGCGAAGAATTAGAAATAGTATTAGAGCCTAAGGCTGACTATGGGCGAATTGCTGCCCAGACGGCAAAACAAGTGATAATGCAAAAAATAAGAGAAGCAGAAAGAACAAGTATTTTTGAAGAATATAAATCTAAAGAGGGGGAAATTATTTCCGGAATTGTCCAAAGAATTGAAGGTAGAAATGTTTTTTTAGATATCGGTAAAACCTTGGGAATATTATCGAGAGAGGAACAGGTGCCAGGAGAATTTTATCGTCCGGGGCAAAGGTTGAAAATTTTCATTTTGAAAATAGAGGAAACCTCTAAGGGGCCAATAGTTTTTTTATCCCGGGCTTACCCCAAATTAGTTTCAAAACTTTTTGAATTAGAAGTTCCAGAGATTTCAGCTGGACAAGTAGAGATAAAATCAATTGCTAGAGAACCTGGCTCTAGGTCAAAAATTGCCGTTGCCTCCATCATTGAAGGCATTGATCCAATTGGAGCGTCAGTAGGACAGAAAGGAACCAGGGTTCAGGCGGTGATTAATGAATTAGGCGGCGAAAAAATTGATATAATCGAATATTCCGAAGAACCAGAAAAATACATTGCCAATTCTTTAAGCCCGGCTAAGGTTTTAGAAGTGAAAATAATGCCCAAAAATAAAGCCCTGGCCGTTGTTCCCGAGGATCAGCTGTCCTTAGCTATTGGTAAAGATGGCCAGAATGTAAGATTGGCCGCTAAGTTAACCGGCTGGAAAATAGATGTCAGGTCCCCGGAAAAAATTGAAGAAGAGGAGGAAGAAAAACCCTCAGAAAAAACAAAAAAGAAAACTATTAAAAAAGAAAGTAAGGCTAAACCTGAAAGCGAAAAGAGTAAAACAAAAACTAAAAGTTAAAGACCATGTTATTTATTCCCATCATTATTTCAATATTTTCTTTAATTTTTGCCTATTTTTTAATTAAAGAAATTAAAGCAGCTCCCTCGGGCACCGGGAAAATGATTGAAATTTCTCAGGCAATCAGAGAGGGAGCCCTAGCTTTTTTAAGAAGACAGTATAAGACCGTATTGATTTTGGCCATTATTTTGTTTTTTATTCTTTGGCTAGCCCTGGGTTTTAAAACTGGCCTTGGATTTTTAATTGGAGCTTTGGCTTCGGCTTTGGCAGGTTATATCGGAATGATGATTTCCACTTCTGCAAATGTTAAAGTAGCCGAGGCCGCCAAGAAAGGCCTAAAGGAGGCCTTGGAGCTTTCTTTTCAGGGAGGATCCGTTACCGGACTTTTAGTGGTTGGTCTTGGGTTATTGTCTGTTTCTGGTTTTTATTACCTGACTCACGATTTGAGATCTCTGGTAGCTTTGGGATTCGGAGGTTCTTTAATTTCGGTTTTCGCCAGATTGGGAGGAGGTATTTATACTAAAGCTGCCGATGTCGGTGCCGATTTGGTGGGCAAGGTTGAAAAAGGAATTCCAGAAGATGACCCCAGAAATCCGGCCGTGATTGCCGACCTGGTTGGTGATAATGTCGGCGATTGTGCCGGTATGGCAGCTGATTTATTTGAAACTTATGCCATTACTGCTATTGCGGCGATGATTTTGGGTGATTTGCTTTTTCCCAACTCCCAATTAGTTTTGCTCCCGCTTATTTTAGGCGCTGTGTCTATTCTTAGTTCTATTATTGGTACGTTTTTTGTAAAAATTCCTGCCCACCGAAGCCTCGGCGAAGGCGGGGGCAAGTCCCAGAACCCCGAAGGAAATCCTTCGGCTTCCTCCGGGGCAGGTATTATGGCTGCTTTTTATAAGGGTTTGGCTGTTTCGGCAATTTTATCGGCCATCGGTTTTTATTTTGTTATAAATAAAGTTTCAGTTTCTGACCCTGATTTTTCGAAAATTAAACTTTACCTTGCTTCTTTGATTGGTTTTTTGGTTGCCGGCGGTATGGTTGTAATCACCGAGTACTTTACTTCTAAAAAACATCAACCAGTCCAATCAATTGCTTCAGCCTCTCAATCCGGCCACGCCACAAACATAATTACCGGTTTGGCAGTGGGAATGAAATCAACGGCGTTGCCGGTCATTTTAATTACTTCTGGGATATTGGTGAGCTACTGGTTAGCCGGTCTTTACGGGATTGCCATAGCCGCAATGAGCATGCTTTCTTTGGCCGGCATTATTGTTGCAATTGATTCTTACGGCCCCATTACTGATAATGCTGGTGGGATTGCCGAAATGACCGGGCTTCCAGATGAAGTCAGGAAAATAACCGATGCTTTAGACGCGGTGGGAAATACAACTAAAGCGGTGACCAAGGGTTATGCAATAGCCTCAGCGGGATTAGCTGCTTTGGTTCTTTTTTCTTCTTATACTCAGGAGTTAGCTGAGTTTGGAAGGTTTGATTTTCAGTTGGACGACCCTAAACTTATTTCAGGGCTTTTAATCGGCGGTCTTTTACCGTATCTTTTTGGTTCTTATGCGATGTCGGCCGTGGGTCGAGCTGCTTCAAAAGTGGTTGAAGAAGTTCGGCGGCAATTTAAAGAAATTAAAGGTATAATGGAAGGAAAATCAAAGCCGGAATATGGAAAATGCGTTGATATCGTTACTAGGGCGGCCTTAAAAGAAATGATGATCCCGGCTCTCTTGCCCGTTATTTTTCCGATTTTAGTCGGTTTTATTTTGGGCCCCGAAGCATTGGGAGGACTTTTAATCGGTTCAATCGTTACCGGTCTTTTTATGGCAATATCAATGACCTCGGGGGGCGCTGCCTGGGACAATGCTAAAAAATATATCGAAGAAGGAAATTTAGGCGGAAAGGGAAGTTTTGCCCATCAGGCAGCCGTTACCGGTGATACCGTCGGCGACCCTTATAAAGATACGGTAGGGCCGGCAATTAATCCAATGATTAAAGTCCTCAATATCGTCGCTTTGCTAATTGTGAGCTTCTTAGCGTGATGAAGCTTTGCCTCATTTTACCCATCGCTTTTATTTCATAAAAGCTCGGTGTATAATATATATATGAATTTAATTCCTACAGTTATCGAGAAAAGCCAATATGGTGAACGGGCTTACGATATTTATTCCCGCCTCCTAAAAGAAAGAATTGTTTTTTTGGGCGGGCCAATTGTTGATCCGGTGGCTAACTCTATCATTGCCCAGATGCTTTTTTTAGCATCCCAGGATCCTAAAAAAGAAATCCAGCTTTATATAAATTCGCCGGGTGGAGTTTTAACTTCGGCCTTGGCTATTTATGACACAATGCAATACGTAAAATGTCCGGTTTCTACGGTTTGTATCGGGTCAGCAGCTTCGGGGGCAGCAGTTTTATTAGCGGCCGGAACCAAAGGAAAGAGGTTTTCTCTGCCAAATGGCCAAATTTTGCTTCACCAGGTAGCCGTCAGCGGAGTAAGCGGCGAGGCAGTAGAAGTTGAGATTGCCGCAAAACAAATCATTAAATTAAAGGAAAAGGTAAATAAAATTTTAGCCAAACACACCGGTCAACCATTAGAAAGGATTGAAAAAGATACTGACCGAGACTTTTATTTGTCTGCTGACGAAGCCAAAGAATACGGCTTGATTGATGAAGTAATAAAGACAAAGGTATAAAGGAATTTCACTTCATCTGCCCGAGCGAAGTAAAGGGCGTGAGATGACCGAAGGTCAGCGAACCCCTCGCTGCGTTCGCTTACGCTCACTTGCGGTATTGACGAAGTGATAAAAATAAAAGAGTAAAAGAATAATGCACCGCAGCCCGCGGGGCTTTTTTGTTTTTTTGGATTTTGGTATTATAAAAATAGTAAGATTGCAGAAAACTTTATTTCAATTAAAACAGAATGGGAAAAAAATATCTTATTGTAATTTTAGCGGCAACGGTTTTAATTTTGGCTGGGGTTGTCGCTTTGGTTTTTTTTCAAAAGCAAAGGGCTATTCTGCCAATTGTCCCGTCCGAAGAAGTTATTCGGCCCGGAGCCGAAGAGGATTTTTATTCGTATTTGGAACTGCCCTCTCATAACGGAAAGTTTTTAAAGTTTGATAAAACTAAATCAGAGATAACTATTCTTTATTTTGACACAGAAACAATGAAGATTATTTCCCAAACTTTTAAAATAGATAAAAAGACCATTTTTTCAAAAGTGCCTTCTGAATCTTCCAAGCCCGACCTTTTTCCCAAAAAAGACCTTCAAAAAGTTGAAGAAGAAACCCGGACTACGGTTTTTTACCTTCTCCCAGAAAAAGAAAATGAAATTCCCTTAGCCAGATTGATTCAGGTGGAAGCTTCATTTTGACCTTATGCCAATATCAAATCAAAAAAAGTTTTTAGTTCTTTCCGGTGCTTTATTGTTTGCCAGTTTTCTGTTTTTTATTCCTCAAAGAACTTATGCCGCTGACCCCCTCTATACCGCAGGATATTATCGAGATAACGGCACTGACTTCGATAATTCTTGTAACCCGGGTAATTGGCGGGCATATGTCGAAGTGAAAGATTATGCAGGGAACCCTCTTGTGGCAGATACAATTATAATTCAAGCTATTTATTATCAGTTAGGGGGAGAGGGAGAGCTGACAGCAGGAGAAGTTATTTATGGACCCGAGACAGTAACCAACGCTACTTCTTTTGAGACACTATGCCAGATACCAATAAGAGAAAGCCCGAACCGGATGGTTTTAGAGATTGAAGTGATTAAAGATGGTTATTATGATATGAAAGCAGCTAATAATGTTAAATATGCCGGGGGATGGCTTGATAAGAAAAAATGGTCAAAGACACTTTACCTAGCTTCAACTTCTACCTCAGAGGCAAATATTAGTTTTCTTTCTCCAGAATATGATCAGTGGCTTACCGCGCCCACGGGCACAGAGATGAAGGTAGGGGTTAATAATACGCCACTTTCTGACGGGCTTGACGAAATAGAAATAAAACTTAGACATAAGGGAACTGGAATAGAGAATTCTTACAGCGCCTCAATAATCCCAAATATCGACAGGGGGGAGATTTCGTTTCCTATACCGAATCTTAATGAGATTGGCCTCGGCGAATACGTTTGGAGGGTTACGAAATTAAAAAACTCCGCCGGCATTTTTTATAATGAAAAGGAAGAGAGCTCTTTTAACTTCGATCCTTATCTACCGAGCAAGATTTACGCGTCTTATTATAAGGGAAGGAGCGGGAAGCAACAAAACGTAAATCTTTATGCAGAATTTGAAGATATACCCACTCCTTCCAGCGGCCTTCATAAGTTTGAATTTTATATTAATGACGGTAATGGCGGAGAACCACAATTAATAGAAAGTTGTACTGGGATCCTTAACCCGCCAGTGACGAGATATCGGACGAAAGACTGCAGCGCAACAGCTTATAAGGAATATCTAGTAACGACAACATACAAGTGGTATATTATTGCCTATGATTATGCGGGAAATAAAACAAAAGTAGAGGGAACGTGTACTATAGAACCACTAGTAGTTAAACAACTTACCGTTTATAGTTATTTTCCGTTCGGCGGTGGATATCTCCCGGGAGTTGATTTCGAGGTAATTGATGTAAACCCCATAGGAGCTATTTCCCCCTCTGCGCCCGTACCCTATACAACTACAACCGTCAAAAAATTTGATATTTATGACGATTTCACTATCGCCTTAAGGTCTCCCATTAGTACCCCTGTTGGTGGTGGTTCCAGGTTTAGTTATTGGCAAACGTGTTCTAATTCACGAGATTGGAATAGGTCTTATAGTTTCGGTTATGATTATTCCGTTATAATGAATTTCGGAGTTAGTAAATTAATGATTGGTAACAGACAGATGCCCAATGCGGGAATTATCTCCGAAGCTTTAAGAACTTATTTGCGCAACAAGAAAACAAGAATAAGGCAGATAAGCGGAACCCCCGTGTTTGCAGGTGGATTTGTTGACGAAACTTTCGACGAAATTGTAAGAACCGTTGGCGGGCCAATTGAGAATCTTACCCTTGAGTTTAATGATTCCGAAGACGGCATTTTAAAATTTAATTACATTACAAATAATCCCTATTGCGTTCCAGATACTGGAAATCGGTGTAGCGGATCAATAGATCATGTCTGTGGCTCATTTATTCCACACTATTTGGTTCAGAGAACGGTCAGGGTTGAAACTTATCTGGGCAGTAATCCCGTCGGGGGGGTTGTGATTAGTGGCGACGGAGGGATGCCGAGCGTGACAACAAATGAGGAAGGCTATTATCCATTTTCCAGCACAGGAACGATAGGTGAATTTTCCGGAACCCTTGAGGCGCCAGATCCTTTTATCGACAACGATGACAAAAAGTGGAAGTTTACCAAGTGGTATGGCGGGTGTGAAGATAAAGAAGGCCTTGATGATCATTACTGCTATATAGGGGCAACAACATGGTATGAAAATGTTACTACTACGGTTATAGCTCTTTATTCAGAAGAATCAGAATCAGCAACGCCAGAGCTATCTGTCAATGTTCAAGGCACTGGCACGGTCGAGAGTGATATTGGGGATATTTGTTGTGGCTGTGCCACCACCGACTGTTCTGACCATTTTACCACGGGTACATCAGTTACTCTTACTGCAACTCCTGCTCCTAATTATTATTTTGTTGGGTGGACGGACGCCTGCTCCGGCACTAACCTAACATGTAATCCGACTATAGAAAACTTTGATAAATCGGTAGGGGCAGAGTTTAAGCTCAAGCCAGTGCTTACCGTCAACATAACAGGTAATGGTACGGTCACCAGCACTCCGCCAGATATTGATTGCGACGGCCCCACTCCTATCCCTTCTACCTGTTCTACTTATTTTGACCTGAATGAAGATGTTGAGCTTACAGCAAATCCTGATTCCAACTGGGAATTTATTGGATGGACAGGAGATTGTAGTGGTACTGGGGATTGTTTTCTGACCATAGATGAAGACAAAACAGTGACCGCCACTTTTAAAATTAAATTCTCTCCGCCTACTGGCTTAGAGGAATCTCCCGATTATTGTTGGGGAAACCCTCTTCCGGTAGCTCCTGGCACTGCTATTATTTTTTCTTGGGTTTATGATCCCGTTCATGTTTACCCTCAAGGTGCTTATGAAATTTGGATATCAGACGGAATAAACTCTGCCACGACAACTCACACTAGTCTATCTTCTAATTATGTATTAGATTTAAATGATTTTGGAAATTGGAAAGATACTCAATGCGATCATTCGGTGGAATTTCCAACTTTTGGAAAAGGACTTTGCTGGGATGGCACCTATTACTGGAAAGTAAAAGTAAAAGACAATCTAGGAAATTGGTCAAATTTTTCAAATCAAAGCAGTTTTGAAATGCCCGCTCACGCCTGGCCTTGGATTGATTTTAGTTGGACTCCCGAAAGACCAACCGTTGATGAAATTGTTTATTTTACTGATTTGTCAGAAGCTTTTGGTGGCGCAGTAAAATCAAATTGGGATTGGAACTTCCAAGACGGAAATCCTTTAACTTCAAATTTAAGAGATGCCACTACAACCTTCACTTCTATTGGCTCAAAAAATGTAACTTTAACCGTGACTGATTCTGATAACTTTTCTTGTTATGATTCAAAGGATATCCAAATTGCCTTTTCCCTTCCTAAATGGAAAGAGGTGCCGCCGATATTCTGATTAGAGAATTTTTTGGCCGTGGCTTCTGGCTTTTTTGTAAATTTTTTGGTAAAATAAAAGAGATTCCAATCTAATCAGGTTAAGTTTCTGCCTGTTGAAGAATTAAAAGAATAAACTATAATAAAACAAAGGTCGTACCTCGTTTGTATATTAGTAATTCGTAGGAAGGCGAAGAGGACTTCGTCCTCTTCTTTGCCTTCACTTCCATAAATGGAAGCTCGGTTTATGAAGAAGAATCAAATCATAATTTTAGCGCTGGTTATTGTTTTAATTTTCGGAGGAATTATTGGCTGGTTTCTGGTCCAAAAATCGAAAATTCCTCTCAAAGAGGTATTTGATTTATCTGGTATAGTTTCCAGTGTAGATGCTGAAAATAATTTTTTGATGGTAAAACCAGCCGGGGAAGAAAAAGAAATTAAAGTTGTTTTATCAGATGACACCAAACTAATTAAAATAGAATTTCCCTTTGACCCCGCAAATCCTCCCGCAGAAACCAATTTTGCCCCCTTCAAGACCGAAATAGAAATTTCTGATTTCAAATCTGGAGACAATGTTTTTATCAAGGTCACTGAAAACATTGCTGGCAAAACCGAGCTTGACAATGTTGATTTTATCCATCTCTTGCCTTAATTAACCCCAGAGTAAAGTAGTATAGACATAGACAGTTTTTCACATTTGTCTTGACCACTTATTTGTGGTAAATTTTTTAAAAAGCTATATGAAGCCAAAAAATCTATTTTTAATATTTGTTTTCCTAATGGGGTTTATTCTTGTTTTGGCTATTCCTTCAAATACTCAAGCATATAGTATTTGTCCAGGATTACTTCCTACTTGCCAAGGATATGCGTGGACAGACTGCACTCAATATAACTATAATCAATGCTGTAATTGTTGTGAATTTAGCGGAACTCCCCCTTGTGGTACCCCTGCTCCTATTTGTGAATGTCGTATCTCATGGACGCATTACTTTTGGTGCTTTCCACCGAATGCCTGTAGGGCAACAAATATGTCTTGGACTTATTGCGGTCTAGAATGCACAATTAGCAGAGACGTAAACACCTGTACCTATCCAACTGGCAGTATTTGTTCTGGTGGCCTTTGCGGGAGTTGCAATTATCAAACCTGTAATTTTTGCGGTCTTTGTTCGAATAATAAATATCCCACTGGAGCGGGCTGCGTCTCTGGCACTGGTTGCACCGGCGGCACTTGCCAATGCGTGAAAAATTACTGCGGGGCAGAATGT
>Ga0299912_10002495_pt1 | contig 15084 bp, 14 predicted proteins | sample RVTome_2_FD_207667 | JGI IMG/M metagenome (GOLD analysis project Ga0299912, IMG submission 207667) | Soil microbial communities from uranium-contaminated site in the Upper Colorado River Basin, Wyoming, United States - RVT95D214 (version 2) ... | reverse complement strand
TACATATGGAGGAAAGGGTGCTCATGGTGGTGGCGCATTCTCAGGCAAGGATAGTTCAAAGGTCGACCGTTCGGCCGCTTATGCTGCAAGGCATATTGCAAAAAATATGGTTGCTGCGGGAATCGCCGATGAGGTGCTTGTACAGGTGGCATATGCCATCGGTGTAGCCCGCCCGGTTGGTATCTATATGAATACATATGGAACTTCACATTGTAAAATGACCGATGGTGAAATTGCTCATAAAATTGAACAGATCTTTGATATGCGGCCCAGTGTTATCGTGAAACGTTTCGGGTTAAAAAATCCTATTTTCAGGGCTACTGCTGCCTATGGACATATGGGACGGGAATCTGAAAAACGAACTGTTACATTTTCGACCAATGGTAAAACTGAGATCCGCGAAGTTGAATTTTTCAGCTGGGAAAAACTGGATTTTGTCGAACGGCTGAAGAAAGAATTTAACATTTGAATCCTTTAAATAACTAATTGAACTGGAAAATGCATAACGTATTTTCATGTTAAACTGAATTGGTCATGAGCATTTCAAAAAGCTTGTTTGGTAAAAAGGAAAAACTGTCGGTAGTCGGACTGGGATATGTGGGTTTGCCTATTGCCCTGGAATTTGCCAAATCTTTATCAGTTGTTGGATTTGATATTAATTCCCGCAGGATTGGAATGATGCAGAAAGGAAATGATCCAAGCAGGGAACTGGACAGGGAAGCGTTTAATAATACCGACATCCGTTTTACCTCTGATCCGGACGATTTACGACAGGCTTCATTTCATATCGTTGCAGTTCCCACACCCATCGATAAAAACAATCTGCCCGATCTCACCGCTCTGAAAGGAGCCTCAAAAACTGTCGGGAGCATTATTAAAAAGGGTGATTACATTGTTTTTGAATCCACAGTATTTCCGGGTGCAACGGAAGAGATTTGTGTCCCGATCATCGAAAATGAATCGGGCCTGAACTATATCAGAGATTTTAAAGTAGGCTATTCTCCCGAGCGCATCAATCCGGGCGATAAATTGCATACACTTACGAATGTTATCAAGGTCACCTCAGGTTGCGATAAGGAATCGGCCGAAGAAATCGCTTCTGTTTATAGTAGCATTATCAAAGCGGGAATACACAAAGCTCCAAGTATAAAAGTTGCAGAGGCTGCAAAGATTATTGAAAATACGCAGCGCGATTTGAACATTGCACTCATGAACGAGTTGTCAATCATCTTTCACAAAATGGATATCAATACCTATGATGTACTGAAAGCTGCCGGAACCAAATGGAACTTTCTGAATTTCTTTCCGGGCCTGGTTGGAGGGCATTGTATCGGAGTCGATCCCTATTACCTTACATTTAAGGCGAATGAACTGGGACATTTTGCACAGGTAATTACAGCAGGGCGATCGGTTAACGACGGTATGAGCAAGTTTATTGTCACCAAACTGGTGAAAGAAATGATCAGATCGGGCAAAAACATACTCAATTCACGTGTGCTGGTCATGGGAATTACCTTTAAGGAAGATGTTAGCGATATTCGTAATTCCAAAGTGGGGGATATCATAAAAGAGTTGGAATCCTATGGCATCCAGGTAGAAGTTATCGATCCGCTGGCCGATGCTGACGATGTGAAACATGAGTATGGTGTTGAAATGACGGATAAAGCATCGGGAGTATATGATTCTATTATCCTGGCGGTAGCTCATAAAAGTTATACCGGACTGCAAGAGCAATTCTTTACCGGGCATCTGGATAAGAACGGTGTATTCTTTGACGTTAAAGGATTGTTTAAGAATTTATCTGACAAGGTAAAATACCTTAGCTTATAAAAATTGGTTTTCTTTTCCTCATCAAACATTGTCTTCTTATCAAGGGAATCATGCATTTCCTCATAGAATAAGATAAGAACATAATGAGTTTATTATTTTTACAATCATTTTATGAAAACTATGAAAAAGAACTTCGCTATTATTGGTGTAGGCGGGTATATTGCCGTAAGGCATTTAAGAGCTATCAAGGATACAGAAAATGCTTTACTGGCATCGTTAGATCCGTGCGACAGTGTGGGAATTATTGATAGTTTTTTCCCCGAAAGCAATTTCTTTGTTGAATTTGAACGTTTCGACCGTCATGTTGATAAGCTTCGCAGGAATGGGACTCAAATCGATTATGTGAGTATTTGTTCGCCGAATTATTTACATGATTCACATATACGTTTTGCTTTGCGTTCAGGCGCACATGCTATTTGCGAAAAACCACTTGTGCTTAATCCTTGGAATGTTGATGCACTGGGCGAAATTGAAAAAGAATTCGGGAAGAATATCTACAATATTCTTCAGCTCAGGCTTCATCCTTCGATCATAGAACTTAAAAAGAAAATCGATGAGGGCCCCAAAGATCGAATTTATGATATTGAACTCACATACATCACAAGCCGTGGTAAGTGGTATTTTATTTCATGGAAGGGCAATATTGAAAAATCGGGTGGTATAGCTACGAATATCGGCGTTCATTTCTTCGATATGCTGATATGGATCTTTGGCGGGGTGAAACAGAATATTGTGCATTTGTTAGAAAAGGATAAAGCTTCGGGTTATCTCATTTTGGAGAAAGCCCGGATTAAATGGTATCTGAGTCTCGATTATAACGATATTCCTGAAACAATTAAAAAAACCGGAAACAGGACCTACCGCTCTATTACGATGAACAATGAAGAAATTGAATTCAGCGAAGGATTTACTAACCTGCATACCGATAGCTACAAACGAATACTGGAAGGGAATGGATTTCCTCTGCTTGCATCAAAACCGGCTATCGAAACCGTATATACAATACGTAATGCAACTCCTGTCGGCTTGAAAGGCGAGTATCATTCTATGTGTTTAAAATCTTCTAAACATTAATAAGTAGAAACTATGGCAAATAAAAAAGTGGCTCTAATTACCGGTATAACCGGGCAGGATGGTGCGTATCTTGCCGAATTTCTGCTTAAAAAAGGATATATTGTGCATGGCACCAAACGAAGAAGTTCACTGTTCAACACTGATCGTATCGATCATCTGTACCTCGATCCGCATGTGGAAAATAGAAATTTTATACTGCATTATACTGATCTAACAGATTCTACGAATCTCATACGAATTGTCCAGGAAGTTCAGCCCGATGAGATATACAACCTTGCTGCCATGAGCCACGTGAAGGTGAGCTTCGATACACCTGAATATACAGGAAATGCAGATGGCCTGGGTGCCTTACGCATTCTCGAAGCAATTCGTATTCTTGGATTAACCAGAAAAACACGATTTTATCAGGCTTCTTCCAGTGAGCTATACGGCCTCGTTCAAGAAGTTCCTCAAACGGAAAAAACGCCTTTCTATCCACGCAGTCCTTATGCGATAGCCAAACTTTATGCGTACTGGATCACGGTGAACTACCGTGAGGCTTATACTATGTTTGCCTGCAACGGAATACTGTTTAACCACGAATCACCCATCAGGGGAGAAACCTTTGTCACGCGTAAAATTACCCGTGCAGTGGCACGGATAGCATTGGGATTGCAGGATAAGTTATACCTTGGCAACCTGTCTTCGAAGCGCGACTGGGGACATGCAAAAGACTATATCAAAGCTATGTACCTCATTCTTCAACAGGATGAACCCGAAGATTATGTAATAGCAACGGGTATTACAACAGAAATTCGTGATTTTGTCAGGATGGCTTTTAACGAAGTGGGGATTGAACTTGAGTTTACAGGACAGGGCATCAATGAAAAAGCAGTGGTAACAAAATGTAACGATTCCCGTTACAAACTCCTTGCGGGTAAACAGGTTCTTGCTGTCGATCCCGCATATTTCAGACCCACCGAAGTTGATATGCTGATCGGCGATGCTACAAAGGCCCGGACAAAATTAGGATGGAAACCGGAATACGATCTTGCAGCACTGGTAAAAGATATGGTCAAGTCCGATATCAAACTGATGCAGAGAGAACAGTACCTTCGCCAGGGAGGGTACGAAATACTGAACTATTTTGAATCATAATACAGGGAAAAGTCAAATTCAGTTTTTTTTCTGATCTATAGTTTCAGCCGGAATAAGAATAACTGCCATGGAGAAAAGCAATAAAATATATGTTGCAGGGCATTTGGGACTGGTTGGCAGTGCTCTGGTACGCAACCTGAAGAAGAAAGGGTACAATAACATCATTGGCAGGAGTATCGACGAACTTGACCTGATGGACAACGAAGCTGTTGAAACCTTTTTCAATCAGGAAAAGCCGGAGTATGTATTTTTAGCTGCAGCTAAGGTAGGAGGTATTGTAGCCAACAATATTTACCGGGGTCAGTTTATCTTTGAAAACCTCATGATCCAAAATATTGTGGTGCACAATAGTTACCGTTCCGGGGTCAGGAAATTACTTTTTCTCGGGAGCAGCTGTATCTATCCCAGGGATTGTCCTCAACCCATTCTGGAGGAATACCTGCTGACCGATCCGCTGGAATATACCAATGAGCCTTATGCCATTGCAAAAATTGCCGGTATAAAACTTTGTGAAAGTTACAACCTGCAGTACGGTACCAATTTTATTTCAGTAATGCCTACTAACCTCTATGGGCCCAACGACAATTACGACCTGGAAAAATCGCATGTACTACCAGCACTGATCCGCAAAATGTACCTGGGAAAATGCCTCATGCAAAACGACTGGCAGGCAATTCGGTACGATTTCAACAAAAAACCTGTTGAGGGGGTTGATGGCAAAGCTTCTGACAGTGCCATTCTGGAAAAGATGAACAAATATGGGATCCGGTCGCAACATGGCAAAGTAAGTGTTTCCCTGTGGGGCACAGGTTCCCCACGTCGTGAATTCCTGCATTCCGACGATATGGCCGATGCCTGTGTTTTTGTTATGGAACATGTCGGTTTCAACGATCTGGTGGAAAACCGGAAGAAATTTGTACAACCTGAAATCGCTAGGGAGATAAAAAACACTCATATCAATATCGGCACGGGCCGTGATCTTACTATAAGAGAACTGGCTGAGAAGGTGAAGGGAATTGCAGGCTTTGAAGGTGAATTGCTATGGGACACAACCAAACCCGATGGTACCATGCAAAAACTTCTCAATGTCGATAAGCTTCACAGCCTTGGCTGGAAGGAAAGCATTACGCTCGACGATGGTATAAAAGCTATCTATAACGATTATAAAAAGTAAGCTATATTTCGTTCAAAAGAAATAGTATAATAAGTTACCGGTCATCGTGTTCAATGTATTTATCAACCCACATCGCAGGGAATTTCCGGACTACTTTAGTTTCACATCAATACCTATTTCAGCAAAACCTTCCATAAAAGAATCGCTGCCCACATGAAAATTCATCGGCATGATCTCGATTGCCACCGGACTGTTCTTCGGGTTGATTCGGAATCCTCCCCCGAAGTATCCCCCAAAATGCCAGTTGCTGACATATTCCGAATCGGTTGCCGGAGGAGGATCACCACCCGTACCTAACAAGCCCCTGATATTGTTTACAACTCCCCCGGCTCCCAGGGTCAGTGAGAATGCCCTGATCCTGACCAGATCGAAATACAGGATGGTTTCCAGGTTAAAGGAATTGAACCACTGGTCACTGATGTCCAGGATGTGTTTAGAACTGAAGTGACCTATGGTAAGGCTGGGATTGAGCCGTAAACGGTCTTTCCACAGGTTTCTCTGGTAACCAACCGAAATGATCCCGCCTCCTCCCATGGTGCGGCGACCTTCGGAGATCCCCGCTCCGATACCGAATTCCAAGCTGTTTTTGCTAAAATTTTGTGTATAACATATTCCCCGGAACAGGAATGAAACACCTAAACAAATGAATATAATTTTCAGTGTGCTTTTCAAAGAATAACGAATTTGGTAAAGGACAAAAACATGAACTATTGGGTAACTAGTAGTTTATTTCAGGCGATCTGTTATTTGTGTACAACTTCTCGAACTTTAACCTGAAACTCGCCTGTTGCCGTTAAAGTTCTAATCGGATTTACAATGGTTATTGAAGTTACAGAATAATTTCCTGTCAATAAACCGGTAGCTTCATCAAACTCCAGATTCGTTATTTCGCTGGAAGTAACTGATATATACATATATAGTTGAAGCACCTGATTATCATTCACTAACTTCTCGTAATAAAAACTAAAGGATATATTATGAATAAGATTCTCTGTTTTTGTAAAAGAGAGTCCAATAAAGTTTGAATTATCCAGGTAGTTTTCTGAGAGGTTTATCGAGAACCATAATGATTCATCTTCAACACGATAAATTGCTCCACGAGTTAAATCGGACGATGAATACTGGTCGGCTGTAAACGATTCATCCAATATATATCCATCGGTACTTTCTCCTGTGATATTGGCAGTAATATATCCATCTGATGCAAATAGGTCTGATTCTTTCATATAATCCTTTTCGCATGAAGTCAGCAGTAAAATACTGATGGATGATACAAAAAGTACAGTTATTGGTTTCATGTTTTTAAAGTTTAAGGTTGAACGAAATGGTATCCATTGTTTTTATGATGACTCTATTTTTACCGATGTGTCGAGGTTTTTGCACAATCCAAATCACTCCACTGCATATAAAACGACATACAGGCTAATTCTGGTATTTAAAGGCGTATCAATAGTTAGATTATTTGTCAATAATTTCAGGATCACAAAAATTAATCGTCCTATTACACCAGACAGCTTCGATTATTCCATAACAATTTAGAGAAAGTTTATTCTTTTGTGCAAAATACTGCTATTGAATCATGCGGTTACCTGGGAAAACTAATGTTATCCCAACCAGTTGGTCAGATAAAGATAAAATTCTTTGTTCAGTGTTCCGGTTTTGTTATAACCGGCGATGATGTACAGGTATTCAATGGTAAAACTACTGTGACTTTTCAATTCCAGGCGTACCGGAGACCAAAACAGCCCCAGACCACGAGTCTGAAAAATGGTATAAACCTTATCATACCCATAATAGACCTGCTGAATGGTTTCTTTGCGGATTACAATTTCAGTATCGGTTTTCAGCACTATATCGGATCCCTGGAATAAAAGACACTCATCCTGTAGGGTGAGAACACCTTTGTATCGATGGGGAGGCAGGGCACCGGAAATATGCGATAGCAGCCAGTCGGAGACTTTCCTCCGCGGAAAATCACGGTCGTAGATGAGCAGGGCAGGGGTTGTCAAAGTGTTTTTTTAGTTTGAATTCGGAACCAGTCCTAACCTGAATCTGACCTTGTTCCGGGACTGCTCCAATTTATAAAAAATTTAGCTTAATTCAATTTTCCCCAAAATAGTTGTGCCTGATGTCACAAATACCAGGATAAAAATACCTTGCCGGGCCAATATGTTATATCATCAGTTATAAAAGAATACTGTTGCAAAAATTGATTGTAAACCTGTCCCGCAGGGAAAAAACCCGGTAAAAACTGGTATATCTTGATGTACTATTCCGTCCCGTTTGGGACGTTTATTTCAAAATTATTGTTATGTCAGAGACACAAAGTAATCCGGCATACTACACTCGATGCCCCGTTACCACCCTACGTTTCACTGCTCTTTCTAAACTCTTTGTTTTTCAGCAGGGAAATTGTAATTTGCAGGGAAGCTATAAGGGGATAAATACATTTTTTATTTTAATTTACCTAACGAAACGTGGCGGTGTAAATGATAATGAACTTTGAAAACCTATGGTTGCTGTAAATAAGTTATAGCCAATAATTTTTGACACTATGTTAACTAAGAGAATTTCTATTATTCTTATTTCCTTGCTTATTATTATATGGAGATCTACTGCTTTCTCAATAATTGATAGTGCTAACATTTATGGAATTTGGACGAAAGATGGCTCTCCATATCTGATATATAATGATGTCGAGATTCCTCAGGATACATCACTATCCATAGAACCCGGAGTACAAATTATCTTTCAAGGGCATTATAAAATTGAAGTTTTTGGTGGTCTTTTTGCAACAGGAAATGAAAACGACTCGATATTCTTTTGCATAAATGACACTACTGGTTTTTCATTGGTCGATAGTTCTGTCGGAAGCTGGAATGGTATCGATATACATCAACCTGATAATTCATTACAAGAAATAAAATTTTCATACTGCAAATTTGAATATTCCAAAGGACTTGGCTTTGATGAAGGTGGAACAATTGATTTTATTAATAATTGCAAAAAAGTAATAATTGATCATTGCACTTTTATTCATAATTATGGGTACTATGGAGGATGTATATACTATGATGGAGCTTTCATTCAGGGCGACGTTCAGATTACAAATTGTTCCTTTAAGAATAATAAAGCCTACCTGGGAGGTGCGATCTATCTATGGTGGTATAACCATGCACATTTAATATCCCATAACACTTTTTTTACTAATCAGGCAAACTCTGGCGGAGCCTTATTCATGTCTGGCGGGGAAATAAATCATAATTTATTTTACAGGAACCTGGCATTTGAATATGGAGGAGCAGTATGGAACGGTTCATCAACTTCTCTGGTGATAGAAAATAGTATCTTTAACGAGAATGATGCACCTTATGGTGGTGCATACTATGTTAATAATGGAGCCTTTCACTCAAAAATTATTAACTGTACTATGATAAATAATCTCTCCGAGAATTCAGTTCTATTTATTGGTAGTAATGCAGTAGGTGATTTCCAGATAATCAACACAATTATTTGGAATCCAGGTTCTGAGTCAATAGTGAGAGAATCTTCAGAAACAGAGATCAATGTCATTTTTTCATTAATTCAAAATGCTTCCGATAGCATTTGGTTCTCAGATAGTTGTATTGACTTGAACCCGAAAATTGTTGCTCCGGAACAACACAATTATCATTTAAATTGGGATTCTCCAGCAATAGATGCAGGTTTATATGATACCTCAGGTTATCAATTGAATGAAACAGACTTTTATGATGAACCTAGGATCAATAACGGAAGAATTGACATAGGCGCAGTTGAATATGATACATCATTTGTTGCAATCAATCCAAAAGATTTAATTGAACATGAAATCAGAATATATCCGAATCCTTCTTTTAATTATATCAGAATTGAATCAACAAATAAAAATTTAATTATTAAGGAATTGATTTTATACGACTTCGGTGGCAAAGTAATAATGTCTGAAACAGTTGATGATTTTTATAAAGTATTGAAAGTGGATCATCTTCTGTCAGGAGCTTATTTACTAAAAGCAAACTTTAAAAATGGATATACTTATTCAAGACAAATAATTAAAAAATAATTTTACTGGCTACAGCACACGGTATAGTTAATCCCGTCTCAGGCGGGACTAACCATACCGCAAACCGTCGGCTGCAATCATTGACATGTTCAACAGTTCGGAGAGTTGAAAAATAGATTTACTTAAATAGTTAAAAAATGAGAGTTATTATAATTGTAATCCTGATTTTTTTAGCGACAATAACAAACAATGCTCAGTGGAGTTATTTTGGATTGGGTAACACGAAAACTACTGATCTGACTATCTATAACGATACCCTCTATGCCAGTACCTATACTGGTATTTATAAAAAGAGCGTGTTAAGTTCTGATACCATCTGGTTTCCTTGTGGAATGCAGGGAACACATGTTGTTCAGACATTGGTTCCGGAATATCAGACTTTTATTTGTGTCGCAGAAATAAACTCATCCTATACAACTCAAATGTATAAATCCATTGATGGAGGTGACTCCTTCTCATTAATGAAAAACAGTATCTCGCTCACGAATTCTTATAATTATCTTGATAAGATCGCACATGCTGAAGGAAATTACGATACCTTGTATTTTTTAGACCACCAGCTGAGTACCTTTAATGGAGGATCGACCTGGGACACTTTAAGCAATATTATTGATTTGGTAAACCGGTTTATTAAGGTAAATCCGGAAAATCACCATCAGATTCTTATTGGTGGGGAAACGATGTTTTTTGGTCCCTATCTTCAAACTTCTTTGGATGATGGAGAAAATTGGGACATGCTTCCGAATATGGCTTCATATTTTGCCGGTGACAATGTTGTTCATGATATGGTAATTGATGGAACCGATTGGTTTGCCGTTGGTGAGGGTGTGATTGGTAAAACCTCTGATGGTGGTACTAGTTGGGAACAATTACTGAATATATGGGACTATCCTGCACATTGGGGACTCTATATCACCGACATCGAATTTAGCCCGAACGACAAAAATATACTATATGCAACAGGACACGGTTATGCCGTCGATATTATACCATTGCTTTACTCTCCGGACAGTGGAATAACCTGGGATACTTTATCCTGTAAACCTGCTAATTTGCCCAATGATTCGCAGACAAATGTAACCTGTCTTGCAGTAAAAAATACATCTGAGGGCGACAAGGTATTCATAGGTGGGGAAGGCATTTATAAATACAAAAAACAATTTACTGGAATACCCCATACCACGTCCGGAAACAGGTTCACTATTTTTCCCAATCCGGCTTCCAGTGAATTCACAATAACGATTCCACCTTCTGTTACAGAAGTACAAATTATTGATGTTCAGGGTAGTGTTTTAGTAAAAAGGATGACAAAAGGACAAACCGAACTCAGCTTCGAAATTCAAAATATGGGTATCTATTTCGTACAAATTATAACAAATAACTCAATTGTATCTCAAAAGCTAATAGTACAATAAATGGTATGCAGCCAACATGCGGTTTAGTTTACCCGCCTAAGGTGGGTTAATCCCGCCAATCGTTGGCCACAACAGGAAACGCAAAAAGATCAAATGTTTGAAACTAAACATAGTATCCTCGTTGTTTAACTTCTTATATTGTTGAGAAGTAGTACAGAATGCCAAACAATGATGCATGGGGAAATTTTTAACTATCATGATTGCCCCATGAATCATGATCTTACAGTAAACATTACGTTCTGTGATAACAGTAAAATCCTGTATCCGGATTTGTTCAACAAGTTCAGGTTAACTTCAACTTGCACCGGATTATTGGATCTGAACGTTGAGTTCTCTGATTCCCTGAACACGCTTTATTATCCGGTACTTATAAAAGAGGTGGATCTCTCCGGTGATTCAATCTATATTGGATGTATACCATTAGTTGCAGATACTTTCGGCTATTGGACTGAATGGGGTACCAATAACAAATCCGGGATCTTCAAAAGACAGAGTTATTTCCAGTCAACGGTTGCATCGGATATACCAGGTAGACTGAACCATGAGCAGGATTATAATGATCTGTTTCGATCACAAACACATAAAACGGATACGATCTTTCAGAATATTATAGTCAATTTTGTAAATACCAGGAAACATAAAAGTTACCAGGAGACCCGATATCTTACGATTTACCATCAGGATTTGCTAAGAATATCGCACGACCTGATAACTCACGTCAGATGATTTTTAAAGTTTTAGTAAACTACCGTAGCCGACACACAATATAAACCATAGCTATGACAAGGGTTTACGAGAATATTATACAGTTCGTAAAGAATTTTGTATCTTGATACAAAAAGGCTCCGGAAGCTGGTAGGGTTCATTTTGTCAACCGTTAGTATCATATGGCTTCAGAAAACGATTGACAATAAATATGTATGTTATGGATAAAAATATAAACAGAAAAGTATGAAATACACGAGTCTTGCGCTATTGGGAATAATTCTGGTAATACAAAAACCGACTGTTGCCCAAACCAACGTATTCATTCCGGATGCTATGTTTCGGGATTTTTTAAATGATACGTATCCGACCTTTATGGATGCTTCGGGTGATAGCCTGATTGTCGACTCGGCTGCTACCCTCACCGACACATTTAATTGCAGCCAACAATTTATTTCTGATCTGACTGGCATTGAATACTTTATTCATATCACTGAACTTAGTTGTGATTCGAATCAATTGATCAGCTTACCCGATTTGTCTGTCATTGTTGATTTATCAATTCTGATATGTTCGGAAAACCGGTTGACCAGCCTGCCGGACCTGTCGGCGAATACAGAATTATCTGTCCTTGACTGTCACTATAATCAACTTACAAGTTTGCCTGACCTGTCCGGTAATGTGAAACTGACTTTCCTTGAATGTTCTGATAATCAATTGAACGGCATACCTGACTTGTTGGCTAATACAGAATTATCTGTCCTGAATTGTTCCTATAATCTGCTTACAAGTTTGCCTGACCTGTCCGGTAATGTGAAACTGACTTCCCTTAAGTGCTCTGATAATCAATTGACCAACCTTCCTGACTTGTCGGCGAATACGTTTTTATCAACTCTTTATTGTTGGGAGAATCAATTAACCAGCTTACCTAACCTGTCAGCCAATACAGAATTATCAACCCTTGATTGTGCTGTTAATCTACTAACCGGTTTACCCGATCTTTCTGCAAATACAGCTTTACATATGCTCTGGTGTTATAACAATCAGCTAACCAGCCTGTCCGACTTTTCAGCCAATGTTGCATTGTCTCATCTTGACTGCAATAACAATCAACTGGTCAGTTTACCTGACCTGTCGGCGAATACAGAATTATCGATTTTATTTTGTGCTTATAATCAATTGACCAGTCTTCCTGATCTGTCAACGAATGCGGAATTATGGAAACTTGACTGTGCACACAATCAAATAACCAGCATATCTGACTTTTCGTCCAGTATAATATTATCGGACCTGATTTTTTCTTATAATCAACTGAGCAGTTTACCGGACCTGTCGGCCAATATTCATTTGCATCGGCTCAGGTATGATCACAATAAGCTGGATTTTTCTGATGCAAAGGCACTTCGAGCAGCAGATACGATTTCATCTCTTTACGGGTTCGAGTACGCCCCTCAAAACCCGTTTGGCAACGGGGGCAGTATTACTTTAAATGAGGGTGAGACCCTTACATTGAGCATTGCGAGTCAGGATTCGGCATTAAGTTATCAATGGTTTAGAGACAACATTGCCATAGCCGGCGCCACCGATACGCTTTTAGTTATACCCGAGGTTACAGCAGCCGATATTGGAAGCTACACATGCAGATCATATGGCACGGCATTAGAGAGTCCTCCCATGAATTATGGCCCGGGTATCAGCGAATTTGTATCGGAACCGTTTCATGTGACCATTTATATCGGGATAGATATCACAAATCCTGAGATTACCGGTACTATTACAATATATCCCAATCCTAATAGAGGAATTTTCAATATCACGATTGATCTGATACCTCCGGGATTTAAAGAAATCAGAATCTACAACAGCTTAGGACAGCCTGTATTCATAGAAGAATTAAAACACGCAAAAGTAACTTTTACCCGGCAGCTTGATTTAGAAAGATATCCGGCGGGTATCTATTATTTACAGCTAACAAGTGATGAGGAAATCGTAATGAAACAGATCCTGATAGAATAACTGAACAATTGATTTAAAAACTACATTGTCCTTAACACGAGTAGCTGTTGCACAACAAATAAAAAGCACATTCCGGCTGAAATGAAATGGAAGGCCGGAACCACGAAGTGTTCAGCGAAGCTAATCCAGATATCTGAATACCAATGATTTCTGGATTCCTGATCTCCGCTCCGCTCCGTCAGGAATGTCATATCGCACAGGAGTTTAAAATAGATGAACGATATTTCCCTTAAACTGAAAATTCAACCCTGCAAAGCGGGGCTGCAACCTTAGAGATTCTTGTGCCGTCCCGCCCTTGCGGGACGGTTTTTCAACTGTAGCCCTTTCAGGGCAGTATTTCTGATACTCGTAAAATAAATCCGGAAAAAATAAAAAAGATGCGTATGTCTTGCCTAAAAAATGCGTAAGCGATTTAAATTCCTGCCAGTGAAGGCGAACGGTAGTTTTTATTATAATAAAATGAATTAACAGCGGAATTTTGTAATATTTTATTTGGCTCTAATAAATGTTTTGAGAATCCGTTTTCCTAGATTTTTTGGCCATACTTCTAATGTCAATATTAAAACAAATGTGAATGGACATATATAGTAAATGATTTGTGAAAAATTTGGTGATATAAAGCGATTAAACTTCCTTTTCCATCTGATCTTGTTTACACTGTTTTCTCTAAGTACTTTTTCTGTGTAAGTAAAACGCAATGTGTACCATGTATTATCTCCAGATTTAAGATTAGTAAGTTTGGAAATTGATTCCCATGCTTTATCGCTTCTGAATATGGGTTTGAATTTTGAATCTTCTTGGTGTATATTAAAACAATACATTAAAAAAATTACTACTAGCAGAAAACCTCTTATCAAAAAAATAGAAAATTTATAATCTTTTTCTTTATTAGATTTGGCATTACTACCTGTTTTAAATAAATAAACTAGAATTGCAACCAAAATAGTAAAATATATGGTGCAAGTTGTATTCATTCTATCTTCAATGGTCGTAACATCTCGTATGTGGTCATTTCTATAATTCTCCAATAGACCTATAAGCTTTTCATTATGCTTCTCAATTTCATGCCTTGTATAAAGGATTGTTATATCTTTTATAAGAATTCTTTGATCAATACATTCAATGTTATTGTATTTTTCAGGTAGCTCACGAGATAAATTATTTGTTTTTTTAATATGTTTATTAGATACGCCGTTATATACAAGCCAATAAGAAACCATTAAAGGAATTACGATCTTAAATATTAATTTCCAATTACATTTTTTGAGTAATTGGTATATTGACTTACACATTAGGAACAAAAGAAGTTTATTATTTCAACTATTTTACAAAAAATTAATTTTAAACCTATAAATACGGCTTATTTAAGTTGCAAAGAGAGTTGGCTGCAAGTACTTAATAACTAATTATCAACATTTTATATGGATTTGCCCCTAACCAGACAGATTTTGCAACTCCATCGATAGTATATGCAAACCTGTAGTTAACAAATAAAAAAGTAACAGGCAAATTAGGCACGCCGAACATTGCTAATAGCCATTGTTAGTAACTGTTTTCGAGTCATTTTAACATACCCCCGGAAAGTGAATGCGCCGGGGATTTTTATTTAAACCCCTGCCTGTCCGGCAGGCAGGCTGATTTCCAGATCA
>Ga0299912_10002494_pt1 | contig 15084 bp, 12 predicted proteins | sample RVTome_2_FD_207667 | JGI IMG/M metagenome (GOLD analysis project Ga0299912, IMG submission 207667) | Soil microbial communities from uranium-contaminated site in the Upper Colorado River Basin, Wyoming, United States - RVT95D214 (version 2) ... | reverse complement strand
CGGTGACCATGTACGGCTTTTGAGTTTCTTCGACCGTGGCGATGGCCTTGCCGGCGTAGATAGGCCTGGTGATCCGCAATTGGCCATTCTCTACGGCAAAGCCGGTGCAGTCGGAGGCCAGACCGACGGCCAGCCTCGCCGCCAGCCTGGGGGCCAGGTCCTTTCCAGTGGTCGTGGCGCCCAGGAGAACCAGGGCTGGCTGCATGTCCTTGATCAGGTGGGCTAGGACGCTGGTGTAGCCTTCTGCGGTGTAATGCTCCAAAGCGGGATCGTCGGCTAGGTATATCTTCTTGGCGCCATGGTGCGCCAGGGGACTCGCGACTTCGGAGATTCCGTGCCCCAGAGCAACCGCATGCACGCTCCCACCGAGTTGTTCGGCGATCCTCGCTCCTTCGCCGAGCATCTCGAAAGTGATCTTCTTAGGGGCACCATCCCTGATCTCGGCAACTACCAGGACATCGTTTGACATTCGCTCCTCCGGTTGTTCGAGCGGCTGGCCCTTGCTTGTGAGGAAGGACCAGCTACAGTATCTTGGCCTCGTCTCTAAGCAGATGCGCCACCTTTATCGCGTCCTGAACGGGGTCCTCGGCGAAGACCTGTCCGGCCGTCCTTTCCGGCGGAAGGGTTACCTCCAGGAAGGTCATCTTCGCGGCCATAGCACCAGCCTGGTTCTTCTCGACGCCGAGCTCGGTTGCGTTCCACTCCGGGATGACTTTCTTCTTGACGGCCATGATACCCTTGATCGATGCGTAGCGCGGTTCGTTGAGACCCTTCTGGGCAGTGATCACGCTAGGCAGAGGAGCCTGGACCGCCTCGTGGCCTCCCTCCACCTCCCTGTGCGCTACGACCGCTTGCCTGTCCTCGGAGATTTCGAGTTTGGTTACTACAGACACGTGCGGAAGATCTAGGAGTTCGGCCAGGATGATACCCACCTGAGCGTGGTCCTCATCTACTCCCTGCTTGCCGCAGAGGATGATGTCGTAGTCTAGCTTGGCCACAGCCTTGGACAGGATAAGCGCAGTGGCATAGGGGTCCGAACCCTCGAAGGCTTCGTCTACTAGGTGGATCGCTTCGTCTGCGCCCAAGGCGAGGCCGCTCTTGAGTGCGTCCTTCACTCGTTCGGGGCCTGTGCTGACCAGGGTGATCTTGCCCTCTCCCAACCTCTCCCTGATGCGCAGTCCCTCCTCGATCGCATACTCGTCGTATGGATTGACCACGTACTTGGTCTCGGCATGATCCACCTGGCCGTCTTTGACCTTTATCTTGGTCTCGGTGTCAGGTACTTGCTTGACACAAATCACAATATTCATGCGAGTTCGACCTCCTTGGGTAATCAGTATCCGACCCTTGTCACTTTAGCAGCCACCGAGAGATCACCAGGCGCTGTATCTCGCTTGTGCCCTCGTAGATCTGGAGCAGCTTGGCATCCCTCATGTATTTCTCGACCGGATACTCCCGAATGTAGCCGTAGCCGCCGAAGATCTGGACCGCCTCGGTGGTGATCTGCATGGCGCTATCTGCCGCGAAGGCCTTGGCGATAGCGGATTCGTAGGTATTACGCAGGCCCTGGTCGGCCATCCAGGCTGCTCTCCAGACCAGGAGCCGCGCTGCCTCCAGCTTAATGGCCATGTCGGCCAGTTTGAACTGGATGGCCTGGAACGCAGAGATGGGCTGTCCGAACTGCTCTCGCTCTTGCGCGTACTGCACAGAGGCTTCCATGGCAGCTCGGGCCACTCCCACTGCGGCAGCAGCGACCTCAGCCCGGATCTTGTCCAGTGTGGCCATGACCAATTGGAAACCTTGCCCCTCATCGCCGAGGCGGTTGTTGACGGGGACGCGCACGTCCTCGAAGATTACCTCCCTGGTGTCAGCAGCTCGTTGGCCCATCTTTTCCTCCTTCTTGCCAACGGAGACACCGGGCAGGTCGGAGGGAACAACGAGGAGCATCAGGCCGCGGTGGCGCAGCTCGGGGTCGAGGGTTGTGGTGACGGTGTAGAGCTTGGCCACCCCACCATTGGTGATGAAACGTTTGGTGCCGTTAAGGACGTACACGTCGCCATCGCGGCGAGCCCTTGTGCGCACACCCGACACGTCGGAGCCAGCTCCTGGCTCCGTCAGACAGAAGGAGGCCAGCGCTGGCTCTGCGCAGAAGGGCTTCATCAGGCGCTCCATCTGCTCCGGCGTGGCTGCTAGAATCAGGGGGGTCAGCCCGAGCGTGCTGGCGACGAAGGAGCTGTAGATCCCGGCACACCCGGCCGCCAACTCCTCGGCGACGAGACAGTCCTCGAAATAGCCTAGTCCGCCGCCGCCATATTGCTCGGGGACAGTGATATTGATCAGGCCGATGGAATGGGCCTTCTCCACAAGGTCCCAGGGGTACTCTTCATTGCGGTCGGCCTCCGCCGCTACGGGGGCTACCTCATTCCTGGCAAACTGGCGCGCTAGCTCTCGCAGTGCCTTATGCTCGTCGCTGAGAGAGGGATTGAACATGGACTCTTTGCTGGCTTGAACCTTCGTGGGGCGTGGAGCAGAACATTCGGCGACCGTTCCCGCTCCCAGCAAGTATCTTACCTGAGGTGGCGGGTTCTGTCAAACCTTCGACAGGTAGGGGGGACTGCAAAGAGCGCTAGCCGCACTGAGAGTATCCACAGGACGGGCAACGCAGACAGCCTTCTGCGAACTCCACCATCGTGCCACAGTCTGGACACTCTGGGCACATGCCAAGTAGGTTCCTGACAAAGATGTCAGCATGCGAAGGTGCCACAGCAGCAGTACTGCTGTCGCTCTTATACCGATGCATGGCCTTGCCGATGGCATCTGCGCAGGAGAGGATGATGTTCCCTTCCTGCCACGCGGGCGCGGGACAGCGTATGCCCTCCAATTGCTTGATGATAGCACCGGTGTCGATCCCGGAACGGAGAGCCAGGGAGATCAAGCGGCCGATGGCCTCGGACTGGGAGGCCATGCAGCCACCGCTCTTGCCCATGGTCGCGAAGACCTCGAAGAGCCCGCTCTGATCCTCGTTGATAGTCACGTAGATGCTCTGCCCGCAACCGACAGTGATCTTCTCGGTGACCCCTTGGGTGACGGTGGGACGCGGCCGGGGGGTGCGCGCAACCCTGGCCGGTTCTGTGTCCGCGATCCCCTTGACCAGGACCTGCGCCGCGCGGCTTCCATCGCGGTAGATGGTCAGACCTTTGCAGCCAGCTTCGTAGGCGAGAAGATAGGCGTCCTCAACATCCTGTTTGCTCGCGTCATGGGGGAAGTTGATGGTCTTGGACACCGCGTTGTCGGTATACTTCTGGAAGGCTGCCTGAATGCGAACGTGCCATTCCGGGGCGATGTCGTGAGCGGTTACGAAGATCCTGCGCCAGCGGGGAGGGACTTCGTCGATTTGCTGGACGCTCCCGGATTCGGCCACCATCTTCATCAGTTCCTGGCTGAAGAACCCCTCCCGGCGAGCGACCTCCTCGAAGAGGGGGTTCACTTCTAGGAGTCGGTCGCCGTCCAGGACGTGGCGCCGGTAGACCAGGGCGAAGATCGGCTCGATGCCTGAGGAGGTGCTGGCGATGATGCTAATGCTACCGGTGGGGGCAATGGTGGTCACCGTGGCGTTTCTTGGCTTCCGCTCGCCATCTGCTTCGTAGATGCTACCAGGGAAATTCGGGAAGGCCCCACGCTGCTCCGCCAGCGATGCCGACTCCTGCTTGGCTCTCTCCTGCACGAAGCTCATGATCTCTTCGGCCTTGCGCACTGCCTCTTCGGAGTCGTATGGTATTCCCAGACGGATGAGCATGTCGGCGAAGCCCATTACCCCCAGTCCGATTTTGCGGTTGCTCAGTGTCATCTCCCTAATCTCGGGAAGAGGATACTTGTTACAGTCAATGATGTTGTCCAGGAAATGAACGGCGCAATCCACGACTTCTCCCAAGTGCTGGTAATCGATGTCGCCGTTCACCACCATGCTGGCCAGGTTGATGGAGCCCAGGTTGCAGCTCTCATAGGGTAGAAGCGGCTGTTCTCCGCAGGGGTTGGTGCTCTCTATCTCGGCCACCTGGGGAGTAGGGTTAGCCTCGTTCATCCTGTCCAGGAAGATGACCCCGGGATCTCCATTCTTCCAGGCCATCTCCGCCATGCTGTGCATCACAGCCTTGGCCCTCAGCCGTTTGACCACCTCTCCCGACCTAGGGTTGACCAGCGAGTAGGTTGCGTCGCGCTTCAGGGCCTCCATGAACTCCGTGGTCAGGCCCACGGAGATATTGAAGTTGTTGAGCTTGTGACCGTCCGCCTTGGCGGTGATAAATTCCATGATGTCAGGGTGATCCACCCGCAGGACGGCCATATTGGCCCCTCTCCTGGTGCCTCCCTGCTTGATCGCCTCAGTGGCGGCATCGAAGACCTCCATGAAGGAGATGGGACCGGATGCGATGCCTCCCGTAGACCTAACCACGTCCCCCTTCGGCCTCAGTCGGGAGAAGGAGAAGCCTGTTCCGCCCCCGCTCTGGTGGATCAGGGCAGCATTCTTGACCGCCTCGAAGATGCTTAGCATGGAGTCTTCAATGGCAAGAACGAAGCAGGCGGACAACTGCCCCAGGCTGCGCCCGGCGTTCATCAGGGTGGGGGAGTTGGGGAGGAACTCCAGGCTGGCCATGGGGCGGTAGAAACTATCCGCCGTGGCGGCAACGTCGGCCGAGGGGTCATAGAGCGCATCGACCTGGGACACATGGTTGGCCACGCGCCACAGAAGCTCTTCGGACGTCTCGGTGATGCTGCCCGTTTCGTCCCGGTTCAGGTATCGTCTCTCCAGGACCGTCAGGGCATTTGACGACAGGTTGAGAGCGGCCTTGCCCTGGGACATAGCGGTTCCCCCCGTCAGTACAAGGGTTAGCCGACCTGGTCAGTCGGCGTCCAGGTCTAGAGGCAGTTGGTCCTCCAACTCCGCTTCCCGCCTCTTCCATTCCTTGAAATCCTCGATCTCCTCGGCCAGTGTATCGACATCCTGGAAGCGGCGATAGACGGAAGCGAAGCGTACGTAGGCGACATCGTCCAGTTCCCTCAGTCGGTTGATGACCATTCGTCCAATCAGTTCGCTTTCCACTTCGGCCTGGCCCAGTTGATAGAGCGCTCTCTCTATGTCCTGGACCAGCTGTTGCAGGATCTCCGTGGGGATGGGCCGTTTGGTGCTCGCCCGAAGGATGCCGCTGAGGAGCTTCTCGCTGTCAAACGCCTCTCGCCGCCCGTCTCTCTTGACCACCAGGAGGCTGGTCTTGGCCACGCGTTCGTAGGTGGTGAAGCGTTGGTGGCAGGTCTTACATTCTCTTCGGCGGCGCACGCCCTCACCGATGTCTCTCGTGTCAATGACTCTGGTGTCCTTTTTCCCGCAGTAAGGGCATTTCACGGGCTTCCCTCCTTCCAAGAGTGGAAGAGGCGAAAGCTGCGCAGCCAGGGGTCTACTAGATATCGTGCGCCTGGCTTGAATGTCCACAACATCTTGTGGGAACACGCGGCGTAAAGGTAGCACAAAGCGAGGCGCATAGCAAGGGTCCGAAGGCCCTTGAACCTTAAACTTTGGGGCGCGGGGACCCAAAAGGGGGCGAGGGGGAAGGTGGCGCAGAAACCTTCCCTCCAAGGAAAGGATCCTTTGGCAAGCGAGTCGTCACTCTGCCTGCTCAGCAAAGGGCCTTTCAGCCCCGAAAGGGAGGAGGATCGTTATGGATTTGTTGTTCGGCTGCGTTGCCCTGCTCTGTGACTAACGGCGACGCAGAAAGGTCGGGATGTCCAGGTTGTCGTTGTCGAACGGCGGAATTGGAAAGTCCCTTATGTTAGAGCCTTCCACTGCCAGTCGACGCTTCTGGGCGCCGTTGAATCCCGTGGCGATGACTGTGATCTGAATTTCACCGTCATTCATCTCCGGATCCATGACCGCGCCGAAGATGAGGTTCACATCGGGATGAGCCATGTCCCGGATGACTCTGGCTGCCTCATCCACCTCGTGCAGCGTCAAGTCTGTCCCGCCAGTCACATTGAAGAGCACACCTGTGGCTCCGTCGATGGTGACGTCCAGGAGCGGGCTGCTTACTGCGGCGTAGGCCGCATCAATAGCCCTGGTGTCGCCGCTCGCCCGTCCCACAGCCATCAGTGCCGAGCCGCCCTTGGACATGATGGTGCGCACGTCTGCGAAATCCAGATTGATCAGGCCGGGCACGGTGATCAGTTCAGATATCCCCTGGATGCCTTGACGCAGCACTTCGTCCGCGAAGGAGAAGGCTCGCTGGATGGAGTCTTTCTTGTCCACCAACTCTAGCAGACGGTCGTTGGGAATGACGATCAGGGTGTCCACGCGCTCCTTGAGCCCGGCGATGCCCTGCTCGGCTACCTCCATCCGGCGAGGGCCCTCGAAGCTAAAGGGCTTGGTCACCACGCCGATGGTTAGGGCCCCGGTCTCCTTAGCGAGTTGAGCGATGAGTGGAGCGGCGCCCGTGCCGGTGCCTCCGCCTATGCCGGCGGTAATGAAGACCATATCTGAGCCGGCCACTGCCTTTCTCAGCTCTTCCTCGCTTTCCTTGGCCGCGTCGGCGCCGATCTGCGGATCTCCGCCAGCTCCCAGTCCTTTGGTCAGCTTGTCACCGATCCTGATCTGATACGGCGCCTCCGAGAAGAACAGCGCCTGGGCATCAGTGTTCACGGCGATGAACTCGACACCCTGGATGTTCTCCTTGATCATCCGGTTGATGGCATTGCTGCCACCTCCCCCGACTCCGATTACTTTGATCTTAGCGAAGTTGCCTAACTCTGGTACGTAGCTCATTCTCCGTTACCTCCCTTTCCTGCCTTGTTTGCCTTTTCCTCCCGACGTGGGGTGATCCTGCACGATTCCTCTATCCGGGGGTGAGGGCGCTCAGCAAGCGCCGCAGGCGGCCAAGGGCTGCCCGCCCCCCGCGAGAGCCATTGCTGCTGATCTCTGGCGCATATCTCAGGGCCCACAGAAGCAGGCCCACACTGCAAGCGTGCGCTGGTTCATTCACTGAGTCGACCAGGCCTTCCAGCCCGTGAGGTGTGCCAACGCGTACGGGCAAACCGAGGGTATCGCGGGCAAGCTCTTTGACGCCCGTGAGGTCCGCGGTGCCGCCGCAGAGCACGACTCCAGCCGGGAGGAGACCATCGTAGCCCGAGCGTTTGATCTCGCGCAGCATCAATTCCAGAATCTCCTCCATTCGCGCCTTGATGATCTCTGCAAGACGTACGCGAGATACAGAGCGTCGCGATGTGTCGCCAAAGGATGTCGCGTCAATCTGTTCATCTGGTTCGATTGCCTCGGGCAAGGCGTGGCCGTGCTTGACTTTCAGAGCCTCAGCGACTGAGAAGGGGGTGCGTAGCCCCACTGCGAGGTCGTGGGTGAGGTGGTTCCCGCCCACGGGCAGAACCACCGTGTGCCACACGCTGCCATCGATGAACACGGCCATGTCTGTCGTGCCTCCACCGATGTCCACCAGCACCACGCCCAGCTCTTTCTCGGCCTCGGTCAGAACCGCCTCGCCAGCCGCGATGGGTTGCACGATGAGATGCTGCACGCGTACGCCGGCGTTCTGGACACATTCCGCCAGGTTATGAATCGAGGCAGAAGCCCCGGTGACGAGGTGAGCCTCGACTTCCAGGCGGAAGCCGCGAAGTCCCAAGGGGTTGCGGACCCCATCTTGCTCGTCCACTAGATATCCGCGCGGAATGGCGTGAAGTAGTTCCCGGTTGGGAGGGATGGCGATGGCCGTGGCCGCCTCCATGGCGCGATCAACATCGTCCTGGATGATCATCCGCTCTCCGCGGGAGATGGCGGCTATGCCCCGGCTGTTAACTCCGGCAATGTGCGAACCGGAAATCCCGACATAGGCGCTATCGATGGCGTAACCAGACACCTGTTCTGCCTTACGCACGGATTCGGTAATGGCCTGGCTGGCCTGGTCCACGTCGAGCACGACGCCCTTGCGCAAACCGCGAGAGGCCGAAAGGCCTATGCCCACGATCCGCAGGTCTGCCTCCTCACTCGGTTCCGCCACCAGGGTGCATATTTTGGTGGTGCCCACGTCTATGGCTACTGTTGCTTCTTCCATGCTGTTCTCCTCCGGCTTCCTCGCACCGCCGCCCCCTACGATTCTGGACTGGGTCCCTCTGCCAACCGGTACAGTGGGCTTTCAGGGCAGCGGACGTCGATGGACTCCACCCTAGCCCCCTGGGTGGCCAGCTTCAAGACCAGCGCTTCGAGGATAGCTACCTTCAAGGCTGCGTTGTTGCCATCTCCGAGGTACACTTGCCATCCGTGCTCGTTTCGGTAACTGAGGCCGTTCTGCGCCGAGTATTCAAAACTAGTCGCTCCCGGAAGCAGGTCTCGGTATTTCTGCGCGGCCACCACGGGCTCAAGCTCTACCGTGTCGCCGGGTTGGGGGGCTGTGGAATCGAGAGTGGTGATTACTATGTCCGGCTCTGGCTGGCCGCCCAGAGACACGATCAGGCCCTCCTCGTCCACGCCATAGCGCTGTTCACCGGCCCGCCACACGACCTGAGCCTGGCGCTCTCGCACTAGGACGACCATGCGATTGGGTAGGCCCAACTCCACTGTGGCCTCCCGCACGTCGGGGAGGGCCTCGATCTGTTCTTCCGCTTTCCTGGGGTCTACGAAAAACACACTGTAGCCTTCGAGCTGTGTCTGGTCGAGGATCTCCGCTGGCGACACCAGGCTGTTGCCCTGCACGGTAATCTCGTAGATGTAGTAGGAGTCATTAACGAACAATAAGGCCAGCAAAGCGAGGAGCGCTGCCGCCAGCAGGAGGGCGGCGATTCGTGAGGCCACCGCGGAGTGCGCGCGGCTGGTTCTGCGCATACGCGGCCGCTCCTGGGCGACGGCCTGTTCATAGGACCGTCGTCCGCGGTCCATTTCGGAGCGGCGCGGGTTTTTCCTCCTCTTGCTGTCCTGTCGCAGGGTAGACATCCCCGAGCTTCCTCTCAGCTGTCGCGAGAGCCTTCGAACTCGCCGACTAGCTCTATCTCCAACTCCAGGTCCAGGCTACAGCGCCGCCATACCTCGTCCTGCGCCATGGTTACTAGGAGGAGCACATCCGCGGCCGTGGCCTGCCCTAAGTTCACTATGTAGTTGGCGTGTTTCTCCGAGATCTGGGCGCCGCCAACGCGCTTGCCTCGCAGCCCTGCCTCGTCGATCAACTGGGCGGCACTCCTATCTGGCGGGTTCTTGAATACGGAGCCAGCGCTGGGCTGTAGCGGCTGCACGGCGCGACGCTGGGCACGGTACTGGTCCATGCGTTCCTTCAGCCTGGCAGCGGATTCTGGCTCCAGTTGAAGTGCCACCGAAAGAACGATCTCTCCGTTGCCTTGAGTGTTCCTGAAGCGGCTGGTGCGATATCCCAGCCCAAGTTCCTCGGTAGCTAGCTCCCGCTGCTTGCCTTCGTGATCGAGCACCCTCACTCTACGCACCACTGTCGCCATCTCTCCGCCGTAGGCACCCGCATTATTCACGATGGCGCCGCCCAATGTGCCAGGAATGCCTATCGCCCACTCCAGGCCACCTAGGCCACTCTGTGCCGCCTCTCGCGCGAGACGTGCCAGAGGAAGCCCTGCTTTGGCCACGACGCTGTAGGAGGCCGCATCCAGGTCATAGCCGCAGCACCGGTTCTCGATGACCAAACCTCTGTAGCCTGCATCAGCCACCAGCACGTTAGTGCCTCTGCCGAGCAGCAGAACTGCTTGGTCCACTTCTCGAGCGAGCATCACCCAGGAGCGAAGCTGTTCCTCATTCTCTGCCACGGTGAAGTAGTCGGCTCGACCCCCGATCTGGAACGAGGTGTGCTTGCTCAAGGGTTCATCCGGCAACAGTCGATCGCCCAGGCCCCTTTGCCGCGCCAATTGCGTGAGGCCCGGTCTGTCAGACACCCGGTGTGGCCTTCCGTGCGGCATGGCCAGTAGTTCTTCGCCCACCCGCCACACGTCGCCTGCACCCATGGTGATGAGCACATCGCCAGGCGTCAGCCAGTGAGCGAGCCAGGCCGCGACCTCGGAAAGATCGGAAAGCTGGGTGACGCTGGTGTGGTTCATGGCCCCTACCAGGTCGCTGGCCTCGATGTCAAAGGTGTCCTGTTCCCGTGCCGCATAGATGGGTGTGACAACCACCTGGTCCGCGTCGTCGAAGGCACTGGCGAATTCAGTCAACAGAGCCTTGGTTCGGCTATAGGTGTGCGGCTGAAAAACAACCCAAATCCGGCGGCCGTCGTATCTCTGGCGCGCACCCGTCAGGGTCGCCTTGATCTCGCTAGGGTGATGTGCGTAGTCATCCACGACAGTTATGCCCTGCCATTCTCCCTTGACTTCGAAGCGACGCCCCACGCCCCGAAAGCGCTTCAGGGTGTCTCTAGCCAGAGAAAGGTCCAGGCCCAGGTGATCGGCGATGCCTATCGCAGCCAAAGCGTTGCAAACATTGTGGATGCCAGGGATGCGGAGCTCGAACCGACCCCGCTGTTCCTCTCCAGCCGTGACCAGGAAGTCACTTCCCCCCAGCGTATTCTGCCGAATATCGGTCGCTCTCCACTGAACTTCGGAGCCCAGACCGTAGGTGCTGACTATCCCTACTTCCGTCTGCCTGAGTGCCTCGCGCACCTGGGGGTCATCACCGCAGGCCATGACGAACCCATAAGCGGGCACCCCCTGCAGGAACCGCACAAAGGCCTGGGTCATGTCCTCCAGGTCGGTGTAGCAGTCTGGGTGGTCCATCTCGATACTGGTAACGACGACCACTTGAGGGCTCAGTTCCAGAAAGGTCCGATCATACTCGTCCGCCTCGATGACGAAGTGCGGGCCATTTCCCTCCCTGGCATTGGAGCCCAGTTCTGGCACGATTCCTCCAACGATGATGGTTGGGTCCAGGCTGGCATCCCGCAGAATCAAACCGATCATCGCACTCACTGTCGTCTTGCCGTGCGTGCCCGCCACCGCGATTCCGCAGCGGTCCTTCATCAACCAGGCCAGCGCTTGGCCCCTTCTAAACACTGGAATCCCAGCTCTCTTGGCTGCCACGACCTCTGGATTGTCTTCGGGGATGGCCGAGGAGACGATTAGCGCGTCTGTACCGCTCACGTTCTGCTCTCTGTGGCCCTCGTAGACCGTAGCGCGCCGACGCTCCAGGTCGTGCGTGATAGGCGAGTGGTGCAGATCGGAACCAGAGACGGCATAGCCCCGATCCAGAAGCAGGCGTGCTATAGCACTAAGTCCTATTCCCCCGATGCCCACTAGATGGATGTGTGCCCCGGGTGAAAGGTTGTACAAAGCGCTGATGGCGCCTTGTCCCTCGGTTCCACATCTCATCTGACGACCCTCATCACGATCATGAATGGTACCAGGAAGAGCAGGTATGGTTCGAGTAGGGGAACTGGAATCAGAGGCACCAGGTAGTTCTGCGCGAACTCCGTGAGCGGTGGCTGGAAGAGGCCGAGTATCTGGATGGGATAATTGAAGACGTGCAAGTAGTGCCACATGGTCCCTGAAATCAGGTAGCCGTTGATTAGCCCACTCATCAGATTCAGCACAATGCCCACGGGCCCTCTCGGCGCCACGCCGGTGAAGGCGAGGGTGTCTCCGTGGTAGGATATGACCACCACGGCCACAAAGACCAGTATGTAGAACAGGGACTGGATCAGGGCGCCGTACTGTCCGTCAAAGACCACGCTATACTGGGCGTACCTGGCCAGATACGCGTCCAGTAGATAGAGGGCCGACTGACCACCCTTGGTTAGTAGCAGAAGAGCAGCCAGGATCGTCGTGGTCACCCCCAGCTCCTTGGGGTAACCTCGGACCACGCCCACTATAGCGAAGACTCCGACTAGCAGCGCCCAGATGACTTCCAGCGGACCCACGTCCAGTCCTCTCTCACCACAGGCCTTGCACTCTGAGCGGTCTCTCCGTTCGACTAGGCCTCGATAGGCTTCATCAAGCGGACCGCCAGGATGACAAAAACTACGAAAACGACCAGTATGATCGCGCCAAGGCTCGCTCCCGGCAGGCTCAGCGAGGCGGGGAGACTTGGAGCGACCACGGAGAGCTCCCCTTCCGCTGTAGCGGAAGCTACAGGTAGCGAGATCTCCTGCCCATAGGACAACAACGGTAGCACCAGATAACTCAGCGTAAAGCCGTTGGCCACACCAAGAACCACGCCCGCCAGTCTCTGAAACACTGAGGTCGGTCTCCTGCCGAAACGCATGACTAGCAGGAACACTAAGACGACCGCGGAAACGAATACCGCTAGCAGTAGTAGACGTACCTGATCAGGGTTGGTGGGATCCACCAGCACGGCCTCCGCCAGACCTGACGATTGGACACAGCTGCCCGCATCGGCCTGCGTCCCGCAGGCGAGGAAGAAGCGCAGCCCCTTGTAGGCGACATTGACGCCCCCCACGAGGGCGTCTTTCTCCACTCCCAGCAGCCCCCACACCGCCAGGATGGGCACGAAGGCCATCAGTTGTCCTCTCCAGCCTCGTTTCAGGCCCACGGCGGTTGATGCAGCCAGGGCAGCGACGATCACGATCAGGTATTGAAGCACTGCGGGCTCAAAGGGTAGGTCCATGTCCTTCTGCTCGACTCTGTCTTTTCGCGGTTGAGATCTCGTGCAGCAGGCGGGCGACGCTGCTCGCGGCGTCAGGACGAGCCAGGCGCCGCGCTCCCTGAGCGAGGGCCGCCAGTCTATCGTCGTCCTTCAGCAGTCCCAGGATGGTTTGCCGCAGGACGCCATTCTCCAACCGGTGATCGTCTATCTTCACCGCCGCCTGGTTCTCCACCATGTATTGGGCGTTCAGATCCTGATGCCGCCCGGCGTGCGGGTACGGAATCAGGATCCCTGGCAGGCCAAGAGCTGGCAACTCACCGACGGTGGCGGCTCCAGCCCGTGCGACGGCCAGGTCAGCAGCGCCCAGCGCAAAGATCATCTCTTCGTGCAGATACGGGTATACCCGGTACCTCTGAGACAAGGCAGCGGGCAGCTCGTCGCGGCGGGATAGTAGCCAGGGGAAATCCTGCTCTCCACTGAGATGTACCATCTGGCAGAGGCCGAGCAATTCCTCCAGTATGCGACTCACGGCAAGGTTGATGGTGTGGGCCCCCTGGCTGCCTCCCAGCACCAATAGCGTCTTCTGGTCCTCCTTCAGATCAAGTCTGCGTCGGCAAGCGGCTTTGTCAGTCCCGAAGAGCTCCCTCCTCACTGGATACCCAGTAACCACTGCCTTCCTCGGAGGGAAGCTGTCTATGGAACTGTCAACGGACACCGCCACGCGGGTCGCCAACCGCCCCAACAACTTTACCGCCCATCCGGGCGTCAGGTCGGGGAGGTATATTAGGCTAGGCACCCTGCTGATCCAACCGGCCAGAATGGCTGGCGCGCAGACGTACCCCCCCGTCGCAAACACCGCTTGCGGCCTGAAATCGCCCATGAGGGCCAGGCACTGAGCCGTGCCGCGAGCCAGCCCCACCAGGCGTCGCGGCACGGTCCAAGGGCTGGCGCCATGGAAGCTGGCGGTGCTGATCCCCTCGAAGGGCAAGCCGGCTCTAGCGGCCAGCTTCGCCTCTATGCCGGACGCGTTTCCCACGTAGCATATCTCCGTTGACGGTGCCCCTGCGTCGTCAAGATGCTGCAGGACGGCCAGGATAGGGTACACGTGACCGCCCGTTCCTCCGCCGGAAACCAACAGGCGCATTCCGCTCCTCTGCAGTCTGGGTCGTCCCGCGGGAGATGCCGAGCAATATGCCCACGCCCATCATGGAAAAAACCAGTGACGAGCCACCTAGGCTGATAAACGGCAGCGGGAGACCCGTGAAGGGAAGTGTGTCGGTGACCACAGCCACGTTGATCAGGGCCTGGAAGGTGAGCCAGACGGTGATGCCTGAGGCCAGGATGAACCCGAAGGGGTCTTGCGCCCGCAAGGCGATTTTGAAGCCTCGATAGGCCAGGGCCGCGAAAAGGCCGAGAACCACCAGGCAGCCCAACAGTCCGAGCTCTTCGCCCAGTACCGCGAAAATCGCATCGCTTTCGGCAGCGGGAAGCATGGCCTTCTGCTGCCCGGAGCCCAGTCCAACGCCCGTGGCGCCGCCCGAGCCCAAGGTGACCAGCGTGTGCATCACCTGATAGGTATCCTGAGCCATAGCGGCGCCAAACGGCCTCTGAAGCATCGCAAAAGGGTCCTGCGAGAAGGCCACTATCCTGTTCCAGGCGTACTCATAGTTGGCGATGATCAGTAGAAGGGTGCTGCTGCCCACAATGCCGCTGACTATCAACTGGAGTACATCTGCTCCAGCGATGAAGAACATAGTGGCTGCCGTGGCCACGATGAGAATGGTGGTGCCGAAGTCCGGCTCCAGGATGATCAGGCCTGCGATACTTCCGATGAGGATGGCGAAGGGAACCAGACCATAGGTGACCTGTCTCAGCTTCTCTCCCTTGGAGGAGAGCCAGTGGGCCACGTAGAGGACCATGGCCAGCTTGCATACCTCACTGGGCTGGATAGAGTCGCCAAGTATCCGGCGTTTGGCGCCGTAGACGGAGGGGCCTGCCAGAAGCACATAGATCAGAAGCAGCACCGTGACCAGCATGAACACAACCGACCACTTCTGCCACTTGTGATACTCGACTCGCATCATGAGAGCCATGATGTCCAGGCCCATGGCAGCCCAGACCGCCTGCCTGACCAGGTAGAAGGTAGGTTGGTCGGCATACGTGTATCCCAGCGCGAAGGTAGCGCTGTAGACCATGATCAGTCCAATCAGGACAAGAGCTACAACTATGAGCACCAGAACGTAGTCGGGTCGCTGGCTTGATCGATCGCTTCTACCGGGCATCGCTACCTCTCGGCCCCAGCTAGTTGCTCGGGCGAGCGCATCATCTCGTTCACCAGAGATTTGAAATGATCCCCCCGCTCGGCGAAGTCTCTATACATGTCGAAACTCGTGCAGGCCGGGGACAGGAGCACGACATCGCCTTTCTCGGCCATCCGGGCGGCGCTGTGCACAGCCTCTCTCAGGTCGGAGGAAAGGTAGACGGGCAGT
>Ga0299912_10002493_pt1 | contig 15087 bp, 17 predicted proteins | sample RVTome_2_FD_207667 | JGI IMG/M metagenome (GOLD analysis project Ga0299912, IMG submission 207667) | Soil microbial communities from uranium-contaminated site in the Upper Colorado River Basin, Wyoming, United States - RVT95D214 (version 2) ... | reverse complement strand
TACGCCCGCCGGTAGCTGCGCTCGAACTCGTCGGCCCGGCCCCGTTGCACCCGGATCATGCCCGGCCCCGCGGCCTGGGCAAACTTGTCCGGGTCCGGGATGCCCTCGAACAGGCTCGCCAGCCGCTTCAGCCGGTAATAGTCAGGGTCGTCGGGATCCAGTCCGGCCAGTCCCCCGGGTTCTTTTGCCAGCGAGGCCAGCCGGGCCAGGAGCTGGCGGTATTTGTTCACCACTTCCGCTTCCCGCCGAGCGCGGATTTTTTCCAGATCCTGGGGGGCGAACAGGCTGGAGAGGACGTTCAGCCAGTCGAAGCGGATGCGGCTGTAGATGATTTCCGGGTGATCGCGGTGATAGACCAGGGTGCGGGAGGAAGGGATGTCGGAGAAGATTTTGGTCCAGAATTCGATCCGGCTCTCCAGGCCCGGTGGCACCGGCAGGCCGGCCACGGCTTCGGCCGGACGCGGCGCGGCCGCCGGGGGCGGTGCGGTCGCCGGCGGGGGATGCTTCTGGTGCGTGCCCACACTCAGGGCCACTAAGCCGATCATGATGATAGCTTGGCGCGCCATACTCCGTTCTCCTCTCGCTCCTTCGCCCCGGCCGGTTTGACAAGCCAAGGCTCTTTAGCGAGAATGGGATAGACCGTTGTTAGATGATGGAAGCGAGGAAAGAGGTGCCGATCGAACCCTTGCGGAAAACTTGCATTGTTTAATATTATGCCATATCGTTTCCTCAAAGTCAACTTTTTTCTTCTTTTTTTTCTGGTTCCTGACTGTCGTCCCTCGGGTTCTCTGCCCTCAACCCACCAGGGCCTGGTGATCGGCCTGGAAGGAAACCCCACCACCCTGGACCCGCGGGTGGCCCGGGATGCTTATTCCACCCGGATCCTTCCCCTGCTCTTTCACTCCCTGGTGCAGGTGGATGCCAACGCCGAAGTCATCCCCGACCTGGCCCAGAGCTGGGAACAGCCCGAACCCCTGACCGTAATTTTTCACCTGCGCGCCGGCCCCCGCTTCAGCGACGGCCGCGAGGTCCGGGCCCGGGACGTGGTCTATACTCTTCAGAGCCTGGCCGACCCGGAGCTCCGCTCGGCCCGCCAGGCCTTGGCCCAGCGGCTGCAAGAAGTGACCGCCCTCGATCCCCGCACCGTGCGCCTCCAGCTCCGCGAGCCTTACGCCCCGCTCTTCACCGAACTCGTGTTCGGCATCGTGCCCGAGGCCGACGCCCGGCGCCTGGGCAAAGAGTTCGGCCGGCGCCCGATCGGCTCCGGGCCTTATCGGCTGCGCTCGTGGGAGCAAGGCGGCGAGATCGTGCTGGAACCCAATCCCTTTTGCGCCGGCCCGGCTCCCAAAATTTCCCGCCTGGTCTTTCGCGTGCTTCCCGATGATGTCACCCGGGTCATGGCGCTCGAGCGCGGGGAGGTCCAACTGCTCCTCAACTCGGTCCCGCCCGACGACCTGCCGGTGTTGGAGCAAAATCCCCGGCTGCAAATCCGGTCTCAGCCCGGGACCAACTACACCTACCTGGGCTTTAACCTGGAAGACCCGATCCTCAAGCGCCGGGAAGTCCGCGAGGCGATTGCCCATGCCATTCCCCGGCAGGAGCTGGCGGATTGCTTTTTCCGCGGCCAGGCTCAGCTCGCCACCGGGCTGCTGGCGCCCGGCCACTGGGCTTACGAGCGCGAGGCGGAAACCTATGATTACAACCCCGCGCGGGCCCAGGAGTTGCTCGACCGGGCCGGTTTTCCCCGGCCGGCGCCGGGCGCTCCGCGCTTCCATTTGCTTTACAAGACCTCCCAGAACAAGCTCCGGCGCCGGATGGTCGAGGCCATTGCCTACGCGCTGGGCGAGGTGGGGATCGAGGTGGCGGTGCGGAGCCTGGAGTGGGGCACGCTTTTCGCCGACATCCAGGCCGGCAATTTCCAGCTTTACTCGCTGGATTGGGTGGGGGTGACCGAGCCGGATATCTATTACACCGCTTTCCATTCCAAAAGCATTCCCCCAGCCGGAGCCAACCGCGGCCGCTATCGCAACCCGGAGGTGGACCGGCTGACCGAGGCCGGCCGGAAGACGTTCGATCCGGCCGAGCGCCGGGCCATTTACGGCCGGGTCCAGAAGATCCTGGCCCTTGACCTGCCTTACGTCAGCCTGTTTTACTCCACCGACACCGTGGTCAGCGACCGCCGGCTGCAGGGCTTCCAGCTTTTTCCCGAGGGCGATTACCGCTCGCTGGCCCAGGCGGATTGGAGTTCGGAATAAACTTATGCTATTCTGATGCCATGATCCGGGAAGAGGACATTCAGGCGCTGGCGCACAAAATCGGGGAGCGGTTTCATCCGCAAAAGATCATTCTCTTCGGTTCCTGGGCCTACGGCAGCCCCGAGGCGCACAGTGACGTGGATCTGCTTATCATCCAGGAGACCGCCCTTCCGCCCCATCGCCGCGGGCTGGAGATTCGGAAATTCCTCTGGCCGCCTTCCTTTCCCATGGATATTCTAGTGTTGACGCCGGCCGAGGTTGCCGAAGACCAGAATGTCCGAGGGACCCTGATAAACCTGGTTTTAAAAAAAGGCAGAGTCCTTTATGGATAAACCTCCCTCGGAAAGTCCGGAAAAAGAGTGGATCGAAAAGGCGGATCACGACCTTAAAGTCGTTGAGTTGATTTTGGCAGATCCAGAGGGTCCCTTAGACGTGGCTTCCTTTCATTGCCAGCAGGCCGCGGAAAAATATCTGAAGGGTCTTCTCCAATATCACTGACGCGAGCCGGAACCGGTGCATGATATCGCTTATATCCTGGCTCAATGCGTTTCCTTTCATCCCGAACTCCAAAGGCTCTCAGACCATGCCAATCTCTTGAGTCAATTCGCAGTGGCTCCTCGTTATCCGAGGAGTCGGTTCGTGTTTTCTACGGAAGTGATCGAAGAACTCTTGGCCGCGGTCAAAGCCATTCGGGAAGCCGTTCTTTCTTTGATAAAGCGATAATCGAATTTCTCGCCCTCTATCCTTTCCCCCAAAAATTTCCTACAATTCCCTTGTGCGCCTCTACCTCCTTAAACGGCTCCTCCTTACCCTGCCGGTGCTGATCGGCGCCTCGGTCCTGGTCTTTCTCTTCATCCACCTCATCCCCGGCGACCCGGTGGAGGTGATGCTCGGCGAGTCCGCCTCCGCGGCCGACCGCGCCGCGCTCCGCCACCAGCTCCACCTGGACGAGCCGCTCTCGGTCCAGTTCGGGCTGTTCTTCTCCGGCCTGGCCACCGGCAAGCTGGAGAGCATCTTCTACCACGAGCCGGTCAGCCGCAAGGTTTTTGCCCGGCTCGGCGCCACCTTCGAGCTGGCCCTCGCCGCCATGGCCCTGGCCTGCCTCTTCGCCATCCCCCTCGGCATCGTAGCCGCGCTCCGCCGCGGCCGCTGGGCCGATTCCTTATCCACCGGCTTCGCGCTCCTTGGCGTCTCCATCCCCAACTTCTGGCTCGGGCCCATGCTCATCCTGGTCTTCTCCCTCAAGCTGGAGTGGCTCCCGGTCTCCGGCCGGGGCGGGCTTTTTCACCTCGCGCTCCCGGCTTTGACCCTGGGCCTGGCCATGGCCGCGCTCTTGTCGCGCATGACCCGCGCCAGCCTGCTCGAGGCGCTTTCCGAGCCGCACCTGACCGCGGCCCGCGCCCGCGGCCTCTCCGAGCCGCGGGTGATCCTCAAGCACGCACTCCGCAACGCCGCGGTGCCCATCCTCACCATCATCGGGCTCCAGTTCGGCGCGCTCCTCTCCGGCGCCATCATCACCGAGACCATCTTCGCCTGGCCCGGACTGGGCCGGCTCCTGATCGAGGCCATCCAGACTCGGGACTTCCCCCTGGTCCAGGGCTCGGTCCTCGCCATCGCCCTGACTTATGTCATGGTCAATCTGATCACCGACCTCCTCTACACCGCGGTGGACCCCCGCGTCCGCCTGGAGGGAAGAGCATGAGGCGGGCCGGCCTCATCCTCGGCGCGCTGGTGGCGCTTTTGCTGGTGGCCACCGCGCTCCTGGCGCCCGCACTCGCGCCTTATTCACCCAAACAACAGGCCTTGTGCGACGGGCTCCACGGCCCCTCGGCCCAGCACTGGCTCGGCCAGGACAAGCACGGCCGCGACGTGCTCTCGCGTCTGATCTACGGCGCGCGGGTCTCGGCCATCGTGGGCCTGGCCACGGTGACCATCTCCGCCCTGATCGGAATTCTGGTCGGCTCGCTCTCCGGCTATTTCGGCGGCGCCCTGGACCAGCTCTTCATGCGGGTGGTGGACGTGCTCCAGGCTTTTCCCGGCATCCTCCTCGCCATCGCCCTGGCCGCGGTGCTGGGCCCCAGCCTGGAGAACGTCATCCTCGCCCTCTCCATCCTGGGCTGGGTCGGCTACGCCCGCCTGGTGCGCGGGCAGGTGCTGGTCGAGCGGGAAAAGGATTACGTCCAGGCCGCGCGCGCGCTCGGGGCCAGCCCCGGCCGCATCGTGCTTCGGCACTTGCTCGTCAACGTCAGCGCGCCGGTGATCGTGCAGGCCACCTTCGGCATGGCCGCGGCCATCCTGGCCGAAGCCTCGCTCTCCTTCCTCGGCCTGGGCGCGCAGAACCTGCCGAGCTGGGGCGCCATGCTCAACGAGGGCCAGAGCTTCCTGCGCACCGCGCCCTACCTCTCCATCTTCCCCGGCCTGGCCGTGCTCGTCACCGTGCTCGGCTTCAACTTTTTGGGCGACGGGCTCCGCGACCTCTACCTCACGCCCCGGAGCCGAGCATGAAGCGGGAGTTCGAGCAAGGGGCTTTAGAAAAATTAGGGGAAGACTACTGGAAAAATTATGCCGGCGGCCGGGGTCCGCATGACCCGGACTCGGTCCTGAGCCCGGAGGAAATCTTCGGCGACCTGGCCGAAGCGGGGATCGAGATTGCGGGCCAACGGGTGCTGGACCTGGGCTGCGGCCCGGGCCATTACGTGAGACTCTTCCGGGAACGCGGCGCTAATGCGTTCGGGATTGATATTTCGCCCAAGGCCTTCGAGCTGGCGGCGCCGGAGGTCCGGCCCTATCTCTATCACCTGGATATCGAGAACCTGGAGATCTTCCCGGACCGCGCCTTTGACCTCGCTCTCCACAACGCCGCGGTTTATCTCCACCCGGAGGCGCTGGCGGCCCATTTCGCCGAGCTCTTCCGCGTGCTCGCCGGCCACCTCTACCTCCACGTCATCTCCTCCGACCATCCCTTCTGGTGCTCGCTCGACCGGGAGCGCTATGCGCCTTATCCGGGCCGGCCCGCGGACTGGTGGGTGCGGACGGTGGAGGGAGCCGGGTTCGCGCTCACCAAGGTTTTCGACCACCCGGGCTGGAGCTGGTGGATGCTGTTCGGAAAGAGGAAGAGTTAACCACAGAGACACAGAGAGCACAGAGGAAGAAAATAGAATTTATTTTATAAGAAAAGGGATAATCTATCTGGCAGAGTTTGAATGGAATTAAATACTTTTTTTATTTTCCAAGCTCTGAGTCCTCTGTGTCTCTGTGGTGAAAAATTTTTTAAGGAGTTGGAGATGATTCTGGAGTTCAGGGGATTGAAGCCGCGGCTGCACGCGAGCGTGATCGTGATGGAGAGCGCGTTTGTGATCGGCGACGTGGAGATGGGGGCGGAGTCGAGCGTGTGGTTCGGGGCGATGTCAATGCCGTCCATATCGGTGAAAAGACCAACCTTCAGGACATGGTGATCTGCCACGTCACCCAGGGCGGGTGGCCGGTGGAAGTGGGCTCGGAGGTGACCGTGGGCCACCGGGTGACCCTGCACAGTTGCAAGGTGGGGGACCGCTGCCTGATCGGGATGGGGGCGGTCCTCTTGGACGAGGTGGAGGTGGGCGACGAGTGCATCATCGGCGCGGGTTCTTTGCTCACGCCCGGCACCCGGATCCCGCCGCGCACCCTGGCCCTGGGCGCGCCGGCCAAGCCCCGGCGGGAGGTGACCGCGGCGGAGCTTCAGGAGTTCAGAGATTCAGCCCGACGCTATTGGGAATATGCCCAGGGCTACCAGCACCTTAATCTGAACCGCACCGCTTAAATCAATAAGAAAAGAGGCCGGTTGCCCGGCCTCTTTGTCGCAAGGGTGGACCGAAAGGATTAGTAGGGAGTAGTCTTGGTGGGCGCGGCTTTCGGCTGGGTTTTTTCTTTCGCCTTCAAATTGTCCACCTTGACCTTGAGGTCGGCGATGTCCTTGTCTAGGGTCTTGACCCGGTCGTTGACCTCCGGGTGCTGGGCCAGCCAGGCGTCGCGCTTGGCGTTCAGCTCCTTGTGCTCGGCGCTCATGTCCTTTTTCTCTTCGGCGAGCACATCGTCATATTTTTTGTCAATGTCCTTCATCTGCGCGTCCAACTGGGCCTGAAGGTCCTTGAGCTGCTTATCCAGCCGGGTCTCGGCTTCCTTGGCGTCCTTGGCCGTCTGGCTCTCGGCCGCTTTCTTCTCGTAGGCCGCGGCCACGTCTTTCAGGTGCTGCGTTTGCGCTTGCAGCTTCTCCACCCGCATGTTCCAATACCGCTCCAGGGTAGCAACCGCCTTGGCCGGCTCCGATTTCTTTGCCGGCGCGGTCTTGGTTTTGGTCGGGGTGCCGGTTGCCTGCGCCAGGGCGACACTGGCTCCAAGCAAGCCAACCGCGAGAATGAGTCCCACTACCATCATGCGTTTCATGTTTTTCCTCCTTAGGTTTTGGGTTGAATCATTAGTCCTCTTCCATTTACCAGGCAAGGCTCGGATTGCTATCCCCTTGTCATTCCTTGGTTTTTGGCCCGCAAATGTTGAATCCCCCAGCAGCATCCGCTTCCGCCTCCACGCCGGTAAAACCGTATCCCTTCCCCCGGGGTCATCCGGGACATAAAACTCCGGCAAGACAAGCGAATCAGTCAATCTTTAGTTCTGGAAAGAGCCCTTTGAGGTTATCAGATGCAAAAGATGGGAAAAGGATTCCGTTCGTCGCGGGGAAATCTCCTTTGAAAATTAAGAGGTTCGGGGGGATAGAATTTTTACCCTCAGAAACACCCCAACAGCTTGCCGATGATCAGGCGCTGGATCTGGTTGGTGCCGCCGCCGATGGTGCCGAGGAGCGCGTCGCGCACGTAGCGCTGCATGTCGTATTCCATCATGTAACCGTAACCGCCCAGCACCTGCATCCCGTCCTGGGTCACTTTCTTGGCCATCTCGGTGGCGAAGAGCTTGCAGTAGCTCGCCTCCAGCGAGCAGGGGAGATTCTGGTCCTTGAGCCAGGCCGCCCGGTAGGTGAGCCAGCGCGCCGCCTCGATCTGGGTCTTCATGTCGGCGAGCATTTGCACGATCATCTGGTAGGTGCTGATCGGCTTGCCGAACTGCTCCCGCTGCTTGGCATAGGCCAGCGCCTCGTCGAACGCCTTCTCGGCCAAGGCCACGTGGGTGGCGCCGATCATGATCCGCTCGATGTCAAGCTGCATCAGCATCTGCGGCCAGCCCTTGTTCACGCCCTCCGGCCCGCCCAGGATCAGGTCCCGGGGAACCCGCACGTCCTCCAGGAAGATCTCGCAGGTGGAGATGATCCGGCCGCCCAGCTTCTTGAGCTTGCGCACGGTCAGCCCTTGGGAGCCTTGCGGCACCATGAAGATGCTCAGGCCCTCGTAGCGCCGGGCCTCGAAGTCGGTGCGGGTCACAATCATCAGCAGGTCGGCGATGTCCGCGCCGGTGATCAGGGTCTTGTGCCCGTTAAGGATCCAGTCCTTGCCGTCCGCGACCGCCTTGGTCTTCACCCGCGAGGCGTCCGAGCCCACGTCCGGCTCGGTCAGCCCGAAGCAGCCCTTGAGCTGGCCGGCGATGATCCGGGGCAGATACTTCTGCTTCTGCTCCTCGCTCCCGTTGTTCAGGATCATCTCGCCCGCGAAAAAGACCGGGAGCAAAAAGAGCGCGCAGGCCGCCTCGCTGCCCTTGGCCAGCTCCTCGACGGCCAGGATGAAGTCCATCACCTTGCCGCCGCTGCCGCCGTATTTCTCCGGGAAGGGAAGGCCGTAAATCCCGGTCCGGGCCAGCTTCTCGTTCAGCTCGTGCGGAAAGCGCTCGTTCTCGTCGCACTCGCGGTCCAGCTCTTTGCTGGTCTCGCGCTTGCAAAAGTCCTGGATCATTTTGCGGAGCTGTTCCTGCTCCTCGCTCCATCGAAAATCCATCCCGACCTCTCCTCTCCGTTCCGCGGTCTCAAACATCCATCTTGTAGCCCACCCTTGCCTCGCAAGGGTGGGGTCGCCTCAACCTTTGGCCGGCCGGAACTTGGGCAGCGTTACCTCGTCGTCCACCTTCTCGAACGCCACTTCCACCGGCATCTCAATATAGATCTCTTCGTTCCGGCACCCGATGACATTGGCATGCAGCCGAGGACCCTCTTCCAGCTCGATGATCGCGGTGTTGTAAGGCAAATCGTCGGCATAGCCCGGGTAGAAGGCCTGGTGGAAGATCACCCAGGACCAGACCTTGCCCCGGCCCGAGAGCTTGACCCACTCATGCCCGAGCGACCAGCAGCGGGGGCAGATCACGCTCGGCGGGAACCGGACCAGGCCGCAGCTCTTGCACTTCTGCATCCGCAGCTCTTGCTTGCGGCAATAGTCCCAATACGGCTCGGTGTCCTCGGTCGGCTTCGGCAAAAACTTTTCCCATTCCGACATGGATTCCTCCGGAAAAAGGCCTTAGGCATCAGGCCTTAGGCTTTAGCCAGGAATTGCACTTCGATAACGGGTTTGCTAAAGCCTAATGCCTAACGCCTAAAGTCTAATGCCTCTCTTCATGGTCTCCGCAGGATCAGGGTCGAGTAGCAGAGCACCACCGGATACGTGTGCGGCGCCCCGCCGTAGCCGGTCACGAAACAGATCTCCGCGTCCTTGACCTGCCGCTCCTTGCACTGGCGGCGCAACTGGCGCACCCCCTCCACCACGTGGCCCATGCCCATCAGATGCCCCTCGCTGAGCAAGCCCCCAGCGGTGCAGCAGGGCAGGGCCCCGCCCACCTTCAACTTCCCGTCCTCCGCGAACGGTCCGCCCTCCCCGATCGGGCAGAACCCGTAATTTTCCAGGCTCGTGATCACCAGGATGGTGAACCCGTCGTAAATCTGGATCACGTCCATGTCCTTTGGCTTCATCCCCGCCATCTCGAAACACATCCGGCCGGCCGGGATCCCGCCCCGGTGGCCGGTTTTGCCGGGCCAAGGCTCGATGATCTCGGCCGAGTGCGACTGGCCCATGCCCGAGATCAGGACGGGCGTGTGCTTCAAGTCCTGGGCCCGCTCGGCCGAGGTCACCACCACCGCGCCGCCCCCGCAGGTCTGGACGCAGCAGTCCAACAGGCGCAGCGGCTCCACTACCCAGCGCGACTGCTGGTGGTCCGCGAGGGTGATCGGCCCCTTGCTGAACATTTGCGCATCGGGGTTGAGGCAGGCGTTGTGGCGGAAGGCCACGGCCACCTGGCCGAGCTGCTCGCTCCGGGTCCCGAAGTCGTGCATGTGCCGGCGGGCGATGTGGGCCTGGAGCGCGGTGGCGCCGATGTCGCCGTAGGGCATGGTGAACTCGAGGTTGGGAATGGCAAAGGCCGCGCCCTGGGGGTTCTCGGAGTGGCCGTAGGCGCAGACCACGGTTTTGCACAGCCCGGCCGCGATGGCCAACGCCGCGGTCTGGACCATGGCCACCGGCGTGGCCCCGCCCATGTCCATGGTGTAGGAGAAGGTGAGCGGCAATTCCAGCAGCGCCCCGATCCGGGCCGCCCAGGCGTGCTCCTCGCCCATCATCGCGGGCATGGCCACCAAAAGCCCGTCAATGTCATCGCGGCTTAGCCCCGCGTCTTCCACCGCCAACTTGATCCCTTCGAGCGTGAACCCGACCGGGCTTTTATCAAAAATCTTCCCGAACTTGGTCAGCCCCGCGCCGACAATGGCATACTGGTCCTTCAGGTTCGCCAAGCCTACGCTCTCCTTTCCTCGGCCCGCGCCTTGAACCACGGCTCCAGATCCTGCCAGCGCACCACCCACTTGCCCTCCTGCTCAAAGGCCGGGAACTCGCCTTGCTTGGCCTTTTGGAGCAGCTCGCGGTATTCCACGTGGAGGATGGCCGCCACTTCCTGGAGCGAGTAGAGCATGCCCCGCTCTTTGATCTCTCGCACCACCGGCCCGTCCTCCGCGGCCACCAAGCAGGTGTTCTTCCACCAGGAGAAGCTCGCTTCCATCAGGGCCGAGGATTCCTCCCTGCCCTGGAGCAAGGTCTCCCCGGCCTGGCCGATGAACTGCACGAACGCGCCTTGCATGGCGATGGGCGCCACCGCCAAAATGAGCGCGACCAGGTGGGGGCAGGTCTCGATCCGGGGAAGGAGCTCGCGGACCTTCTTGGTAAAGCCGCTGGTGATGGCAAGCCCTTCCAGCTTCTTCACCCCTTCCAGCACCAGGCGGCATTCGGGCTGGGGGATGTCCTGCATCTCGGCCCGGGCCGCGAGCACGGTGAAATCCGGCAGCCGCACGGTAAGCTCCAGGGTCAGGTGGTGGATGGTCTCCGGCTCGCCGCCGGTGCCGCCCAGGCCGAAGGGCCGGTCGTCCCGCAAACGGCCGCAGAGGAGCAGCCGGTCCGGGCCGAGCAGGAACGCCTCCGCCTGGATGTCGCGGACGTGGACCGGCCGGGCCTCAGTCATCGCCGCGGTCAAGGTCCAGGTGGATGCCCCGGCCGCGGCCGCGCTGCCTGGGCGTGGAGAGGGACTTGTTCTCCGCGCGGAGCCTGGGCGAAGGCGAAAGCTCTTCGCTCTCCAAGGTCTCGACGCGATGCCGGACCACGATCCGGCCGCGGTCGCGGATGACCTTCCTCTTGCTCACCAGTTTTCCCATGATGGTGTCCTTTCTTTTAAAAATTCGCAAGGACCGGAGGGCGGCATTGGACTTGCAGGCTTAATAGTGAATAGTCAGGCTCTGACCCCATTGGTTCTATTTTCCCTTCCATTGCGGTTTCCTTTTCTCCAGGAAGGCCAAAGGACCTTCGGTGGCGTCCTCGGTGGCAAAAATTTTAGCCGCGAATTCCAGTTCCAGGTCCAGCGCCTCGGAAATGGGCAGCGACAGCCCCTTGATCGCGCTCTCCTTGACCGCGCGCACCGCCAGCGGGCCGTTGGCCAGGATTCGCTCGGCCATCTTTTCCGCGGCCTCCATCAGTTTTCCCTTGGGCACCACCTGGTTGACCAGGCCGATGGCATAAGCCTCCTGGGCCGAGATCGGGTCGCCGGTGAGCAAAATCTCCATGGCCCGGGCAAAGGGGATCTGGCGGGGGAGCCGCACGGTGGAGCCGCCGCCGGGGAAAAGCCCGCGCTTGACCTCCGCAATAGAGAAAGCAGCATGTTCCGCGGCGATTCGGATATCGGTGCCTTGGAGCATCTCCATGCCCCCGGCCGAGCAGATGCCGTTGACCGCGGCGATCACCGGCTTGTAGAGGTCGCCCTCCCGGAGCACGGCCAACAGCGGCGCGCGCGCGTCAAAGTCCTCGCCCAGGAGCGAGGTCTCCATGGTCGCCAGCTCCTTGATGTTCTCGGTCACCGCGGGCACGAACTCCTTGAGGTCCGCGCCCACGCAAAAGTCGCGCTCGCCGGCGCCGGTGAGGATGGCCACCCAGCATTCCGGGTCTTCCCGGAATTCCACCCAGGTCCGGGCCAGGCCGCGCATGGCCGGCAGGTTCAAAGAGTTCCTCCGCTCCGGCCGGTTGATGGTCACGTAGGCGATGCGGCCTTTCTTCTCGTAAAGCACTTCGTTGGCCATGTTCCTCCCCTTAACGGTCTTGGCCCATGTTTAAAAATAGAGATCGGCCTCCCGCAGGCCGACGTTGGTTTCGATCTTAAGGTAATCCACTTCGGCAAACCCTTGCGGGTCGAGGTTGCCGAAGTAATCCACCCGGAGCGGCAACCAGCTCTTCGGGTCCAGGACCACGGCCATGTTCTGGATCTCGGCCGGCCGGGGTTGGCCCTTGCGCTTGAGGACCAGCCGGGGACAAACCCGGCCATGGTAATTCACCATTTCCGTGGCAACCTCCCCCTTTTCCGCATACCACTGGATCCGGTCGAGCAGGGCGAACAGGTTAAGCTGGTCCAGGCGTTCGCCGAACGGGAAGAAAGTCCGCGGGTCGCTCACGTTCATGGTCTGGACGCCCACCATGCGCATGGCGCCCCCGCCTTCCGCGGCCACTTCCTGCTCGCGGCGGTGAAAACAAATCCGGCCGCCGGGCGAGGTCAGGTGCAGGTGGTTGATGCGGAAGTCCGGGTCCAATTCGAAAGCGAAAAAGAACGGGTCCCGGATCACCGACACCCGGATTTTTCCCCGGGCCTTCAACCGGAAGTATTTTTCCGAAAACACCATCTCGGCCTGGTAGTCCCGCACCTGGGCCAGGGCCTGGCTGAATTTTTCCATTAGCTCCGAAAACGGCGGCGCCGTTGCGTCCGCGGCCGGCTCTGGCGGCTGCCAGCGCAAGCTCTCCAGGCCCTTGGCGTTGGCCACGAACCGGGCCGGAAAGTTCCAGAGCTCGAGGCCCTCGAACTCGAGGTCTTCCTGCCTTAAGCCCACGTTGGGCTCGAGCCGGGTGAGCTGGTAATCGAACACCGGCTCTTCCCGGCCCGGCACAAAGCCCTGGTAGCGCCGGGGCAAGTGGTCTTCGGGATCCACCCAGATCTCCAGCCGGTTGATTTCCGGCCGGCCGGCGAACGATTCCACCGGGTAGCTCAGTCTCAGGACCGAGTAAGGTTTGTTCTGCCAGGAGTCCTGGCGGAGGCTCATCTGGGCAAAGGGTTTGAGCGCCTGCCAGCGCTCGAGCCAGGCCCACAGCGCCTCAGTTTTCAGCTCTTCCCCGTTCAGCCAGCGGCACTTGACGTCCTCCGCGAAAATGTGGACCACGCCCAGGAGCCGGCGGATGCCGGGCAGCAAGGCCAGGATCTCGTCGGTCCTTGGGTCGTAGATCAACTGGGTGCCCGGGGTGGTCGGGTCGTGGAAGTTGTCCTGCATCTTGACGAACTTCTGCCAGGAGCGGGCCGGCTCTCTCAGGAACTTGCCCTGCGAAGTCCGGAGGCCCTCAATCGGATGGCCCCCCACCGTGGCGCTGTAGTGAGACCACTCGGCCTGGTAATCTTTCAGCGCCGCAATGGCCGCCGCCATCCGGTCGAAGACCGCTTCGGCCTGGGTCCCGCCGTTCGCGGTCGGACCGGCCCCCACCACTTGCAGGGCGGCCAGAACCCCGAGCAGGCAGACGAGAATCTGTCTCCCCGGCCGGAGCCAAAATCTCCGCGCTGTCGGAATGATTGTTTTCACATCGCTAAACTTAAATGATCCCGAGCTTCTGCAGCTTGATCCCGGTATTCATGTCGCCCTTGAACTTGAGCTTGCCCGACATGAAGGCCTTCTGGCCCGAGAGCTCCCCGTTGACCAGCTTCAGGTAGTCCTCGTCCTTCATCTTCAAGGTGATCTTGGGGTTCTCGACGGTGCCGGCCTTGATCTCGGCCTTGTTGTCCTTGATGATCAGGACCCACTCCCCGCCTTTCTCGCCGGTGATGCTGAACTGCAGGGTCAGGTCCAGGCCGGCCAGTTTCTCCGGCAGCAACTTGCCCGGCAAAACCGTTTCCATGAATTCCTTGGGCGAACTGACTGCCATTTTTCCTTACCTCCTGATTTCAAAAAAATGAGTGGAACCGGTTTAAAACCGGTTCCCTTTAAAGTCCCAGCGACCTGGCAATCACCCAGCGCTGGATCTCCGAAGTCCCGCCGCCGATGCGGAGCAGGCGGGCCAGGCGGAACAGGCGCTCGACCGGCAGTTCCTTCATGTAGCCCATGCCGCCATGCACCTGGAGAATCCGGTCGGCGGCCTGGAAGGCCATCTCCGAGGCGAAGAGCTTGGCCATGGAGATTTCCCGCATCGCATTCTGGCCCTGGTCAATCAGCCAGGCGCAATGATAGGTCATCCAGCGGGCGGCGTAGATCTCGGTGGCCACGTCGGCCAGCATCCACTGGATGGCCTGGAAGTTCTTGATCGGCTGGCCGAACTGCTCGCGCACCTTGGCGTAGTCCACGCCCAGGTCGAGGAGATATTGGGCGATGCCCACGCCGTTGATGGCCACGATCAGCCGCTCGGCGCTCAGCCACTTCATCGCCTCGACAAAGCCCAAGCCCTCGGTGCCCACCAGGTTCGCGGCCGGCACCGCGCAGTCCTCGAAGAAAAACTCGGCCTGGAAGTCGTCATCGCCCATGGATTTCTGCAGCCGCCGGGTGAAGCCGGGCGTGTCCGCGTCCACCAGGAACAGCGAGCAGCCGCCTTTCAGGCCCTTGGCCGGGTCGGTCATGACAAAGACCTGGGCAAAGTCGCAATAGGGCCCGTTGGAGATGAAATGCTTTTGGCCGTTGAGGATGTACTGGTCCCCTTTTTTCACGGCCCGGGTCTTGATCGCGGCCACGTCCGAGCCGGCTCCCGGCTCGGTCAGGGCAAAGCAGGTGGTCTTCTCGCCTTTCATCAGCGGCTCGAGGTATTTCTCTTTCTGAAACGGCGTGCAGGCGATCAGCATCCCGGTCGGGCCCATGGGCGGGTCCCCGAGGACATAGAGGCCGAGGATGACGGTGCCGGAGCTGGCGATCGCCTCCCGCACCGCGGTCAGGGCCACGTGGCTGAGGCCCCCGCCGCCCGCCGACTCCGGCAGGTGCAGGGTGTAGTAGCCCAGCTCCACCGACTTCTTGCGCACCTGGGCGCCCAGCGCCCGCACCTCCTCGGTGAACCGGCCTTCCCAGACCGCTTCCTTGTGCTTCTCCTCCAGGGGCAGCACCTCGCGCTCCATGAACTTCTGGACCGCGTCCCGGACCTGTTGCTCTTCCTCTGACAACCGAAAATCCATTTTTCAACTCCTTCAGGATTTAAACACAGAGCGCACAGAGCACACAGAGATTTTTATGCTAAAAAAGAAATTCTTTTGCTTTCTTAAGGGCCTGTTGCCGAAATCATTTTCTGTCGTGTTTTAGTCCGTAGGGGCAGGGCTTGCCCTGCCCATCATCCTGATTTGATTGGGCGCGGCAAGCCGCGCCCCTACCCAGGAATCATCAATCCGGTTT
>Ga0299912_10002492_pt1 | contig 15090 bp, 8 predicted proteins | sample RVTome_2_FD_207667 | JGI IMG/M metagenome (GOLD analysis project Ga0299912, IMG submission 207667) | Soil microbial communities from uranium-contaminated site in the Upper Colorado River Basin, Wyoming, United States - RVT95D214 (version 2) ... | reverse complement strand
AGCAGCCGTTCCAGGATGTAGCCCTTGGGCGAGTCCTGGTTGATCCAGTAGCGGTGGTTGTCCAGGTCGAACAGCATGTCCAGTTGGTGGCGCTCCACCTTGGCGATGGTGGGGCCGAGTTCCGCGACGGGGACAAACTGGATATAGCGGGTCTGGAAAAAGCCCTGTTGCTGTTTCAGTTCGGCCAGACGTTGTTCGGTGTGCGCCGCGAACACGCCGACCTTGAACTGGTCGAGCGGCGTGCCGGAAAAGGCGAAGGCGAAACCGGCGACGATGAGCGCGGGAAACAGAATGTTCCAGGCCAGCGCGGAGCGGTCGCGGAGGAATTCGTTGTTGCGCGCCATGAGCACGGCATAGAAACGTTTCAGGCTCATGCGCGCCATCCCTGGCGCGCCCCTGCGGGCGCACTTCGTGCGTGCCGTTTTGCTCCGGACAAAACGGTCATGCGCGCCATCCCTGGCGCGCCCCTGCGGGCGCACTTCGTGCGTGCCGTTTTGTTCCAGACAAAACGGTCATGCGCGCAGGCCTTCGCCGGTGAGTTGCAGGAACAGGTCTTCCAAGGTGCGGGCGCGGATTTGCAGACCGGCTAGCGACGCGCCGTGTTCCAGCAATTGGCGCACGGTGGCGGTGACGTCGTGGCTGAGAATCTGCACGCGATCATCGATAACCGCGTGCGGCAGGGGCAGGGCCTCGGCCGGGCCGGGCAGGTCGCTCAGCGGCAGTGTCAGCACCACCTCGGTGAATTGTGCGGCCAACAGCGCCGCGGGCGATCCGCGGGCGATGACGCGGCCGTGATCCATGATGGCGATTTCGTCGCAGAGTTCGAAGGCCTCTTCCATGTAGTGCGTGGTGAGCAGGATGGTCTTGCCCTGCGCTTTGATGCGCCGCACCTGCGCCCAGAGATTGCGCCGCGCCTGCGGGTCGAGGCCCGTGGTGGGTTCGTCGAGAAAAAGAATCTGCGGATCGTTAACCAGGGCGATGGCCAGCAGCACGCGCTGGCGCTGGCCGCCCGAGAGCTTGCGCGTGTCGCGGTCGAGAAATTCCCCCAGCGCGCAGGTTTCAATGAGTTGTTCTATCGGCGATGTGTGCGTGTAGAAGCGCCCGAACAGACGCAGCGCCTCGCGCACGGTGATGAAGTCTTGCAGTGCGGTGGCCTGGAACATGATGCCGGCCTCGGTGCGGAATTGCGCGCCGAGCGGTTTGCCTTTGTAGAGAATTTCGCCGCTAGTGGGCTTCTTGATGCCTTCCAGCATTTCGATGATGGTGGTCTTGCCCGCGCCGTTGGGGCCGAGCAGCCCGAAGCAGGCGCCGCTGCGCAGCGACAGGTCCACGCCGTCCACCGCATGGATGCCGCTGAAGTGTTTTACCAGATTGTTGGCCTGTAACAGCGTGTCCACGCGAAGGTCATTCCATGTCGTCGATAACGGCGACAAGCATAGGGTGGCCGATGCGTGGGCGCCAGGAGAGAGTGGGAGATTTAATAGCTTCTTTATTCACCGCCAAGATGCCAGGGACGCCAAAAATCAGTGACGAGTAACGAGGGCCGAGTGGCTAGGAAAGCACACCCCTGGCGCCTCGTCCCTGGTCACTAGCTACTGCCTTTACCGGGGCTCGAAAACATTAGAATATCTCTATATGTGATTACATTATGGCGTTTGAATTCTTATCGGAAAAGGCAGATATTAAGGCCCGCTACGTTGAAGCCGGGTTCCGTTTGCTGGGGGTAGTCAATGACTGACAGCAAGGAAAAACGACACGGTGGTAGCTGACCCAAAACATGGAGGAGAGAAGAATATGAGCATCACACGAAAAGTATTGCCGGCCTTACTGGCCACGGCCCTGGTGCCCACCCTGTACGGCACGCCCGCCACGGCGGCGGACGACGCAGGCAAGAGCCACGATTACCGGACCTTCTACAGCGACGGCAAGATCGACTACGGCAAGATCGGGGATTCCTACACGGCGGAGCTGGTGCTGTATCTGGCCGGCAACCAGTTCATGGCCATGGAAGAACTCATCAAGGACTTCCAGAAGAAGAATCCTGACATCAAGACCGTTTACGTTGAGACCATTCCTCCGGGTCAGATTCTCGACAATCAACTGCTGAAGCAGGGTGAGATCGACGGCCAGAAGACGGCCATGAATCCCGACATCTTCGCCAGCGTCAACCTCGGCCACCTGAAAAAGCTCAAGGGCCAGGAAAAGATGGACCAGTACATGACCTATACCCACAACAAGCTGGAGCTGATGGTGGCCGCGGGCAATCCCAAAGGCATCAAGGGCCCCGAGGACTTGGGCCGCGACGATATCGTCCAGTCCCATCCCAATCCGCTCACCGAGGGCATTTTCAAGTTCTACGGCTCCGAGATGCTCAAGGATCTGAACCTGCACGCCAAGGTCACCGGCGGCAAAGAGTGCAAGGACTGCTGGGCCGTGGAAGGCAAGACCTGGTTCACCTCGCGCCACCATCGCGACACCCCGCACCGCATCGAAAACGGTTTGGCCGACGTCGGCATCGTCTGGACCACCGAGGTGCTGGAGGCCAAGGCCGAGGGCCGCAAGGTCGAAGGCGTGGCTATTCCCGCACCCCTCAACAAGCAGGAAAAGGTGGCCTATGCCATCGGCAAGCTGAAGGAAGGCCGCAACCAGGCCAATGCCGACAAATACCTGGCCTATCTGGCCACGGATGACGCCCAGAACATCTATGCCAAGTACGGTTTCCTCAAGCCCAACGCGGAGTCGCTGAAGCTGAAGGCCCTGACTGCGCCCGCACCTGCGCCGGCGACTGCTTCCAAGTAAGGAAGCAGTTCGGGTAAAAAGCGCCGGCCGGGGAAACCCGGCCGGTTTTTTTGTGTCTATGATTTTCCTTCGCAGACCTTTTCTTTCATGAACCCATTGCCGGACCGGCTTTTCCGGTATAATGCGCCGCCCTTCAACCCCCTTAGAGCAGTCCTCCCGTGATAGAAAATCTCCGCAACATCGCCATCATCGCCCACGTCGACCATGGCAAGACCACGCTGGTCGACCAGCTCCTCAAGCAGTCCAACACCCTCGGCGAGCGCGTGCATCTCGAAGAACGCGCCATGGATTCCAACGACCTGGAAAAAGAGCGCGGCATCACCATTCTCGCCAAGAACACCGCCATCCGCTGGCGCGATTACCGCATCAATATCGTCGACACCCCCGGACACGCCGACTTCGGCGGCGAGGTGGAGCGCGTGCTGTCCATGGTGGACTCGGTGCTGCTGCTGGTCGATGCAGTGGACGGCCCCATGCCGCAAACCCGTTTCGTGACCAGCAAGGCCCTGGCGCGCGGCCTCAAGCCCATCGTGGTCATCAACAAAGTGGACCGCCCCGGCGCCCGCCCCGAATGGGTGTTGGACCAGACCTTCGACCTCTTCGACCGCCTCGGCGCCAGCGATGAACAGCTCGATTTTCCGGTGGTGTATGCCTCGGCGCTGAATGGTTATGCCGGCCTGGATCCCAACGTGCGCGAAGGTGACATGACGGCGCTGTTCCAGACCGTCGTGGACAAGGTGGCGCCGCCGGAAGGTGAAGTGGAAGACCCGTTCCAGTTGCAGGTCTCGCAGCTCGATTACAACAGCTACGTGGGCCTCATCGGCATCGGCCGCATCTCTCGCGGCCGCGTCAAGACCAACACCCCGGTGACCGTGGTCGATGTCGACGGCAAGCGCCGCAACGGCCGCATCTTGCAGGTTCTCGGTTTTATGGGGCTGGAACGCATCGAGGTGCCCGAGGCACAGGCCGGCGACATCATCGCCTTCACCGGCTTAACCGAGCTGCACATCTCCGACACCCTCTGCGACCCCAACGCTGTGGAGGCGCTGGCGCCGCTGTCCGTGGACGCGCCCACCGTGAGCATGACCTTCCAGGTCAATAACTCGCCCTTTGCCGGCAAGGACGGCAAGTTCGTCACCAGCCGCCAGATCAAGGACCGCCTGGAGCGCGAGCTGCTGCACAACGTGGCGTTGCGCGTCGTGCAATTGGACGACGCGGACAAGTTCAAGGTCTCCGGCCGCGGCGAGCTGCATCTTTCCATCCTCATCGAAAACATGCGCCGCGAAGGCTACGAACTGGGCGTGTCGCGCCCCGAGGTCATCGTGCGTGAAGTGAACGGCGAGAAGGAAGAGCCGTTCGAGCAAGTCACCGTGGACGTGGAAGAACAGCACCAGGGCGGCGTGATGGAAAAGCTCGGCCAGCGCGGCGGCGACCTCAAGAACATGGTGCCCGACGGCAAGGGCCGCGTGCGTCTCGACTACATTCTGCCGAGCCGCGGCCTCATCGGCTTCCGCACCGAATTCCTCACCGCCACCCAGGGCTCCGGTCTGCTCTACAGCGTGTTCGATCACTACGCGCCCGTGAAGAAGGGGACTTTCGGCCAACGCCAGAACGGCGTGCTGATCGCCAACGGCGCCGGCAAGGCCCTGGCCTATGCCCTGTTCAGTCTGCAAGAGCGTGGCCGCCTGTTCATCGGCCACGGCGAAGAGGTGTACGAGGGCATGGTCATCGGCATCCATTCGCGCGACAACGATCTGGTGGTCAATCCCTTGAAGGGCAAGCAGCTCACCAACATCCGCGCCGCCGGCTCGGACGAAAACATCATCCTCACCCCGCCTATCCGCATGAGTTTGGAACAGGCGCTGGAGTTCATCGACGACGACGAACTGGTGGAAGTCACCCCCAACCACATCCGCCTGCGCAAGCGATTCCTCAGCGAAAACGACCGCAAGCGGGCCATGCGCGCTTAACAAAGTGCTGAGTGCTGAGTACTAAGTATGGACTCCACCTACTTAGTACTTAGCACTTAGCACTCAGCACTATTTTTTTCTGCTAGGGTATGGCTACTCACGGTCAGTGAGCAGAAAACCAATGGGGGTGCATCATGATTGGAAAAAAGAACGTGGTGTTCGGCTTTTTGTTCCTGGTGGCCTCGGCCGCGCTGGGTCCGCTGATGGTCTTCAAATACCAGGAATGGGGCACGGCCAACGCTGAGAAGCAAGTGGTGGTCGGCAAACTCCAGCAACTCAAGGCCGGGGAATACGCCGAAGACCCCGAGACACTGGCAGAGCTTGAACCCAAGCAACTGGCCGTGGCCAATGCCGAGGCCATCATCGCCATGAACAAGGTGGGCGCCATCGAGTTCGGCATCGATTCCATCAAGGGCGGGCCGCACGCGCACGGTAACCTGGAGTCGCTGCTCAATATCGTGGTGGGCATCGTCTTGTGCTTCATCGCCGCGCCCGCGTTGTGGAAGCAGGTGGTGAGCTGGATGTTCATCGTCGGCACTGTGATGCATTCGGGCATGTTGTATCTGGAACGGGTGTTCGAGTTGCCGTGGGCCAGCACCCTGCTCGGCACCGGCATCGGCCCGGGGCTGATCATCTCGGGGCTGTTGCTGGCCGGACTGCTGGCCGCCAAGGGCTTCCGCGGGGAAATCGTGCGCGATTGATTGTAAACCCGGCATCAAAATATACCGGGTTTACAACGCGACACAGGGATGTGTCGCCGCTGGCTGAAAGCCGGCGCGAGCCCGTGAAATGCAAGCTTGTGACACATTGTGCTAGCGTTTCGCGGGCGACGACGAAATAGATCAGGACGATCTATTTCGTCGTTAGGTTAATAATTGGGGAGTGCGTACATGCGGGACCTCTATCCTCGAATCAAACCCTACGTCACCCACAGCCTGAAAGTGGACCCGCCCCACGTCCTGCACGTGGAAGAGAGCGGCGTGCCCGAAGGCATCCCCGTGTTGTTCGTGCACGGCGGGCCGGGCGCAGGTTGTTCGCCCTATCACCGCTCGTTTTTCGATCCCGAAAAATACCGCATCATCTTGTTCGATCAGCGCGGCAGCGGCCTCTCCACGCCCCACGCCGCGCTGGAAAACAACACCACCTGGGACCTGGTGGCGGACATGGAGCGCATCCGCGAACATCTCGGCATCGAACGCTGGCTGCTGTTCGGCGGCTCCTGGGGCTCTACTTTGAGTTTGGCTTACGCGGAGACGCATCCCGAGCGCGTGCTGGGCCTTGTGCTGCGCGGCATCTTCCTGTGCCGGCCGTCCGAGATCCACTGGTTCTACCAGGAAGGTGCGAGCCAGATATTTCCCGACTATTGGGCCGACTTTCTCAAACCCATCCCCGAAGAAGAGCGCGGCAATCTGGTGCAGGCTTTCCATCGCCGCCTCACCGGCGACAACGAAGTCGCGCGCATGGCCGCCGCCAAGGCCTGGGCCACCTGGGAAGGACGCACCTCCACCCTGCTGCCCAGCAAGTCGCTGGTGGATCACTTCAGCGAGCCGCGCAACGCAATGAGCCTGGCGCGCATCGAGTGCCACTACTTCATGCACGACAGCTTCTTCGAACCCGACCAACTGCTGCGCGACGCGGGCCGTCTCGCCGACATCCCCGGCGTCATCGTCCAAGGCCGCTACGACGTGGTGTGCCCGATGAAAAGCGCCTGGGAACTGGCCCAGGCCTGGCCGAAGGCCGAGCTGCACATCATCCCCGACGCCGGCCACTCCGTTCTGGAGACCGGCATCACCGACGCCCTGGTCCGCGCCACCGACGACTTCGCCCTGCGGCTGAAGTGATTGAAACGGAGAATCGGGTTGAGTGAGTTGGTCGATCAAGTGCGTGCTTTGCTAGGGGCCGGCGATATTCGGATATCAGAGCACGGATACGATGAAATGGCCGAGGATGGCTTGAGTGCGAGAGAGGTATTGGGCGGTGTTTCTGAGGCAGTGGTTGTCGAGGAATACCCGAACTATCCGAAAGGACCATGCGTCCTATTTTTGCAGAAGGATCGAACGGGAACCCCTATTCACGTGGTGTGGGGTATTCCCAAGGGACATGATAAGCCCGTGGTTCTTGTCACGGCCTATCGCCCGGATCCGGTGCGATGGGATCAAACATTCGCGCGGAGGCGGTAACGATGAAACAGCGAAAGAAAGCAAAGTATGTGCATGAGGGGCAATACGTGGCCGAGGTTGAAGTCTTCCTTGTGGAAGACGACAGCAGTTGGTCTCCTTATCTCAGTGTTGAGGATGCTTACAAACTGGACGACGTGAGGGATGCTCTCCGCCAGGGGGACTTGGAGTCCGCGGCGAAATATGGGCGCATCTTCGAGCTTCGCCCGGTAGCTCATCAGTAACGGCATAACAAGCCCGTAACAAACGGAAGCCTCTGCGTGCGCTGTCGCTATAACCGATGATCGGCCTGCTTCAGCGCGTCAGCCGTGCGAGCGTCACGGTGGAAAATGAGGAAGTAGGAGCCATAGGCCGCGGCCTCTTGGTGCTGGTCGGTGTCGAGCGCGAAGACACCGAGGCCCAGGCCGAGCGGTTGTTGGAACGCCTACTCGGCTACCGCGTGTTCCCCGACACCGACGGCAAGATGAACCTTAGTCTGAACGACATCCACGGCGGCCTGCTGCTCGTCCCCCAATTCACCCTCGCCGCAGACACCCGTAAGGGCATGCGCCCCAGTTTCAGTTGTGCCGCAGCACCCGAACAGGGCCGGACCCTGTTCGACCATCTCGTGTTACGCGCCCGCGCGCAACATCCCACCGTTGCCACCGGCCGCTTCGGCGCCGACATGCAAGTCGCCCTCGTCAACGACGGCCCCGTCACTTTCTGGCTTCAGATATAAGGCGCTCTGATTTAGTTATATCTTCCATAGCAAGTTAGGCGGCGGCCCACTCGCCCGCGTCGTTCGATCCTCCCAAATAATTTCAAGATCGCTTAAATCGCGTTAAAGAACGCGGTGGCGCGGCCGACTATATCTATGTTTTTGCGCCGGTCTTCCGCGGCGCCTGTATTTTTTGGGCGCCTGCTGTTGGGGTTCTCGGGTCGATGGTCACCGAGGCGGATACCGGACAAAACGAAGAAAATCAACGTTGTGAAAACGGGATTAACAACAAACAAATTGAGGCAAGTCGCTATGCACCCTGTTCACTCTTTCGCGCAATCCAAATGGAAGTTGGCCCTGCTGGGCGCCGCCGCCGCACTGGTTCTTGTCGGTTGTGGTGGAGGAGGTGGAGGAGGCGGCGGAGGAGGAGGTGACCAAAACCTCTCCAAGAGCGTGAGCGGCGGCGGCGTGAAAGGCCCGCTGACCAACGCCGCTGTGGCCTTCTATACCTTCGATGCCAACAACGTCAATTTCCAATCGTCCACCGCGGCGACTACCGCGACGACCAACGCCCAGGCGCAATTCACGGTCTCGATCTCCAATGCGAGCCTGAATCCGCCCTACATCGTGGTGTTCACGGCCGGCGCCACCACCATCGATCTCACGACCAACGCGGCGCCCATCATCTCCTCCATGAAGACAGTGGTCACGCAGGAGATGCTCGATGCCGGCAACCCCATCTACGCCACGCCGCTTTCGACCATGGCGGTGAACCTGGCCATCCAGAACACGCTGTGCAATTGCGCGCCCTATAACGAGAGCGACGATTACAACAACGCGACGACCACCGAGGAGAGATTCCTGGCTGCGCTGCCCGTCGCCGCGGAACAGATCAAGTCCACCCTCGGCTTCGGCATGTCGGCGGACGTGGACCTATTCAACACGCCGCCCATCGTCGATGCCAACACCACCGACGGCGCGTCGCAGACCCTCACGGCCGAGTATCGCGGCGCCGTGGAGGCACTGGCGGCGGTGATCCATGAAATGGAACAGCAAGTAGACGACAGCGTGGGCGCCGTCACTCCCGATGAACTGGTGGATGCCCTGGTGGACGATCTTGCCGACGGTGTTATCGACGGCAACGACGCGGATGGCAACACCATCACCAATCTGCCCGCCGAAGTGCGCGAGACCATCGAGAACGCCGACCCCGAAACACTCCTGATCCCCGGCACCACGACGCCGGTGGCCAATATCGAGACCGTGCTGAACGACGAGCGTGCGAACACCGGCAATAGCAGCGTCACCAGCAACCTAACGAACAATAGCACCAGCACCGCCCCGGCCCAGGTCGATCCCGACCGCGACCATGACGGTGTGCCGAATGTGAGCGATGCCTTCCCCGATGACGCTACCGAATCCAAAGACACTGACCAGGACGGCGTCGGTAACAACACCGACACCGACGACGACAACGACGGCGTGGCGGACACGAGCGACGCCTTCCCGTTGAATGCCGGCGAGAGCGCGGACCTCGACGGCGACTGCGCGGCAGTCACGACGCAGACCGCGACCTCCGGCGCCGGCTGCGGCGACAACACCGACGCCGACATCGATGGCGACGGTACGGCCAACATCTCCGACGCCTTCCCGCGCAACCCTCTGGCCTTCTCCAAAAACGACGCCGACGGCGACAACTGGGACAACATCTATGACGCCGACCCGGTCGTTGCCTTCGGCAGTGCGCCCGTGGACACCGATCTTGATGGCATCCCCAACGACGATCAGTCCGGCGCCAGTCTCGACCCGGATGACGACAACGACGGCGTGCCCGATGTGGACGATGATTTCCCCCTGCTTGCAACCGAAGTGCGTGATAGCGACAACGACGGCACCGGCGATCTGACCGACACCGACGATGATGATGACACCGTTCTGGACAGTGCAGATGCCTTCCCGCTCGACAACAGCGAATCCGTTGACACCGACCACGACGGCGTAGGTAACAACATCGATAGTGACGACGACAATGACGGCGTGTTGGATGTTGATGTCAAAGAAGTCGGTTGCACCCTGCTACGCGACTGCGATGGCGACGGCCGCATGGACAAGGTCGATGCCTTCCCGGCGAATAACACCGAGTGGATGGACAACGACAATGACGGCACCGGCAACAACGCCGACACCGACGACGACGGTGACGGTACGGCCGATACGGACGACGCCTTCCCGCTCGATCCAAGTCGCGCTGTCATCACCGTGGATACCGACGGCGATGGTTGGAACGACAGCTCCGACAATTGCCCGGCCGTTGCTAATTCCAGCCAGTCGAATCTGGACAGTCTGGACGGTGATACCGAAGGCGACGCCTGCGACACCGATGACGATGGCGACGGCGATCTCGACACCGCCGACAACTGCCCGACGGTGGCTAATGCCGATCAGCTCAACTCCGACAGCGACAGCAAGGGTAATGCCTGCGACAGCGACGACGACAACGACGGCGTGGCCGACGCGGATGAAGCCACAGGCTGCGCAGCGCTGCCCGACTGCGATCTCGACCTCACCAACGACCTGTACGACCAGTTCCCGACGAACTCGGCCGAACAAGTCGATAACGACGGCGACAGTGTGGGAGACAATGCTGACAACTGCGACGCCATCTCCAACGCCGACCAGTTGAATACCGATGGCGATTCCTTGGGTAACGTCTGCGACGGCGACGACGACAACGATGGTGCGACTGATCCCTTCGACCAGTTCCCGTTAGACGCGACCGAGAAGTTCGACACCGACCACGACGGTATCGGCAACAACGCCGACAGCGACGACGACAATGATGGTGTGACCGACGCATCGGACACCTTCCCGACGAACGCCAGCGAGACGGTGGATAGCGATAGCGACGGTACCGGCAACAATGGTGACACGGATGACGACAACGATGGTCTGTCCGACACCGATGAAACGACCAAGGGCACCAATCCGCTGGTGGCCGATACCGACAGCGACACCGTGGGCGACAACACCGACAACTGCCCGGTCACTGCCAACACCGATCAGGCGGACCTCGACGGTGATGCGCAGGGTGATGTCTGTGACACCGATGACGACGGCGATAGTGTCACGGATCTCTCCGACAACTGCCCGCTGATTTCCAATAACGACCAGCTCAACACGGACGGCGATTTTGTGGGCAATGCCTGTGACGCCGACGATGACGGTGACGGTGTCTCGGATGTTCAGGAAGGTGTCAACGGGAGCGATCCCCTGGTGGTGGACACGGATGCGGACGGTGACAACGACGGCGCCGATAACTGTCCGGTGACTGCCAACGCCGATCAGCTGAACAGCGACGGCGACGCGCAAGGTAATGCCTGCGACACCGACGATGACAACGATACCGTTCTGGACGGCGTCGATAATTGCCCGGTCAATGCCAACACCGACCAGCTCGATACGGACGGTGACGGTCAGGGCGATGCCTGCGATGCGAATACCGACAGCGACGGCGACGGCGTGGCCAACAGCGGCGACAACTGCCCGGCGGTGCATAACACCGATCAGGCGGACGTGAACCCGGCCAACGGCGTGGGCGATGTCTGCGAATCCGGCGGCGCCTTCAATGGCAGCACTAATCCCAACTTGTCCGATTTCCTGATGCATGACACGGACAACGACGGGTTACCAGATCAGTTGGACGCCTTCCCGATGGATGCTTCGCGCGACACGGATAGCGACGGCGACGGCATCGCCGACAACGTCTTCATCGTTGGTAGTCTGGGCACGCGCACGGGCGCGCTGTACACCACGGCCGCCGATACCGACGACGACGGCGACGGCACGGCCGACGCGACCGACCCCTGCCCGCTGGTGGCCAATGCCACGGCGTGCGACGTGAGCGGCATCATCGGCGCGCACCGCATCGATTCGACTATCACTAATCTGGTGCCGGTGGAGCCGGTAGCAGGGTTCTGTCACAAGGGCGCGCAGGAAGGCGATGTCGAGACCATGGGCCTCGCCATGCGCGACGGCGGCAACGGCACGGTGATCATCGACGGTGATGCGCGTCTGTTCTATGACTCTACTGCCAAGCACTTAACCGGCAACTGGTCGCATCCGGAACAGCGCCACTACTGGGACAGTGTCAACAGGCAGGATGTGGTCGTCGAGGTCACCCAGACTTCCACGGTCGATCTGACGCTCACCGGCACCAACTGGTCCGGCAGCTACACCGAAACTATGGTCGGTACGGGCGTCAATTGCAGCCGGACCGAGTCGCTCGCCGGTCAGGCCTTGTACCAGCCCGTCGGTGGTGAGAACTACAACGGTGTCTATGGCCTGGAAGTGATGACCGAAGAATATCAGCCCGGCTCGCCGACGCCGATCAAGCGCCAGATGACGCACACCGCGGAGATGGAGTTCGATGCGGCGAACGGCACCATGGCCTTCTACGACGCCGATGGTTACCGCCAGATACTGGAGGGCAAATACGATCCGGCCTCCGGCGCGGCCTACTATGTCGGAATGCACGAGCGCGTCGATGACGCCGACCAGGACGGCATGGCGGACGATTTGGTGCAGGATGTCATTCTCATCTACGGCGTGCTCGCCGATCCCACCACCACACCCGAGCTGTGGTTCGAGGTCGAAGGGCATCAATTGGCCTACTTCAACCAGACTGTCTACACGGGCCAGAACGCCGATTCGTCCAAGGAAGACTTCCGGGGCCAGGGCTACGGCAAGCGTCAGACCACGGCGGGCTTCAACTTCGCCATCACCGTGGGCGACTTTTCCTCGGGTAGCCTCAACGGCGTGACCGGCCGCGATGTCATCGGCCTCTATCACGCGCCCATGAAGACGGGTGCACCGGACAGCAAACTGTTCCTGGACGTCTATGCGGGCAGCACCGCCACGGGCACGGCCATCTGCGCGGCGCCCTTCGATGGCCGCTTCGAGTACCGCACACAGTTGCCGCACCCGACGACCGCCGGCACCATGCGCACCTCGCAATACAGCCAGGTGAGCTGCGGCACGCTGACTTCCGGTACTCTCGTGGCGGGCAGTCCCTACACCTTGGTGGTGCGTGACGACATGGGTACCACTGACACGCTCGACGATGTGACCCGTGGTACGGTGGCCGCCTACACGGCCGCAACGACCAACACGCCGCCGGTGACCATACCGACCCGCGATAGCGTGAGCTTCAACGGGGCCACGGCCTCCAAGACGGAAGCGAGCGTATTTGCATCTGTGAGCGGCTTTTTCAATCCGACACAACCGATCACGGTCGCGTGGCCGCAAGTGGCGGGCGCCGATCTGTATCAGGTGCGCATCAATCGCTTGGATATGAGCACCACCGGGATGCAACGCGAGAATCAGGAGACGCGCATTGTCGCCAACGGCGGCACGACCACGAGCGCCACCATTCCCGCGTATACCATCGAGGGACCCACGGCAGTGCGCTTCCGCCCCCGTTACGGCAATACGTCCTTGGCCTTTAATCAAACGCCTGACGTGGTGTTGGCATCGGGTATCAACGGATTGGTGAACGTGGAACTCACGAACAGCACGGGCGGCGTCAGCGTCTTCCAGCTTGATCTCAACACCGGGGACGACGGTTACGGCAACATCACCGTCTACTGCGGCGAGACCACCACGACGGCGGTGAACTGCGACAGCACCGGCAACAGCATCGACTGGATGACCAATACGGTAAGCCTCGACATGGTGGACAACTCGGGTGAGATCACCGGCGGAGCCCCAGGCACGCCCACACCGTTCACCCTCGACCTGACATTCACCGATGCCGTGAACGCGACGGCGACGACGAGTGTCTCCGGCTGGGGCGGTGTGGCCCGCGTGGTCGCCACCGAGTTGGTGGCGATGAACCGCAACCGCGCCGACGGCAGCCTGAGCACGCAGTTGGTGTTGCAAAACGCCCCGCCCTTCTATGGCATGGGTGAGCTGACCACCGCCTCGGGCACGACGGCACTGGACGGTGTCAGCGCCTACTCGCTGACGCTGTGGGATAATGCTACGACCACATCCTATCCGACCGTGGGTGACAGCTTCTGGGTGGCGCCGTTCGGTGACCTCAAGGCCCAATTCAACGGCGGTTATGTGAGCTACGATAGCTACGATGTCGGGAGCACCCAGTTGGTGTTAGGCAGCGATCAGTATCTCTTCAAGGTGACGGGGCATCCGTTCGGGTTGCCGGATCGCACATTCAAGGCGGATCACACCTCCGCCGATCCGACCGGCGTTGTGGGCGGCCCTCTGAGGACGGCCATCACCTACAACAGCACTGCGGCCTCGACCGGCAATACGGTGGCCAACGCCATCGATGTCACCACTAGTGGTTCGACCCAGTTCACGCTCACCTGGACGAGCACGTTGCCAGCGACAACCCAGTGGCGCGTGATGGTGCAAGGGGTGGATGCCAGCGGTAATCCGATTCCGCACGTGGATTTCCGCACCGAGCAGTTGGATGCTGCGGCAATGGGCAGCGAGCTGAGTTACAGCGCCGGCACCTGGACCTGGAGCAATACCACCAGCCTGCTGGATCTGGCCAACCTCAAGCCCGGCGAAACGGTGCGCATCGTGTTGGACAGCCGCACAGCGGACGGCACTATGCGCGGCACTTCACAGCCGTTCTTCGTGAAGAAGCCGTAAGCCTAACGATGTTTGTTGGTTAACGATCCCCGGCCTCGCGCCGGGGATTTTTTTGCGACGGTATTTTGTGAGTGAGAGGGAGGCCGGCTGGCCGGGTTTTGTGGATTACTACGCCGTTTTTCCGTGGGTGCGCCGAATGGCCTCAAGCCGGCGTTTGGCTAGCGCCTCGCCCAATGCTGGGCCGGTGATGCCTTCGGCCAGCAGTTCCTCGGTGCTGACGCTTGCGGCGGAGGCCAGCGCCCGGCGCAGGATGCCGGATTGTTCGAAGTGCAGATCCTCGAAGCCGGTGCGGCCGCGCGAGTCGGCTTCGCAGGCGAGCAGGAATTGCTGGAAGCGTTCGGGGCGGCGGAAGGCGTCCAGTTCTTGCAAGGTCTTGAGCAGGGTGTCGGGCCTCAGCTCCGCCGCGCGGTGATAGTGGAGGTGATAGCGAGTCACCGCGACCGCTAGTTCCCGATAGGCCTTGGGCGCACGCAGGCGTTGGCACAGGGCCTCGACCAGCGCCACGCCGCGCGACTCGTGTTCGATGTGCTTGGGCCATTCCGCGGACGGCGTTGTACCCTTGCCCAAATCGTGGACCAGGGCGGCGAAACGCACGGCCACTTCGTCCGAGAGACGCGCCGCCTGTTCCAGCACCATGAGGGTGTGCACGCCGGTGTCGATCTCGGGATGATGCTCGGCCGGTTGCGGCACGCCGAACAGGCGCTCGATCTCGGGGAACAACACGGCCAGCGCGCCGCACTCGCGCAGCACCTCGAAAAACCGCGCCGGGTGG
>Ga0299912_10002490_pt1 | contig 15092 bp, 18 predicted proteins | sample RVTome_2_FD_207667 | JGI IMG/M metagenome (GOLD analysis project Ga0299912, IMG submission 207667) | Soil microbial communities from uranium-contaminated site in the Upper Colorado River Basin, Wyoming, United States - RVT95D214 (version 2) ... | reverse complement strand
AGGGGAAGAAAAAGTAAGGCGGATCGGCAATAGGTCGATCTAAGGAGGGAGGTAGAGTATGAAAAAGACATTACTCGTTATAGCGTTGGTAATCGCCCTGGGGCTTCTCTTGTTTTTCGCCCTGGGAGGATTCGCCCAGATGGGCCCCGGCATGATGGGTCCAGGTGGAGACTATGGTTATGGTATGGGGCCTGGCATGATGGGTCGGGGAGGGTACGGAGGACAACAGTACTGCCCGTATTGCGGAAGTTATTTGGGTCCAGGTGGAGACTATGGTTATGGTATGGGGCCGGGCATGATGGGTCCTGGCTACGGCTGCGGTATGGGCCCCGGCATGATGGGCGGAGGGTATCAGGGATATGGACCTCAGTATCAGCCACTCGAGAAGCCTTTGCAGAAGAAAGACGCCGAGGCGATGGTGGAGAATTACATACAATCCCTGCACAACCCCGATCTGAAGTTGGGTAAGGTCACGGAAAAGGATACCGCATTTGAAGCCGAGATCCTGGGGAAGAATAAGGTCGTGGTGGATACCATTATCGTGGACAAAAATAAGGGCTGGATGCACTCGGGGATGAGAGGACCGGGCAGGGGCCCTGGAACTCGCTACGGTTACGGCAGGGGTCCCGGCATGATGGGTCCGGGATATCAGGGTCAGGGGTATGGACCTCAGTATCAGCAAGAGGGCAAGCCATTGACGGAGAAGGACGTCAAAGCGATGGTGGAAAACTACGTACAAGCCACGCGCAATCCCAACCTGAAGCTGGGAAAGATCACGGAGAAAGACAACTACTTTGAGGCCGAGATCTTGACAAAGGATAATGCCCTGGTGGACAAGATCCTTGTGGACAAGCAAACAGGCTGGATGAGGTCCGTATATTAACTTAACAATCAACCAGAGGTATCCAGGGGTATGTCGCCTCTGGATACCTCGATCGAGAAAGGAGTAGGGAGATGAAAAGGGTATTACCATTTATACTGGGTTCTCTGCTTGGGTTAATTATTTCCTCTGCGAGCACTGCCTTTGCCCAATGGCGCGGCTATGGCTGGGGGCATGGGCCGTGGATGATGGGGGGATATGGCATGGGATGGTTTGGAGGTATCTTTATGCTAATCTTTTGGATCGCCGTGGTTATTGGGATCGTTTTTCTCATCCGGTGGTTGGTGCAATCGACGCGCGGCGGGGTTGGATCATCGGAATCAGCACTGGAGATCCTCAAGCGCCGGTATGCCAAGGGTGAGATCGACAAGAAGGAGTTCGAGCAAAAAAAGAAGGATCTGCTCTAAAAGGAGCTGGCATGGGGAATGTGGTTATGCATGAATCATGGCGCGGCTTGTCTTAAGGAGGCTGGATATTGCCCTATGGAGGTATTACCTCATTCGCTGAAAATACCCTGAGCACTGTTATTTGGCCATGGCAAAGGGAATGAGCGATTTCCCGCGCTTCTTTGCCATTTGCTCGAATAATTCTTGACCCTTGGCCGGCGGGGTGTAGCGCTGGTCCTCGGGTTTGGGCTCCAGGCGCAAGGCCGCGGTGGGGCAGGTGGTCACACAGAGGCCGCAGCCGATACAACGATCCAAATTTATTTCTGCCACATCGTCCTCGTTGATGGAGATTGCCTCTATCTGACACCGCTCCAGACAGGTCTCGCAGCCCGTACACGCATCCGTGTCCACGACGGCATAATAGTTCGAGAGGATCAACTCGATGGGACGGGGATATTTTTTGGCCATCCGTAGCAGGGGACAGCAGTCCCCGCAGCAGTTGCACATGCCGCCTGGATTTATGACGTTGGCCGGCTGCGACACGAGCCCTGCTTCCTCGCAGCGATCCAGGATCGTAAGCGCCTCCTCGGCAGTGACCCGGCGGCCCATGCCGAGATCGAGGTAATATCGGGCAGCCGAGCCGAAGCTGAAACAGACCTCGCGGGGTTTGTCGCAGCGGTGGCCGATCATGTCCTGTTGCACCCGACAGATGCAATTCGCCACGGCGATCAGCTTCTGCCTCTTGATGATCTCACGGGAGTCCTCGTAGGTGGCCACGGGGTGAGCAACAACCACGGAGCGATTGATCGGTATGGTTCGCAAGATGGACGGTTTGAGCGCCGTGAGGTTTTTTTGGAATCCCTCCTGCAGGTAATCCTCAAACATCTGGGCAAGCTCTCGGTCCATGGACTTGAGCTGGTATTCATAGATGCCGAGAACGAACGGTATGGCCCCATACTTTACGGTGTCCGCACGCCGCCAACGGAAGACGAGACCCTTATCCGCCATATGTTTAAGCAGAGCCGCTACGGCCTTGGGGTCGCGGTGGGTGCGCTGGGCCACTGACTCCGGGGTTTCAAGCGCCATGCTCAAGTGGAGGGATATCTCGGCCTCCTCTTCGGTAAAGAGCTTTTCGAGTATCCGGATCTCCACGCCGGAATCAGTGGCTGGAAAGCCGACTGAATACTGATCCAATTGTTCCTGCAATTTCCGATAGACCTCTTTTGCCATTACATCCTCCTTTTCACATATAGCCGAGCTCAGGAGACAGTGCAATCGTGCTGCGCATGAAGACGCCACTGCCCCGCGCAACCTCCTGACCATCGTCATTCACCAACTCTGACTCTGCGATGAACAGCCGCTGTGAACGATGGATAACTCGACCAGTTGCTTTTAGTTCTCCTGCTGATACCGGGCGGGTCATATAGATGTTGAAGGATACGGTGAGCACGAACACATCGCGGACCAAGGAATTGACGGCGAAAAAGGCGGCATCGTCGAGCAGCTTGAAGTAGAGCACGCCATGCACAGCATGCGCGGCGTGGAAGAAGTCCGGTCGTACCTTGATAATTACGACAGCCTGTCCTTCGCTCACGCGCATGGCGGGAGCGAAGTAATTATTGACGGGTGCCGAAGCGTACATATGTTCCAATCTGCGATGGTGTTCTTCTGCGTTCAACCGGTACCCTCCCTTTTGCCGACGGGTCTTCCTGCTGGCCAACGTGCGATCATCTAGCTCCTTTTGCCGTATTGCCACATATAGTGCTCGATATAGGCTGCCGCGCGATCCTTGGGCTGAAAGACCCCGAAGTGCCCCTCGCAGAGGATGTCCGCCTCCAAGGCCAGGAGCTTTTCCATGGACCTGCGCCAGGCCACAAGATCGGAACCGAACTCCTCGGAGAAGGGGCCGTGGATATCCTGGCCGAAGAGAACCCTCGTGCCTCCCCGGTCCAGATAGACCGAGAGGGAACCGGGGGTGTGGCCGGGGGTACGGAGGCAGGTTACCTCCTGGTTGCCAAGGTGAAGGCGTTCCTCCTCTTTTTTTAGCTTAACGTCCACCGGCATGGGGGGAAAGCGGAGGCGGTACCAGGTAGCTGCCGTCATCCTGTCGTCTCCCTGCTCCACCGGCGCTGCGTCGAGGCAATGCATGATGATCCGGCATCCAAACGCCTCGCGGAACCCGGGGGCCCCGCCGATGTGGTCGATGTGGCAGTGGGTGAGGATCACTGTCTTGAGCTTGGCCGGGGCAAGCCCGAGCCGTTCGATGTTGAGCACGATCTCATCGTAGCTTGCCCCTGCGCCGGCATCGATTAGGACCAGCTCACCAAGATTTAAAAGATAAACCTCGCAGTCCCGGGGGTCGGTGATATCGGCACCCCCTACGAGATAGATATCTTTAGTCACCTCTCGTGGCCCCATCGGTGTCTCTCTTGTCAGGATGATCTTACCATGTTTGTCCTTCCCGTGACAATTGGAGCTGGGATTTCATAAAACCGATTGCGCTGGGAGGGCAAAGGTGCTATACGAATTTATAGTCCTGATAAGGAGGTAAAAGATGCATTTCGACAAGGCAGGGGAGCACAATACACAGGAAGCCCTCAGGATCGCTGTTGAGGAGGCCGAAAAAAGGGGCATCCGTCATATAGTGGTGGCCTCCACGTGGGGCGATACCGGACTCAAGACAGCCAAGCTCCTACAGGGCAAGGGGGTTACGCTTGTCGTGGTGAGCCACAACACCGGTTTCTCCCAAGAGGGGGAGCAGGAATTCGACCAGGCCAAGAGGTCCCAGATTGAAAAGCTGGGCGGCACGGTCTATACCGGGACCATGGTCTTGCGCAACCTCGGCACGGCCATCCGGTCCCTGCAATCGTACTCCCAGCAGGACCTGGTGGCTCATACCCTGCGGATGCTCGGGCAGGGGATGAAGGTCTGCGTGGAGATCGTGGCCATGGCTGCGGATGCCGGCCTGATCCCCTGTGATGACGTCATCGCCGTGGCTGGCACAGGCCGGGGGGCCGATACCGTCGCCCTGATCCGGGCCAACTCCTCCAACAACTTCTTTCAAATCAAGGTGCGGGAGATCTTGGCCAAGCCGCGGGCATTCTGATCACGGATCAGCCGGAGGTGACCCTTTGGTCAGATGCCCCATGTTCAATTAATTCTTTCTTTTCTCAGGGGGGCGAGGGAGGCAAATAGGATCTTCATGCACGGAGAACTATAGTATAACAGCACGCCCAACCTTACCCCCTCCCCCATCGGATTTTTCTATTTGATTTAACGATATCCTTGATCTAATATGAATCCCTGTTATATGGATGCTCGGCAACACTATTCTTCCATAACAAGGGAGCATGATGCCCTCTAAAAAAGCAATCAGGCTCACGACAACGGTCAAGGGGGCTGGCTGAGCCTCCAAGCTGGGTCCAGGGGACCTGGACCGTGCCCTCTGCGGGTTGCCGCTCATGAGCCACCCGAACCTCCTCGTGGGGATCGAGCACATCGACGACGCCGGGGTCTACAAGATCAGGGATGACCTGGCCCTGGTGCAGACCGTCGATTTCTTCACCCCCATCGTGGATGAGCCCTATGCCTTCGGCCAGATCGCGGCGGCCAATGCCCTCAGCGACGTCTATGCTATGGGGGGGGTCCCCATCACCGCCATGAACCTGGTGGCCTTCCCCATCCAGTCGATGGAGATAGAGATCCTCCGGGAGATTCTTAAGGGCGGGCTGGACAAGATGCGGGAGGCGGAGGTGGTCCTGGTTGGCGGACATTCCATCGAGGACCAGGAGCTGAAGTACGGGCTGGCAGTAACCGGCCTGATCCACCCCGACGCGATCCTGACCAATACGGGCGCTCGGGTCGGCGACTGCATCATCCTCACCAAGCCCCTGGGCACGGGGATCATCAACACGGCCCAAAAAGGAGGGATGGCTGCTCCGGAGGCTGTTCAAAAGGCGATAGAGGTTATGACGGATCTCAATCGGAAGGCGGCTGAGGTGATGAAGGGGTTCAAGGTCCATGCCTGCACGGACGTCACCGGCTTTGGGCTCTTGGGGCATCTCTGCGAGATGCTGGGGGCAGGCGAGATCGGGATCCGGATCTCCCTGGATGCCCTCCCGATTTTGCCCAAGGCAGAGGAGTATGCCGGCATGGGGCTTGTCCCCGGCGGGGCCCGCCGCAACAGGGAGTTCTATGCACCCAAGGTGCAGGGGGCGAACAGCTGTCCCCCTGCCCTGCTCGATATCCTCTACGATCCCCAGACCTCCGGCGGGCTGCTCATCGCCGCAGCTCAGGAGGATGCAGAGGGGATCCTCGGCTTCTTGCAGGAGGTGGGGGTGAAGGCTGCGCGCATCATCGCCGAGGTGGTGGCCAAGCCCAAAGGTCGCTTGATCCTCGCCTGATCTTTTCCCTATTTCAAGAGGAGGTAGCTGAAGATGGAAATGGATAATTGGACATTCGGTATTACCATGGTTGTGGTAGGCATGGGAGGCACGGTGCTGACGCTCTGGATCTTGAGCCTCTTCATGAGCATCTTGAAAAGGATTTTTCCTTATAAAGAAGAACAATAGACTTGCTATAAGAAGAAGGAGGAAGATGATATGTTAGATGCAATTCTAGGAGGATTGCAAGGACTTATTGCCGGCTTTGCCCAGCTGCATTGGTCTAATCCGATCATGATTGCGGTGGGTTGTGCGCTCCTTTATCTTGGGATCAAGAAAGGCTTCGAGCCCTTGCTCCTCGTCCCTATAGGATTCGGGGCGATCTTGGTCAACATACCGCTGACGGGTCTCATGGATAAAGAGGGGTTTCTGAGGATTATCTACGAGGCAGGGGTTCTGACCGAGATATTCCCGCTTCTCATTTTTGTGGGCATCGGCGCCATGACCGACTTCGGGCCCCTGCTGGAGAATCCGAAGATATTCCTGCTGGGGGCGGCAGGGCAATTCGGGATCTTTCTCACCTTGGCGTTGGCCTTGGCCCTCGGTTTTTCCAAGCTGGATGCCGTCTCTATCGGGGTCATCGGCGCCTGCGACGGGCCGACGGCGATCTACGTCGCCTCCCAGTATGCCCCCCATCTCTTAGGTGCGGTGTCGGTAGCAGCCTATTCTTATATGTCGCTGGTGCCGGTGATCCAGCCTCCGATCATGCGGCTCTTGACGACGAAAGAAGAGAGGATGATCGACATGGGGATGGTCAAAAAGTCGGTTTCCAAGACGACCAAGATCGTCTTTCCGTTGGTTGTTACCATCATAGGGGGGCTCATAGCACCGAAGGGACTACCCCTGTTGGGGACCATCATGTTGGGGAATCTGATGAAGGAGTGCGGCGCGGTGAGCCGTCTCACCAAGGCCTCGGAGAATGAGATTGCCAACATCGTCACCCTTCTCTTGGGCATCTCCATCGGGGCGACCATGGCTGGCAAGGACTTTTTAAATTCCAAGACCCTCATCGTCCTTGCCCTGGGCTTTCTGGCGATCTGCCTTGATACTGTCTGCGGCGTCTTATTCGGAAAGGTGATGAAGGTGGTAACCAAGGGTAAGGTCAACCCTCTTATCGGGGCAGCCGGCATCTCGGCCTATCCTATGTCAGCCAGGGTGGTTCAAAAGGAAGGCCAGCGGTATAATCCGAAGAATTTTCTCCTCATGCATGCGATGGGGGCCAACACCGGCGGCCAGGTCGGCTCGGTGATGGCCGCGGCGGTGATGCTTTCGGTGCTCAAAGGGATGGGGATTATTTAGGTCGTTCGACCGGCCGTTCCCAAAGCACTGCGCGCTTCTCCCGCACCTCCCTTTTATGGAAATGGAAGCGGGATGCCGCGAAGCGGCAGAGGATCACCCACGCCGAAGCAGCGGCGGTCGTCACACCAACAGCTGCCCGGCCTTCATCACCACCTCCCCCTTGACGATCGTGGCATAGGCCTTGCCGCGCAAACGCCACCCGGCAAAGGGGGTGTTGCGCGCCTTGGAGGCGAAGGCATGGGGATCGACCACCCATCGCTCCTCCAAATCGATGATGGTGATATCGGCGGGCTTGCCCACCTCCAGAGAGCCTCCAGGGAGCCCTAATATCCGGGCGGGGTTTGAGGACATCCGCTCGATTGCAGCGGACAGGGTTATGATGCCGGTGTGAACCAACATGGTGAGGACCACGCCCAAGGCCGTCTCCAGGCCGATGGCCCCCATGGGGGCCGCTTCCCACCCCCGGGCCTTTTCTTCTGGTGTATGGGGCGCATGATCAGAGGCGATGACATCGATCGTGCCGTCCTTGAGCCCCTGCCTCAGGGCCTCTACATCCTCTTTTTGCCGCAGCGGCGGGTTGACCTTGGCGTCGGGCCCGCATTTAGCGGCATCCTTCTCCGTTAAGGTGAGGTGGTGAGGGGTGGCCTCGCAGGTGACGGGCACCCATCGTGCCCTGGCCTTTTTGATCAGGGCAAGGGATTCGGCCATGCTCACATGGCAGATGTGCACCCGCCAATCAGCCTTCTCGGCCAGTCGCAGATCCCTGGCCACATAAAGGGGCTCCCGTTTATATAGGGCGATCTCTTCGGGCAGGGGGATGAGGGGATTTGCCTGCTGAAAGGCCTTGATGGTCGCTCCCGATTCCTCGCAATGCGGGGTCAGGAGGAGCTCATGTTCCCGCGCCCTGACAAAGGCCCGCTCCATCACCTCGTCCTTTACCACCGGGCTGCCGTCATCGGTGGCTGCTACGACCCAGGGCTTGCGCGCGAGGGCCTTGAGATGTGTGAGCTGCTCCCCCCTCCTCCCTTGGGTGATGCAGACCTTGGTGTAGAGGTTGACGCACCCCTCTCGCTTGGCGAGCCTTATCCATTTTCGCAGGGTCTCGGCGTTGTCCATGGGGGGATCGGTGTTGGGCTCGCAGACGACGGTGGTAAAACCGCCGAGGGCAGCTGCTCTGGTGCCGGTGGCGATGGTTTCCTTATGGGCCTCGTTAAAGTCCCGGAGGTGGCAATGCATATCGATGAGGCCGGGGGCAACGACCTTGCCCTGGGCATCCAACAGAGAGGCCCCTTCCTTCTCGATATGGGGGGCAATACGGCTGATGAGCCCTTCTTCGATGAGGATGTCGATGTAATCGTCGAGGTCGAGGAGGGGGTCAACTACCCTTCCCCCCCTGATCAGCAACGCCATCTTTTGATTGCCTCTATCTCTTCTTTTTTGGAAACTTATTTTCCCACACGAGCACGGTGGCGCTGGCTATGAAGACGGAGGAATAGGTGCCGAATATAATGCCGACGATGAGGGTGAAGGTGAAATCGTGGATCACTCCCCCTCCCAGGAAGAAGAGGACGATGAGGACCATGAGGGTGCTCATACCGGTCAAGATCGTCCTGCTCAAGGTCTCATTGACCGTGACGTTCAGCATCTTTTCAAAGGGTTCTCTCCGCATCTTAGGCATATTTTCCCTGATGCGGTCGTAGACGACGATGGTATCGTTGATGGAGTATCCGACGATCGTGAGTATGGCTGCCAGCACCGGGATGGAGAACTCTATATTGGCGATGGAGAGGACCCCGATGGTGACGATGACATCGTGGCATACGGCGACCACCCCCCCGACGGCGAAGCGGAAATCAAACCGGAAACTGATATAGATCAGCATCCCGATCATGGCGAAGATGGTGGCCAGGATCCCCTTGGTGCGCAGGTCTTCTCCCACCTTGGGTCCGACCATCTCGATGCGCCTCACCTCGAATGCCTTTTCGTCGAACCGCTTTGACAGCGCCGCTTTGATGACGGCGGATAACCCCTCGAGATCAGCGGAGGACTGCTGCAAACGGATGAGGTATTCGCCCTTGCCTTCAGCCTCAAACCCTTGGACCGAACCGCCCGCCACCCCCCCCTCTTGCAGGGCAGCCCTGATCGCATCGATTGCCACCGGTTCGGAGAACCTCACCTGGACGAGGGTGCCGCCGGCAAAATCGATGCCGTAATTAGGGCCGCCGTGCAGGATCAAACTGATGATACCGATAAGCATGACGATGCCGGAGAAGAGAAAGCCTATCTTTCTCCTCCTCATGAAATCAAACTTTGTCCCCGGCTTGATGATCTCGAACATATCCTTGAATCCTCAGATGCTCCACCGCTTGACGCGGAAATTGTTCAAAACGAAATCAAAGATGAACCTTGTCACGACAATGGCGGTAAACATGCTGGCTGCGATGCCGATGCTCAGGGTAATGGCAAAGCCCTTGATGGGGCCGGTGCCGAACTGGAGCAGGACCAGCGCGGCGATAATGGTGGTAACATTGGAGTCCATGATGGTCAAAAAGGCCCTGGTGTACCCTGCCGCGAGGGCTGCTCCGGCGGGCTTGCCGAGGCGCATCTCCTCCCTGATCCTCTCGTATATCAAGACATTGGCATCCACCGCCATCCCGACGGTCAAGGCTATGCCGGCGATGCCCGGCAGGGTCAATGTCCCGCGCAGGGCAGCCAGGGCCGCCAGGAGCAGGACCATATTCAAGATCAGGGCGATATTGGCCACAAAACCTGCCAAACGGTAGTAGGCTATCATGGCTATGATGACGAGGAGACCGCCGATCAGGGTGGCCTTGATCCCCTTGTTGATGGAGTCTTGCCCCAAGGAGGGCCCAACGGTTCTTTCTTCCAGGATCTTGATCGGGGCCGGGAGCGAGCCGGCGCGCAACACGATGGCCAAATCACGGGCATCTTCCATAGAGAATCTTCCCTCGATGATCGCCTCTCCCCCGCTGATACGCTGTCTGATGACCGGGGCCGAATAGACATTGCCATCGAGGACGATGGCGAGCCTCCTGCCTACGTTATCGCCGGTGATCTGCTCAAAAAGCCTGCCGCCGGCAGGGTGGAAACTGAGCCCGACATAGGGCATATTGTTTTGATCGAGCCTGACCCTTGCATCCTTCAAGGCGTCGCCGGCCATCAGGGTCTTGTCCTTTATCAAATAGGGGATTCTACGGATCGCCCCTGTTTTGGGGTCCACCTCTCGCTCGTACAGGATGACGTCCCCGAAGGGTATATCCCCGGCCAGCGCGCGGCCCACATCGTACTCCTCATCCAATAATTTAAATTCCAAGAGGGCCGTCTTGCCGATCAAGTCCTTGGCCCGCTCAGGGTCCTTGATGCCCGGCAGCTGGATCAGGATCATGTTCTCTCCCTGCCGTGCGATCTCAGGCTCCGCCACCCCGAACTGATCCACCCTGTTGCGGATGGTCTCCAGCGCCTGATCGACTGCGGATTTTTTGATCTCGTCGATCTGCCGGGGATCCATCTCTAAAAGGACCTTAACCCTGTCTCCCTCTTGCTGTGAGGTCGCTTCCTTTAAGATGGAATATTGCTCTTTCAGGTAGCTGTCGAAATTCTTTTTTACGTCGGGGTTTAAGAGGACTATTTCTATCTTATCCCCCTGTACCCGGTCGAGGGAGAGCGAGAAAATACCTTCCTTTTTGAGGGCACCCTTCAGGTCATTCTTGATTTGCTCAACCCTGCTCTCCACCGCCTTATCCGCCTCCACCTCAAAGGTCAGGTGCATCCCTCCCTGTAGATCGAGGCCGAGGTGGATCTTATCCTGCGGGAAGAACGTGGGCCACCACGAGGGGAGTTCCTTGACGAAGGTCGGGCACAAGAAGATCAATGCCCCGATCAGGACGGCGAGGATAAGCAAAAATCGCCACTGGAGACTCCGTGTCATCTCTCTAACCCTCTCACCATAGCGTTATGCCACCCGTTTCATACACCATCGCATGGACAAATGCAAGGATAAAAAAGTAGACTGCCCCTTGATTTTCCCCCTCGATGTGTACTAGAGTCGATTATCACCGTAGATGAAGGAGGGCAGAGATGAGATTGAAGAACAAGGTGGCCTTAGTTACCGGAGGAGGCAGCGGCATCGGGGCGGCAGTTGCCAAGCGATTCGCCGCGGAAGGCGCCCTGGTGGCCATCGCCGATGTGGTCCCGCAGGGGGCTGCGGCGGTAAGAGACGAGATCACCAAACAGGGCGGGAAAGCGATATTCTCCCAGGTGGATGTGCGGAAGGCGGATGAGGTGAACGGCATGATCGATCAGGTGACCAAGGAGTTCGGACGCCTGGATATCCTCATCAACAACGCCGGCGTCACGCGGGACAATTTGTGCGCCAGGATGTCGGAGGAGGAGTGGGACCTCGTGGTGGCAGTAAGCCTCAAGGGGACCTTTCTCTGCTCGCAGGCCGCCTATCGCCCCATGAGAAAGCAGAAGTATGGAAAGATCATCAATACCGCATCGGTGGTCGTGCGGGGGAATATAGGGCAGGTCAACTACTCCGCCAGCAAGGCCGGGATCATCGGGCTGACCCGCACCCTGGCCCTGGAGTATGCGCGCTCGAATATTACGGTGAACTGTATCGCGCCGGGGTTTATCGATACTCCTATGACCGCCGCCATACCCGATAAGATCAAGGCGGTCGCCCTGGAAAGGATCCCCCTCGGCAGGATGGGGACACCCGAGGATGTGGCTGATCTGCACCTCTTTTTAGCCGGCGACGAGGCGAACTACATCACCGGTCAGGTGATATTCCTCGATGGAGGGGTTAGCATCGGGATCTGAGATCTGCCCTGAGGAGGAGCGATGGAGCGTGACAAGATAATTAAGGCCGTCAAGGAGCTGGAGACAGAAGGCCGTATTCCCTGCGCTGTCTGCTTTCAGATCGCCGAGGAATACGGCATCCCCAAGCGAGAATTGGGAGAGCTTCTCGATGAGCTGGAGATAAAGGTGATCCAGTGTCAGATGGGATTATTTAAATAGTGGGAAGAAACGTAATACCTGAAAGAAAGAGCAGCGTGATATATTTTTCTTAACAAGAAATGGCAAGCTACTATTTACGTCAACTCCCTTTCAGGTAGCAATAACCTAACAACCCATTCTCCAACCTTCTGGGGTGAGTCATGAAACGAGGTTTCCAGAAGATGCCTCTTACAGAGCCCTCAAAGGGGTCGTGTGCCCTTTGGAGGCCTTTCTGTTTTCGCCTTGCGGTATTTCAATCGCCCATCTCATTCTTGAGGTGCCATAGTCCGCTGAACTGTACGGAAGGGGTCATCTCTCCTGAATCGAGAACAATTTTCTTTGAACCTTTTTTGGGGTTTGGGGACTCACTAAATAGAATAAGGAAAAAAAGGAGGATAAGGAGATGAAAAGAACCAACAATACGAAAATCATTATTGTGGTGGTTATGGTTGCAGTCATGCTTTCATTGTTTAGCTCAATGACGGCGGCAGCAAAACAAGCTCCTCGGGATATCGGGGCATCATCGTCATCGGTATACTGTGCGACCCCCATCGCCGCCATTACCGATTGTCAGATTATCGGGCAATCCGGCGGCACCGTTGGAATGGCTAGGCTGCGACTCAGGTGGACGTATGCTGCGACAGGGGTTAAGCCCAACAAACTGCTTATTACCGTCTATCGCCTGCAAGGCCTTCCGCCGGGATCGTGGGATAACATCATGCCGAGCGGACAAGCCTTTAATGTCCCGTCGCCGGCCACCACCACGGAAAGTGATGTAATGATTTGGAGGCTTTTTTCCGGAGATTACAGGATCGTTTTGAAGGCCTTTTACACCTGTAACCGCGTGAAGGAGTACACATTTGAAAGGCATATTTAGCCTGAAAGCACCTTAACGTAATAGCAGCAAACGATGAGGCGTCCCCATTTCATGAGAGGACGCTTCATCGTTATGGAAATGGAAGAACATGATGCTTTTGTGGCGATTTATAATATTAATTGAGGAGGGGTGAGGGCAATGAAAGCAAAGGAAATTATGAGGGATTAAAGCCTCTCGGAGACATCTTGCTCCGAAGTCTATCCCCTTAATCCTCCTCACCAGGTGATTCAGATGGAGAAGGATGTTCGGTAAGCGATTCCTCCTTCTCCCACTCCTCTAATATCCTCTTCGCCCTCCTGCGCTTGAGCCAATAGCCGAGCAAAAAGAGGAGGCTTGCCAGGAACCACAGGGAGAAGAAGCTGGTCGTGATGGGGATCCAACTGAATCTCCTTTTCAAGTCCTCCTTCCACCTCCGCTCCAGGTCCCTCAGTCCAAGGCCGGTGGCCTGCCGCAAGGCCGTCTCCGCATCGAGGCCATAGGATAATCCCTTGATAAGGCGGGGCAGGGCCTCGGGTCCCAATTCGGTCTTGATATAGCTCACAAAGCTGAAGCTCTGCGCATAGGAGAGTTCGGCCTGGTACTGGTCCACGGGGAAACCATCCGCCAATTCCTCCAGAGGTATGAGCTTCTTTGTCAGGACCCCCCTGCTTAGGGTATAGGTCCATGAGAGGTTCCACCCCCTGCTCTGGAGCATGGCAAACCCCTCATCGAGCCACTGGGGCGCTTCATGCCCTTGCAGGGCAGTTGCCAGGGCGAGGTGGGCGTATTCGTGCTGTAAGACCTCCTCGATATCCATCGTGCCCCCGCTCATGCCACGGGGTGACCTGAGGATGATGAGGTTGTGTGCGGGATAGGCCGTGCCTACGGACCAGGAGGGGGGCGCTCCCGATGGCTGCGCCCTTTGGAATGCCTCCCAGCTTGGGGCGAGGTAGATCAGGCAGGGGGCAGGGGGGGTATAGCCGATGGCTTGCGGGATCGCCTCCCTGGTCTCCTCGGCCTTTTTTAGGAGAAAGGCGGCCATCTTCTGCTCGGGGGCCTGATACCTCAGGATGAAATGGGCGGAGGAGATCTCCAGCCATGAGGCAGCAGGGATGAGCGTTGGGAATGAGAGGTTAATACAGAGGAAAAGAAGGATGCAGACTCGCTTCATGCCGACGGCAGGGTGCAACCCAGGGCTTTTTCAACCTCAGCCCTGGAGATGCCGGTGATATGCAGCAGCTTTTCCCTCGAGTGTTGACCGGCAATGATCTCGACTTGTGAGGAGGGGAGCTGCAGCTTCTTGGCGATGAATCCCTTCAGGGCCTTGTTGGCCTTTCCTTCGATAGGGGGGGCGGTTACCCGCACCTTGACTGCATCACCATGCATCCCCACGATCTCATCGCGGGAGGCACGGGGAAGGAGGTGGATCTTTAAGGTAATTGCCTCCTCCTTCATCTTATCCTATTCGGGAGGCAAGCTGGGTCAGTGTCCTGACAAGGAAGTCGCGCAGGAAGTAGATGACAAGGATCACGATGAGGGGGGAAAAGTCGATCCCCATCCCGCCGATCGGGAGCAATCTCCGCACCCGCGATAGGACCGGCTCCGTGGCCCGGTAGAGGAACCGGACGATGGGATTGTAGGGATCGGGGCTCACCCACGAGATGAGGGCCCTGATGATGACGACCCACATATAGATGATAAGGCCGACATCGATCACGTTGGCCACGGCAATGATGAGATTGCCCAAGACAGACATACAGTCTCCTTATCGCAGCATGATGAAGCTCAACTGTCTCCCCGGTTGTTTATCCCTCCGAAAGGAGAAGAAGAGATCCTCCCTGCAGCAGGTGCAGAGGGGGACGGTCTCGATATTATCAGGAGGGATCCCCGTCTTGGATAATTCTAACTGGGCAGCACGGCTCAAGTCAAGGTAGGTCCTCCCCTCCCGTTCCTGGATGAGCTGATCAGGGGTATCGTGGGAGTTTTGAAAGAGGCTCACCACATCCGTCCCCACCTCGTAGCAGCAGGGGCCGATGCCCGGGCCGATGCCGGCCAGGATATCCGCTGGTGAGCTTTCAAAGGTCTTCCTCATCTCGTTGACGGTCCTCTCTATGACCCCGCGCCAGATCCCCCGCCAGCCGGCATGGACAGCTGCGATGACCCTTTTCGATCTGTCCACCATCAAGATAGGCAGACAGTCGGCTGTCCAG
>Ga0299912_10002489_pt1 | contig 15094 bp, 10 predicted proteins | sample RVTome_2_FD_207667 | JGI IMG/M metagenome (GOLD analysis project Ga0299912, IMG submission 207667) | Soil microbial communities from uranium-contaminated site in the Upper Colorado River Basin, Wyoming, United States - RVT95D214 (version 2) ... | reverse complement strand
ATGCTAAATGTAACCCATGTATCTAACCGAGACCAGGTAAATTTGTTTCGAATCCGGTCGTCACATAAACACCGCAAAAGCAATACACTAACTACAATGCGACCGACTGATATGTCTATAGTGCCTATGCTTACTACCAGATAACTTGGATACCATAAAAGGCCTATAATATAAGCGGCTAAGGCGTAACTTGGGCGTAGTGATACAGCTAATAGAGAGATAATAATTGCAATTGTTAAAGTTATACCTTGCATTGTTGCTTATATTCATCAAAGTTTATCAGGAAGTTTTCTGCATTATTGGCATCCTGAAGTCTGTTATCTTTAATGGTTGTTTTCAAAGGTCTCATCCATCTTCGCAGTATAATCCGTTTTAAAGTTCCTCCAAGGGAACGTAATTTTTCTATTGCTGACAGTCTAAGCCAGTTCCTGAATAGAAAAAAACCTCTATATCGCGGAACAGGGATATGCATCATCCGCATGACAAGGAGCCGACCCCAGAGATTACGCCTTTTGTTAAGTAGAGATTGTTGAGATCGCGACAGGAGTTTTGGTTGTACCTTCGTTAAACGAAGATAACCGGATTCAATTGCCTTGTTCAAGCTTTCTCTGCCTCTTTCAGTTCTTATCAGTATTAGCGATCGGCCTGGGTCATCCCTTTCTGTCTTTTGGTACCATGGGTCACCACAGGAAATATCCGCAAACTCACCAGTGCCATCCGGACATAAACGACACCTAATCTGGCAATGGTTACTGAGGATAGTACCCCAAGATTGCTCATATGTCATCTCTCGCTGTTCTCCATTGGTTCCTTTTAGTTTGACTGTGGTTACGCCTGGCCAGCCACAACCACGGTATCTGACTTCCAGCGCTTTTTCGGGAGCCACATCAAGTGCTTTAAGTACCTCTAAGGTTCCCCTGGTGGTGGGCGTACCTGCACAAAAAATGCTGATGGCCAAATGGACCTTTGCACTAAGTGTTGGATCAACTGCTTGTAATTTTCGCAGAGCGGCAATATCGCATGGCTTGCCAATAAACACGCAGGGGAGGGAAGCTTGTTGAATCCACTTGAGTTTCTCACAAGGTGCTGCTGGTGAATATCGTGAACCGGTGCACATCAAGAGTTCCTCTTTGTTCTTGCTAAAAACAGTAGTGTTTTGCAAAGGATTTTGGGGGTCAGCACATATATGTAATACGCCGGCAACGTTCTCGTTTTCCAGGCAGGAAAGTGCCAACGCTGTTGTTGCTCCACCGGATGAACCCTTAAACCTAATCTCCGGGTCGGTTGCATAGCCCTCCCATACTTCAAGTATTGGTCCCCAGGCTTTGCGCAATTTGGGTATTGTCTGCTTATTTAATTGCTGATGATAAATTTCTATCCCTGGACAAACTGCAATACATTCCCCACATTCTTTACACTTCGTTGGGTCTATTTTGGGTCGTATGCCCAACTCTATTATATTAACAAGGTCGATGGCATTTTCCTTACAGGCGGACACACAAGCGCCACATCCTGTGCATAGCCGCCACGCAGCAACTTCATCGACTCGTCTAAAATATCTCTTTTGGAAAAGCCGTGTCATAAAGAAAAGAAGTCCGAGTTTTTAACTTTAGCTTCAAAGTACACTGAAAATAGCGAGGCTTTTTGTGGGCCAAAATAGCGCGCGCAAAGGATTCCTCGGGATGCTTTATAAATTTTCAAATATGTTTAAAATTTGTTTCTTTACTTCGGGGATAACTTCCTTGAGATGTGCAGCAATAATGTTCCGTTCAGCAAATTTTTTTTCCAGGGAGCTTATTATCTCATTTTGTGTCCTATTTCGCATATCAATTACACATTTGTGTGTGCCTACGCTTTCAAATACACCTGTGAATTTTTTGGAGTAAGCTAATCCTACAGATGGTATACACTGCGACATAGCTGCGATACAGGCATGCATTCGTGAACCGATGAAGAAATCACATGTGCCGATTATATACTTGATTTCATTTTGGTTGTATTTGCCGCGAGTTAGAAATATCCTGTCAGGATATTTTTCATACAAAGATTGATACGATAATTCACATGCCTGAGAGTCACTCTCTACGTTTCCGGCTGGTGCAAATACATGAGGTACAAGAAGAACAACTACCTTCTCGTTTTGCAAAAGAGATTCGATAATACAGCTGACTAATGAAGGATAATTTATCTTCAACCCGAACATATTATTCCGTGTGTAACCTCCGTTAAAGAGCAGGCCGTTTATATTCATTCCGACAACAACAGTTTCTTTGGTTCGCCTGTCGATTAGCGTGTCAATATTAAGGTGCTCCGGCCGATATGAATCTAACACGAAGGCAACATCCGGAAGTAACTTTAGTTTTCCATTGGCCGATTGACCATCTAAGATTTTCTGAAGGTATTTGAAGCTTTCACGGTCTCTTGAGTAGGCAATCTCTGACCTTTTCAGGATATATTTGGCTATCCACCTTGCTATTGGCCTTTTGAATGGTCCATAAGTCTGCGGTAGTAATATCAGTTTTTTGCCATACATTATAACGAGCCACTTGCATAAAGAACCCAAAAAGAACCTTCTGAGTCCATAAATGTCACTGAAACTGTCACCACCAGTGATATCAAATACTATATCAGCTTCAACGAGATTTTTGACCCAGGGGTTTTTTGCCGAAAGCAGCTTTTTAAACCGCTTCGATGGTAAGATTTTCAGCAATAATGCATTTAACAACAATACTAAGAAATGACATTTCAAGAAGACATTCTTACAAAATCTCAGCGGAAATTTTTTTATCAACCTCCGCCTGTTCGCTATCGTTAGCGGATGTTCACCAGTTGCATAGCCACTACCAAACAGCGTTACCTGGGCATCAGGCCATTTGTTGAGAATGCATTTTATGCTTGATTCCGCTAACGCACAGACTCCAAGGTTATTCGTAGAAAATGATGGACCAAGTAGACATATCTTCATAAGGTTTTGTTGCTGTTTCCGCTTCTCTGACAAACAGTGAAAAGTGCCATTTTGAAGTAACTTGCCTGTTGTTTGTTTTTGTATGATTACTAAGTTTTCTTTGCTACAAACACAATCTCGCGTGCGAGATATTCAGTTAGTAGCCCTAATGAGGCCCATACGAGTGGCCTAAACTTTTTGTTTGTATTATACTTTATATTAGAAACATTAAGTCCGCTGTAGCTGAGCCATCCGGTGGTCATTCTATGAGTTGTCAGGTGTAGGCGAGTTTTGTCGAATATTTCTCCGTTCTTATATGCTTTCCTATATTTTAGAGCTGTATAGAAGTACTTAACAAACTTAAAATTGGGGATAGTTATGATTACACAGCTTTTTTCGTCCAGCAGGTCTGTAAATCCTTTCAGAATTTTTTTTGGATATCGGAGATGTTGCATTACATTAGAAAGCAAAATACAGTCGAATTTTTGATTCGACAAGGATTGCTTAGCTCTCTCAAAATCCGGGGGCAAAACTTGAATACCTCTTCTTTTGGTTGATTCGGCGATAATCGGATCCAGTGGAATTCCCATAACCTGAACGCCGCTTTGCACAAGCTTTGCTTCCGTGGCACCCCATCCACATCCAATCGAAAGGACTTTTTTGCAATGGCTGGGAATTATCGCCAAAATGTCATCTCTGCACTTTTCATAATAAAGCTTATCCCATGTGCTTTTATTCAACTTAGTTCGAGTGGAAAACAACTGAACTGGTGCTTCTTTGTTGCCATTCATTGCCAGCATAAAGCGTATTTGAGCTGCCATTTCGTCAAACTCAATCCCCATTTTTCCCACATACTGGTTGGGCAAATGGTGGAGTAGAAAATTGTCAATGTGTGAAATGCAGACAACTTTGGTAAAGCCACATTGTGTATAAGGGTCGGTAGCAGCTGTACAAAGTAGGTCGTAACGTCCTTCGTGCGGATTAACTAAATAGCCTCCTGATTCAATCGCTTTTTGCAGTTGTTCTCGCGTAAGAATATAACAGGCGGAATGTTCATTGGTGAAGTAGGCAAAGGTATATCCGCCTAAAGATTTTACAGAGGTTGGTACCCAGTGAAAATGGGAGTGTATCGACGAACAATATTTTTTACCATTGGTATCCTCTTCGTAGCGTAAGAAGCCGGCGATTTCATCTGCTGGCAGAACTTTCGTTACTTTCAGAAAAGCCTCGATATTTCTCTTTGTTATCAATGTATCATCTTCAGAGTAAATGAATAAGTCATAGTCCTTTGCCCGCTCGACAAAGATTTTCTTGTGAGAAAAAGGCAAAGACCAGGGATTTTTTGATGGGAGTCCCACTAACACTTCAACATCTGGGCCGAGCTCCTTTGGAATATTTGAAAGAAGCACTATATCTATGTCAAAGGGCATAGATTTGTATTCATCAATTAATCTGGTCAGGTATTGCTGGTTTTTAGTGCCGTAGTTTGCGATTGCTACCAGAATCTTCATTTTGATTCTCTTGCATTGGATTTGTTATGTGCAATGTGATGAAAAAACAGCAAGATTGTCATATATGCAACGTATGCCACGTCCGACAAAGAAGCCGAGGTTTTTCATTTAGTTTTACCCAAGAGATGTGGATTTGTTCTTTTGGCACGGTTTAATCTTATTTGATTGCTATCCGCCTTTAAATTTCAGGCACATAGAGGCTGGCAACGACACAGGGAGAGTATAAAATCTTGTATCCATATTCAATGACCTTTTTAAGGAGCGACATTTCACGTGCCCTACGAATAGAATAACTGCGGTTGTATGTTGGAATAATCACGCTATCCGATAGATTTGCCATAATTTTATCTTCGTTGCTCGTAAGCGTTCTTGCGTGCCCAACCTATAAGCCAAGGCAAGAGAAGCACAGCTATGCTTCGTTTATACGTCTGAAATTTTCCGCCGAAATACAATGCGTCAAGGGCAGAACGTCTGGCATCAGAATAATTTTTATCTACGCAATGCGTTACAGCTCTGACTGATAAAGAATGCCCCAATATGTGGCATAGCTTCTTGATAATTGGTTTGGGTTTGTTGCAACAACGGAAATATGCCTGAGAAATAATCTCTATATGGGCCTGAGACATTATTCTGCGGACATTGGGATTATTGGTTAGAGACGTTCGCTGGCCATTGCGGTCAATATGGACTAACGGTGTGTAGATATAAGCGAACGGTGATTCGAACGCTAAGTGGTAAATTAGGTTTGTATCCTCTGAAACTTTTAATTGCTCATCGAAGCATCCTACGTATTCAATCAGTTTTTTTTCTGCGACCATTGTTGGTATATATGCGGCAAATGGTTTCTGCAAAATTAGTTCAAATGGCTCATTAAATATTTCTTCCTTATATTTAACTTTGCTTGCTTTTTTATTGGCTCTTTCCTCATAAATTTCAACATTGGTAAAACATACTTTTGTCTTGGTACGGTTTATACAATCCATCTGATATGAGAGTTTTTCCGGTAACCATGAATCATCGGAATCGAGAAAGGCTATCCACGGTCCTGAGGCAGCTTTAATACCGGTGTTTCTCGCAGCGCTGACGCCGGCGTTCTTCTGGTAAATGTACCTTATTTTGTCCATATATGGCTCTAATACCTTTCTGGTGTTGTCGGAAGAGCCGTCATCCACAACTATAATCTCATGTTCTTTGTAAGTTTGGGATAGTACACTATCAACTGCTTTTGTGACAAGATGTGCACGATTATATGTAGGAATAATCACAGACATAATAGGTGCTTTAACTTGCCAAGTTTGATTTTTGAGCATAAACCGTTCCATTAAAGTTTGTGTTTAGTAAGTGCCTGGCAGTTTCTATGAGAGAACCTAAGCTGGAAGCGGCGATCAATTGTTTATCGAATAAATCTTCAGGTTTTGTGTAGTCGAAAAAGGCTGTTCGTGCCAAACTGCCCCAGCAACGTATAGCATGCTCCAGATATTGTGCCAGTTTCGGAGTTTTCCCACGGAGCATACCGATTCTTATTGAGGTGACACCATGAAAATAACACCGTTTTAAAAACCACCACTTGGATAATCGCTTTTTTGACACTCTATGACCTACAAATGCCTGAGGCTCATACACTATTATGCCTCCACTTTGTTGTATACGCTCGAGAAGAGCTTTTTCCTCACCGCTAATCAAGGATTTACCGCATCTCCCAAGATTGGTGTCAAAGCCGCCCACATCAAGTGCGATGCGTCGTAAGACAGAGAAGTTCAAACCAAATAATTCTTTATCTGTATTGACCAGCGTTCGGGTTCCATAATCCACCCGGGATAGCAAACTTTCCCTCTTGGGATGTAGCCAAGCTGGTCGACAGGTCGGATAGATCAAGTAGCTGCGGCCACCTACTACCGATGCGGAATACTTTATAAAGGCAGTCGATACAGCCTGAAGCCATCCTGGATCTACTTTAACATCGTCGTCGATGAAGCACACAATTTCCCCCCGAGCTTCGTGTAAGGCGCGATTGCGCGCGTGACTGAGCCCCTGCCGCGGCTCAAATACACTGCGTAATCGTGGGGCTAATATGTTGGCATAACTTCTTATTACCTCTGATGTATGGTCGGTGCTGTTATTATTAACCACCAGTATCTCATAGTCGATGTTCTTTGAGCAACGAAGCGCACGCAAACTTTCCAGTGTTTCCGCTAACACTCCAGCGTGATTATACGTTTGTATGGTAACTGTTAAAAACACTTGCCTTTTCTATAGAACGAAAAATATTATTCTAATATTGAACTAAATAGAAACACTGTGTTGTTGCACTGTGATTTCTTTGCTCTGGGCCCAAAGATACCTCGGGCCGCTCGTTGTTGTTGTTGGTCCACTATCGAAGAAATGACGGAAAGCATCGTTTTGAGTACCTTTAATAGCAGCGAGATAAAACACCACTTGAGGCTTGTTTAACAAGGCTTTTTTGACCTTATTTCGGTTAGGATTTGAGTTTCAATCAACGTGTGAGGATCTTCTATTTTACGTAACAACAACTTAAGTAGAAAAAACATGCTTTGAGATTAATTTCAGAAGCTTCTTGTGCCTTTGAAAGAGAAGGTGTCAATTGTTTCTAAGTTTGCTTGCAATCCGCAGCGATTCTGTGTGGTAAGCGAGCCATCTCAAAACATCGGTCGATTTTTCTATACGTTTGTATTGACGAAATGATAATTTTGCAAAGCCGTATTTCACTATCCAATACCCGCAAGCACAGATGCGATGTAGATACCACAGCATAAAATTTTTATCAAGAAGCTCACGATAGCTTATACCTCTGAGGTGAGGAAGTCCTTTACCATGCTGAAAAGCTTTCCTCATAATGTATCGCGAACAAAGCTGACTTGGCTGAATCCGATGTCCCACGACCGCATCTGGTGAATACATTATGCGAAAACCCTGCTTGGAGAGCTGGAGTGTAAATGATGCTTCGCTACCCATGGGGAATCTCCCAAAAGGCCGAGGACCTATTGATTCATCATAACGTTGTCCCTCTTTCTCAAAGATCTCTCGACGTATCCAAAGGTTCGCACCACTGGGATGGTGTTCAAAACTATAAGGGTATGGGGTGTCTGAATCAGCCCAATCATGGAGGGCGTATCCCCAGTGCTGGATACTGCTCTGGTAAGCCCATCTCGGAACCTTATTGTCCTTTGGATAGATTAGATATTGCTTTCCGCCAAACACCTTATAGTCGGGCCATCGATTAGAGATAGCAACTATCATTTTCAGCCAATCTTTCTGTGGTTCAACATCGTCGTCGGTAAATGCAACAATTTTTCCGAGATTTAACTCGTTCAGGGCCTTATTCAACGCACAATTCTTACCCGGTCGTGGCTCAAAAAGATAACGAATAGGCAATTTGTCGGAAAATGATTTGATTACCTGCTTGGTATTGTCGGAGCTGTTATTATCGACCACGACAAATTCGACATTTATACCATCCATATCAAGAATCGCCATGCTTTCAAGAGTCTTTCGAAGAATTTCCGCACGATTGTATGTTGTCATAAGAACGGAAATATCAGGAGCATTTTTTACAGGGACCATTTATAGTATGTATTCCTATCTCTGTGAACTCACTTTGCTATTTTTTGACAAATCTTGATAAATCCTGATAAGGCGCTCGTTTAGCATGTTTATATCATAATTATCTTCTATCTGAGCACGCCCCGCTTGGCCCATCTCAGGCCATATTTGAGGGTGCTCAATTAAATAAAGGAGCTTCTCTGCCAGAGCACCCACGTTACGCTCAGGAACAATAAAACCAGATTTCCCATCTTGGATAATTTCAGGTATATCGCAGTGTTCAAACGCCACTACTGGCATTCCTGTTGCTAATACTTCTGTTAATATCACAGGAAAACCACCTTCAGCATCGCCGTCAGATGCATGAACACTTGGTGCCAGGAAAATATGATGATCGTAAGCGATTTTCAATACCTCATCGTGTGGGAGGTAGCCAGTCATTGTCACCGCGTTAGCAACTTGGTATTTATCAATGTAGTTTAATATTTTTCTTTTTTCGACGGTCGGTGTACCTTTGTTATCAGAGTCACCGACGATGGTTAGATGGACGTCGGCTTTGGTTTTTGACATTACTTGTTTGAGAGCTTGTATGGCATAGGGTGTCCCTTTTTTTTCCACGAATCGCCCGCAGGCCATTAAACGAATTTTATTATTTAGCTTTCTTTCGCGAAATTCATATTTCCCGAGTTTTATCCCAATGTGATGAACAACAACTTTTTCTGGGTTGCAACCTAACTCAATAAGCTTGTCCCGCATAGCTGGGCCTTCTACAAGAAATAATCTACCTCGTCTAAAAAGTTTCTTGTATTTATTTTGCCAGCAGGGTTCTTTTTTGGGAAGTAGGTAAGCATCGTATCCGTAAAAACTCGTTATCAGCGGAATATTCAACAGACTGGCGTAAGGTAAAATGTAATAACCGCATGGCCCAAAGTGTGCATGTATTATATCAGGACGGTCTTTCAAAAGCCATAATAGAAACTGTGGATACCGATGGAAAAGTCTATTAAAAGTCCTGTTAGGCAGTAATTCAAAGTAATTTAGATCCTCTCGTATACACCTTAATTTATCAAAAGGAAAACTCTCTTTATTCCTCCGGTAAATAGCGTAAAAATTAGCTAAAGTGCCATTTAATCCTGTAATCTGGTTATATATCCAGTTTTCGGTCAATGGCAGGAAAGAATTCTTATAATGGACAACTCTTATATTGTTTTGACTCATATAAGACTTGGTTATACTTTTAATGTTTGGAGGACGAGGAAGATGATTTCAATCAACACACTATGGAGATAGTTGATAGACGACCTCTGTCGATCCGCTAAAGGTCGGTACATCCACCGTCACATTTTGGATGTTGTTATCTCTTTCGGTAAAAAGATAAAACTTCGTAGGCAAATCTGTATCGCCATTTAATATTGTCGTAAGCTGATTTGAGTTTGGGTCGTATATGCCGGATATGATATCTGAAGTATACATAGCTCGCACATACTGGCAGGCATAGTCCATCGTAACGTATGTCGGATTATAGGCAGCGATATTGGTGGTAATGCCTTTCAGGATGGCTCGCCAGTTATCAGATTTGATTGGCTGAATAAACTGCCCATGCGTGAAAAGTGTAGCCAGAACCATACTGTCGAGAGCACGTTTGAGCTGCCGTGTGCCACGGCCAATGCTGCCAGAAGTATCGTTATTTGGGTACCATTCGTAGCCGGTTTCATCTCGAATTTCGGTCAAACAGTTAAAGAACTGCCCGTCAAACTCAGGATGACCTGGTACAGTTAGGAAATCTGCGTAGTGCATAGGTTGCGAGGACCTGCTATAACCCGACTCGTATAATCGGTAGGGCCCATTCATAATCCAGGGAGAACCATCATTTGTGCCGGGATTTAAATGAGTACCCACAAACTCAACACCCCAATCACTTAGTCCCTGAAAAATGTTTGTCCCGAATTCGTAGTAATGTGGTAACGCGAACTTGGAGATGGGTATGTTGTTGTTAACATGCCAGGCAGTTGCTTCAGCGAAGTTCGCTGCTACCTCTGCATCGGAGAAGTTACCACCGCTGTTATGATTATAATAGAAGAAATCATTGTTGGTTTTGGCATGCACTGTCGCAGAAGAATTGCCGCTATAGATCAAAGCCGAGAGCTTTGCTATATCCGTGTATCCAGCCGCTTCTGTTACAGAAGCCGTTACACTTGGATATGGTCGACCAGAGACATAGTGGTATTCCGTCCACTTTCCATCTGTTATATTCAGATTACTGGAATTTGTTGTAGTTACCAGCACAGGGTTCTGGTGGTTATCCTCCCAGCAGTTGATTTTAATCCCGCCTGCGGGTACTAATCGTATCCATGCCCAGCCGAAATATGGATAGGTACCCTTCAATAAATCAGCGTCCCGGACGTATATATTAAAATTACCATTAGTAATGTTAATAGTGCCGAGGCTATATTCATTAAACTGGTAAGAGCCACCTGTGCCACCTACAATGTCCACATAATATGCCTTGAGATTATCAGGCGTGAAGCCATAATAGTATCGTAAGTTATTACCGGAGCTTGAGGTGTACAGGTTGGCGATGACTTCATACTGGCCGTTCTTGATACCGCTGCTGTAGAATCGCATCACGGGCAATCCGTAGTTTTCTTCGTTCACACCCGCAGAGATACACGGGAATGGACGACCGGTGACCCAGTGAAATTCTGTCCACTTTCCGTCGGTGTCTTTTAAATCCGCAACTTTTGTTGTAGTTACCAGCACAGGGTCCTGGTGGTTATCCTCCCAGCAGTTGATTTTAATCTCGCCCGCGGGTACTAATCGTATCCATGCCCAGCCGAAATATGGATAGGTACCCTTCAATAAATCAGCATCCCGGACGTATATATTAAAATTACCATTAGTAATGTTAATAGTGCCGAGACTATATTCATTAAACTGGTAAGAGCCACCTGTGCCGCCTTTAGTGTCCACAAAGTTGGCCTTAGGATTATCAGGCGTGAAGCCATAATAGTAGCGTAGGTCGTTACCGGAGTTTGAAATGTACAGGTTGGCGATGACTTCATACTGGCCGTTCTCGATACCGCTGGTGTAGAATCGCATCACAGGCAGGCGGTAGTTTCCCATACTTTGGTAAATGAGACCCAACCATGGCTTGAATCCGTACTCATTGGCGACTTCCACCCACGAATAGGAACCATCAGCCCACTCATCCATATCTACACGCATAGTGACGAAGTTGGGAAGGCATTGCATTACAAATGGCTTGCGAGCTGCCCAAACAATACTGCGCCATACAAAGTCATCGAGACCGTAAACAGGACCTTTGACAGAGTGTGACATCCAATCGTAGGTTCCCCACTGTACAGCACGACCATTACCGCTCGTTGTGGTGGCCACAAAAGGTTGACTATCCGACCACGCCAAGGTGTTAACGTCGGTTGGTGGTTTGATGCCGGCCATTCTCATATTGTCGGTGTCAATTGACTCATCGTTTTCATGTAGTGCAGTTATGTAATGCATCGCTGAAGGAATAAGTTCTTCTATAGGTACTAATCGGATCCATGCCCAGCTGAAGTAGGGATAGCTTCCATGCAGCAGGTCTGCATCCCGGACATATATATTGAAGGTGCCATCAGTGATGTCTATGGTGCCCAAGCTATATTCTGTAAATTGATAAGCTCCACCTGTGCCCCCTTTAGTGTCCACAAAATGGGCCTTAGGATTATCAGGTGTGTAGCCATAGTAGTAACGCATATCATGACCGGGTTCTTCAGTATATAAATTAGCGATGACCTCATACTGGCCGTTGGCAACGCCGCTGGTATAGAATTGCATAACAGGCAGGCCGTAGTTTTCTTCATTCACGCCGGCATCGACGCTTGGAAATGGTCGACCGGAGACCAAGTGGAATTCTGTCCACTTTCCGTCGGTGTCTTTTAAATCCGCAACTTTTGTTGTGGTTACCAGCACCGGGTTCTGGTGGTTATCTTCCCAACAGTTAAACTTTACCTCATTTGGATATGCCGCTATAGGCACCAGTCGGATCCATGCCCAGCCGAAGTATGGATAGCTTCCACACAGCAGGTCTGCATCCCGGACATATATATTGAAGGAGCCATCAGTGATATTCACGGTGCCCAAGCTGTATTCCGCAAATTGATAAGCCCCACCTGTGCCGCCTTTCGTGTCCACAAAGTGGGCCTTTGGATTGTCCGGTGTAAAGCCATAATAGTAGCGTAAGTCATTGCCGGAGCTTGAGGTGTACAGGTTGGCGATGACCTCATACTCTCCATTTGCTATACCGCTGGTGTAGAATCGTATCACAGGCAATCCGTAGTTTTCCTCATTCACGCCAGCATCGACGCTTGGAAATGGTCGACCGGAGACCCAGTGGAATTCTGTCCACTTTCCGTCAGTGTCTTTTAAATCCGCAACGGTTGTTGTGGTTACCAGCACAGGGTTCTGGTGGTTATCCTCCCAACAGTTGATCTGGATATCTTGATTATCTGCAGGTGCAATGAATATTACCCCGGACTCAATGGCAGGAGTCTCATAGCCGAAACCAAAAATATCCTGCACGAACTGGTATCGGCCTGTATTGCCATCGGCCGAAAGGTCATTATCGAAGTTAACCAGTCCCGTCCCTGCTCTGACAGCAGCAGAGATTTTGGCCTGCTCTGTTGCATCAAGATATACGTTATTTGGATCGAGTTGACGATGACCTATTATAATAACTGCGTATTCTCCAATATAATCTTCGATGGGTGTAGTAGCGATATCAACGAGCGTATGTGGGACACCGAAATTGTCTAAATAAGGCTGAATATAACACTGGAAATCGCTGTAAGAAGGACTGTCTGAATTTATCAGCACCAAGGCGTCGCATCGTTGCGCGGCCTTAATGCTTGTTACTGACATAAAACTGCCAGTTATAAGCGCCGCTAACGATAGCAAAAAGGTAGAATCCTTTCTAAGCATAGCAAAGCCTCCTTTCTTTACTTTTAATTCGTTGTCAAAAAGTATAATTTTTGTTTAATTCTTTGCAACATATTTTTATTCCTTAATACACTATTTTTTTTGCTCAAGTTTGGGCAAAAAATTAAGCGTTTTAAAATTTGATATAACATCTCGTTAAAAAATGAGTTATGCAGATAATCGACCTAAGAACAGTAAGTTTGAGTTGTTGACTTCTTTCTTGCTAATATCAAATAAGCCCATGTGAAAGGATTTAACTTTCCTCCTCTGCGAGAACGCCATATTTTTAGCCGGCATCTTCATCTCTCTTCTTTATAAATTTTGCTGGAACTCCCGCCCAAACTTCTTGTGGTGGTATATCTGATAATACAAGACTTCCAGCTCCAACAACGGCACCATTTCCGATAGTAACTCCTATATTTACTATCGCTCCACTGAATAATATAACATCATCGCCAATAGTCACTTTTCGAAGATGTCTTTTTTCATTTTTTCGTCCAATTAATCCGGCATCATAACAACTTCTGCTGGAGGCAATTATCACATTGGGGCCGCAATCAAACCTTTTGCCAATTTCGATACCACCGCCTCCATAAAAGATGCAATAGGGACTTATGACCGAATCATCTCCTATTTTTATAAATCCTTCGTAACCACACCACTCCATTCCCCCACAATGCAAAATGGTTCCTTTTTGAATCAGAACATTTGTGCCAACCTTGAGTTTATCAGGAGATTTAATTTGGACATCTTCTTCGATTTTTATGGTTGGTTCTTTCTCGAGTAAACTATAGATTTCGCGAGTTTGTCTAATCTCATTTGTCAAATTATGTAAAAAGAATTTTATAAATTTTCTATTGGATGATTTTGCTAAGTTGCAGAGTTGCATAGTCAAATCCCTGTTAATTTATTCTTGAATGTTCTGTGGAGTCGCTTGGAAAATGTGGTAAGTTTTGTGACTTTCGATTGAATATTCACAACTGGGCTTGACAGCTCTTGTGTGCCAAAACTTTTTTTGAATTTTGTAACTCCTTCGTGTCCGCCGCTCGGGTTAAAATCAAACCAGGTATATCCTTGCTCGCAAGCGTTTTTGACAGCTTCATACATTAGTAGATTTACAGGACGAAGATTAAAATATTGCTCTAATGCAGCTCCATGCCAGTAAACCGCGTGCTTCTTGGCGAAGAAAACAAGTGCTCCTGCAATAGCTTTTTCCTGATAGAAGCTCAGCCAAAGTTTAATATGATGAGAGTTTCTTTTAAATATCTCTTCGAAAAGCGTCCAGCGGTATCGAGACGTAGCTTTTTCTGCCCATCTTTTGAGACAATCTTCATATACTCGAAAATAATTCTTCCAATCTTCTAAACCGACGGCATGTCTAATCGATACGCCTTCCTTGCAAGCTTTGCGTGCTTTGCGGACTATCGCTCCGTTGTCTTTTGTCCACTTTTTGTAAATGGCATCAAAACCATGCGATAGATTTAATGCATGGGTTTTATCGTCATTGGTGATTTTTATCCCATTTTGACCTATCGTTTTGTCATAAGGATTAAGACGCCAAATCAAGTTTCTATGTTTTCTAATTAGATAGCTGGACAATAGTTTGCTGTGTTCAGCGGTTAATTCATCTTTGGAAATCCAACCACCAAATGTCCCTGCAGGAGAAGATATATAGTTTTTCACCAGACCCTTCAGGCTTTTTTGATGTGAAAGTGGAAGTAGTCCTTTTTTCTTATCATTAAAAATTATGAGCTTAGGGTCCGGGTACATTTTGCCATTGGTATATATATTCCATATTTCAGCCCATTCTCGCGAATGAAAATACGTCGCATAATCGCATTCTTGCCATATTTCATCCCATTCTAAAGAAGCGGCTGGTCGAACTGTTGCTATCTGCAATTTCATTTGTTGGCTATTGTTTTATATACGGCTTCGATTACGTCTTCAACATCTTGGTCTGTTAGTTTTGCTGAAATTGGCAAGCTAATGGTTTGTCGGCCAATATGCATAGCGTTGGGATAATCCTCTGGCCTCCAGCCGAAAGTTTTTTGATAGTACGGATGTTCTGGAATACTAAGGTAGTGCACGCCAACCCCGATGTTTT
>Ga0299912_10002488_pt1 | contig 15096 bp, 14 predicted proteins | sample RVTome_2_FD_207667 | JGI IMG/M metagenome (GOLD analysis project Ga0299912, IMG submission 207667) | Soil microbial communities from uranium-contaminated site in the Upper Colorado River Basin, Wyoming, United States - RVT95D214 (version 2) ... | reverse complement strand
ACTCCATATTTCGATCCGAGTTCTTCCTTATGCGATTTGAGAATTGTTTTTATTTCCTCCACAGGTCTCAAGATGATACCCTCCTGAATCATTCAATAATTTATTATAGCACACATGCCTCAGTTAAAGAAACAGGTGATCTTTCTAGCCGGCTTGGCCTATCCGGCTCGTCCAGTTTAATTTTCCTATTGACTCAAAAATGGAACCTTCACGCCAAGAGAATGAAGGCTCATTTCCTCCGGTTGAGGAGTTCTCCGATAGCTTTAGAAACGAGGATGGCGTGGGTTAGGTTGGCAGACCGGGACAAATTCACTGAAAACCTATTAGATTGTTCCATTAACGCTAACTCCATTTCGACTGCTGAATAGAATGGCGATGTTTTCATTGACCTAACCCCCCCACCCCATCCCGATCCATGTGTAAATTAGGAGAGCTTGACTGAAAAATTCAGTCAGTGAAAATATTTCATTTTCTTAGCTTTATCTCTTCAGCTTGTCTTTATCGAAATAAATTATTGTGGCGAGTATGTGTCAGTTTGGAATCTTACTTTTTCCTTGTCTTTCTAAAATGATATTATAAACGTAAAGTATCTGTGCATTAATTCTTGTTTCGTCAAACTCCTTCAATGCCTTTTGCCGCGCGGTCTCCCCAAAACGCTGCCTGCGATCTGGGGATAAAAGCAGGGATTCGACTGCACGTGCAAGGGCAATGGGGTCTTTTGGCTCAACTAACAAGCCGTTTATCTCATGGTCAACAACATCCTTACATCCCGGAACATTCGTGGTGACAATCGGCTTCCGCATAGCAGCTGCTTCCAAAAGGAAACGAGGCATTCCCTCTCTGTAAGAAGGAAGAACCACGATATCTGAAAGAGCCAAAAGTTCACGAATATCTTCGCGTTTATTCAGATATTGAATGCACCCTTCTTTCTCCCATTCAATAAGTCTGGTTATGGGAATGGATGCCAAGTTTCCTTCATCTACGGGACCAACAAGTAAAAAATGTGCCCCGTGAGTTTTCTTCAAGACGCGCGCACACTCTACGTATTCGCCGATGCCTTTGTGCCAAAGCATGCGCCCTACCAAAAGAACTACAATTGAATTGGGATTGAGACCAAGAGACTCCTTTAACCGGTGTATCGCCGCCTTATCTATCATCTCTGGGTTGAAAAAAGCAGTATTAACCCCTGATCCTCCATGGACATAGGGGGTTTTATTTGGAGGTAACACTTTAAAACGACGGAAGGTTTCCAAATCATCATGGTTCTGAAAAGTTATTGCGTCGCTAAAGTGGAAGGCAAGGCGGTAAAGATTGGATATTAATGGGCGAGCAGCTCTCGCCTTAGGTCCATCCCCTGTGAATATATAGCCCAGCCCCGTAATTGACGATACAATTCCTACGTCATCCGTGAGGCCTGCAGCAATAGATCCATAGATATTTGGCTTGATGGTGAAATGGTGAGCAATGGTTGGCTTAATGGTCCTATAGATCTGAATTAATGAAGCGAAACTTCGAAGCTCTTGAAGAGGATTAAAAGAGCTTCTTCCCAAAATCCAAGAGACAAATATTGCCCCTGCTTCTTCCAAAGGTAAAGTAAATTCACCGGAGGGGGCAATCGTGTAAACTTTGAGGCCACGATTCACGAGTTCCTTGATCAGCCCCAAACGGAAATGATACAAGTAATAATCGGTGTTAGAGACAAGTGCAATGCGAGCTCTGTTGTCGGATTCTTTCCTTAACATAGGAGATGATATCTAAGATTTTATAAAACGTTTTTACCAGATATTTAATTTGAAGGTCGAAAAGAAGCAATTTTAACAAAGGTCTGACTTCCACTTCTGCCACAATCTGTCAAAAACAAAGCTCTCCCCCAACTCCCAGAAACAGTCGCGTCGATCACTTAAATGTTCATTCAATTACTGTTTAACGGTACTTAGATTCCAATCCCCCGACATTATGCGAGATAAAGGATATTGAAGTATCTCGCGATTAATTGTTTCTTAACTTTCATCAAAAGCATTCTCTGATGGAAATCCTAACAGCCAAAGTCACATGGGGGACAAAAGAAGAAACAAATCACCGCTGGCCTTGAAACCAAAAAGCCGTCCGAGGAACGGGATATTCCACCTAAGGTCTTTGCTTCCCTCGATCCGATAGCCGCTTTGCGCTATCACCCAAGCCCACTGCCTCCTTGTAAGAAAGCAGACGCCGACACCTTGTGTTCGTACTAAAGTCCTCAGAGGCGACCTTAGAAAATTAGGCAAATTCAAAGTACTAACAAAAAATAAGAGACGACTGACCATTTCATCTCGAAGAATAGATTCGTGGTATATTTCACTGACGATAACCCTACCCTGTTGGTTCAGAAGGGTTTTAAGCGAGCGTAAAAATTTGATAATCTTAAGAATGGTTGCCAAATAGCCGCTGTGATCCACAAGGTGATGCATCAAAGCATCAAGGTTTATAAGATCAAAGCGTGAATTGGGAAACGGTGGATTCATTCCATCTCCAACTACAAAATATTTTCCAGGCTTTGGCCGACATTTTCTTAACATTAGTGAAGAAACGTCAAGGCAGAAAAGTCGGGCCCGAGGATAATCGTCTAAAAATAGGTCAGCCCAAATACCACCTCCCGCTCCAATATCGAGAACTTCAAGTACAGCACTTGGGTCATATTGTACATGAACATTAAGAAATGCATTCTTCTTTTTGTACAGAGAGACTGAGTTGTTCAAGCAATTGTCAACATATTCATCGCTGTGTTCATCAAAATATCGCCGAACAAGTGATATGCTTTTATCGCTCATGGGCTTGGCTATTAAACAACTTTAGTGAGAAAATTACAATGGTTGCTATGCTGTTTTACTGGCCCCTTGCCTTTCCTAATAAGAGTCTTTACATTCGTGGAAAAGAGGTAGTATGTCTTTATTGGCATAATGAAAGACATACTTAGTGGTCTCTGTCCATTTCATTCCTAATAACTTCTTTGAGATTCCAACCAAGCCTGAAACATTCATACTAGGTCTGGTTTCCATTTCCGTCGCCACCATTCGAAAACAAATATATTCCATAGCTCCCAGAATCGATCACGCCGGCGCTGTAGATGCTCGTTTAGCAATTGCTGAACGGTGTCCTCGTTCCAAATCCCCGAAGAACTTAGGGATGAAGGACTCAAGACTGATTCAAAATTATTTCTGAATTTTGAGCGCAACCACTCGCCTATTGGTATGCCAAACCCGGACTTTGATCGATTTACAATGGCGGATGGTAGATACCTTTCTGCTACTTTTTTCAGAATCCACTTTCGCTGACTATTGCGAAGCTTCCATTCTGGCGGAAAGCTAAATGCAAGCCTTGCAGTGGTTAAATCAACGAATGGGACACGCACTTCCAGACCATAACGCATACTAGCCGTATCAACCTTGTGCAGCATATCATAGGGGAGTACAAAATTTGCGTCCGCATAAAGCCAACGATCAGTTCCAGTAAAACCGTTGTCCTCTCCCTCTTTCCATAGCCTTTCTAAAATCTGTACTAACAAATCATTGAAATGGTCTCGACCATCTAATAATCTGGAAGCCAGATCTGTACTGATCGATTCGGTTGCATGGACATAGCTTTCAAAAGGCTCAGTTCTGGCAATATTCCCCAGTTTTCTGAACTGACGCCATTTTTCACCCATTGTTGTACCACGACTTTCTGGAATAGGAAGTCGACTTATCAGCCGGAGTAGTGGCCCAGCAGGACCTATGCGCTCGGAAAGCCATAAACCTTGGTACTTATTATAGCCAGCAAAAAGTTCATCTCCTCCGTCACCGGAAAGTACCACCTTAACATGACGACTTGTCACTTTACTGATGATAGATACAGGAATAAGTGAAGAGTCAGCAAAGGGCTCATCTAAATGATCCAATATCTCCACCATGGCCTCAAATGCTTCATCAGCTGACACTGGAATTTCTTGATGCTTTGTGCCTAAGTGTTGACTAACCTGTCTTGCATAATTTGATTCATCATATGTTTTGAATTCTGGAAAGGTTACAGTGAACGTACTTAAGGACGATTCCGAAGCCCTTTGAGCCAAAGCTGCTATCAACGACGAGTCTAACCCTCCTGAAAGGAAAACCCCAACTGGAACATCAGCAATGAGGTGTAGCCGGATAGTTTCTTGAAGAAATTTATCTAGAGATTCAACTGCCTCCTTTATATTTCCGGCGTATAATTCTTTTTCAAGTTTAACGTACTTCCTCTTTTCGACTACGCGGCCGTTCTTCACCAATAACCAATGACCGGGCTCAAGCCTGTTGGCGTGAGCCCAGATTGTCCAAGGTGCGGGAATATAGTTCAGTCTGATATAGAAATGAAACGCTTCCCAATCTATTTGCCGTGGAAAATACGGAAGTTCCAACAATGCCCTCAATTCCGATGCAAACACGAAACCTTGAGGCAATTCTGTGTAAAACAGTGGCTTGATACCAAATTGATCCCGACCCAAAAATAGTTCATTCTTGGCTTGATCGTATACCGCAAATGCAAACATCCCCCGGAAATGCTGAACACAATCCCGACCCCATTCCTCATAGGAATGTAAGATAACCTCAGTATCGCTCCGAGTCTTGAAAATATGACCCCTAGCCTCAAGCTCTGGGCGTAGCTCAAGAAAGTTATATAGTTCTCCATTATAGACGATGCAACAACTTCCATCCTCATTGAATATTGGCTGTTGGCCTGTTTCGAGGTCTATAATGCTCAGACGGCGCATTCCGAGAAAAACACCGTTACCCCTCCACATACCTCGATCATCAGGGCCGCGATGTTTAATGCTATCGACCATAAGGGTTAAGCCATCTTCTATTTCGTTTTGGTTACGTGCTGGAGAGAAATTAAGAAAACCGACAATGCCACACATTCAATTGCCCTCTTTAACTGCGCTACGCAATAAGGATACCAAACGTGGAGCTATAACTTGCAAACAATACCTAGCCTCCACCTTTTTCCGGCCAGCCTTGCCCATACTTTCTCTTAAGCTCTTATTTGCTCGCAAGGTTTCTAAGGCGTGAATCCATTCCGATTGGGTACTTGCCAGAAAGCCGTTGACCCCATTGTCAATTATTTGTTGATTCACGCCAACGGGGGAAGCAATCACTGGCGTACAAGATGCCATATATTGAATCAGCTTGTAGCCGCACTTCCCGCGTTCCCAAGGGTTATTTGGTAGTGGCATAATACCTACGTCGAAGTCCTGAATATCCTTATTCTCCGTTTCTTCGGACCAGCTGCGAATCTCCAATGGCACTCCATTGAGGGCGATTTTCCCTGAGCCGACAAGAACTAACCGCGAGCTGCCATCCTTGCACAACTGTTGAAGTGCAGGCTCAACGAGACGGAGGTAGTGGGATGTAACTGGTGAACCTATCCAACCAATGCAAAAAGTTGCATTTTTGGCTGGAGCAATCAATGAGTATCTGTTCAAATCAATCACTGAGGGCAGGTATTCTACTCGGACAGCACCTGCTTTTCGAGCATAATCCCACAGGTAGTGATTTCCGACGATAACCAAGCTAGCGTAGCGCATTACCGTATCGATTTTTCGACCCAATAGGGTACGCACTAGGAAATTAGGATGAAGGTTGTAACGATGGAAAATAGCATCATCATAATCTATTACGTAAGGTACACCCAAACAAAATAGTGTTTTCTCCCCCCATGCAGGAAACCATGGCAAAAGCTCTTTTTCAATCCAAATTAGATCAAAACTTTGACTCTTTAAAAGACAAGCGATTCGCCTCAGATAAGACTTGAAGAGAGATCCGAGTTGTTTTGCTTTACCAGCATACAGGTTTTCAATGTAATTATCACCAAGCAAAGGGGAAAACGTAACATCTATCCCCTGATCTTTAAGGTACGGTAGATACTGGTAAAAGCGAATTCGACTGCTTGCACCGAGAGATTCATAGCGATTTAGGGAGAGAATTTTCATCTATTAAAGCGCTGCCATCTCATTCTAAATAATTTGGGCACCTCACTCCAAAGTAACAAATAACCTTCGATAGTCTCACGAATTTCTCTGCCTGAGAGGTGAATAGCGCCAAGCACGAACCTGTTTAGGGGCTCAATAAGTATAGTCCCAAGAGCTAGAACTATTGCTGACGGCCCCTCAAAATGTTTATAGCCAAAGAGAATTCGGCTGTGTAGACTATAAAATAAACGTATGGCTTTAACTTGATCTGAACTACCTTGACCCCTATGATACGCTTTTGATTCTGCTAAGTAATAGCTAATCCAACCTGCTTGTTTAGCGCGAAGAGAGAAGTCTACATCTTCAAAATAGACAAAAAATCGCTCATCGAAACCGCATAGCATTTCGAACAATTGACGCCGTACCAAAAAGAAAGCTCCCATCACTTGGTCAACCACTCTACTTTTCTTATGATCCCATTCACTCATAAAGTGTCTTGGAAAGAAAGATGGAAAAAGTCGATCTAATCCAAACATCTTTGAAAAGAACCGTCCCGGTGTAGGATAACGGGCACAACTTGGAAGAAACTTACCATGTTCATTAACTAAGCGAATTCCAACAATACCAACATCTTTGTTATCCTCGCTCTCCATAAAAATAATTGGTGTACTTAAACAAGTTTCATAGAGATAGGTGTCAGGGTTAAGGAATAGTAGATATTCTGCTCTACTTCCGCTGGCCCCCATGTTACAAGCCTTTGCAAACCCAAAATTCTCCTTATTGCGGATAATAGTTAACGGTAGCCTCGAATCATCCAGCCCATTAACTGATCCGTCTGTAGATGCATTGTCTACTACCACAACTCGAATAATCTTAAAACCGTCTTCCTTAATAGAGACGATCGAGTCAAGGCATTGCCGAAGCTGTTGGCCAGCGTTCCAGTTCACTAAAATGATATCTAAAGAACTGTTCATCGAAGTCTAAACAACTTCCGTGTGATCCGCCTGCTGTATACTTTTCGTGAAGGTACCCCAGGCAGCGGTGCATACCACAAGAGCCAGGTTAATGCCACAATTAATAACCACGGTATTAATGAACTAAACAAACCATCTCCAATAGGAGAATTAACAATCGATCCGATTAATGGTGCCAAAGCAACCCCGGCAATGGGGTTGCCTCGGCGTGCAAAGACATATATCATAGTCGAGCCACAACCTCCTAAGATGGGGATCACTATTATCCCAAGCCAACTCCAATCTAGCCAGTATGCAAAATAGATAGTATAGACGTTTCCCAGATCTCCGCTAAAGTAATCTAAGACGTTACTGGGGAGCCTAATTTCTGCGCCTAATGATCTCGCCGCTTGTGTAAAGAAACGAAGTGAGAGTCCCTTTTCGCCGACAGATTCAGGTGAATACATGACTTGGTCAAAGCCCAAAGGCCCCCCAGCGTAATACGCTAAGAGATTATCGGCCGCGGCAACGACTGCATTTGACCCGGATGTGAAGTCTGGCCCTTTGCCCAACGATGCCCCCATGATCAAAGTCAAAGCCAGCGTGGCGGCCACTCCAATCGCCATCACAAATGGCTTCACCGCCCGTCGAAACGCGAGTATAGCAATGACACCGATAATCAAGGCAAACACTGGACTACGGGAAAACGTAAGACTATACATCGAAAGTGGGGCGACTACAGCCAGCGCCAACATCAATTTATCGCGCCGTGATCCATCATATAACCAAGCCATACAGAATGCCAGCACAGATCCTATTGAACACAGGCTCAGAAAATACCGTGGAATACCTCCTCGGTCGGTTAGCCCCAGAGCAAATCTGGCTGCGAAAGCAAACTGGCTGATACCCAAACGTCGGCCTGCCTCTTCGATCGCGGTAATGAAAAACGGTACCAGAAATAGCAACCCAATTGCATAAGTAATAATTAATATCCGGATAAATCTTTCTCGCTGTGGCAAAACCTGGGTTGGTAGTGCCCGGCGACTAAAGTATTGGGCTATTAACAGCGAACCACTGACAAAGCTTAGACAGCCTATGGTGAAAACGAGCACGCTGCCGTTACTTAATACGAATCCTCTATACCGGACCGTCACCGTCAGAACGAGAATAGTTGCCCAAACCAGGGAATAGAGTGCCGGCGGAAAGAGCCAGGAGCGATATATCCGGTAGCACAGAAACGCCAAAATTATCAGAGTAAATGCAACCAGTAACGCCATTGCCTTTCACAACCTCGAATGAATTATCACCAGCCGGGTGCCATCACCGCGACGGATCGGCTCCTATGCGGCTGCTCCGCATAAGGTTATGCCGCACCTGTTGAAGTCGCCACGTTTCGATTCTTCGCATAAGCCCCAGCCACCCGAACACAAGAATGATGGTGGCGCGCAGCGTCTGTCGCCAATTTCCAGATTGGCTAACCATCCGAAAAATTCGATACGTATCGGTACGACAACCCGCTACTGCATATCGATAGAGAGCCTTGGCCAAGTAATTGTTTTTTTCTGACGGGCACTTGCTCAAGACTTGTGCATGATTCTGCAGAATTCGTTCATACCCCATCCCAATCAGCTTGGAGCGCGCAACTATTTGCCCCGGTCGGCTCACATTGCCACCGTGCTGGTGATAGATGCGACCCAGTTGCGCCACCATGAGAAATTGATATTTCTTGGCAACAGCGTAGACAAACACCCCCTCGCTAAACAAGAGGTCTTCTGGCAGTTGAAACTCGTCAAACACTTCACGCCGATAAACCAGCAACTTCTCCCCGCCCAGCATTCGACCACATACGATATCAGCTTCGCTGTAGACAGCGCCGTCGATGACGCCGCGCAGATCGGCCGGCTTTGCCTCAAACACGCATTGAAATACAGCAACCCCCACATTAGGATCAGCTTGCGTCATGACACGCACCATTTGCGACAAACTATTAGGGTACAGCTCGTCGTCATCATCAAAAAACACGACGAATGATCCGCGCGCCATGCGTGCCCCGAGGTTGCGACCCGCGTTCGCGCCTCCAGTGTGTTTCGCTTGCCAAATGTAACGAATACGCGAATCATCAAATGATGCAACCACTGCAGCAGTGTTATCCGTCGAACCATCATCAACCACAATCCATTCCCAGGCCGCGGATTGCTGGCGTAGACTGTTCCAGGCCCGTGGTAAAAAATGCGCTCGATTATATGTGGTTGTCACAACACTAATGTCAATGGACGGAATATTAGTCATGTAATGCGCCTAGTTGATCTGTGAAAGTTTACTTGTTAGCATGTCGTTCGACAATGCGCGCCCACCGCTTGCGTTGCGTTGCCCGCGGCAAACTCCAGAACACCCGGCCGCGCAGTCCATAATAAATCCGTTGCCACTTCTCTCCGGTCTGCATAGGTGGCCGATATTTAAAGTCAAGTTCGATTCCGGCCTGCTGGCAGACCTTTCTGCCCCACGGCAACCACCGGCCACGTTCGACAGAGTGCTGATATTTGATAGCCGGTTGCCACACGCACCACAGCGGGTCAGCCAAATTGGAGCTGTTAATACTACCTTTAAATTCGAAATCCCAAATGCTGTACTCTGGATTGAGCAATGACCGTAATGTGTCGGCTTTCCAAAATGAGACTTGACTGGTAATTCTATAAGGATCACCCGGCAACACGCGCCCCAATTCGGGATAGCCGTCAACGGGTTCTGAAGGCGCTGGGTTGGGTGCTAGCCGCAAACACCCCACGTGATTCTGGACAGCCACCTGCGCTAATCGTACCACTCGAGCCGTGTCGACCCTGTCTTCGATAAGAAAGTCTTCTAAAAAAGTAAGGACGTACACCTTGTCAAGCGTGTCCAGCAATCGCCGCAGCCTCGTCGCCCATGTAACTTCATTACCCGTTTTGATCGAAATGACGCGCGAATCCTCATATGTCCGATGATTCGTACCCAGGTACACCTGAAAGGGACAATCGGGCCACCATTTCCAGAAGAATGTGAAGAAAGGTTTCCACAAATCTGCATAACGGTCATACGAAATGACAATCAGCGGAATGTCATGCATCTGTGCCTCCTTCAAAATTTATATCTGCTGGGCCGCAAGGTGCGCTAACTCGAACTCCACCATCTCGTCAATAATACTATCTAGATTGCGCGTGATGCGCCAATCGGGATAATGAGTCTTGAGTTTGTTAAGGTTGGAGATGTAGCAAATGTGATCGCCGCGGCGGGCCGTGTCACTGTATCGCCACCTCATCGGTCGGCCTAGACGCGCTTCGAGTTTAGAAAAACATTCTAAGATCGAAGCGCTATTGCCGCGTCCACCGCCGAGATTATACACTTCACCTGGTCGCGGCGCAGCCGCAAATGCTTCGAACGCGCTTATGACATCTTCGGAGTGGATTTGATCCCGGACTTGCTTACCTTTGTAACCAAAGACGGTATATTCCTGATCCCGGACGGCAATCTTTACCAAATAACTTAGAAACCCGTGTAACTTCACGCCCGAGTGATTAGGGCCGGTCAGACAACCCCCGCGGAAGATGCCGGTTTTCAATCCGTAGTAGCGGCCGTACTCTTGAGCCACGATATCCGCCGCAACCTTCGACGCCCCAAAGAGCGAATGCAGAGACTGGTCAATACGGCATGTTTCGTCAATTCCCGCATAGTTCTCCGCTTCAGCATAATCCCAGCGCGTAGGCAATTCCACCAACGGCATTTCATTGGGGGCATCACCGTACACCTTGTTGGTGCTCACCATGATGAACACTGCTTCAGGCGTGTACCGTCGCATTGCTTCCAGCAGGTTGAGGGAGCCAAGGGCATTCACTTCAAAATCGACGAGGGGAATTGCCCCGGCTCTGTCATGTGACGGTTGTGCGGCGCAGTGGATGACCAAATCAAATCGATCTTGCTCAAACAGCGAAAAGATTGCAGTCCGATCTCGAATGTCGATGGTATGGTGGGTGAAATTCTTCGTACTCATTTGCAAGTGCTGCAAATTCCACATTGTATCGCCTTCTGGCCCAAAAAACTCCCGACGCATGTTATTGTCTACGCCATGCACCTCCCACTCGGTTCGATCGTAGTGTACTACCGCCTCCGAACCGATGAGGCCGCTACTTCCCGTTACAAGTACGCGTCGCATTGTTTAATTTCTCCAGATGCAAGATGTTTTGCCCCGGTGCGGAGACAGATTAGTCAGTCAGGATAATAGCATAATTGGCGTACTGGAAGTTCTCCAAGGCAGGCGTGTAGTGTAGAATACGTCGTGCACCAGTCGGCCCCAGTTTATGAAACTGATAATGCGGATTAACCTCTTTCACAAAATCCCAGACATTACGGAGCAAGATACAAGCATCAATATAAGTACCGCCATACTCAAACTGAATCGCCCGCACCTGCCCTTGCCGGAGTGATTCACGCATCCCTTTTAAGACACTCAATTCGTGGCCTTCGGTGTCAATCTTGACTAGGTCGACTTGAGTCAATCCCGCCCTCTGGCAGTAACGGTCAAAAGTATCAATTTCTATCGCAACAGCTTTCATTTCTCGATATTGTGGCAAGCTTGTCCGGACGTATAATGAGTTACAACCGCTCTCGTGTCCTTCTCCGATGATGTGCAAAATCGCTTCGCCAGCGACATCGCCAAGTCCGAAATTATTCAACAAAACGCGGCTAGGTAGTTGCCGGCTTTGTAACAGCCGAAACGTGGTCGGGCTTGGCTCAAAGCAATGAATTTGAACCGTAGGGTTGAGTTGCAGCGCTAACGCCGTCCAATCGCCGATATTAGCGCCAACATCAAACGCTACGCGAGCTTCCCTAAGCATTTCTTGTAAGAATCGCCGCTCGCCGTTAATGGCGAAATCAATCTCTTGCTCACCGTTATGCAAATCGACAATTCGCTTGCACACCCGATAAACCATGGGAACCCTGGAGACATAGTACAGTCCCAACTTAATGCTGCGTTTGAGTACCGTTACCAGATCGTTTTCCATGGACACCAGTTCCCCTACATTAGATTACATTACGGGGCCTTAGTGAAGACAAACAAACCACAGCCATAATCGCATCGGCGGGCGGTCTCAAACGAGGCATTCGCCACAATTCTCAATCCCTGATCCTCAATCAGGTGAAATTCCTTCAACTGAAGTGGGCGAATCGCTTCTACAATAGTTTGCGGATCAAACACCCGATGCGCGTCAAAACAGAGATGTTCCCGCCCAACCGGCGTAGATAAGAGTAGAATTCCACCGGGCGCCAACACGCGCGCTAATTCTTGAGCGGCCTTCAAGTAACCATTCGGATCAATCGGATCCCCATAACGACCAAGTCCAATATGCTCAATAACATGCAGGCAGCTCAAACTTATAGCACTGTCATCGTCAAACGGCAGATCGACAATTGACCCTTGTCGAAATTCAAAATTTCTTACTTCTGAAGCTAAGGGCCGGAGGTCAACGTATACAACTCGACTAAAGACGAGCAGGTGGGCAATAAAGCCATCCAGACGACTTCCGATATCGACATGCTCAATCACGCGTCGCTCGTAAAGATACTGGGCTGCCCACAGGTCTTGAAAGAAGTAGTGTCCCTTTGCCGTTCCGGCACCAGCAAAACGATCCGCCGATGTATATAAGACATCTCCTAGCTTTATTCCGAACCGCCGATCCTGATTTCTCCTGCTATATTGAATCCAGTGGATCACATAGTATGGAACTGCTCGGCATCGGTTAATAAACACCACCGGATCAAATAAGAAGGAGCGGAACCAATAATATAGCTGCTTCAGCGTACGACTATTCAAGAATCTCATCTGTAAAGAACCAGTTGTAGTTGTCACAGAATCCCCTTCGTGCGTAGCTTTCAATTTGTGATCTTGAGACTGGCACCAAACCACTCTTTAAGTGGTAGGCCCTGTAGCCGCATTTCCAGAACTCCTCAAAGGTCGCCACAAAATCCTGATTAATCTCCTGCCTGAACTGCTGCAAGCAAATCTCGACGAACCACATGGGTTTAGGCGATTGCATCAACAGTTGCTGAGCCCCTTGTAATACGCCCAGTTCGGCCCCCTCCACATCAATCTTGATCAGCAATCGCTGCTCAAGAAATCTCCGGCCTACTGCGATATCCAACGAAGTTGATGGAATAGTTGTTGCCTCGCCAGCAGAGGCTGAATGCGCAGCACCCCATTCATTTAGCAATGATGCTCCTGTCCCTTCACCATATATGGTGGTCAGGCGAGGTGATCTTGACAATCCCATTGGCCAAACTTCAACATCCTCAAAATGATTCGCCTTCAAGTTGTATACCAAAACCTTGAGATTCGCGGGGAGCGGCTCAAAAGCTATGACGTGTTTGCCATACGAGCGAGCTAAGACCGTGTACATGCCTACGTTCGCCCCTACGTCAACAAACACATCAATTCTACTCAAGAGTGAGCTTATCCAATTTATCTCTTGCTCTTCATGGGTTCCCCAGTGACCTCCACCGGGCACTGCAAAGTAAAACCCAAGCGGCGTGACCTCCGGTCTTAGCTGTCTGTATTGCCACCATCTACGGATGCACCTAAATGTACGCGTGACTATCGGCAATCGCGATCTGATCACACCTCCTAACCGCAACCTCAGAGACTGAGAACGCACCATGTTCGTTTCCTGCTCTTGACGATGAAGATCAGTACCAAATAGAACACGGCTCCAGCCACGTTGGCCCAAATTACGCCGCTTATCCCGGCTAGATTTGCGCCAACAAGAACTGCCAGGGCGGTCACTATCGCTGTCGCGCTCTTAGGTATAATGAGTGGATGACTCTCAGTGCCTGTCAAAACGATGAAAGATGCAACCTGTCCGCACCCCAATAGTCCACCTGCTAAGACAGCAACAGGTAAGAGTGCTGAAACATCGCGAAAGTCTTCGGCAACAAGAATCGAGAAAATCTCCCGGTGAAACAGTCCGGCCCCAACTAAAATGACTAACGTCACTATAAACATAGCTAGCAACAACATCATGTTTATTCGGTCTGCCTGAGCTCGCCGAGAATGGTCACGTCCATCGCCTGCGCGGCTATATAGCACGGGCGCTGCCATTTGGATTAAGTAATTAGACAAAATCGCCATACTGGCTAATCCAATCTGCGCTAAAGCTGCATACTGTCCGGCCGCTGCTGTATTGACAATGATTCCCAACCCCCACCGCTCAGATGAAGATTGCAGCCATGCAAAAATGCCAAACACCGAAAAAGGCCACGAATAGACGTTAATTCTGCGCACCCAATCGGTTATCCGATCTGGGTGGTCAGCTGCCTGTGTTAGTAGTTTGTGATGGCGATAACGCTGATATTGCCAATACTGCGAGCTAAATACGATAATGGAAGCTATGGCGTACCCCCACATCGCAACTGCCGCGGATGCCCCCAACATTAGAAAAAGCACAACGGCAAACAATAAACGTAGCCACTGACTCAGTCCTGCATGCCACGCCACTACGGCGCGCTGTCTTACTGCATTTTGCATTCCGTCCAGAATGGTCGAAAAAGCGGTAAATCCACCATATACCAAAGCCGCAGCTGACATACTCCACCATTGACTCTGACCGGTTAACCACATGAGGATGGCGACACAAACTACGAGTCCAACCAAGATAACTGTTCGTTGCCACATCGTCTTCCAAGCCGCCTGCATAAGTTCGCACGGCTGCTTGGCCTCAAGCGACGCACTGAAGAAACGCATGACAGCTTGGCCAGGTCCAGCAAAAAAAAAGTTTCCCAGCAGGAGCGGTGCAGTAAGGGCTAATGTTAGTACACCAAACTCAGACGCACCTAGCATCTTGGTCAGTACCTTTAACCCAACCAAACTTCCAATGACCGAGGCTGCTTGGCCGATACCAACCCATACAAATTCACGGCCAATTTTTAGGTAACGTGTCGAAAGCACTTTCTGTAAAACAGTCATATATCAAATTCAGGGGGGAAATTTAAATCAGGGAAACGGGGTCGAATTTTTATTCTGGTCTCGGTTGGTGTCTGTGGGGTCAAATCTTTACAGGCTGTTGAAATACTAAGCATTTATCAGCAACTCTGAAGAAAATATTGAGTTCGATACCTGAAAAGAGTCATCAAACCAAATAATTTAGAAAATGTCTTTGA
>Ga0299912_10002487_pt1 | contig 15100 bp, 21 predicted proteins | sample RVTome_2_FD_207667 | JGI IMG/M metagenome (GOLD analysis project Ga0299912, IMG submission 207667) | Soil microbial communities from uranium-contaminated site in the Upper Colorado River Basin, Wyoming, United States - RVT95D214 (version 2) ... | reverse complement strand
CACCATCGAGTGTTCTACCTGCTCGCCCCCGAGCCAATCGGGGCGGGTCTCCACGGTGAGTCCAACGCATCTCGCGTCCGCGGTCTCATTCGCAACTTGCGCGGACTCGAGATCTGGGGATTCCGAACCGTTCATGCCATCGAAGCACCGCTTCACGAACCAGTCCTGGTACTCCATTGGCCTCGATGTGAATGTGCCGCCCATGATTATCAGGTCGACCTTGTCGGTGTGATGGCCTATCGCTCTAAGCTGCTGGAGCCTGCTCTTGGTCTGCATAAAGGGATCGTACTCGTGCATCGATGCCCTGAGAGCCGCGGGCTCGCGGCCCGTGTATGACTGAGGTGTGTTGTTCCCCACCCCTCCTGGGCAGTAGGTACAGCGTCCGTGCGGGCAATCGAAAGGACTCGTCATCACTGCGACTGGCGCGACACCGCTCAGAGTCCTGACCGGCTTGTTCTTCAGTATCGGCTCGACGACGTCCCTGTACTCCTCGGGGATGCGCTCGAGGACCTCGTAGTTGGCCGGGACCCTCGCGAGTTTGTGCTTCTTGCAGAGCTTCGACTTCAGCCTCAACAGGTCCTCCCTTGTAGAGACCTCGCCCAGCACGATCGCTTGGACCAGCTCTTCGAAATAATCCATCGCGACCTCCAAGATGAAGGGTCGTGATATCTACTTATCGGATGCGCGCGCACGCACTGCGCGAATCACCTATACATAATCGAATCGTCCGGCTCGGGCTTTCTGGAAGGACGGGACTTCTTGCTCTTGCCGGAGGCCTTCTTGTCGACCTCGAAAACAATCTCCGGCACGAGCAGCCTGATGTAGGTCTTGTCGCTGAGCGGTTCGAGGGCGATGACGCCCTTGACCATGAGCCCCTTCAAGGAACGTTCCAGGACTCCGCTCGGGAGCGACAGCTCGTCCCGAAGCTCTTCGACCGTGATTGGATACCAGTCCTTGAGTATCGAGAGAATTCGTGCTTGGAGGGCGTCGACCTGCAGCTTCATGACGGCTCAGCCGAAGTAGACGGATGTGTTCTCGGCCTCCTTCTCTTCCTTCTCCTTCTCCGCCTTCAGGACGTCGATGGCTATGATCATGTGTGAAGGTATCAGGCGCATCTTGCCCTTGTCGTCGCCGTGGCTCTTGTCGAGCTCCATCACGAGCGCGGTGTCGTGCGCGATTGCGGCATACCCCTTGAAGATCCCGAATGTCTCCATCGGCTTGTCCCTGGCCTCGAGACTCTTGACCCTGTACAGAGATCCCGGCGTTAGCACGATCGCCTCATCTTTTCTTGGCATGCTTCTCACCCTTCTTGCTTGCTAGATCCTGCAGGTGGTCGATGGTCTTCCTGTAGTTCTCCATCGCCACCTGTACATGAGCTTCCGTGAAGTTCCACGCCTTGCTCAGGCTCCCGTAGCGTATTCTGTAGCCCTTCCTGACGTTGCCTTGGGAATCCTCGACGTTCTGCTCCTCGAGTATGTCGAACCCTTTGAGCTTGTTGATGTGCCTGTAGACCGTGGCCTTGGTCGTCCCGAGGCCGGTCGCGAGGTCCTCGACCACCCAGGCCTTGTCCATCCTCACTAGGAAGTAGTCCACCATAAGCTTGTACGGCACGCTGTCCCGGATGTCTGTGACATCGGTCTTCGGGTCGTAACCCTTGGGGAAATAGCCGACCTGGTTGAGGAACAGTATCGCGACCTCATCTATGTCGCTCAGAGGAGTGAGGGGGGTGTTGCTGACCACATTTAGCTCGAAGCCCATGTAGGTCAGAATCGAGGCGTTAATAGTTAAGCATTGTCGTTGACTCAGTCCGGCGACAGCTCCTTAGCCCTCGCCTTCTCGAATTCCTCGTCGAGCTCCGCAAGCACCTTGCCCCTGACCGAGATGAACTCCTTGCTGGTACGGTCCCTCGGCCTCGGAAGGTCCACACCAATGTCCTCCCGCACCATGCCCGGCCTCGCGGTCATGACTACGATTCTATCCGCGAGGAAGACCGCCTCATCGACCGAGTGCGTGACGAAGAGTATGGTCTTCTTCGTGGCTGACCAGATCCTGAGCAGCTCCTTCTGCATCAGGTTCCTCGTCTGCGCGTCGAGGGATCCGAAGGGCTCGTCCATGAGCAACACAGCAGGTTCATTTGCGAGGGCCCGCGCAATGCCCACGCGCTGTTTCATGCCTCCCGACAGCTCCTTGGGATGGGCGTCCTCGAAGCCGCCCAGGCCCACGAGGTCGATGTACTTCGACGATACCTCTCTCCGCTCTGCCTCTGGCATCTTCTTGATCTCCAGCCCGAACTCGATGTTCTTCCTGACGCTACGCCAGGGGAACAACGCGAACTCCTGAAACACCATGCCGCGGTCCGAGCCGGCGCGCGCAACCTCTTTTCCTTTAATCTTGACGACTCCGAAGGACTTGGATTCCAACCCCGCGAGTATCCTCAGCACCGTGGTCTTGCCGCAACCTGACGGGCCGAGCAGACACACGAACTGGGCGTCAGGCACGACCAGATCGAAATCCGCCAGAGCTCTCACTTCCTTTCGACCCTTGATGAAGGTCTTGGACAGGGATTCGATCTCAATGCAGGGTGTCACTTCAGGCCCATCCATCTGCTCAACCTCGTCTCGATGAAACCAGCCACACCCGTGGTGAATATCCCCAGCAGCCCGATAACTATCATACCTGCGTACATGTACTCGAATTCCCCGACGTCCGCGGTGTCCTTGATGAAGAACCCCACACCCCCTCCGTAGTTCCCGACCATCTCCGCTGCGACAATGCACATCCATCCGATGCCAAGGCCGACTTTCACGCCAGTCATGAGGTAGGGGGTGGTGAAGGGCAGCACGACCTTGAGGAACATCTGGCCTCTTCCCGCTCCGAGCGTCTTCGCGGCGTCCATCAGCGTAGGCTCGACGCTCCTGACCCCGAACATGACGTTCAGCAGCACGGGGAAGAAGATGCCCAGGGCGACGATGGCGACCGGCCCCCAGAGCATGCCCAGAACGACGATGAATATCGGTATCCAAGCGAGCGGTGGAATCGGGCGGACTAGCTCGACTATCGGTCTTCCCACGGCATCGACCGTTCGGAAAGTGCCCATCAGCAGACCGAGCGGGACGGCGACCACCATGGCAATGAGGAATCCAAGGATGATCCTCTCAAGGCTGGCGCCAATGTGATCGGACATCGTGAGCCCGGTGTTGGGGTCCTCATACTGGAAGGAATCGACTAACGCCTCTGCGACATCCATAGGATACGGTATGTACCCCTTGTAGCCGCTGTCGATCTCGCGAAGATACGACGCATAAAGGTGCCAGGCCGCGATGAATACGGCAACGGAGATGACCGCGAGGACATACTGTTTCCAGTTCTCCTTGACCGTCTTCTGCAGGGTCCTGAATAGATCTTGAGTCATGGCGTGTCTATCTCCGTATGAACGTGAGGAAAGGGATGATGTTTCCCATCCCTTTGTTCAGGCGGTCTTCAGTTGCAGCTCGAGGCCTTCATCATTCACCGCTCTCTTCAGGAGAACGAATTGGATCGTGCCAGTCGAGGGGACGGCGATCGTCTTGTTCTGAAGATCGTCTATCGATTCTATCCCAGCGCCCGCCTCGACGACTATTGCGCTGCCCTCGCTGTTCGCCTGGGCGACGATGACCGTGTGCACTTGCGCGTTCAGGTGCTTCTGAATCGCTGGAGCGCAGCCCAGGTATCCGATGTCGACTTCGCCAGCAGCGAACTTGTCCATCTCCTCGGGGCCGCTTGAGTATCCACCAACCGCGCTCGCATTCACGACATTCACCCCATATGTCTCGAACAGGCTCTTTGCACCGCCACCTACGGTCTTGTTCTGAGCGACCCACTGCGCGAGCTGGTGTATGTCGGATTTGAGGAAGCCGATCCGCACCGGGTCATCGGGATTGAGTATGACGTCGCTCGGCTGCACTGTGCTCTCTGCGTCGAGGAACGTCTCATTCGTGTATTGCTCAACGAAGTCGTCCACGTCTTCGTATCCACCGGTCGCGAGCTTGTCCTCAGTTATTGCTCCACCGATGATGAACATCTCAGTGAAGTTGGTGATCCCTTCCATGAACGAGAGGTCCATCTGGTATCCATACTTCATGTGATCCAAAGCGGATTCGACTATCGCCTCACTCTTGCCCGTGAACTGGACTCCCAGATCCACAAGGAGGGTGTAGTTGGCACCATCCCCGTCATCCAACGCATCGACCATCCAACTCGTGGCTTCGGCATGCGCCTTCACGAATCTCGTGGTCATCGATGCACCAGACACGCCGCCTCCCAGGTCCAGCTCGAGGTAGTCTGTTGAGGCGACGACTACACAACATGGGTGGTTCGGCACTATGTCACCCGACCAAATGAGGGCCTCTCCGATATCCCCCAGTATGGCCTCAGAGCCAAAAGGCTCCCAGGCGATGAAGCCGTCAATCTCGCCGCTCGCTAGTGCGGCGTTCATGGTGGTCACGCCCATCGTGACGAAGTAAACAGGGTATTTCTCCTTCGGCTCATCATCCCCGCTCAGCACGTAGACAGCGGCGGCGCTCGAGACTATCACGACCGCAGCCACTATGATTGCGTAAAGGACATTCCTCTCCATTGAAAGCGCCTCTAGCACTCTTGATTGGCCCGGACTTATTAAGCCTTTTCCACATATGTACCGATTTCATAATACAATTGTATAAATATTCGGATAAATATTAGCACTTTTGGGAGAATAGATGGAAAAGACGAGGAATTTGCAGAAGGCGGCGCTTGAATCTGACGAGAGGTTCAGCGAGGCGCTCCTCGAAACGCTCGACGCGCTTGGTTGGACCATCCAGGAGCTCTCGAAGAAGGCGGGCGTTTCCCCAAGCACGCTGTATAAGATCACGAACGAGAAGAGGTCGCCAAGCCTTGATATCCTGAGGAAGATCCTCAACGCAGTCCGAGAGGCGGAGGGGATGCGCGCGGGCAGTTTCATCGCTCTGATCGTCACAAGGCGAGTTCTGGACGAGGTCGTTGAGAGATCGGTTCAGATTGGAGGAGAGACAGTCAAGATCAGGGAGTATCCCGCGGCCACGGTTGAGGATGCGATCGTCTCGTCGATCAGAGCGGAGAGGGACGGCGCTGTGGCAGTCGTATGCGCCCCCATCGTGAGTCCGACGATAGAGAGGATCCTTGACATTCCGATAGCCACGATCGTCCCAAAGGACAGCGTGACCGAAGCCATCAAGCTCGCCGCACGGAAATCGAAGGTCTAGAGAAGCATCTCCCTCTTGACGGTGAGATCGAGATCGACGGACACGAACTCTCCCTTCTTCACGCGTGATACACGGCCACAGTACCCCACGAAGCTCTCCTGGAAGAGCGCGACGTATCCGTTGCACTTCGCAATCCTGAGATCGTAGTAGTCTGCCCTGTCCTCCCTGGCGAAATCGCGGTATCCGTAGAGCCGCTGGCCATCCGAGGCCAACAGGACGGCAGCCGAGAACTCCTTCGAGGCGATATCCTCCAGGATAACGGACTTGAGAGCGGTCTTGAGCGCACCCATCTCGTCCATTCTGTCTCCGAGCAGAAGGGCGAGCCTCTCGCTGTCCGTCTCCCCTTTGGGGGTCCGTTTCGTCTGAGGAAGGAAATCCTTGATGGTTCCATTGTGACCCAACACGATGTCGTTGACGACGAACGGGTGGGTGTTTGGGATTGAGGCGCCGCCTGTCGACGCGGCTCTGGCGTGCGCGATAAGAATGTTCGGGGACTCCAGCCTGGCGACATCCTCTAAGGCTGAATCGAAAGAGGGGTCGAGGTGAATCGGCCTCGGGCTCCGGCCGATGTATCTTGGAGACCCCGACCGGAAGGAGACCATGCCCCATCCATCCCTGTGGCCGGGTTCCTTCTCGTCTGGGACCTGCCCGACCTCTGCAACATGTCTGAGATCATTGAGCGTGCCAGTCGGGAAGCCCCCTGTGAAGACAACCCCGACCATCCTGCACATCAGAGCACCTTCGGAACTATCTCGACCTCGAGGTCCATAGAGTTAGTCACGAGGCACTTACGCTTGGTGGTCGATATGGCCTTCTCCAGATTGGACATCTTTGATCCCTGGTCGAACCGCATCTCGGGGTAGAGGACGATCTTGACGAACCTCTTGACTCCCTCAACGACCTCCAGATCCCCAACGGCTCTGCATCTGTACTCCAGGAGCTTGATCCCGAGGTCCCTCGCGACGCGCTCAAATACGATCTGGTAGCACATGTTGGCCGAACCGACGAACGCATCCTCGGGGGTCAGAGGGCCGTGCATGCCCTGCAGTTCCACGGGGGATGAGTAGTCGATGACCTGGCCGTTCTGGCAGTGTATTCTGCCCGGGAACTTCTCGTTCCAGACAACCGTTGTTTCGAAATTCATCGTGTTCAGGTCGCCACCGAGTTCGACCGATTTATACTTTCTAGCGCACAATCCATGGCATCCGCTAGCAAGTAAACAGAAAAAGAAAAACATGGGGTGGGTCTTGGGGGTAATCCTCAGTTCTTGGACAGAGCCTTGTTCATGCTCTGCTCTACAACGGCCCTCGGCGCGGCGCCGATCATCTTGTCGACGAGCTGGCCGTTCTTGAAGAATAGCAGCGTGGGGATGCTCATGATCCTGTACTTTCCCGCGGTGCCGAAGTTGTCGTCCGTGTTCAGCTTCGCGAAGACGACCTTCCCCTTGTGGTCCTTCGCCATCGCGTCAATCGTCGGGGACAGCATCCTGCAGGGGCCGCACCAGGGGGCCCAGCAGTCGACTACGACCTTGGGGTACTTCTTGACAATCTCCTCGAAGTTGGAGTCCGAGACCTCGACCGGGTGGTCCGGGTAGCCGTTGTTTCCCTCGCTTGTGGGTGAGGCCTGCTTCATCATTTCCTGCATTTTTCTCTGCCTGATTTCCTCGACTTCGGACGACATCTCTTCCACCGAGTTATGCACGATTGTGCCTTTATCCTGCAATATCGAATGGGCTGGACGTAGTTAAATGCTGCGACGAAATGGAACGGCCCAAGACCCCTCAAGACGAAGTCTTGAGCGCGGTATGCTGGCCTGCAAAAACCTTTTAAGGAGCGGATGGCGATATGGTCGCAGGGATGCCGGATGCTTCAAGAAGCCTCTGAACTCATAGGTTTGCAGGTCTACACCAGCCAAGGGGTCTACCTCGGGAACGTGGGGAACCTCGTTGTTGATGTCGACGAGAACAAGGTGAACGGGCTGTTCGTCACGAACACGAATCCGCTGATGGTGGAGGGGTCCAAGTCGGTCAACGTGCCCTACAGATGGATCTCATCCATAGGGGACATCGTGATCCTGAAATACTTCCCCAAGAGGGTGGCCGTGAAGAGGAGCCCGAAGCCCAAGGCCGAGAAGCTGCCAATCGAGGAATAAAGCATTTATCATATTCTTGCGCTAAGGCGTTCGTGCTCGCGCCCAAGGTTGACCCTTCATGCTACATCGCTCCAGAGGCGGTCATCATCGGCGATGTGGTCATAGAAAAGGGATGCAGCGTCTGGCCATTTGCCGTCATTCGCGCTGATCTGTGCAGCGTCAGGATCGGCGAAGGTTCCAGCATCCAAGAGCATTGCCAGATCCACGGCAATCCTGGGAAGGACGTCGCGATTGGGACGAACGTGTCCGTGGGCCACGGGGCGATAATCCACGCGGCCAAGGTCGGCGATTACGTCATCGTGGGCATGAATTCCTCAATCCTTGATGGGGCTGAGATTGGGAGCGGTTCCGTGGTCGGCGCCAACGCTTTGGTGAGAGAGGGGATGAAGGTGCCGCCAGGGAGTCTCGTCGTCGGTGTCCCGGCGAAGGTCGTCCGCGAGAACGACCAGACGCTCATGGACGCCGCGAAGAAGAACGCTGAGGCATATCACGATCTCAGGGACGCGCACAAGCGCGGAGAGTTCGCGCGCTACAAACCATGAGTTGGAGCGCCAAAGGAGCACAGAGTCGGGACAGCCCTTACCAGATGTCATCGATGTTGGCGCCGCAGATCTCAGACAGTTCTTCATGGAGTCTGAGCACCTTCATGGCGGCGTCGTGCTGTTCCCTTCGAGCGAGGTGTGAAACCGCTTCCTTGATGCTTGTCCTCCGATCTCCGGACATCAGATTGTCGGCGTGGGCCACTATCTTCTCCTCAAGAGTCTCAGGTACGTAGTCCTTCTTCGGGAGGCCAATGGCCTGAGCCTCTTCGGCAGTTATCCCGGCACCGATATGTCTCTCGATGATCTTCACAATCGATTCAGGCAGGTCAAGTTTGGAGGCGATCTTCGCGCCCTCGACTGCGTGCGCCATGCCGTGGGTCTTGCATCTGCCCAGATCATGGAGGAGGGCTCCGACCTCCACCAACTCGACTTTAGCCCTGCATTTCTTGGCGATCTTGACTGCCAGGATGGACACCGCGACACAGTGCTTGACGACCTCGTCGTTGCACGCGTGCTCGCGAAGGATCGCGAGGCATTCGTCCCTACTTGGAAGCTCTCGGACCTTTCCTCTTGCTCCGGTCAATTACCGTCTTCCCCCTCGGGTTCGGAACAATCCTAAGCCTCCCCTTGAAATCCTTCTCCAAGGATTTACCTTTCCTGTACCTGTCCAGGAATATTGCCAGAGCTGCGACCTCCGAGTGCGGCTGGTTGCCCACGCTCACGTTCCGGCCCGCGAGGTCGTACACCTCTCTCGGGACCTTCTCGGCCCCGACGACAATCATGAGATCCTTGTCCCTGAGCGTCGGGAGCGCTTTGGAGATGGACTCGCCGTACATCGTCAGGTGAATCACCTCGCCCTTCCAACCCTTGATCGCCTTGCGCCACTCCACCCCGGACTTGATCTTGAACTTGCCACCGAAGCGCTCGACGACGCTCCTGACGGTCTTCTCGAGTTTGGTGTCCTCCGCGGACACCCATACCTCATCAGCGCCTAACGCGCGCGCGGTGAGTGCCACGTGCGTGGTGACGCGCTGGTCCCTAGTCGGCCGATGGCCCAGCCTTAGAACGACAATCATGATGGCCGCCTCGGACTACTCCTTCACCCGCTCGATGCGGTGGCCCCGGTAATCCAGCTTCGTGCTCCTCTTGACCAAGCTCTTGAGCATCGTGAAGGTGACTCCCAGGACCTCGGCCACATCGCCAGCGAACTTGCCCTGTGCCCCGACCATCTCATGGATCTGCTTCTCGATCTTCTGGAACTCCTTCTCTTCCATGACGGCGGCTGCCAGGACGTCGCTGATCTCGTAGACAGGCCATGAGGCGTTTATGTGGAACGACGTGTAGTATGTGTGGTATGCCTTCTCCGGCTGCTGCTCGGGGGAGGTCTGCCACCTCGTTTCGACGAGCTTCATCTTCTCGAAGAACAGGAGGGCCTCCTTGCCTGCGGGTCCGAACTGCTTCTCGATGTCCCTTACCGTGTGCCACTCGAGAGTCACGAGCTTAAGAACCTCTCGCTTGACCTTGGTATCCACCGCCCGGAACATTGGAACGAGCTCTGCGGGCTCGGTGATTACCTTGATCCTAGTCATGGACTGCCCTTATCCGGTTGTATACATATAAGCCTAATTGGAATGACTGATGTGCGTTTTTCGCCATCTGGCTCGACCGAAAATGTCGCATTTATTGGGGGTGCGGAGGTCCCTTGTAGGGGGTTCGAGACGGGCGTGATATTTAAGTATGATAAGACTCTACTGACGGCAGAAGGGCGTGCGGCCGATGATGGTTAAGGAGCTCAAGGACAAGTCTAAGGTCGACGAGTTGGTTCTCGCGATTGTCGAGAAGAAGGAGCCCAGGGAGTTCCAGTCCAAGTGGAGCGGAGCCTCGGGAAGGGTCTGCGATGCGGTCGGACAGGACGACAACGGGGACACCGTGACTCTGACCCTCTGGAACGACGACATCGAGAAGGTGGAGGTCAACTCCAAGGTGCGGATCACGAACGGATGGGCATCCTCGTACAAGAACAACCTGCAGGTCAGCGCGGGAAAGTACGGCAAGCTAGAACTGATAACCTAGCCGCTCGCGAATTTTCTATCGGCTGGGACTTCTCAGACCAGCGTGAGCGCCGTCATCACAGCGCCTGGGATGACGAGCATGAGGAAGTCGTCGTCGATATACCTCATCTTGGTCCTCTCCGCTGCGACTGCAGCCACCGCGCCAAGTGCTGCGAGAACAACAACGAGCATGCCTTCCCTCCACTCCCAGAGGAATAGGATGGAAAACGCAAGCGCGAAGTAGACGGCGAGGGAGACGCCGACGGCAATGGCGTCGCCTTTGGCCATTCGGAGTTCTCCGGCCAACGGGTCGACAAAGGCCATCCCCACAAGAGCCGCGGCGGCGACGTCATGAGGGCAGAGCCAAAGCACTGCGGCTATCCCGGCTGCTGCCCATGCGAAGGATGCGATCTGCTCCTTCTCGTGAGGCCTTAGGCCAAGAAATGTGATCCCCTTCCAGAGCCTGAACGCCTCGAAGACGCACACGCCGGAGAAAAAGACCACAACGAGAGCCCATCTATGCACGGAAAGGATTGGAAGCTCGACGGGCAGCGCATAGTACAATGGAGTGAGAGCAATCAGAAGATGTGCTATTCTTCTGAGGGCTACATCTCTACGCATGGCAGACACAGGCACCCAGGCCAATCCGCTTGAGCCCAGATAATCCTTGCTTTACGCATAGAAAGGGGTCTTGGACCATTTGCTCTCGATGCCTCTGTACAGTATCCACGTCGTCGCACCCATCGATGAGAGCACGAGGACGATGCCGATGACCGAGAACACCCAGTTCGAGAGAAGGCTGAACGACAGTATCGTCAGGCACACGTCCGGGAGGAAGGACATCACGCTGAATTTCATCAAGACAGATGTGTCGAAGAGGAATGTGTTCGTTTTCAGGCCCGTCAGATAGGCCGTGAGGACCACCATGTAGACGGACGTGATGAACATGACGACCAGCGCGAGCCAGAGCAGCTCTGTCTCTCCATTCAGAATGGCGATGGACACGACGAAGAAGACCGATATGCCCGATGTGAGCACAAGGAAGACCACGATCCTCATCCTGATGAGCTGAGGCACGGTCACAGGGAGCAGAGAAAAGTATTCCGTGAGGTCGATGTTGTTCAACCAGTTGTACATCATCACCCCGATGAAGCCCACCATGGCGGCATAGAAGACCGCGTTGAACCCGACAGGTATGTTCATCCCGTAGTTGACGTACCAGGTCGTGAACGAAAGGAATAGCAGTGGCAGCACGAATGAGAAGAACATCTTTGTCACAACGCCACTCCTGCGGAGGTCGAGGAACTCCTTAGACAGCAGGGACCTGTTCAGGCCGCGAACGAATCTCAGTCTTTCGTGGATCCCAGGGAGCAAGTTGTCGTACATTTTGCTGGATATGCTGATCCTGACCTGGACGAGGAAGTACGCGAGAGTGGTGAAGACGGCCGAGACCGCGAGCGACACAAGAAGATAGAGCACGGCCTCCAGATAGTCATCTCCGAACGGAGGCACGTTCATCTGGAACCCCAGCGCCGGCACGATGGTCTCCAACGAGGGCACTCCGAACACCCCGTGAGAAACGAACATGACCGCGATCGCAGTTGTGATGACAATGAACGCCCGCGCGTTCCTGATGTAGATGACCGATGCCAGGAAGCTGAGCGAGAGCCCGATCAAGAAGGAGAGGAGGACAGCTGTGAAGAACAACCCGATGCTGGAAAGGTGGAACCCTGCTATCGGGGCTGCGGCCAGAAGACCGAGTGCCGCGGGTGCGAGCAACAGCAGGATGTAGAAGACTGCATCCCTGAGGAAGATCCCAAGGAATGTCGTTCTGAATGAGAGGGGCAACAGGTATGGCATCGCGATCAGGTAGTTGCTGCGGCCGTACCGCCTATCCAGGTACTCCCTACCCATGAGGCCGAACGCGCCCACGCTGAGGCCGTACAGGAACGCTGACATGTTCGTGAAAAGGCCCAGACGTGCAAACGGGACCGTCTCGACGATCGTATCCAGAGTGAGACCGAAACCCAGGGTGAGAACGAACACGAATAAAGGAAATGTCAGGAAGCGGCCCTTGCCGGAGTAGCTCGCGTGTGTCCTGAACTCCTCCTTCAGCATCAGCCTCAGGAGATCTTTCGTGCAGGGCCACCCCCGACTCCTTTGACTCCGACGGATCGCATGAACAGGCGCTCGAGCGTGTCACCGTTCTTGACCAGCTCGTCTATCCTACCCTCCGCGACCACCTTCCCAAGGTTCACGATGGAGAGCTTGTTGCAGAGCCTCTGAGCGATCTCCAGTATGTGAGAGGCCATGAAGACCGTCCCGCCGCTCGCGATGTATCCTTCCAGGTACTCACGAAGCTGCCTCTGATAGATTGGATCGAGATTGATGAACGGTTCGTCGAGGAACAGCAGCTTCGGCTCGTGAATGAAGGCGGACGCGAGCATGAGCTTCTGCCTCATGCCCTTCGACATGTCCTTGCAGATCGTGCCCTTCTTCTCCTCCAGGTCGAAGAATGAGAGCCACTGGTCGACCTTCTTCTCGAGGCCATCTATCCTCCTCACCTTTCCGACGAAATAGAGATACTCGTAGGCGGTGAGATAGGTCGGCGGGCTCTCGACCTCTGGGACGATCCCGATGAGCTCCTTCGCCTTCATCGGGTCCTTCACGACGTCCACGCCAAGGACCTTGACCGAGCCCTTGGTCGGCTCGAGCTGACCCGTCAGTATCCTGATGAGCGTTGTCTTCCCCGCGCCGTTGGGGCCGAAGAATCCGAAGAAGTCGCCCTTCTCGACCGTGAGCGATACATTGTCGAGGGCGCGCATGCCCCCATAGAACTTGACTATGTCGCGGCCCTCGATCACTGCCATGCTTGCTACGCAATTCGACAGTGGTTATATCAAAGTTGTCTGGTCACTCTCATCTACCAACTCGATTGTTGCCTCGTTCCTCTTCAAATACGGCTAAATGCTATCATGTAGCACGACAAGACGTCTCCGACACAACAGAGCCGGCCAAGAAGGTGCAGAGATGAAGGGCAAGGCAGGCAAGTCCGTCCTGACGAGCAAGATCGAGACAGAAATAGACCTCCTCCAGAGGCATGTCGCGATGCTGAAGGCGATCATGGACAACGAGCCGATCGGCATCATCAGGCTCTCGGAGATGCTGGAGTATCCACAGCACAAGGTCCGCTACTCCCTCAGGATACTCGAGCAGGAGGGGCTGATCGAGCCCTCCCCGGACGGAGCCGTCACCACGCAGAAGATTCAGGATTTCCTGGACCATCTCAAGGACATACTAGAGACGATGAGCAATACTGTCAATGAGCTGCGGGAATCGATAGAGTAGAGGTCGAGTTCCCGCCCCATTGTTCTGACAGAAGCGAGCTCCAGGGATGCAAAAGGCTTATCTAACTGGTCATTCTAACTGCGCCCCTACGCAGCCCAACACGCCGTCGTAGCTCAGCCTGGTAGAGCGTCCGCCTGTTAAGCGGAAGGTCAACGGTTCGAAACCGTTCGACGGCGCCACTTTTCTCTCACCTGCCATAGAGCAGGGAGCCCACGCGATACACGAGGACCCGTTTGCCCTCGGACCATCTCATGAGGTCCATGATGAAGATGGCCGTGGCCACGGCAACAACGGACATGCCAGGGTACCCGCTGAACTCGTTGATGATTCCGAAAGGGACGAAGAAGAACAGGATTCCGGAGGCGAAGTAGGCCTTCTGAGCCCTGTTGTCGGTCAGGCCCATACCGTGCTTGATCAACAGAATAACGTAGAAGCTGATCGTCAAGAGCAGGATGATGGGTACCACAGGCGGCAACGCAGTCTCGGAAAAGATGCCTGACATGAAGAAGCTGAATAGGATGAAGAAGAAGCCTATCATGAAGAAGGTACTCGGCTTCCACGATGGCTGTGCCCTTGAGGGCATCATGAAATTCCTTGGAATGTGCTTCGCATACAACGTCAGACCGACCACTGCGACGATCGAGAGAAGATACATCGGCGCATACGGTGCGTAGTCGTTGAGAAGGGTTGTGCACACCAGAACATCGATGAACAGGATCACTAGCACCGCGTTGAAGGCCTTCTTCGTGAGGAGTCTCTCGGACCTCAGGTCTGGATAAAGGAGCGACAGTAAGAGTATCGGCAGCGTGATGCTGATGGCCGAGTGGTATATCGTGAGCCAAACTGCCCAAACCCAGTTGGTGTCCAGGTATCTGCCGTAGATCCCCAGGTTGCCGAGATCCATCCACTGAGGATCGAAGAAGCTCTTGATGGCGACTCCTTCCTCGAGGATGCCGTAGGCTGCGCCGAGAACGACGACGCCGATCCAGCCCGTCCTCCAAATGACCGACAACTCTCTCACGATGAGGACTCCGGCCCCGTAGAGGCCCAACAGGAGCGCGAAGCTTGTAGGAATGAAGAATTCGAATGGAGGGGAAGAGCCCGAACAGAGTTCGGCAATCGTTGGCGACATGATGGCCAAGACCCACAAGGCCCTGCCTTTCCGCGATAGCATGGGATTCCGCATCATCTTGGATACTGGCGGTAATAACAGGCGCTGTCCCGTTATCACATTTGCGAATGGCCTACTGGCTATGCCATTCTGAGCCTACCAAATATGGGACCAAGGACAAATACCAACATATGGATGGAGCGCAGGCAGGAACCAGTGGAGGATCATCATGCCAACGATAGATGTGGGAGATGCGGCCCCGGACTTCGAGCTCGAGGACCAGAACGGCAAGAAGGTTCGTTTGAACCAGTACCGAGGAAAGAAGAACGTCTTGCTGGCTTTCTTCCCGTTCGCCTTCAGCCCCGTCTGCACCAACGAGCTCGGGGAACTGAACGAGAAGGAGGACATCATAGTGAAGCTCGACACGCAGATACTGGCATCGAGCGTGGACAGCACGTGGTCGGAGAAGGCTTTCGCGAAGGAGCTTGGCGTGAGGTTTCCGCTCCTCGGGGACTTCGGCAAGAATGTCGTTCCGCTCTACGGCGCCCTCTACGAGGACAAGGGGTTCGCAAAGCGGACGGTGTTCGTGATCGACAAGAAGGGAAAGGTCGCCTACAAGCGCGAATACGAGCCCACGAC
>Ga0299912_10002486_pt1 | contig 15102 bp, 11 predicted proteins | sample RVTome_2_FD_207667 | JGI IMG/M metagenome (GOLD analysis project Ga0299912, IMG submission 207667) | Soil microbial communities from uranium-contaminated site in the Upper Colorado River Basin, Wyoming, United States - RVT95D214 (version 2) ... | reverse complement strand
ACGCAGTGTGCAAATCGCCCAGGAAAGTATCCAGAAAATGATGAAAGAGAATAAGGATCTGGCGGAAAAGATCAAGAATGAAATGCTGGAGCGGGCCCGGGCTGAAGCTCAAAAATTACAGCAACGGGCTAAAGATGAAATCGAGCGAGAAACTGAAGCGGCCGTCCTGAAACTTAAAACACAGGTAGCTGACCTGGCCATTCAGGCTGCTTCCCGGCTGATTCAGGAAAATTTGGATAATACGAAACAGAGGGATTTGATCGATCTTTATATCAAAGAACTCGATCAATTAGAAAAAAATTGACAGGGGATTTTGGTTGACTGGATCTCGGGTAACCAGGCGTTATGCTAAAGCTCTTTTCGAAGCTGGTCAGGAAAGTAACCAGATCGAGCTGATTGAAAAAGATCTGAGCTCTGTAAAAGAGGTAATCGAAAAATCGAAAGATTTTTCAATCCTCTTGTTGTCTCCGGTAATCGGCTCAGCTGAGAAAAGAAAAATTTTCAGGCAAATGTTTGAGAAAAATTTACAACCATTGTCGCTGGATTTCTTGAATTTGCTTTTGGATAAAGGCCGCGAAAAAATTCTGCTGGATATTATTATCCATTTCTTCAGATTGATTGATGAATCCCGGAGTATCTTACGGGGGCAATTACTCTCTTCCCATCCCTTTTCCGCTGCTCAATTGCAGTCCCTTAAGAAAAATCTGGACCGGATTACCGGGAAAAACGTCCAGCTCGATCAACAGGTCGATTCATCTCTCATCGGAGGATTTGTAGTCAGAATGGATGACACCGTGATCGATACCAGTATCAAGAGTCAGCTGGTAAAAATGAAAGCATACATGATCTCTAATGAATAAGTCAGAATATATAAAACTAAAAAGGATAACCAATGGCAGTTGAAGTGAAACCGGATGAAATATCCTCGATTCTGAAACAACAACTGACCAGTTTTGAAAAAGAAACTGAAGTGTATGATGTGGGTACAGTCCTGCAGGTTGGAGATGGGATTGCCCGGGTCTATGGCCTTTCTAATGTGATGGCCGGTGAGCTGGTTGAATTTCCCCACCAGGTGATGGGGTTGGTCTTGAACTTGGAAGAAGACAATGTAGGATGTGTGCTGTTCGGAGAAGACTTTCTGGTTAAAGAAGGAGACACCGTTCGCCGGACCAAAAGAATCCTGGAAGTACCTGTTGGTAAAGAATTATTAGGACGGGTGGTGAGTCCGCTGGGTGAACCAATAGATGGCAAGGGTGCCATAAAAACAAAGACATTTGGGACGTTGGAACGGAAGGCACCCGGTGTTCTTTACCGGCAGCCGGTTAAGGAACCCCTGCAGACCGGTCTGAAAGCAATTGATTCTATGATTCCCATCGGTCGCGGCCAGCGGGAATTGATCATTGGTGACCGGCAAACCGGGAAAACCGCCATTGCGGTAGATACCATCATTAATCAGAAATATACCCATGAGACCGATTCTCCGGTCTTTTGTATCTATGTGGCCATCGGTCAGAAAGCATCTACTGTTGCAAAAGTGGTCAAGACCCTGGAAGAAGCCGGGGCGATGGAATACTCTATCGTGGTTGCGGCTAATGCCAGCGAACCTGCCCCTTTACAGTACGTGGCACCATATGCTGGTGCTGCAATGGGTGAATATTTCCGTGATAATAAAATGCACGCCGTGATCTTTTATGATGATCTAAGTAAGCACGCCTGGGCTTATCGGCAGGTGTCGTTATTATTGCGCCGGCCCCCTGGTCGCGAAGCTTATCCGGGAGATATTTTCTACCTGCATTCCCGCCTGCTGGAAAGGGCCGCAAAAATGAATGAGGAAAAAGGCGGAGGCTCACTTACTGCCCTGCCGATTATTGAAACTCAAGCCGGTGATGTCTCAGCTTATATTCCAACCAATGTTATATCTATCACCGACGGGCAAATCTATCTGGAGAATAATTTGTTTTATTCCGGAGTGCGTCCGGCGATAAATCCGGGAATTTCGGTGAGCCGGGTAGGTGGCAATGCCCAAATTAAAGCCATGAAGCAGGTGGCTGGAAGTCTGCGGATGGATTTAGCCAGCTACCGTGAGTTGGAAGCTTTTGTTAAATTCGGTTCCGATCTGGATAAAGCAACCCAGGCACAGATTACCCGCGGCCAGAGATTGGTTGAATTGTTAAAGCAGGATCAATATATCCCGATGCCGGTGGCCAAGCAGATTGTGATGATTTTCCTTGGTACTCAGGGTTTGTTAGACTCCCTGCCAGTGGGGGTAATCCGGCGGTTCGAAAAAGAATTTTTAGAATATGTGGAAAATAAAGAACCGCAATTATTCCAGGATATTGAGAAACAAAAAGTATTAAGTGACGAGCTTAAAGCTCGTATTAAGAAAAATACCGAAGAATTTCTCAAACTTTTTAAATCTTAGGAAAATAAAGTCATGGCAACTTTGCGAGAAATTCGCCGGCGGATAAACAGCATTAAAAGCACCCAGCAAATCACCCGGGCCATGAAAATGGTGGCTGCTGCGAAATTGCGAAAAGCTCAGGAAAGTATTCTGGCCGCCAGACCTTATGCCCGAAAGATCGACGAGATGATCCGTCATTTGATTGTCCAACTGGAAATAAGCGGGCTTCCCTTACTGGCAGTTCGACCTCCTCAACGGGTAACCCTGGTGGTGGTGACCGGGGATCGAGGATTATGCGGTTCGTTTAACAGCAATATTATAAAAAAAGTACTGCAGCAAATTGAGACTCACCGGGACAAAGAAGTATCGCTGGTCTGTATCGGAAAAAAAGGTTACGATTTTTTCCGCAAACGCGGTTACCAGATCGATAATAAATATATTCAAATTTTTAACCAGCTGGAATATCTGCATGCCCAGCAAATAACAGAGTATATGGTGGAGCAATACATTGCCGAGAAAACCGATCTGGTGGAAGTGGTTTACAATGAGTTTAAAAACGCTGTCCAGCAGTTTGCGGTAGTAGAGAAATATCTTCCCCTCACCGCAGAAGAATTCGAGGGAGAATTAAAAAATGTCAGTTATCTATATGAACCGGATAAATTAAGTTTATTAAATGCCTTGTTACCCAAGCATCTTAACTTGCAAACCTGGAGAATTCTGCTGGAGTCCAATGCCGCTGAGCAGGGAGCCCGCATGACCGCCATGGAAAATGCTACTGAAAATGCAAGTGAAATAATCGATGATTTAACACTTCATTATAATAAAACCAGGCAGGCAGCTATTACCAAAGAAATATCTGAAATAGTTGGGGGAGCAGAAGCACTTAAGTCTGCCTAATGATTCATTAACTGAAGGAAATATTGAGACATGTCAAAGGGCATTATAAAACAAATTATCGGACCAGTTGTCGATCTGGAATTTCCTGAGGGGCATTTACCAAATATTTTTAACGCCATCCATATAAAAAGGGATGATAACAGCACTTTGGTCCTGGAAGCCCAACAGCATCTGGGTGAGAATCTGGTTCGCTGTGTCGCTATGGACTCCACCGATGGTTTAACCCGGGGCACCGAAGCGGTAGATACCGGTGCTTCTATTACAGTTCCGGTGGGACCGGAAGTTCTGGGACGCTTGATGAACGTCATCGGCGAACCAATTGATGAATTAGGGCCCATCAAAACCAAGGAACAGTATCCCATCCATCGTCCTGCGCCGAAGTATGAAAATCTGAGTACCGAAACTCAGATTCTGGAAACCGGCATTAAAGTGATCGATCTGCTTGAACCGTATTCCAAGGGTGGAAAAACGGGATTATTTGGCGGTGCAGGCGTGGGGAAAACCGTACTCATTCAGGAACTCATCCGCAATATTGCCACCGAGCATGGAGGAATTTCTGTTTTTTCAGGCGTGGGAGAACGAACACGTGAAGGGAATGATCTATACCTGGAGATGAAGGAGAGCGGGGTTTTAAGTAAAACCGCCCTGGTTTTTGGACAGATGAACGAACCACCCGGAGCTCGGCAGCGCGTAGGATTGACTGGCGTAACGGTGGCCGAATATTTCCGGGATGTGGAAGGGCGGGACACCCTGCTGTTCATTGATAATATTTTCCGCTTTACCCAGGCTGGTTCAGAGGTCTCAGCCTTGTTGGGCCGGATGCCTTCGGCGGTCGGTTATCAACCCACCCTGGCCACTGAAATGGGTGAATTACAGGAAAGAATTACCAGCACCAACAAGGGATCCATCACTTCAGTGCAAGCGATCTATGTTCCGGCTGATGACTTAACAGATCCAGCCCCGGCCACTGCCTTCGGACACCTGGATGCCACTACCGTGCTTTCCCGTCAAATTGTGGATATGGGCATCTATCCGGCGGTGGATCCCCTGGATTCAACCTCCCGTATTCTGGACCCGCGCATAGTGGGAGAAGAGCATTATATGGTAGCTAAGCGTGTCCAGGAAATTTTGCAGAAATATAAAGATCTGCAGGATATCATCGCCATCCTGGGAATGGATGAGTTGTCTGATGATGATAAAATTGTGGTAGCCCGCGCCCGCCGTATTCAACGTTTCCTGTCACAACCCTTTTTTGTTGCCGAACAATTCACCAACCTGGCTGGCAAGTATGTCCCGCTGGCCGAAACCATCAAAGGTTTCAAAGCCATCACCGAGGGAGAACATGATGATTTACCTGAACAGGCTTTCTGGATGGTGGGGACCATCGAAGAAGCCGTCGAAAAAGCTAAGAAGATGGGTTAAGAGTTGAGCACTATTTTACGATACGAAAAAGGGACAGATAAACTGGCTTATCCCCTTTTTTTCTTTCAGTAATCGGTATTTTTATTAAAGTCATTTTTTAAAAAAACGATAATAGGTTTATTGTGATGAATAATTATTTAACGGTTAGCATCACAACGCCCCAAAAGAAGAGGGTGTTCGAAGGAGTGAGCAGTTGTACCGCTCCCGGAACCAAGGGAAGTTTTCAGATTTTAGTTGATCATGCGCCATTATTGAGTCAGCTGGAAATCGGGGAGATCAAACTGGAGAGTGATAAAGGTTTAGAAAGGTATTCCACTTCCGGTGGATTCCTGGAAGTGCTCAAAAATAATGTCTCGTTACTGCTGGAGAGCTGTGAAAAAGCTGAAGAGATTGATGTGGAGCGGGCAAAGTCAGCTCTGGAGAGAGCCCGGAAAAGGATGCAGGAAAAATCCGCTGACCTCGATATTAGGCGGGCCGAAGCAGCGCTTTTACGGGCATTGAACAGGATCAGAATTGCCGGTAAAGTCCGGTGATGCGCTCAATAAGACTTGCTTTAGAGAATAAATTTTGTAAATTGAAAAAAAATTTCGGTCTTTCAAGATGAAACAATCTTTCTTTATTCATGTTTTACTCCTCGGTTCTCTCTGCCTGGTTTTTTCCTCGGCATTTTCTCAGACCGGGCAGGATACCACCCAGTTGAAAGAATCCATCTCAAAATTCTCAGAAGAAGAATTTCAGGTGGCTCTTACCCAGTATGTTCAGGATCTGCTGAGAAATCATTATGCGGAATCCCTGCCTCAGGAAAGATTCCTGGTCGCGTTGATGCGGCTGGTGAATACCGAAATGGACAACCGGATCATCAATCGCAAAGCAGCTACTGAAAAGTATTACGCTGACCTTCAGGGACAGCTCACTGAACTCAAGCAATTGAAGGGCCGTCTAAAGACCGCCGGTATCTCGGAACTGGATGCCTTCATCGTTGAGTTGGAATCTCGCATGAATAAGACCATGCACTCCAGTGAAATTGATTATAAGAAGAAAAAGGTATTTGAGGATGCCCTGCAATTGCTCTATATCGCTGAAGAAATGATCAAGCTGGACCAGCTGCGCGATCCATCCAGCCTCAATAAAAAGATCTCTGGCAGCAAAGACGAACTTCTCACTGCCTTCGGCGAGGTGGGAAGTCTGGATAATGTTCCGCTGGATGTTGCACCTACTGTTTTCAATCTATTTGATGAATGGAAAAAAACCGACTCTTATAAATACACCGCCCGCCTGTTGGATGTTCAAATCGCCAGAAATAATTTGCTGAAATCCGGCAGTATCCAGCAGGTAAACCGTATGTTCAACTCCCAACTGCAGTATGCCTATGCCAATTTTAATTTTTATGAATATGATCTGGCCGAGAGACTGCTGGAAGATGTGACCAAAGCTTATGAAAATTCAGGGATTAAAGATTTTGAGGATGTCTATTTCTATTGGGCGGAATGCAATTTCGCCCTGCAGCAGTTTCTTAAAGCACAAAATATCTATTCCACTTTATTGACCAATTATCCTCAGTCGGTATATTTGACCAAAATCTACAGCCGGCTCATTCAAATTACCTATAAACTGGAAAATTACAGTGAGGTAATTGAATTCTATTCAGTTTATCAGGATCTGGCCTCTCCCACTGATGAAGATTATTATGATATCCAATTTATCGTTGCTCTTTCGTTGTATGAGAATTCGGACTATAACCGGGCGGTGGAGAGGTTGTTATCATTTCCCAAGGGAAGCGATTATTATTATTTCGCCCAATATCTGGTAGGTACCATCTATGCTACCGGCCAGAACTATGATCTGGCCTTCACCGTTTTTGAATCACTGGCTATGTCCAAGAGCACTCCCCATGACATTCATAATCGTTCTTTGCTGAAATTAGCCCAGCTCAGTTATGAACGGGGAGATTATGAAGCAGCCATTGAATATGCCAAATTCATTCCTGAAAAGTTTTATCGATATGATAAGGTGCTCAATATCCTGGCATGGGGAAATTTCATGGTGGAACAGACCCTGAAAAACGATCCCAGAGAACGGGATTATACCGAAGCTAAATATTATGCCTATGAGTTACTCAAGCAATTCTACAGCTCTGAGCACCGGATTGAATGTGAGAGTCTGCTGGGATATATTTATCAGATGGAGGAGAATCCTTCACTGGCTCGAGATTTTTATCGGGACGTATACAAGTCGAAAATGGAGCGGAATAAGATCAGCAACAATCTGCAGGAAACCGATAGTCTGATGAACCTCTATAAACAGGCGAAAGACCAGGAAGAGAAAGCCCTACGGGAAGATGATCGGGAAGGTTATCTGCGGGCGGCCTCTATGGGTAATTATCTGGAAGCGCAGATCTGGAACTCTCAGATAAGTTCCAAGAGCTCTATTGGTGATGAAGTTGCACTGGAAGTAAATGATCTGGTGAACCGGTTGGCCGAACTTGATCAATTGAAAGCAATTGCCGAAGAACAGCAGAACACTGCAGCAGTGGAAAGAATAGACGGTCTGATGAAGGAAATTAGTTCTTCTTTGGAAAACTATACCCAGGAAGATATCCGGCAGGCTGTTTATGTGAATGCCTATCCGGTCGCCAAGAAAGTTGCTGATTACGACTATCGTACTCAAAAGGATCTGCAGCTTCAGGAATCCGTATTACAAGAACTGCAGCTGGTGGATATCCAGTTGGAGAAATTGAATCAGGAAATTGAGCGGTCTAAAATGATCGGAAATTATGACCGGGTGGTGATGCTGGAGCAGAAGCAAAGGAAATTAACGGAAATCCGGAAAAAATATGATCAGCTTTATGTGTATGCCATGGACATTGTCCCGGTTGAAGCCTATCCGGAGTTTGACCGCTGGGGCGATTTCGGAGCTGTGGGGATCATCGATGTCAATTTTGGTCAACGGGATAAATTGCAGACCCAGATGTCCCGAGTTTCCACCGTATACAATTCAATTAATGATAAAATTGCCAAAAGACGGGAGATCGTAGAAGATCAACTTAAGAGAATCGAGGCAGAGATCCGCTTTATGACCATGAAATCCCGTCTGGAGGAACGGCAGCGATTGCGAGCAGAAAGGGAGCAATCCTTCCGGGAAACTTTCTTTGATACCCGAACTAGTGAATTTGAGGAGAAATAGATGCCAAGAAATTTGAAAATGATTCAGAGCCATCCTCAAATATCTCTTAGGTCCCTGATGATATGGCTGGTGGTAGGTTTCTTTTTCATGCCCGCCATTCAGCTTTTGGCACAGGAAGAACAGGTGACCACAATCGATACGGTCCTTGAAAAATTTAATATCGAAGAGTTACTGAAATTAAAAGAGTATCTGGAAAATTACCGCGAAAAATTAATGCAGGAACAAGCCCTTGAGCAGCAAAAAGGGATCGAGATCAGCCAGGAATTCCTGCAAAAAACCCGCACTGATATCGAAAACCAGGATCAGATCCTGATCAGGATCGCTGAATATTATATTGAGGAAGAAGCGGATAATTATCAGATGGCTGTGGAGGCTTATAATACTGCCTATGACCGGTACGAAACAGAATTACTGGAATTTCAGGATGGCCAGCGGAAAGTTGAGCCGGCGGCTCCCAAATTTCCACGGCGAAATTATGATAAGGCCATCGCCATTTATGATATTATTTTGGTGAATTTCCCGGAATCCGATCTGGCGGATGATGCCGTTTATAACAAAGCTTATTTATTGCGGGAAATGGGAGAAGAAGAAGCTTCCCAAACGATCTATCAGGAAATGATTGATAAATATCCCGAGAGCAACTATGTTCCGGAAGCCTACATGCACCTGGCAGAATTTTATTTTCAACCTAAATTAGGTCAGGACCGGGAAGAGACCATCCGTAATCTGAATAAAGCCGCCCAACTGTATAAGAATATCCTGAAATATAAGGAATCCAACCGCTATACCGATGCCCTCTACAAATTGGGCTGGACCTATTATCGACTGGCGGGTGCGAATCCTCAGTATTATAATGATGCCATCCTCTATTTTACCATGGTAGTTCAGGATATAGAGAAATTTGAGAATATTGACCGGGAAGGACGGATGGTGAAAGCGAATATCAAGCCCGAAGCATTGCAATATATCGCGGCCTGTTTTGTAGATACTTCCTATACCCTGACCGGTGTAAGCAAGGCGGACAATTATATCGAGGGATTGGGGAGACCGTCCTTTGGTGTGGATATACTGGCAAATATGGGAGACCTGTATGCCAGGATCGTGGATCATCCTAACAGCATCAGTGCTTACTCCACTCTGTTAAGGATGTATCCGGATTATGCCTATGCTCCCCTCATTCAGAAAAAAATAGCCGATGTTTATTTAGAAGATCAGAAAATCACTGAGGCCTATTCAGCCAGGGAAAAACTCTACGAAAATTATAATCCCAAGACAGATTGGTATGCAAAAATTGAAGTATCGGATATGGAAGACCGGGTTTTAATTGTTGACCAGGCTACCAATTTTAGCGAGCAGGCTTTACGGACAAATTTAATTTATCAGCTGGCAAAAGCCCAGGAATATGAAAAGGCCAAAACCGACACTATGCTTACCTATGCTGAATTTGCCCGTTTGGCCAAACTGTATCTGGAAACTTATCCTACCCATGAAAACGCCTATGAAATCAATTGGTCGCTGGCGTATGTTCTGGATACTGAATTAAAAAGATATCCCGAAGCCCTGGAACAGTACCTGCGGGTGAGCAATGATTATCTGGAAGAATTGCATCGCAAAGACGCAGCAAATAATGCCATCGTGGTGGCCCAGTTTTTAGTAGGATCCACCAAAACCGCAGAAGATACCACCCAGATTGGCGGTATCGATGTTTCCCAGGTGCCTCCCTCCGAACTTGCCGCCGAAGAGCAGGCCTTGGGCGAAGCGTATGATAATTATATAAAACTGTTTCCGGAAGATGAACGGACCGCTTCCTATCTAGCCAGCGCCGGGGCTTTATATTACTCACATCGGCAATATGACCTGGCCCGTAAATATTATAAGACCATGGTCACCAAATTCCCCGAATCTCAACAACGCACCATCGGTTTACTGTCTTTGATGAACAGTTATTTCTTCCTGGGGAAATTTAACGATGCAGAATTTGTCGCCCGGAAAATTGTTGATTTGCCTGATATCCCACCCGATCAGGCGGAGATTGCCCGCAAGCGGATTGGTGAATCGATTTATAAAAATGCCGAAAAACTGGAGCAGGAAGAAAAATATCTGGATGCTGCCCAGGAATTTTTCCGGGTCTATACCGATGCCAGTTATTACAAAGAAATCGTAGATTTAGCCCTGCTGAATAGTGCTCGCAACTATGAATTGAACAAGGAGTGGAAACAGGCAATCAATATGTACGATACCCTGGTGGTAAATTACGAGCAGTCTCAGTACCGGTTGATTGCTTTGGGCAAAATTGCGGATGCCTACAAACAGATGGAAGATTTCAATGGCGTCGGTGCTTCCTATGAAAGGATCTATAATTTATATCCCGATCATAAAGATGCCGAAGCAGCCCTGTATAATTCAAGTTTGTTCTATGCCAAAGCCAGTTCCTGGCTGGATGCTATCCGGGTGAATAACAAATATATCCAGAGATATCCCGATAATCCGGATTCCAAGGATCTGCTGTTTGAAAATGCCCGCTATTATCTGAAGCTGGATGATCTGACCAATGCCAACCGGATCTATGATGAATTTGCGATGCGTTATCCGGATGACCCGCGAACCATTGAAGCCTATTTCAGACGCGGAGAATACTATTTCGAGAACCAGCAGTACAGCCAGGCGCGGATTGAATTGCAGAAGGCCATTTCCCGCAGTGATCAATTTGCCAGAACCGGCCGCGATCCGAATCTGTTCTATGCCTCTGAATCATATTTTATGCTTGGTGAAATAGAATATATTGATTACAAAAATATTGCTCTCTCGTATCCGGAAACCACCTTAAGGTCCCAACTTCAGCAGAAACAGAACAAACTGCGGGCGGTAATAGATGCTTTTACTACCGTCATCAAGATGGGATCGCTGAAGGGATTTGAAGCCATGTTCAAGGTAGCAGAAGCTTATGAAGAGATGGGCAATGCCATCGCAGAACAACAGTTAACCCCAAATCTCACGGCGGAGCGGAGATTGGTAGAAAGAGACCGGGTTTTCAAAGCTTCAGTACCTGCCTATGACCGGGCAGTAGAAGAATATAAAAATGTAATCGAGAATATCCCGATTTATGCCCAGAAGCTGGATGTCAATATTTTTGATTCCACCAGCACGGCCGCGGAGAATCCTGCAACTCTGCAGGATACTTCCGAAGTCATCCAAAAAGTTTCCTTCCAGGACAGTACCCGGGATATTGCTTTGAAATGGTATAATGAATCCCGGACGAAAGTTTCCTCAATTTTGTATACCGTTGCCGAACGGTCAGGCGAATTCGTCGATGCCTATTTACGGCAGGAAAATCCGGCCAAAGGGCTGGTTTATCTTTCCTGGAAAAAACTGCTGCTGGAACGGGCAGTGGCACCTGCGGTGAACGTCACTCTGACCTCTCATTTGAAAAATATTAATATATCCAAAGAGCTGAATCTGCAGAACAAATTTGTTAATGAATCCGAACGGAAGATCCTGCTGACCAGCAATGTGCTGGCCGAAGAATATGGCAAATTATTTAAAACTGCCGTTCAACTGTATCAGACTGATACTCCCACTCTCTATCAATTGATAGAAGGAGGTGAAGCGGCCACTACCCCGGATGGAATGAATTCCATGGATTATAATGATCAGTTGATGAGCGTCATCGATTATATGAATGAATTTATTACCGTGGGGCTGGTTCAGTTCACCAATACCCTGAAATTTGCTCAGGATAATCAGATTAACAATGACGCAGTATTGACTACCCAGGATCACCTGTTTAATTTAAGCTATGAATCCGGTATCACTATGCTGGGACTTTCCCAGGATGTCAACAATAAAATCAAAGAGTATGAAATGATTGCCGACAGTACCGGAGATCAAAAATATCAACTGGGGATTGTCTATCTTTATGATCAGGAATCGATACTTAATGATTACGCCAAACAAGAATTAGCGGATGTTTATCAAACCAGCAAAGATTTTGAGATCAAAAATGTCTGGACGAACCTGATTCTGGCCAAATTGGTAGAATTGAGTCCGGCGGATTATCTGAGTGATTTTCCCTCTGAGATCTTGACTTTCAGTACCGACCCGGATTGGAAAGGTTCAGCAGTTTATTCACTGGATTGGATCAATTCTGATTTCGATGACTCCGGCTGGAAAAATGCTTCGATGGTTGTCCTGCCGACTACCATGATCTTTCCTGGTTTCGATTCGTTGCAGACACCTCCTCCTTCCATCTGGTTGTTTACTGAAATTACCCCTGCTGATTCTTTGACAGCTATTCAGCCTCCACCGGTAAGGACTGATACTCTACTTCCCACTGATTCAATTCCCCGACCTCGATCATTGGATTTGGAAGAAAAAGAGATCCCGGAAGAAGTGAGCACTACCCCGCGGACCTTGCTCTCAGAAAGCGGAGCACTCCCGGTCATGACAGAACCTGATACGGTTACTGCCTACTTCCGGAAGAAATTCAATCTGCAGGATCGGGTCATCAATGGTTATGCTTTGCTAACCTCTGATAATCAATATCATTTTTATCTCAATGGTGAATATATTAAGGGTAATGAAACGAATTTATTTGAAAGTGTCGATCGAGTTGAGTATATTGAGCTCGGTGATTTTGTAAAGACCGGAGAAAATCTTATCGCCGTAGATGTGACCGATACCAATGGGGCACCACATTATGGTCTGAGGTTTTATCTGCAGCTGGAAATATTGCCGCTGGAAATTACTGCCGCTGCCGAGCGGATCCGGCAGAAAGCTGCCGAAAATGTAGACGAAAACCAATTAAGAACTATAGTCGTCCTGAATAAGAATAGAGTTTTATCAAAATAAGGTAATATGCCATGAAGTTGGGTGCGATAATTATTCTTCTTGTTTTTTTGGGTGTGATGTATTCCCAACAGCAGCCCACCGAGCAACCTACCGTCATCGATCTGACTCAATTGGGAAAAACATACACCATATCTGCCAGAATGGAGCTGCCACAGGTCCGGATGTTTGATAAGCGTTTAAATCCGGATTTTAAACAACTTTCCGCTGAAAAGTCTTTCGCCAGTGAATTGTCTCCCCAATCCGAGGAGATTAAATACGAGCCGATCACCAGCGGAAAAGTGAAGCCAATAGATAATATTGAGGATTTATTAAAAAAGAAGCGATTTTAATTTTTTGATAGTAAATTAAACTTCCAAAGCTAATGTAAGGAGAAAATTCTATGGGTTCCTCAGTATCTTTCTGGAAAAGTTTCTTTTCCACGTTTGATCCGAACATGTCAGGTTATCTTTTTATGTGGGTGATCCTGGTGATGGGTATTGTGGCACTGGCTATTGCCATCGAAAGATCGTATTATATTGTGGTGCGTTCGAATGTGAATGCCGATAAATTTATGTTGGAAATCCGCAAACTGGTGACCAGCGGGAATATCAAAAGGGCCATTGGTCTAGCTGAAGAAGGCAAACAGAAAGCCCTTCCCTATGTAGTGCTGGCTGGTCTGAAAAAAGTATCAGAAAGCGAGACTCTGGACTTCCGCTCCATTCAGAATGCGGTAGACGAAGGAACCCTGGAAGTGATTCCACGGTTACAGAAACGTACCAATATGTTAGCCATGTTAGCAAACGTCGCTACGTTGACCGGTCTGATGGGAACTATTTATGGTCTGATCATCGCTTTTGAGGCGGTGGGCGGGTCTGAAATTGCAGAAGCCGATAAACCCCGGGTTTTGGCGCAGGGTATTTCCATTGCCATGAATACCACTATTTTTGGATTGGGAATCGCCATTCCTACCCTTATCGTCTATAACTATCTGCAGAATAAGACCACTCAGATCATTGATGAAATGGATGAACACCTGGTAAAGTTGATTAATTTAATTACTGGCAACCGTTAAAATTTTTTAAGGTGAAAAGGTATGGCCTATAAACCATCTTTACGCCGAACTATCCAAATCGAAGAAGCAACTCTGGAAATCCGTCCGGTAATGAACCTGATGGTCTGCCTTATCCCATTGCTGCTGGCAGGTTCGGTCTGGACCAAGTTGGCAATTAAACAGTTGAATTTGCCTCCCAAGACGGCTGGTGGACCGGGAACTGCCGAAATGGAAAAACCGCTGGAAATTGAAAAGCGTCTTGGTCTTAATGTAATCATTTCGAAAGAGGGATTTTACATCGGTTCGGCCAGCGGATTTTTACAGATTGGAACTCAGGAGAAGGCGGTCGGTGCTCCGCCTACCATTCCCTTGCTGGCGGATGGTACTTTTGATTATGAGACCCTGCAGACGAAGTTAAAGGAAATAAAAGAAAAAGTTATTACTACTGATTTCAGTGACAAAAGTGCAATTATTGTCACCGCTGAGGCGGATATTCCATATAAATATCTGATCAAAACCATGGACTATGTGGCTATCTACCTTGATCAGGATGCTTCGATAAAGGAATTGTTCCCTCAGATCATTATTGGTCAGGTAGTACTTTAATTAATTCAGAAAGGGATAAACGATGGCATTTGCTCCTTCCCGCCGTAAAAAACATTTAGATCTCTCCAAAGAGGAGCTGAACCTTAACTCCATGATGGATATGATGACCATTATTCTATTGTTCTTGATAAAAACTTTTTCCACTTCCGGGCAGATCGTAACTCCATCGCAGGATCTCAAGCTGCCTTTTTCAACCAGTCAGGAACAGCCGACGAAGGAATTAAGTGTGGCTATTACCCGGCATGCAGTGCTCATAGGATCAGATGTTATTATGGATTTGAAGGATTTACCACGAGAAGACAACCTGATTCCACCCCTTTATACCCGTTTGACTCAATTGGCCAGACAGGCCCAGGAGGAAGAGGTTCGTTTTGGAAAGATTTTTAATCATGAGGTGATTATTCAGGCAGATGAAGATACGCCATTTCGAACGTTGGTTAAAGTCCTGTATACCTGTGGACAATCTGAATATAATAAATTGCGATTATTAACGTTCCAGGAAGGTTTCTAAAATCAAGTGAGATTTTGATTCTTAGGATAAGAGGAAAATAATATGGTCGGTTTAAAAAGTGTAAATCCCGGCGGCTTCCCCCAGGGCGGGGGAGGAGGGCAGGGTTTCAGATTAGCAGGATTCCCTAAAGAGTTTGAGAAAGGATTCTGGGATTATTTTGATAGACGATATTATACCATATTGTTAATTACCTGGGTGGTTTCA
>Ga0299912_10002485_pt1 | contig 15102 bp, 11 predicted proteins | sample RVTome_2_FD_207667 | JGI IMG/M metagenome (GOLD analysis project Ga0299912, IMG submission 207667) | Soil microbial communities from uranium-contaminated site in the Upper Colorado River Basin, Wyoming, United States - RVT95D214 (version 2) ... | reverse complement strand
TTTTCAACGTGCCGACGGGAAATTTGGTGACACGATACAAAATTCAGAAATTTTGTTCATGTCCCCAAATTTCCATGTCACCAAATTTCGGTCAAATTGACAGGGGAGGGGGGCGATGATAATATGAGCGGCTCAAATGAAGCGAAATTGGATCAGGTTCGGCCTCATCACCGCGCTCACCCTGATCTTCCTGTTTTTCTTCTTCCGCAGCGTGGATTGGCGGGAGGTTGCCCGGTACCTCGGGGCGGTGAACATCCCCCTCTTCATCTTGAGCGTATTCCTGGCGCCTCTCCATCTCGTCACCCGGTCGCTGCGCTGGGATTATCTGATCCGGCACGAAAAAAAGGGGGTTCCGTTTTATAGTTTCTTCGCCGCCAACACCGTGGGGTTCACCGTCAACGCCGTCTTCCCCGGCCGGCTCGGCGAACTGGTCCGGCCGCTCTACCTGGCCCAGAGAGAAAACATCAAGAAGGGGTTCTGTTTGGGGACGATCGTCGTCGAGCGCGCCTTCGATACCTTCACCATGTGTTTCTTCCTCGGCCTCTTCCTTTTGGCCCGCCCGCTCTTCACTTCCCGTTTCCAGGCCGGGGCCGAGGGGTATGCCAGCCTCAGGCTGTGGGGAATCGTCGGGCTCGCCTTGAGCGTTTTTCTTCTGGCCTTCATCCTCTCGATGTATTTTTTTCGGGAAAAGACCCTGGCTATCATCGCCCGGCTCCTCAAGCCCTTTCCCGAGAAGATCTCCCATAAGGTCCTGGCCGTCTCTGAGGAGTTCATCTGCGGCCTCAAGTTCTTCCACTCCCTGCAGAACCTCCTCATGTACACGCTCTACTCGTTCATCGTCTGGCTGGGGATCATCCTGTTCTATTGGATATTCTTCCTGGCTTTCGGGATCAAGCTCTCCTATTTTCTGCTCGTACCCTATGTCTTTTTGACCATGGTCGGCGCCTCCATCCCCACACCCGGCATGGTCGGCGGCTTCCATTACTTCTCCCGGCTCGGGCTGACATCCCTCTACGGGACCGACCCCAACCTGGCCGTGGGCGTCACCATCGTCGTCCATGCCCTTCAGATAGTGGTGACAGCGGTCCTCGGATATGCTATATTGTGGAAGGAGGGCATGTCCCTCTTCCAGCTCAAGAGGTTAGGAGAGAAAGCTGAGCCATGAAGTGTCCTTTCTGCAATCATCCTGACAGCAAGGTCATCGATTCCCGGGAAGGGAGAAAAGGCCTCTCCATCCGCCGGCGCCGGGAGTGCATCTCCTGCCGGAGGCGGTTCACCACTTACGAGAAGTTTGAGGAGATCCCTTACATGGTCGTCAAGAAGGACGGGAGCCGTCAGCCCTTCGACGGCCAGAAGCTGCTGCGCGGCCTGCTGAAGGCCTGTGAGAAACGTCCGATTCCAGTCCTCGAGCTCGAGAAAATCGTCGAGGAAATAGAAAACAGGGTCCACAAAAGGCCGGACAAGGAGATCAAAGCCTCTGAGATCGGTCACCACGTGATGGAGAAGCTCAAAGCCCTCGACCAAGTGGCCTACGTCCGCTTCGCTTCGGTCTACCGGGAGTTCAAAGACGTGATGGAGTTCAAGCAAGAGCTGGAAACCCTGCTCAAGGAAAGATAGCTCTTCGGCCTCCGATGATCCGCAAAATAAAGCCCGTCTCCCGCATCATCAAGATCAGCACCGAAATCGACCGGATCAAGCGGGCCCCGGTTTCGCAGGCCGGCCGCGTTCTGGACCTGGACGAGAACTGGATACCCCGGGTGGACGTATACGAAAAGCCCCGGGAGATCATCGTCGAGGCCGAGATCCCCGGAGTCGCCCAGGCCGACATCATCATCACCGTGCAGAGCAGCCGGGTGGAAATCAGGGGGATGAAGAAGGACCAGATTCCCTCGCAGAAGATTCACTACCTGCGGCTGGAGAGGGAGTTCGGGAGCTTCCGCCGGCTGTTGGGCCTCCCGGCCACGGTGCTCCCGGACCGGGCCAAGGCGTTCCTGCAAAACGGGGTTCTGACCCTGCGCCTGAAAAAGTTCATTCCCGAAGAGGATAGGGAGTCCGTCGTCGTCATCCGCAAGGATGAAGAATAAAACCGGAGGAAGATCATGGCCGAGAAGGATATCAAGAACGGCGAAGCGCTGGATGAGTTGATCGAGGAGCGCGACCAAAAGCTGCAGATCCCGCCCAAGCTGCCCGTCCTGCTGCTGCGGGACATCGTTGTCTTCCCCTACATGATCGCCCCGCTATTCGTCGGCCGGGAGAAGTCCAAGAGCAGCATCGACAACGCCCTGTCCTCCCACCGGATGATCCTCCTCCTGACCCAAAAGGACATGGAGGTCGAAGACCCGAAGAGAGAAGACGTCTATGATGTGGGGACCGTCGCCCTGATCATGAGGATGCTCAAGCTCCCCGACGGGAGGGTCCGCATCCTGGCCCAGGGACTGATCCGGGCAAGGATCGAATCCTTTGAAGATGAACAGGGGTTCGTCCAGGCTCAGATATCGGTCATCCATGAGCCCGAGCTCCCGGATAAGGGCATCGAGGCAGAGGCCCTCATCCGCAACGTCCGGAACGGCCTGGAGAAAGCCACCTCCCTGGGAAAGAACCTTCCGCCCGAGGTCCTGATCATCGCCGCCAATGTCGAGGAGATGGGCCGCCTGGCCGACCTCACTGCCGCCAACCTCGAGCTCAAAGTGGACGAGGCCCAGAAGATCCTTGAAATTGTTGATCCCTCCCAGCGCCTGAAACGAGTCTACGAGCTTCTGACCAAAGAGCTCGAGCTCCTGGACATGCAGTCCAGGATCAGCACCGAGGCCAAGGGGGAGATGGACAAGCTCCAGAGGCAGTACTTCCTGCGGCAGCAGATGAAGGCCATCCAGAAAGAGCTGGGAGAGGGGACAGAACTCCAGGAGGAGATCAAGGCTTACCAGGAAAAAATGGCCAAGCTGAAGGTGGCCGAAGAGGTGCGGGAGGAGCTCGAGAAACAGATCAGCCGGCTCGCCCAGATGCATCCCGAGTCGGCCGAAACGGCCGTCGTCCGGACCTATCTCGACTGGATGTTCACCCTCCCCTGGGACAAGACCACCGTCGACAACCTCGACCTGCGCAAGGCAAAAAAGATCCTGGACGAGGACCACTACGGCCTGGAAAAGGTCAAGGAGAGGATTCTCGAATACCTGGCCGTCCGCTCGCTCTCCAAGAAGATCAAGGGGCCGATCCTGTGCTTTGTCGGTCCTCCCGGTGTCGGGAAGACCTCGCTCGGCCGGAGCATCGCCCGTGCCCTGGGCCGGCAGTTTATCCGGATTTCGCTCGGAGGAGTCCGGGACGAAGCCGAGATCCGCGGCCACCGGCGCACCTATGTCGGTGCCATGCCCGGAAGGATCATCCAGGGAATCCGCCGGGCCGGGTCCGCGAACCCCGTCTTCATGATGGACGAGGTCGACAAAATCGGCGCCGATTTCCGGGGAGATCCCTCCTCGGCCCTCCTGGAAGTGCTCGACCCCGAGCAGAACTTCTCTTTCCGCGACCACTATCTCGGTGTGCCCTTCGACCTCTCCAAAGTCATGTTTATTACCACGGCCAACCTCCTGGACCCCATCCAGCCGGCCTTCCGCGACCGGATGGAGATCCTCGACCTGCCCGGCTACATGGAGGAGGAGAAGCTCCAGATCGCGCTCCAGCACCTCGTGCCCAAGCAGGTCAGAGAGCACGCCCTGACCGAAAAGATGATCACTTTCACCGAGGGCGCGATCAAAAAGATCATCTCCCTCTACACCCGAGAGGCCGGAGTGCGCAACTTGGAGCGGGAGATCGCCTCCATCTGCCGCAAGGTCGCCCGCAAGATCGCAGAAGGGAAGAAGAAGCTCTACCGGATCACCTCCCAGAACATCGAGAGCTACCTCGGCCCGGCCAAGATCTTCAAGGACCAGCTGCTGAAGAAGGACCAGGTGGGTGTCGCCACAGGAGTGGCTTGGACGGCAGCGGGTGGAGAGATCCTGTTCGTCGAGGTCACCAAGATGAAGGGCAAAGGGAACCTCTCTTTGACCGGCTCCCTGGGCGATGTCATGAAGGAATCTGCTCAAGCGGCCTTGAGTTATGCCCGCGCCCATGCCGAGCAGTTCGGGATTAATGTCAACTTCTTCGCCGAGAACGATTTCCATATCCATATCCCCGAAGGGGCCATTCCCAAGGACGGTCCCTCGGCCGGCGTCACCATCGCCACTGCGCTCCTGTCGGTCCTTACGGATATGAAGGTGATGAGGGACGTGGCCATGACCGGAGAAATCACTCTGCGCGGCTACGTTCTGCCTATCGGCGGCGTCAAAGAAAAAGTCCTGGCGGCCCAGCGGGCCGGAGTGCGCAGGATGATCCTGCCCGCCCCCAACAAGAAGGATTTGATCGACATTCCGCAGAAGGTCAAGAAGGAGATGGAGTTCATCTTCGTCGAGGAGATCCAGGACGTCTTCGATCACGCGCTCATCAAGCCCCCTGAGAAGAAGGCCGAGGGATGAAGCTCCGCTCCCTTGGCGAGAGAGAGCTCGTTTCCTCCATCCGCAAGGAGTTTTCCGCAAAAAGGCGGGATTTGGTCCTGGGCATCGGTGACGACGCCGCCATCGTCCGCGGGGCCGAGGGGCTGTGCCTTCTCACGACGGACCTGCTCATCGAAGACGTTCACTTCATCGCTTCGCTCCATCCGCCCCGCTATCTCGGGCGGAAATCCCTCAACGTGAACCTGAGCGATATCGCCGCCATGGGCGGGAGGCCGAAGTTTGCCCTGCTGGGCCTGGCCCTCCGGAAAGGATTGGCAAATGCCTGGGTCCGGGCTTTTTTCGGGGGGCTTAAAGCCGCGGCCGAGGAGGCCGGCGTCACGCTCATCGGAGGGGATATCTCAGCGGCCAAGAGGACCGTTATTTCCATCGCTGTTATCGGAGAGGCCGGAACCTTCATCCGCCGGAGCGGGGCCCGGCCAGGGGACTTGATCTTTGTCTCCGGCCATCTCGGTGATGCGGCGGCCGGCCTGCGTCTGCTGAGGAGGGGATACCGGCTGGGGAAGGACAGGAAGGCGGACAGTCTCCTGCGGGCGTTTCTCGACCCGGTGCCTCAGCTCGCCTTGGGACAGGCGCTCTCCCGCCTCGGGGCGGCGAGTTCCATGATCGATACGAGCGATGGCCTTTCCGTCGACCTCTTGCATCTTTGCGAGGAGAGCGGCACGGGAGCGGAAATCGCCCTCGACAGGCTTCCCCTCTCGCCGGCGATCCGGGCCCTGGAAAAAAGTCCCGGGCGCCTGGCCCTCCACGGCGGCGAGGATTACCAGCTGCTTTTCACGTCATCTCCAGGGAAACTGGCCCAGATTCGCGCTCTCCAGAAGAAATTCGTTTTTCACGCAATCGGCAGGATGACGCGCCGAAAAGGAATTTTCATCGTCGACCGAAACGGAAAAAAGCGCCTTCTTAAGGCGGGAGGATACGAGCACTCCCTATAGCAGGACGCCGTCAAAGACGATTTCGGCCGGCCCCGATTGGTAGACTTTGTCGCCTTCCCACTCGACGACCACTTGCCCCAAAAATGTTTTGACGGTGACATTCCGGTCGGTCAGGCCCTTGAGGATGGAGGCCACGGCGGCCGCCGAGGAACAGCTCCCGGAAGACAGCGTTTCGCCGACCCCTCTCTCCCAAAAAAGCACCTCGATCTCGCGGCGGTTGAGCACCCGGATGAATTCGACGTTCGTCCGGTTGGGGAAAAAGGGGTGATGCTCGATCTCCCGGCCGATCTCGTGCCATTCGATCCGGGCCGGGAACCGGTCGTAGAAGACGGCGCAGTGGGGATTGCCCAGCGAAACGACTGTGACGGGGTAGGTTTTGCGGTGGATGGACAGAGGAAAGTCGATGATCCTCTCGTGGAAGGCGCCGTCATCGAAGGGGATATCCTTCGAGGTCAGCCGGGGAGTCCCCATCTCGATCCGGATCTGGAAGCGGTGGTTCTGGACTTCCAGGAGGTTCGAGCGCCGCTCTCCGATGTTGGTGAGAAAGGTTACGTCGGGCGGGCTGATCTTTTTCTGTTGGAAGAGATAGGCGGCCGCGCAGCGCAGCCCGTTCCCGGAGATCTCGGGCTCGGAGCCGTCGGCGTTGAAAATCCGGAAGTTAACGCGCCCTCTCTCCCTGTCCTCGATCGATATGAGGAGAAGGCCGTCCGCGCCCACGCCGACGTGACGGTCGCACAGCCTCTTAACCAGGCCGGGGATATCGACCACCCCGGCGCTCTCCTCCGGGCCGATGACGATGAAGTCGTTGCCCAGGGAGTGAACCTTGGCGAATCTCACTCAGGGAACCCGCAGGGTCACGATCCGGTCGATGGAATCCCCGTCTTGCTCTCTCCGGACAAGGAGGATAATGGCCTGTCCTGAATCGAACTGGCCCATCATCCTCTCCAGCTCGTCCACCGTAACGACTTTTTTCCGGTTGACCTCGAGGATGATATCCCCCGCGGCCAGTCCTTTGCGGTCGGCCTCGCTGTAGCGCCTCACCTGGCTGATGAGGAGCCCTTCCTGGGTTTCCAGTCCATAACGCCGGGCCAGGGACGGAGTCAGCTCCCGGACGGTGAAACCGAGGTCCTTATCCGAGGACTTGGCTTCCACTTTGGCCTCTGCCGGGTCGAGTTCCTCGACCGCCACGCTGAAGGTCTGTTCTTTGCCGTCCCGAACGGCCTTAATGTCAACCTTCTTGCCCGGCTCGATGTTGGCGATTTTGAGCTTCAGGTCATTGGAGTCCTTGACCTTTTCTCCGTTGACCTCGATGACGACATCGTACTTTTGGAGGCCGGCTTTTTCGGCCGGGCTTCCCTTTTCCACTCCGCTGATCAGAGCGCCGTTTTTGTCCTTGAGCTTGAAGGCGTCCTTGTCGTCTTCGCTGAGCGGCGTCGCCTTGATGCTCACCCCGATTCTCCCCCGGATAACCCGGCCCTTTTCCTTGAGCTCAGTGACGACCTTCTTGGCCATGTTGGAGGGAATGGCGAACCCCAGGCCGATGCTGCCTCCGGACGGGGAAAAGATGTTGCTGGTGATACCGACGACCTCGCCCCTCATGTTGACCAGCGGTCCGCCGCTGTTGCCGCGGTTGATGGCCGCATCGGTCTGGATGAAATCCTGGTACATAGGGACATTGCCGCCCAGGCCGAGTTGCCGGCCCTTGGCGCTGACGATGCCCGAGGTAACGGAGTGTTCGAGGCCGAAGGGGTTTCCGATCGCCAGGACCCATTCGCCGACCTTGAGTTGCCCCGAATCGCCCAGCACGGCAAAGGGAAGCCCCTTGGCCTCAACCTTCAGAAGGGCAAGGTCTGTCCTCTGGTCCGTGCCGATGACTTTGGCCTTGTATTCCTCGCCGCTCAGGACTGTCACGACAAGCTCGACGGCATTCTCGACGATGTGATAGTTGGTCAAGAGGTAGCCGTCCTCGCTCAGCAGGAACCCGGACCCCTGTGCTTGGGACCTGTATTCCTGTTCCCTCTGGCGTTCCTGGGGGCGGCCGAAGAACCTCTCCCAGAAGTCATCGAAGGGCATCTGATCTTCAAAATTGCTCCCGCTGACTTTGTCCACCCGTTCAGACAGGATCATGACTACAGCCGGTCCGACCTTCTCGGCGATCGAGACAAAATCGAGATTCGTCTGGACTTCGGGCGAAAGCGACGAAGGGGCGGCGTTGAGGGAAGAACTCAGTAGGGGATCAGGCGCAGCGAAATTGGCGTTCTTCACGGCCTGTCTCTCGGGGAGGTAGAGGAAGATGTAACCCGTGACAATTATCCCCAGCAGAAAACCGATTATGCCGATCCAGACATATTTTTTCATTTTTCCCAACCTCCGGAATTCAATTCTAAATTAGCATACTTGCCTGAAAAGTTCAAACCTCTGTATGGGGTCCTGTCACGGCGCGTCCCCGTCCGTCCTCGCCCAAGACCCGCCCACCCGCCACCATCGGCTGCGGGCGGGCGGGGACTGGCGCCGTGCCACCCCCTGCCTCGATCACCCTTCAAATCACGGGGACAGAGATACTTCCGGTCCGTTACGTGGCTTTGCATAACCAAAATATAACTCCACTCCTTTGCGAAACGTTGCCAAACGCTCTTTCGCGCGGTATGATTCTAGTGGTGCGTCTAAAAAAAGGCCTTCTTATCGTCTTTGAGGGGATCGATGGCGCCGGGAAGTCCACCCAGGCCAGGCTTCTTCTGCGGAAGGTCCGGGCGATCGGCTACAAGGCCGTATCCTTCCGGGAGCCAACCAGGGGAAAATGGGGGAGGGCGATAAAGAGGATGGCCAAGACAGCCGGCAGCCTGACCCCGGAGGAGGAATTGGACCTTTTCATCAAGGACAGGAAAGAGAATGTCCGGAATAATATCAAGCCGGCCCTGTCCGGGAAGAAATTGGTCATCCTCGACCGCTATTATTATTCGACCATCGCCTACCAGGGGGCCAAGGGAATTGACCCGGCCTATATCAAGCGCCTGAACGAAAGGTTTGCGGTGAAACCCGACTTGGTCTTCATACTCGACATCGAAGCAGGCCGGGGTTTGGGCCGGATCCGGAACCGCAAGCGCAAAGACCTGCTGTTCGAGCGGGAGCGCTATCTGGCGCGGGTCCGCAAGATATTCGGGGGCTTCCGGGGCCGCAGGTTCGTCCGCCTGGACGCCGCCCGGCCGAAAGAGGAGCTGGCCGACGAAATCGCCTCCCGCCTCCTCCCCCTCTTCAAAAAATGGGGACGTCCGCGTATTTGATTTTGGACGGGATTTTGGTATATTGAGGGCTCACCGCAATGGCCCAAAAAAAATCCCCCCCCGGCAAGAAGAGGCCGTTTCTCCGAATCCGCATTGAAAAACCCAACAAAAAAAAGACACTTCGACTCCTCGGCTTAATCCTGGCTTTCGGCGCCGCCGGAGTGCTCGGGGCCGGCTTCGGCGCCTACCGGGCGGCTAAAAGGGACCTTCCCTCCATTTCCGAGCTCGAGACGTTCGAATCCAACCTCATCACCTCGGTCTATTCGGACGAGGGCCAGCCCATCAGGGATTTCGCCATCGAAAGACGGGTTGAAGTCCCCTCGGACAAGATTCCGGATGTTTTGAAAAAGGCCATCATCGCCACCGAGGACCCCCGTTTTTATCACCATCGCGGCGTGGACCTCTTGGGAGTCCTGAGGGCGTTCAAAGAGAACATCCGGTCGGGCCGTCTGTTTAGCAAGCCTCAGGGCGGAAGCACCATCACCCAGCAGCTGGCCCGCCTCCTGTTCCTCTATCCCCAGCAGACCATCGGCCGGAAGCTCAAAGAGATGTACCTCTCCGTGCAGATCGAAAAACAATATTCCAAAGAAAAGATACTGGAGCTCTACTGCAACCAGTTCTACCTCAACCATGGAGTCTACGGAGTGGAGACGGCGTCGAATTTCTATTTCGGCAAGAGCGTCGCCGACCTCACCCTGGAGGAAGCGGCGCTCATCGCCGGGATTTTCCGCGGCCCCTCTGTCTATTCCCCCTATACGAATGTGGCCACGACTCTCCGGCGCCGCAATCATGTGATCAGCCGGATGGTCGAGGAGGGTTTTATCACCAACGCCCAAGGAGAGGAAGCGAAGGCCAGGCCTATGGCCGTGCTGCCCTGGCGACGAGGCTCATCCGATTTCGCCGCCTATTTTTTCGAAGAAGTCCGGAAATACATCGAGAAAAAATACGGCAGCGAAGCCCTCTACCGCGGGGGCCTCAAAGTCTACACGACTCTCAACCCGAAGCTCCAGAAATATGCCGAGGAAGCGCTGCTCGCCCGGCTCCGGGAGATGGATAAGCGCAAAGGGTGGCGCAAGGACAAGAGGAACTTGCTCCAGGAAGGAAAAGAAAAGCTCGAGGAGGAATGGCTCGACAGCTGGGTGACGTCTTATGTGGAGGAAAACGAGGTCTCCGATGCCGTCGTCTTGGCCGTTTCCCGGAGCGAGGCCGTAGTCAAAGTGAAGCGGCACACGGGCAGGCTCCAGAACAAGAACATCGGCTGGACCAGGGCCGACAATCTGGAAAAGCTTTTCCAGCGTGGGGACATCATCCAGGTCAAGGTCAACAAGATCAACCCGGAGGCCAAGGAGCTCGAAGTCTCTCTGGACCAGCACCCGGTCATCGAAGGGGCTTTCCTGGCCATCGACCCTCGATCCGGGCAGGTCAAGGCTATGGTCGGCGGCTACTCCTTCGAGCGAAGCGAATGGAACCGGGCGACGCAGGCCCAAAGACAGGCCGGGTCGGCCATTAAGCCCATCCTCTACGCCGCCGCGCTGGACAACGGGTTCACGGCTTCCACGATCATCAAGGATGAGCCGGTCGAATTCCCGGACAAATGGCGGGGCGAAGCCTGGGCGCCGAAGAACTATGACCGGAAGTACAAGGGAGCTGTGACCGTGCGAATGGGGCTTGAGGAGTCCCGGAACGTCGTGACGGCTCGGCTACTCGACTATATTTCCCCCCAGACGGGCGTGGATTACTGCCGGAGATTCGGCCTCACCTCAACAATCTATCCCTACCTCTCCCTTTCGCTCGGGACGTTTGAGGTGAGCTTAATAGAGCTTACCTCCGCATTCACCGTTTTTCCCAACAAGGGCGTGCGGGTCAGGCCATACTTCATCTCCCGGATCGAGGACCGCGAGGGCAACGTCCTGGAGGAGGCGAGGGTCGAGGCGGAGGAAGTCATATCTCCCCAGACCGCCTACCTTGTCACCTCGATGATGGAGGGGGTCATTTTGAGGGGGACGGCGGCGCCCCTGGCCAGCCACCTCAGTATTCCGCTCGGGGGCAAAACGGGCACCACCAGCGACTTCTCGGACGCCTGGTTCATCGGATTCTCACCCGCTCTCTGTGCCGGAGTCTGGATAGGCAACGAATCCCGCGTTACCCTGGGGGACCGGCAATCCGGAGCCGTGGCCGCTCTGCCGGCCTGGGTCGCGTTTTTCAAGCACCTGATCGATGACGAAACGGAAAAGGCAAAGACGCAAGGGCGGGAGCCCTTTTTCGAGGATTTCGAAATCCCCCCGAATATTTACCTGGTGGAAGTCGACCGTAAGACCGGGCTTCTGGCCACGCCAGACTGTATGTGGCCGATCAGAGAGGCTTTTCTGGCCGGGACAGAGCCGTCCCGCTACTGCTCAAACCAGGATCACCTTTTGATTCTCGATTACTACTCCACGGAGAAGGCGGCCGAGGAGCACGATTAGCCTTTCTTCTTGACGCCTCCGCCTCCCGACGGCCTCGAACCCGAAGATCGGGAGCCGGAGGAGGATCCCCTCGAGCCAGAAGAGACCGAGCCTTTAGACCCTTTCGACCCTGATGAGCTCGAGCCTCGGGATATCGACCCGCTCTTGGAAGAGCTCCTGGAGGAGGAGCCGCTCTTGCTCAGGGACTGATAAAACCGGCTGCGGATCGAAGTCGAGGTCCGGGTTCTATCGGAAAAATTCTTGATGCTGATATCGGGCGACGCGGGATAGCCGAAGGAATTCTTCCGGATGGTGCTGCCCGCTTGACTCCTTGGAGTGTCGGAGCCTTGAGCCTGGGAAGAGTCCTTGCCGCGGATTTTCCGCTCGCCGGAGGAAGCGCCGGAGGCCTGTCCGCTCCTGTCAGCGGGCCTCAGCGTCGGAGGATAACCGGGCGCCAGGCCCTTCCCGGCCGGGGTCTTGATGGTCCGCTCGGCTCCCGGGGCTTGAGCGCCTCCCGCCTTATTGGCAGTTCCCTGGGCCCCCACCGGCTTCAGCGTCCGTCCTTGGGTGGTCAGGGTGATCTTGTCAAGATTCTTGAGGGAATCGCCGCGCAACGCAGCTTGAGAGATGTTCTTGGCCCTGAGCTGGTCCTTATGGATGACGGTCAAGGCGCGGGAGTTATATGGATAATAGGGGCCATGCCAATTGGGGTAGTACCAGTTGTCGACGATGGCCATGGGGTAGTTCCAATAGCCCAGCGGCGCCCAACCGTAGTAGTCGGCGCCCCACCACCAGCTGACCCAGCCAGGTCCCCAGACAGTGCCCGGAATCCAGTACCACCCAAGACCCCCATACCATCCCCATCGTCCGTAGTGGAAGGTCACCCATCCCCAGGGGTCATAGGGAAGCCAGGCATAGCCGCCGAGTGACGTCCACATCCAAGATCCGTTGTAGTAAGGCCGCCAATCCGCGCCCACGCCTCCCGGCGCCCAGACCCAGCCATAGGGGTTGACCCAGGTCCAGTCGCCGCTCTCCTCGAGCTCGGCCTCGAAATCCTCGAGCTCTCCGGGAAGATGCCGGGTGGCAAGCTGGACGGCCAGCCTGGATTCCAGGTCATCGCTCCAGCGGTCGAAGGTGTCCTCGGCCACGGCCATGAACCGCACCGGCCGGCCGGAAAAGCGGCCCTCGGCGATGGCGATACTCTGCTCGCTTTTGAGCAGGAGAGAGCCCTCCTCACCGGCTGCCTCGATGACTCCCCGGAAGACAAAGATATCGGTTTTCCTTTTCTCGTACACGTCGATTCGGTAGAGGCCCTCGCCAAGCGCATAGAAGGACGCGTCCGGAGTGTGGACCTCGATCGCCTTCTCTTTTTCCAGTTGGTTGATGCTCAGATAGATGTTGCCCTTGACCACTCTCAATCGGGTCAAATCGGAGCCCTTTTTGGGGAGGCTTATGATCTCGACCTTAGTGTTATTATCCAACCGCAGATAAGTTTTCTTGCCGAGGTAGAGTTCGGCCCGGCCGTCGGTCGTCCCCAGCCTATCTCCTTCTTCGATCGGCATGTTGACAACCCCGTCCTCGAAGCCTTCTTCAGCGCCCTTCTGGATGTAGACGTCGCCGCTGATCGAGCGGAGCCGGGCGAAAGATTCGTTTGTATACTTCGGCTCTTCTCCGTCCGTTTGAGCGAGAGAAAGCCCAACCGCAAACAGAAACAGCGCCGTGATGATGGCAGGTTTCTTCATCTCTCTTCTCCTCGTCGCCAATGATAATAGCAAGAACCATGCCATGATCTTCCCCTGATCCTGGGCCGGTTTCCCCTGGTTTTTGTCCTGAAAAGGGGACGACTGGCGCTCTGGGCTACAGGCTACGGTCGGACCGGCCAAAAGGCCTTCTGGACCTTGAAAACCGGGGCCAGCTCTCGCTCTAGAGAAGCAGAGGGGCTCAGCTTGACCGGGGATTCCGGTTTTTGACCGCTGAGGGCAAAAAGCACGCTCCTGACCCCGTCCTTGAGCCCGAATAGGTTGTATCCTCCCTCAAGAGTAAGGAGCAACCGGTCCTGGGCCGTCAGATGGGCCAGGCTTAGCAATTCGCCGGCCATGGCACCAAAACCCTTGACGCTGACCTCCATCCCGCCCAGAGGATCGCCGGCGAATATATCAAACCCGGCTGAGACAAGGATGAACTCGGGCTTGTAAGCGGCGGCAATCGGCGCGAGCAGTCTCCGGAAGATGAACAGGAAATCATCGTCTGTCTTTTCAGGGGCAAGAGGAACATTGACGGTGAAGCCTTGGCCCCGCTTGTCACCGACCTCACTCCAGTGACCGCTGCCCGGATAATGGGGAAACTGGTGGGTGGAAAAGTAGAGGATGTCGTCCCGTGAATAGAACGCGTTCTGGGTGCCGTTGCCGTGATGGAGGTCCCAGTCCACGATGAGGATGCGCCGGAGACCCCATTTCTCAACCAGGTATTGGGCGGCGATGGCGACGTTGTTGAAGATGCAGAATCCCTTGGCCTGCGACGCTTCGGCATGGTGCCCCGGCGGCCGGACCAGGGCGAAAGCATTCCCGGCTTTCCGGCCCATGATCCGGTCGGCCGCTTCTAGCATGCCGCCTGCGGCCAGCAGGGAGACCTCGTAGGAACGGGGAGAGGTCGAGGTGTCGGGATCGAGATAGACTCTTTCCCGGCCGGCGGTTTCCTCGATTTGCTCGATGTACTCCTGGGTGTGAATGAGGGCGATTTCTTTTTTTGTGGCCGCGCGGGGCGGGATGAGGATCAAAGAGGCAAGCCCCTTTTCCTCCTCCAGCATCTCGTAGATCGCCCGGATCCTCTGCGGGCTCTCGGGATGGGCGTCGCCCATGTTGTGCTCAACATACCGCCAGTCCTTAACGATTCCAGTTTTCATGCCTTCTTCTTAGGAAAAAACTTTTCAAGAACTTCCGGATTAGACTTCTTGGTCAGCAGGCTGACGATGATGAGCATAGCCAGTGAGGCGATAAGCGCCGGGTAGATCAGCGGGATGCCCCAGGGATCGCCGTCCGGGACCTTCTCAGCCGGAAGGACTTTGGACAGGACAAAAAAGAGGATGCTGACAACCGTCCCGGTGATAATCGAGGCCAGTCCGCCCTCTTTGGTCACCCTTTTCCAGGCCAGGGCGGCGAGGAGGGCGGGCGTTATGGCGACACCGTAGATCGTATAGGCGAAGAAGCTCATCTCGAGGACACTCTTCAGCTGTGTCGCCAGGAGAAAAGCCAGGACGCCGATGACTACAATCAGCACTTTCTGAAGGGCCACCATGCTTTTCTGGCTGGCGTCCTTCTTCATGAACCTCTGGTAGATGTCCCGCATGAGGGTCGTGGAGGGTGAGAGCAGATAATTCATCCCTGTTGAAATGACCACGGCGCAGGCGGCGCCCAGAAGCAGGACTCCGACTGGAGCCGGCACCATGCTCCTGGCCGCCATCAGCACGACCTTGCCTCCCGCCTTGGGGAGAGTCAGGTCGATCTGACCCTGGAGCTTGCTATAGGCGAAGACGGCGATGATGACCACGACGGTCTCAACGAAGATCGTGCCCAGTGTCCACCAGAACACGGCCTTCTTGGCGTCCTTGCCCGAGCGGGCGCTGTAGAACTTCTGGTACATGCTCTGAACGCCCATGAGCAGAAACATGGTCGACAGGAAGTAGCCGATGGCCTTCAGCCAGGGATGGGCCCCGAACTGGTTGTTCACGACCGCGAAATAGCCGGGGTCAAGGGCCTGTTGGGCGGTCTGCAGCCCTCCCGCTGCGACGTAGACAAACGGTACGGCCAGGAGGCAGGCCAGCACGATGATGATGCCGTTCGGAAGGTCTGTGTAGGCGATGGCCACCATGCCCCCCAGGGCCGTGAACAGGATGACGAAAACG
>Ga0299912_10002484_pt1 | contig 15102 bp, 12 predicted proteins | sample RVTome_2_FD_207667 | JGI IMG/M metagenome (GOLD analysis project Ga0299912, IMG submission 207667) | Soil microbial communities from uranium-contaminated site in the Upper Colorado River Basin, Wyoming, United States - RVT95D214 (version 2) ... | reverse complement strand
CCGCGCAGGAGGAGCGAGCGCAGCGCCACGGTGAACTCGCCCTCTCCCCCCGGAGCGACCCAGCCGAGCGGACCCGCGTACCAGCCGCGGTCGAGGCCCTCGTGGCGTCGCAGCCACTCGAGAGCCGCCTCCCGCGGCGCTCCGCCGACGGCGGGCGTCGGATGGAGGTCGCCGACCAGGTCGAGCACCGTGGTGCGCGAGGGATCGCGGAGCCGTCCCTGGATGGGAGTGTGGAGGTGCTGAATCCCGTCGGTATGAAGAAGCCCCGGGGATTCCGGGGCAGAGAGGAGCTCGCAGCGGCGAGCGAGCGCCCCCTGAACGCCGCGCACCACGATCGCGTGCTCCTCCTGGTCCTTCTTGCTCTCGACGAGCTCGCGGGCGAGGCGGCGATCCTGCTCCGCCGTCCGCCCTCGCGGCGCCGAGCCCGCCACCGCCTCTGCGCGCACCAGCCCATTCTCGAGGGCCACCAGGCGCTCTGGCGTCGCCCCGAGAAAGGTCACCCCTCCTCGCGCCAGCGCGAAGATCGTGCAAGAGGGATGAAGCGCGCGCAGGCTCCGGAGCACGCGACGCGCCTCGAAGGGACGGGATCCGACCACCGTGCAGGAGCGCGCGACCACGACCTTCTCGAGATCGCCCTGGCGAATGGCAGCCAGAGCCTCCTTCACCAGGTCCCGGTAGGCGCCGAGGGGACGGTCTGCCGAGGCGTGAAAGGCGGGTGTCGAGTCGTCAGCCAGGAGCTCGCGAGCCGACGATCGCGGTGCCGCGGTGAGCTCGCAGCCGCCGGAGGAGACCGCTCCGGACCCCGCGCAGCAGCACCACATCTCCCCTCCCCGTCTGACCAGGAGTTGCTCTGGCAGGACGAGCTCCGCCGGGGGAAAGACTCTCCACCGCTCGGAGGGCGGCGGCTCGGCCTCGAATGCGAAGCCCCCCACCAGGAGCGGCCCCGCCCAGGGCGGCGCATTGCCCTCCCTCTGAAGCAGGGCGCCGATCTCACCGAGGCAGCGCGCCGCAGCCTCGAAGCGCAAGGCGCCGCGCGCCTCGATCCGGGCCACTGCCCCGAGAGCGAGGATGGCCTCCTCGCGGTCGGGTCTCTCCCAGTAGAAGCGCTCGTGCTGGTCGGAGAGCGCGAAGAGATCGAGGGGATCCCGCGCAGGAGCCGCGCTGCGCTGAACGCGGATCGGGGTCACGCGGCCCTCCCCTCGATGCGGACCGCCGTCACGATCTGGGCGCTGCCGAGCAGAAGCCGGCGACGCTCGAGCCTTCGGAACCCCGCATCCGCCACCAGACTCGCGAGCTCCCGCGCATCCGGTAGATAGGCGGTGGAACGCGGCAGGTAGGCGTAGGCGGCGCGGTCCGAGAGCCAGCCTCCCACCCGCGGCACGACGCGATCGAAGTAGAGGGAGTGCGCGGCCCGGACCAGCGCGTTCGATGGCCGATCGACCTCGAGGAGGGCGAGGCGACCGCCCGCCTCGAGAACCCTCGCCATCTCGGCGAGCACCTCCGGAAGCGAGGCGAAGTTGCGAAGGGCGAAGCCGCAGGTCACCACCGTGGCGCAGCCATCGGAGAGCGGGAGCCGGGCGACGTCGCCGTGGATCCAGAGCGCGGGGATCCGGCGCCGCTTGGCCTCGCACAGCATCCCCCGCGCGAAATCGACGCCGACCACTCGCGCACCGCGCGCTGCGGCGAGCTCGGCCAGGTCACCGCTGCCACAGGCGAGATCCAGGACGCGGTCTCCGCGACCGACCCCCACCGCGTCGAGCGCCGCCCGGCGCCAGCGCTGATCGAGACCCGCCGTCAGCAAGCGGTTCAAGGCGTCGTAGCGAGGGGCGATGCGATCGAACATCGCCCGGACCTGCTCGCGCTTCTCCTCGTCACGGGGTAGCTCGGGGTTCTGCGAGGACCCGCCTTCGGCGGCCTGGAGCGCTACCTCCACGCGATCTCCAGGCGGGAGGACTCGGTGGCGGCGAGCGCGGCGCGGAGATCGTCGTCCTCCCCGCGCCCGGCGAGCCGCTCGAGGGCGCGACTCACCAGGGTTCGCTGGAAGTGAAGCGCGACCAGGCGCGTCAGCCGGGGGAGGAGATCCCGGAAGGCGTCGGTGACCTCGTGGGTGTCCCCCCGAGCGGCCGCCGGCTTTCTCACGTAGTCGTCGAAGAGGTCGATGGCCCGATCGGAGACCTCCTGCACCGAGCGGGCGTGGTGCACTGCGAGCTTCAGCAGCTCGTCGAGCGGGAAGCCAGCGTTGAGGATGCGGAGCGCGGAGCGGGCCATCTCCCGATCCGCCTCGCTGAAGCGCGCCTCCCCTGCGATCTGGAGCGGCTGCACCAGGCCCGAGGCCTCGGCGGCCGCGATCAACCCCTCGGGGATACCCGCCTCGGCAGCGAGCTCGGCCCTGGAGAAGGTCCGCTCGCCGACATGCTGCTCGACGAGGGCCTCGAGCAGCGGCTGATCCTCGTCCCCGCCCTCCCGCTCGAGCAGGCGTCTGACCTGGGCCAGGGTGAAGCCCTGGTCCACGAGCGCTCGAATGCGGCGGAGGCGCTCCAGATGAGCGTCTTCGTAGAAGGCGATGCGCCCCACCCGGCGCGGCCGGGGAAGCAGGCCCCGGAACTGGTAGAAGCGGATCGTATCCACGGCCACGCCTACGCGGGCCGCGATCTCCTCGACTCGATAATCCATGCGATGACTCTAAGAGTATTCACTCTCATTGTCAAACGCGGCGCTGCGCATCGCGGAGGGCGCCCGCCCTCGGCCTCGTCCCCGCTAGCTCCTGACCAGCAGCAGCGTCTTCGGGTCGAGAGCGATCCGAAGCGACCCGACGTCCGGGCTGTCGTGCTCCTTGAGCGCGCGCAGCGCGACCGAGTCCACTTCCGGCTCGAGGGCCAGGACCACGCCGATGGCATCGCCGAGCTCCGCGATCGGCGCGGGGATCCCCGGAACCTTCTCGCCCGGGCACGCGAAGGAGATCCAGAGCTCCGCCCCGATCTCCCCGGCGATGGCCTTCATGTCGAGAATGTCCTGCTTCGATGCGCCACCGAGGTCGAAGCCCTCGAGGATGACGAGCCCGGGCTCGCAGCCGGCCTCCGCCTGGACCTTCACCGCCTCGCGCAGCTTTCCCGGGCCGAAGCCCGCCTCCGGATAGGAGCGGATGCTGCGGCGCCGATCCACCTCGGCGCGCACCACCGCCTCGTCCTCGAGTCGGCTCGAGGAGGCGAGCGCGTCGAACACGGTGTCGTAGTAGGCGCGGGTGTGCGAGACCGATTGACCGAGCGAGACGTGCAGCACGTGATCTCCGCGCATCAGGCCGTCGAGAGCGACCCCCACCAGGAACGAGCTCTTGCCGACGCCGGGCCCGGCGAGAACCACGCCGATGTTGCCCTTTCCGAGCCCGCCGTGAAGCCCCTGCTCTAGCAGCCGGAGTGGACTCCGCGCGGAGAGAAATTCCCGATACATGAGCCTCCTCGCCGCACGGCGCTACTCGCCCTCGCCCCTGCGGCCCTCTGCGAATCGCTCGATCAGGTGCTTGGAAACCTCGGCTGGCACCGGCGCGTACCTGGCGAACTCCTGGGTGAACTCGGCCTTGCCCTGGGTCATGGAGCGGAGGTCCGTCGCGTAGCCGAAGAGCTCCGCGAGCGGAACCTCGGCGTCGATCCGGCAGAAGAGATCCTCCTCGGTCGTCCCGATCACGGTGCCGCGGCGCTGCATGACCGTCTTCAGCACGCCGCCCAGGAACTCGCCCGGGGTCTCCACGGCCAGCTTCATCACCGGCTCGAGAATGATGGGCCGGGCCTTGGAGTAGACGGCGCGGAAGGCGCCGCGGGCCGCCGCCTGGAAGGCCAGGTCCGACGAGTCCACCGAATGGGCCTGCCCGTCGCAGAGGCAGACCCGCACCCCGATCACGGGAAAGCCGATCAGGCGTCCCTTCCCCAGCATCTGCCGGAAGCCTTTCTCCACCGAGGGGATGTACTCCACGGGGATCGCGCCCCCTCGGACCTGGTTCACGAACTCGAAGGCACCCCCGCCGCTGATCGGCTCGATGTAGCCCGCCACGCGGCCGAACTGGCCGGCGCCGCCGCTCTGCTTCTTGTGGGTGTAGTCGAACTCGGCTCGCTGGGAGAGGGTCTCGCGATACGCCACCTGCGGCGCGCCCGTCTCCACCTCGACCTGGTACTCCCTCCGCATCCGCTCCACGTAGACCTCGAGGTGAAGCTCGCCCATTCCCGAGATCACGGTCTCGCCGCTCTCCTCGTCGACGCCCGCCCGGAAGGTCGGATCCTCTCGAATGAAGCGCCCGAGCGCCTTCGACATGCGGACCTCGACCTTGTTGTCCTTGGGCTTGACCGAGAGGGAGATCACCGGCTCGGGAACGTGCATGGCGGTCATCGCCAGGTCCAGGGAGCCGTCGGTGAAGGTGTCCCCCGAGCTGCAGTCGATGCCGAAGAGCGCGACGATGTCACCGGCGCCGGCCGCCTCGATCTCCTCCATCTCGTCGGCGTGCATCCGCACCAGCCGACCCACCTTGTGGCGCCTCTTGGTCCGGCTGTTGGTGATGCTGGAGCCCCGGCCCAGAGAGCCCTGGTAGATCCGAACGTAGGTGAGCTGCCCGTAACGCCCGTCCTCGATCTTGAAGGCCAGCGACACCAGGGGCTTGTGGAGGTCCGCCGCCAGCGTGATGGGCGCTCCGTCGGCGGAGAGATCGATGCCCGAGTTCTCGACGTCGATGGGGCTGGGGAGATAGAGGGGAATGGCATCGAGGAGCTTCTGGACTCCCTTGTTCTTGTAGGCGGCGCCCATGAATACCGGGGTGAGCTCCATGGAGAGGACGCCTCTGCGCACCGCCCGGTGAATCAGCTCCTCGGTGACCCTCTCCTCGAGGATCGCCTCGGTGAGCTCGTCCGAGAACATCGAGACCGCGTCGAGCATCTCCTCTCGAGCCACCTCGGCCTGGCTGCGCAGCTCGGCGGGGATCTCCTCCTCGACCACGTGCTCGCCGTTCGGCCCCTCGAAGCGCGCCGCTCTCATGCTGACGAGATCCACCACGCCGACGTGATCCGCCTCGAGACCGATGGGAATCTGCATCGCCACGGCGTTGTGGCCCAGCTTCTCGCGAAGCCCCTCGATCACCCTGCGCGGATTCGCGCCGGAGCGATCGAGCTTGTTGATCAGGGCCAGGCGCGGCACCTTGTAGCGCCTCATCTGGCGATCCACGGTGATCGACTGGGACTGCACGCCGGCCACGCCGCAGAGCACCAGGATCGCACCGTCGAGGACGCGCAGAGAGCGCTCCACCTCCACCGTGAAGTCCACGTGTCCCGGCGTGTCGATCAGGTTGATGTGATACCCGTTCCACCGGGCGTGGGTGGCGGCGGAGGTGATGGTGATGCCGCGCTCCTTCTCGAGCTCCATGTGATCCATGGTCGCGCCGGCGCCGTCCTTCCCCTTCACCTCGTGGATCCTGTGGATGCGGTGGGTGTAGAAGAGGATCCGCTCGGTGAGGGTGGTCTTGCCCGAGTCGATGTGGGCGCTGATCCCGATGTTCCGAATCTTCTCGAGATCGCTGATCATGGCGGTTGCGTCTCTCTGTGCGTCGGCGCCCGCCGTTGGCGAGTCCGATCGGATCGGGTCTGAAATCAGCTTCGCCCTGCCGGTCATCGGATGACGATCGCGACCGGTGGGCGAAATCGAGCGATGACGAAGGGGGAATCCAGAAGCGACCTGCGCTCGACATTCCCTGTCGGACGCTCGGCCTCTCGAGAGTAGCGCAGCGATCGCGATTCGCCCCGGGGGAGGGAGGAGATCTCAGCCCGGCTCGGGATCCGCGGAACGCCAGAGGCGGAGCGTTGCCCCCAGGGGGACCGTCTGCTCCCGGCGGCGCGTGAGGGAGTCGGCGGCCGTGTAGATCGCGCAGGCGAGGGCCTGGAAGGAGTCGAGGGGGAAATGGGGGAAGGCGAGGCGGCTCGACTCCGACCGGCCGAGCTCGACGGCTCCCTCGATGGCGGCACAGGGAATCTCGGCGTAGACCATCAGCGACCAGTCGGGAAGCGCGCGGCCCCTTGCCCGCCGCCATTGCTCGCGCGGCCTCGCGATCGCGGAAGGCTCGGCGCGAGCCGCGAAGAAAGCGTCGATCTCCTCGCTGGCGCCGGTCCGGAGCGCGTCGCTCATGGCGGCGCCGAGCAGCAGGCGGGCGAGCTCGAGGCGGGACGAGACCGAGTGGATGGGATCGCCCTGCTCCGCGAGTCGCGCGCTCACCTCGAGCCCGCGAAGCGTGGTGAGCGACTCGTCGAAGCCGAAGCGATGGCAGAGCTCGTGAGCGAGGATGGTGGGGATCGCCAGGCGCGAGGTCTCGCGCGGCGTCATCCGCACCACCCGGCTGAGAGCAATTCCGAGGGTCAAATACTGGCTCCAGGGGCCCATCAGCCGCCCCTCGAGCCGTCCTCGGTAGGCGACGTGGGGAAGCCTTCCGTAGGGGCGCCCCGCCACCTCCTCGACCACGGGGCGGAGGCGCCGCGCCTCCTTGCGGAGCGCCTCGCCGTCATCCAGGAGCGGCGGGGCTATCTCGCCCACCCGATCGAAGAGCAGCTCCGCGCGGCGAAGTCGGCTGCGGATCAGCGCCGCAGCCCGCGAGGGCGCGTGCCCGCCAGCCGACGCGCTCACCTGGCTCAGCCACAGTGGGTCCGATCGCCGACGACGCCGCGGGGACGGGCCGGAGTCCCGAAGGCGAGCGTGTGATCGGGAATCTCGCCGGTCACCAGAGAGCGAGCTCCGATCACGCTGTGGGCGCCGATCCTGACTCCTCGCAGGACCGTCACGTCCGAGGCGATCCAGGCGTGGTCCCCGATCCGCACCGGATCGGGGGCCTCGGGGTGATCGGCGTCGAGGTCGTGCTGGTCGGAGTCGAAGACACGGGTTCCCGGGCCGATCCAGACCCGGCGCCCCAGCGAGAGCTCCACCTTCGCGCTCAGATGGCAGCCGTTCAGCAGGGTCTCGGGGCCGATCCGCATCCGGGCTCCCCTGTAGGCCGCGAGCGTGATGGGCCCGACCTCGGTGCGCAGCCAGACCCCCTCCCCGATCTCGATCACGGCGCCCTCCTCGAGCAGGAAGTTCACGCCGCCGCTCCTTCGCTCCGTGGTGACTCCCGGGCCGATCCGGAGCCGGGCTCCCGGCGCCAGGTTGAAGCGGGACTTCACCAGATTGGCGCTGGCCGTCGGATCGATCTCGAGGCCGGGATGGAACCAGTCGAGGACGCGCATCCCCAAGAGATCCATCCGGTGGATCGCGCGGAGCCGGAGGCGAATGGCGAGATCACGCACGGCGGCGCGGGACCGACCTCCCTAGCTGCCTTCGCCGTCGCGAAGCCGAAAGGTGATGAATCCGTGGGTGGGGTCATAGGGGGAGAGACCCACCTGGACCCGGTCCCCGGGAATCACGCGGATCCTGAAGCGGCGCATTCGGCCCGAGAGCTGCGCGGTCACCGTCTGCCCCGACTCGAGGGTGATCTGGTAGCGGCCGCCGCCGAGGACCTTTTCGACGCTGCCGGTCGCCTGGATCAGATCGTCTCGCGCCACTCGTGCTCCTCTCGCGCCGCGAGCCCAGCGGTCGCGGCGAGGCGAGAACGCTAGCACGCGGGCCATGGACCGTCACCGCGACCGGGAAGGCGGGCGCCGCGCGAGAGCGAGGCGGGGGCAGGCCGCTGGCAGGGCCTCGGGGCCGCTGGTGCATCAGCGCCGGACCCGCGCCAGCCGCCAGACGCCCAGCGACAGGTTGGTTCTCGAGAGGCGTCGCGGAAAGAGGTCGAGAAAGTAGAGCAGCGGACCGGCATGGTGGTTGAGCCGGCGCAACGGCCGATACCACCTGTTCAGATAGGTGTGGAGAGGTCGTGCCATCTCCAGCTCGAAGCCGTGCCGCGCCAGCTCGCCCTGATAGGTCCGAAGCCCCCGATGCTTGACGTGCTTCACCGTGGAGCGGTCTCGATCCGCACCGAGAAAATCCGTCAGCACCAGCCTGCCCGCCTGCCTGCAGAACCTGGAGGCGTTCTCCAGGGCGATCGACCAACGGCCATCGTCGACGATGTGATAGGCCACCCCCCAGAAGTGGATGACGTCGAAGCTTCCGAGCGACTCGATCTCGGGCTCACCGATGTCGCAGCGCAGGAAGGCGGCCTGGGGATGCCGCTCGCTCAGCCGCTCCACGCTGGTCCGGGTGATGTCGATGCCGGTGACCCGTGCGCCCCGCTTCAGGTACCACTCGGTGAAGAACCCGGTACCGCAGCCGACGTCGAGAACCTCGCAGCCGGCCAGATCCTCGTTCGAGAAGACGCTCTCGATGCACCGGCGTACGGCGCGGTAGATCCAGCGGTTGTAGCTCTCGCTGAACGACGCGTGGCCGACGCCCCGGAGGTTGAAGTTCGCCGCCAGGCGAGACTCCCAGTACGCGCGCGGATCGTATTGCTCGCCCACCCGTCGGCCTCTCCCTCGCGCTCGCTCCTGGCGGCGCGCGCCCAAGAAGATCCCTGCTACCCGATCCTCCTCCCCCGGGCTCCCGGCCCCCGCCCACGGGCACCGGTCCCGATCAGGAGCGCGGGGAGGAGGGTAGCGTTGGCAACCACGCAGATGACCATGATGCCGGCGGTGAGGAGCCCCAGATTGCGGGTGAACGTGAACTCCGAGATTCCCAGGACCAGAAAGCCGGCCGCCACCGTCAGCGTCGTATAGAGGAGCGCGGGCAGCACGCGAGCCAAGGCCTCCCGCATCGCCGCACCCGCCTCCTCTCCCCGCGCCACGCCGCTCCGGAAGGCATTGACGACGTGGATCGTCTCGTCGACCGCGATGCCCACGGCGAGGTTTCCGACCAGCACCGTCCCGATATCGAGCGGGATGCCGGCCAGGCCCATGAATCCGAACACCAGCACGAGCGGCACGAGATTCGGGATGAGGGCGAGCCCGGCAATCCGAAGACTCCGAAACAAGACCAGCAGCAGCATGGCGACCGTCGCCACGTCCAGACCCAGGCCCTGGATCTGCCCGACGCCCAGCTCGTGCTCGGAGCGCGCGAACTCGAACATGATCCCGGTGGTGCGCGCCGAGAAGTCCTCGGGCCCGTGCATCCTCCACCACCCGGCCGCCCTCTCGGCGAGCGCGAGCAGATGCTCCGAGCCATTGTGATTCGACCGGATCAGGACATTGGTCATCAGCCGATCGCTCGACACGAGATCCCTGATCTGATCGAACGACTCGAGAAGCAGCAGGTATTGCTCGGCCAGCTCCCTCGAGTCGGGGAGGACCGAGGTCGTCGTGCCCGCGAACCCGGTATGGACCTGGATCAGCGGGTCGGCGAGCGAGACCACCTTTCCCACGTCGGGGACCGTCTGCAGGAACTCCTGCAAGCCCGCCACCGCCCGGAGCACGTCAGGCTCGGTGACGCTCCTCCCGGCGCTGGACTCGATGACCACGTTCATCGGCGAGATCCCCGCCAGCCGTTCACGGATGGCTTCGTAGGAATCCCGCACCTCGGTACCGCGCGGGAAGTAGAGGATCACGTCGCTCTCGACGCGGAGCACCGAGAGCCCCAGCGCGAAGCCGGCGATCACCACCGCCCAGGCCCCCAGGACGGCGCTCCGACGCCGCTGCACCAGGCTCGCGATCGCCGGCACCAGCGCGCTCTGCAACCAGTCGAGGAGGAGGGGCTTCGGCGTGGGCCGGGGCCAGAGCACGAGCACCGCCGGGCCCAGCGTCAGCACCGCGACGAGGACGGCGAACGTCCCGACACCGCCGAAGATTCCGACGTCCCGGACCGCGTCGATCGGCACCACCGCCATCGCTGCGAAGCCGACGGCCGTCGTGGACCCCGCGAAGAGGAGCGGTCGAGCGACCTCGGCCACCGCTTCCACGAGGTCGTGACGGCTCGCGAGCCCGCTCGCCTCGGAGAGCAGGTGCATCGCGTAGGCGCACCCGATGGCGAGGATCACCGAGGGCAGGATCACGGTCGAAGCCGTGAGCGGGGCTCCCGCCATCGCCATCGCCCCAAGGAAGACCCAGGTGCCGAGACCGCTGGTCAGGAGGGGCACCGCGACGGCTCGGATGCTGCGGAAGAGCGCCCCCAGCAGCGCCGCCATCAGGGCGATCGTCAAGGGAACCAGTCTCAGCACCTCCGCTCGCGTCTCGACGCTGAACGCCGTGCGGAAGACCGGAACCCCGGAGATCCATGTGGCTGCCGTGCCCGCGGCACGGCGGAGCTCACCCACGATCCGCTCGAACTCCCCGGTCCCGCGATCGAGAGTCGCATTCACCGCGAGGACCCGGCCATCCTCGGAGGCCAACGCCCGCGGGGCGATGCGGTCTCGCCGTACTCGCGCCGCAACCGCGGAAGCGGAGGCGGAGGTGGTGGGCCCGTCCGTGGACAGGAATGGCTCGAGCGAGAGGGAGCCGTCGATCCTCGCATCGAGGTACGGCACCGTCGAGAGGCTGTCCACGCGGCGGACGCCATCGATCCTCGAAGCCGCCTCGGACAGGTCTCGCATCCGGTCGAGATCGGAAGGGCTGTAGGGCTCCGCCCCCCTGATCGCGACGACGACGGTCTCGTCCCCACCGAATGTCCTGAGACTGCTCTGGTAGAAGTCCCAGGGGTCGCCCAACCTGTCGAGGACGCTGTCGGCCGAAGTCTCGATCTTGATGCCGACGATCGCGGGGGCAAGAGCCGCCGCGGCGAGCACCCAGAGTCCCGCCACCCACCGCGCGCGCTCGACACTGAACCGCGCCAGTCGATGGAGCAGAGGCGTCGAATCGGGATCGTTCGTCATTGCCCCTCGGATGAGATCGTCCGGGCGCGGCCGGGCTTCGCGGCCCTCGGCCATGATGGGGGGGAACCCATCCGCTTTGCCCACTTCGCTGCGGGAGTTTACAGTTCCCTCCACGATCGGCCGCGGGGAGACCCGCGAATTCCTGCTATCCCCCCATCGCGAACCCGCAATCCCCAACTCGAGGACCGCACCACACCCATGACCGAACTGCTCACCGGAATCATCGACTGGTACATGCTCCACATCAACTACGGCACGGTCGTCCTGCTGATGGCCATCGAGAGCTCGTTCATCCCCTTCCCCTCCGAGGTGGTGGTTCCGCCCGCGGCATGGAAGGCCGCGGGGGGCGAGATGAACGTGGTGCTGGTGGTCGTCGCGGCCACGATCGGCGCGATCCTCGGGGCCCTCGTCAACTACTACCTTGCGCGCTGGCTGGGCCGCCCGCTCCTGTACCGCCTCGCGGACACGCGCTGGGCGCACATGCTGCTGATCAACCCCGAGAGCCTGGATCGGGCCGAGGCCTACTTCGTGCGCCACGGGAGGTCGTCCACCTTCATCGGCCGGCTGGTGCCCGCGATACGCCAGCTGATCTCGATTCCCGCAGGGCTGGCGCGCATGCCGATGGCGCCCTTCCTGCTCTACACCACGCTCGGGGCCGGCCTCTGGAACATCGTGCTCGCGGCGCTCGGCTACTTCCTCTACTCGCAGAAGGAGCTCCTCGAACGCTACTACGGCGCGCTCTCCTACGCGGCCGCAGGCCTCGCCGTCTGCTTCGTTCTCTACCTGGTGATGCAGGGGACGCGAGGGAGGAGGAAAGCATCGGAGAAGGTGACGTGAAGATCCTCGAGAAGCTGATCTGGCTGCTCGTCGCCCTGGTCGGCGGGGGCGCGCTCGGCGCGATCGCGCTCTCGCGCGGCGAGCCGGTCAACGGCGTCTTCTTCGTGGTGGCGGCCGGCTGCACGCTCCTCGTCGCCTACCGCTTCTACTCGGCGTTCCTGGCGGCGCGCGTGCTCTCGCTCGACGCCACCCGCGCCACGCCGGCGGAGCGGATGGACGACGGCCGCGACTTCGTGCCGACCAACCGCTGGGTGGTGCTGGGCCACCACTTCGCGGCGATCGCCGGCCCCGGGCCGCTGGTCGGGCCCACCCTCGCCGCGCAGTTCGGCTACCTGCCGGGCACGCTCTGGCTGGTGGTGGGCGCGGTGCTCGGCGGCTGCGTGCAGGACTTCGTGATCCTCTTCTGCTCGCTGCGCCGCGACGGCCGCTCGCTCGGCCAGATGGCGCGCGACGAGGTGGGACGCAGAGCGGGCGTGCTCGCGATGGTCTCGGTGCTCGCGATCATGGTCATCCTGCTCGCGGTGGTCGCGCTGGTGGTGGTGAACGCGCTCAAGCACTCGCCGTGGGGAACCTTCACGCTGGCCATGACCATCCCGATCGCCATGGCGATGGGCCTCTACATGCGCTTCTGGCGGCCGGGCCGGGTGCTGGAGGCCTCCGTGATCGGCTTCGCCCTGATCCTGCTCGCGGTGGTGTCCGGGCAATGGGTCGCGCAGTCGCCGGAGTGGGCGCAGCTCTTCACGCTCAGCGGTCCGGCGCTCGCGCTGGCCGTGATCGCCTACGGCTTTGCGGCCTCGGCGCTGCCGGTCTGGCTGCTGCTCGCACCGCGGGACTACCTCTCGGCCTTCATCAAGGTCGGCGTGGTGCTCGCGCTCGCGGCCGGCATCCTGCTGGTGCGCCCGGCCATGCAGATGCCCGCCCTCACCCGCTTCGTGGACGGAACCGGGCCGGTCTTCGCGGGCACCATCTTCCCGTTCTGCTTCATCACCATCGCCTGCGGGGCCATCTCCGGCTTCCACGCCCTGATCTCGTCGGGGACGACGCCGAAGCTCTTGATGCGCGAGAGCGACGCTCGGCTGGTCGGCTACGGCTCGATGGCGATGGAGTCGTTCGTCGGCATCATGGCGATGGTGGCGGCCTGCGCCCTCCAGCCGGGCGTCTACTTCGCCATCAACAGCCCGGCCGGCATCGTGGGAGCGAGCGCGGAGCAGGCGGCGGCCACCATCTCGGCCTGGGGCTTCCCGCTGGAGCCGGCCACCATGCACGAGCTCGCCGGCAGCGTCGGCGAGGAGACGCTGCTGAATCGCACCGGCGGCGCTCCGTCGCTCGCGGTGGGGATGGCCCACATCTTCGCCAGCACCATCGGCGGCGGGCGCCTGCTCGGCATCTGGTACCACTTCGCGATCATGTTCGAGGCGCTCTTCATCCTGACCGTGCTCGACGCAGGGACCCGGGTGGGCCGCTTCATGGTGCAGGAGCTGCTGGGCAGGGCCCTGCCGCGGCTCGCCCGCGCGGGCTCCTGGACCGCGACGCTCGTGACCAGCGGGATCATCGTCGGCGCGTGGGGCTACTTCCTCATCCAGGGTGTGCTCGACCCGCTCGGCGGCATCAACTCGCTCTGGCCGCTCTTCGGCATCGCCAACCAGATCCTGGCCGCGGTGGCGTTGGTGGTGGCGACGACCATCCTGATCAAGATGAGGCGCAACCGCTACCTGTGGGTGACGCTCGTGCCGACGGTCTGGCTGGTCACGGTGACGCTCACCGGGAGCTATCAGAAGATGTTCCACGAGAACCCCCGCATCGGCTTCCTGGCGCAGGCCGCCGCCCTCGAGGAGCAGATCGAGGACGGGAGCGTGCCGGAGGAGAAGCTGGCGGAGACGCGCCGCCTCGTCTTCAACAACCGCCTCGACGCCGCGGTGACCGGCTTCTTCGCGCTCCTGATCCTGGCCCTGCTCGTGGAGGCGGTCTGGGAGTGGCACCGCATCCTGAGCGGGCGGCGGGAGGCGTACCTCACCGAGGCTCCCTACGTGAGGACGCGCTGGGGGGAGAGCGCGTCATGAGGGGCGGGGCGCTCGCGGCACTTCGCACCTTCTGGCGCCGGCTTCGCGAGTGGAGCGGGGACGCGGCGTACGAGACCTACCTCGCCCGGGCCGGCGGCGCCGAGCCCCTCGACCGCAAGGCCTTCTACCTGGAGAGCCTCCACCGCCGCTATCACTCGGGGCGGATCGACCGCTGCTGCTAAGCCCGTGCAGCCGTTCGGGAGCCCGTCCGCTACGCTCTCTAGAGTCAGGATGGAAGCGGGTGTCCGCACGCCCGACGAGGAGACCGAATGGATTGGGAAGGGCCGGCCAAGACGGCCGCCACCCTGAAGAACGCCCCTCTCGACGAGCTCTCGGAGAACGAGCGGATCAAGGTCTCCAGCCGCGGACTCCTGCTGGTGGACGACGGCAAGCAGCCCCCCCACTCCTTCCGCGACGAGCTCGACCAGCTCACCCGCGGCGAGCGCGAGACGCTCTCCAACACGGCCAAGGAGCTCTCCAAGTTCTTCGGGATCTACCGCCAGCGAGAGCGCGGGGTGCGCGGTCGCAAGTCCGGCGACCACATCTTCATGGTGCGGATCAAGAATCCGGCTGGCGGCGAGCTCTCGCCCCGCCAGTGGCTCGCTCTCGACGACGCGGCCGACGCGTTCGGCGACGGCACGCTGCGGATCACCTCGCGCCAGGCCATCCAGTACCACCACGTCCGCGGCCCGGCGCCCGCCGCTCTGGTCCGCCACCTGAACCTCCTCTACCGCGACCAGGGCACGCTCGGGACGTGCGGCGACGTGAACCGAAACGTGGTGTGCTCGCCGATCGACGGGCTCGACCCCGAGCACGATCCCCGCGGCCAGGAGCTCGCCCACGCCATCGCCGAGGAGCTGGCGCCGCGCTCGAGCGCCTACTTCCAGTCCTTCCTCTCCGACGACCAGGACCGCCAGCTCGTCCCGATCAACGAGCAGGAGCCGATCTACAGCGAGAGCTATCTGCCGCGCAAGTTCAAGCTCGCGCTCGGGCACCCCTCCGACAACTCGGTGGACGCGCTGACCAACGACGTCGCCTTCGTGGCGGTGGCCGCGGGCGGTCGCGCCGACGGGAGCCTGTGGGATCTCTGGAGCGGCGGCGGCCTGGGATTCACCCACAACAACCCCCGTACCGCGCCGCTGCTCGCGCTCCATCTGGGGCGGATTCGCCGCCGGCAGGTGGTGGATGCCGCGCGGTCGATCGCGATCCTCCAGAAGGAGCACGGCGAGCGGAAGGACCGCCGGCTCTCGCGCTGGAAGTACACGATCCGGCGGCTCGGCCTCGAGAACGTCCGGCGCGAGCTGAAGACGCGCTTCGGGATCGAGCTCGAGGACGCACCGCCCCAGCCGCTCGCACCGATCCAGCTCCACCTGGGCTGGCACCCTCAACGCGACGGCCGCTTCTGGTACGGCGTGC
>Ga0299912_10002483_pt1 | contig 15104 bp, 3 predicted proteins | sample RVTome_2_FD_207667 | JGI IMG/M metagenome (GOLD analysis project Ga0299912, IMG submission 207667) | Soil microbial communities from uranium-contaminated site in the Upper Colorado River Basin, Wyoming, United States - RVT95D214 (version 2) ... | reverse complement strand
CCCATCATCTCTGCGCCGACAAAGCCTATGATGGCAAAGATGCAATGCAGATCATAGTTCAGCGGGGATATATTCCTCACGTCAGGCGCCGTGGTGAAGAAATCGAGGCGAAAAAAACTGTTCCCGGTTACCGCGCTCGTCGCTGGATCGTAGAAGTATGCCATTCATGGTTCAACAGGTTTCGTAAGCTCTTGGTTCGCTATGAGAAAACCGATTCCAGCTATGTCGCCTTGCATCATTTGGCAGCAGCCATAATCTGCTGGCGAAAAATTGGAGTTATTTCCGGATAAGCTCTAAATGTACCAGTTTGTTCCAACGCGTGAAGGACCTGGCTTGGCGACCGGTGCCGTGTTCCTGCTTCAACCTGTCAAAATGATGTCTGGGAATAAATTTAAGCATCTGCTGAAAAATTGTGTTACAATGGGCCATAATCCGAATTCTTTTTTCTGTTTAATGAATTATGGACAAACCCATTCTAACAGATTCCGGGAGTTTTCGGACTTTTTTTAATCAGTTAACCGGACAGCACTGAGAAATGGAAAAAAGGTGCTTCTATAGGACCAAAGAAATTATGCTCCCAGGAAATTTTATTGAACAATTTATTTTTTCCGGTGTTTACTAATTAAATAATTTATGGGGTAATCTAACAATGGAGCCACAAAAAAATATCGAGTTGTTGCGACTAGACATCGATCAAAAATTAGACGAATCGAAATCAATTATTAGAGAAGCAATTTCTTTGTTTGGCATTGAGAATATTGTAATAGCCATCACTGGCGGTAAAGACAGCACTACCAATCTATGGATATTCAAACAAGTGTGCGAGGAAATGGGGTGCAAGCTCCCCAGGTGTATGTTCATTGATGAAGGAGACGTTTTCCCGGAAATAAGGGAATTTACCCAATATATCCAAAGACTTTGGTCTCTTGAGATAATGTTTCTTAAGAACGATGATGTAACTTCCCTGGTTAAAGAAGTGGGAGAAAACATTCAAGTTTCTTCACTCAGTAAGGAGAATCGAGAAGCTCTGGAAGAAATGAATTTTTCCGGGAAGGAATTCCCCTTTATTCCTGATTCTACCATCTGTAACCACTTGATGAAGACCATCCCCATGCGAAATTTTATTGCGGAGTCCGGAATAAAAGCCCTGGCAACGGCAATAAGATGGGATGAAGCCGAAGCCAGGGAAAGCGAGGAATACTTCAGCCAGAGAACCAATCCTTCCCACTTTAGGGTCCACCCTATTCTTCACTTCAGAGAGCGGGATATCTGGATTGCAATTTTTAAATATGACCTCCCGTTCACTAGCCTTTACAAGCTGGGATATCGATCGCTTGGCGCCCGGTGCGCCACCATCAAGTCTTCGGATATCCCGGCCTGGATGCAGGATTTGGAAAATACGTCGGAACGGGGGGGCAGGGGTCGGGAAAAAGAAGCAATCATGGAGCACCTGAGGGCGTTGGGCTATATGTAATGGATGGTAGCGCGTGGTTAGACCAAGATGAAACCTGATTTCCCGAGCCATCGCCCCAACCTCTCCTTACCGCGTGTGAACCGGGGGCCATATAAGAAAGTAGTCATTCTCCCCCTGGATGGAGTCCCCTGCAGTCTGCTCACCCATTATATGAACCAGGGGGTTATGCCTCATTTTAAGGAGATGGTTTCCATGGGGGTACTCCTGCCCCTGACCAGCACCCTCCCGGAAGTCTCTTCCGTGGCCTGGGCCTCCTTCATGACCGGCCAGAACCCGGCCGGGCACGGCATTTTTGGCTTTATGGAAGTCGATAACCAGAGTTACGAATTTCGCTTCCCGAATTTTCTCTCCCTGAAGTCCCCCACCTTCTGGGAAAAGCTGGGGGTTGCCGCGGTATCTTTCAACCTTCCCCAGACTTATCCGGCCCGGGCTACAAATGGCGTAATCATCAGCGGTTTCGTGGCTCCGGACCTGGAAAAGGCGGTGTATCCCCGCCGTCTTTATGATTATTGCAAGAGCACGGGGTACCGCCTGGATGTTCGGAGCGCCCTCGCCGCCAACGACCCGGAAGCTTTTTTTAAAGATCTCTTCGAGGTCTTTGCAAAAAGATGCGAGATGATGACCTACCTTTATACCCAGGAAGACTGGCAGATCTTCATCGGGGCCATTACGGAAACCGACAGGCTGCACCATTTCTTTTTTGATTCGGCCACCGGCGGAAAATACTACGAGGTATTCGTTGAATTCTATCGGCGGCTTGACAAGTTACTCTGGGAAATGTTCAACCGGGCCCAAAAAGACGGAGCCCTCTTCCTGACCTGTTCCGATCACGGGTTTGCCCCCATCAAATCCGAGGTCTACGTGGCGACCTGCCTTAAGCAACAGGGGTTCCTCCGGCTGGCCGATCCCGGCGGCTTGAAGAATATTACCCCGGATTCCCGGGCCTTCTGCCTGGAGCCGGCCAGGATTTACCTACATCTGAAAGATAAATATGCTCGCGGCCCGGTTAACGGTTCCGAGTATGAGGCCAATCGCCAAGAACTGAAAGAAGTATTTGAGTCTCTGTCTTATAACGGCGGCAAAGTGGTGAAGAAGGTTTTTTTTAAAGAAGAGATTTTCTCCGGACCTTATGTGAACGAAGCACCGGACCTCTATATCCTCGGCGAACCGGGTTTTGATTTGAAGTCCTCACTGAATAAGGAAACTGTTTTCGGCCGCTCTCATTTTCGAGGCGCCCATACTTATACCGATGCTCATCTCTTTTTATCAGAAAGTGAAGTGCCGTTATCTGAATTCCCTGGTTCCATTGAAGGCATCTCTTCATTGATTGGTGCTTTTATGACGCAAACCTAAGTGGATTCGAAGTTTGGAAAATTACACCCCAAAATTGGCTAAAATAAGACAATGTGTGCTCTGCGCCTTGTTACCCTGACTCCCCCCGGCCTTCCCGCCCCATCTCTGGCCATCGCCGGCAGCCGGGCCGGAGGGGTTGGCGTGCTGGACCTGGAATACGGAGTCCATACCCCCGCGGCGCGCCAAGCCTTGAAAAATCTTTGCCGCTATGCCGGAAACGATATTGGCCTCAAACTGCACAGCCAGGACCTGGAATTTCTCCAAGAGATTTCTCCTGTCCCCGACAATCTCAAGGTAGTTATTCTCACCCATCCCAGTGCGGCGCTACTCAAGAAGGCGGTGGACCGCCTACACCCCCAAAACATCCGGATTTTTCCGGAATGCACCTCAATCGAAGAGGCGCAGCTGGCCGAAAGAGCCGGAGTCGATGGGGTCATCGCCAAAGGACAAGAGGCCGGCGGCCGCATAGGCAATGAGACCACCTTCATCCTGCTGCAGCGCTTCTTGAAAGAGCTGCGCATCCCTGTCTGGGCCCAGGGTGGCATTGGGTTGCATACCGCAGCGGCCTGCAGCGCGGCCGGGGCACAAGGCGTCATCCTGGACAGCCAGCTTGCCTTGCTCCGGGAGTCTCCCCTGCCCGAAGCCGTTAAGGCCAGGATCAGTGCTCTGGACGGTACTGAGACGGTGGTGCTGGGGGAGGATTTGGGGGAATGTTATCGAGTCTGCGGCCGGCTGGGCATACAGGTGATCAAAGAACTCCAGGCCACGGAAAAAGTCCTGGTCCGGGAAGGTGTCCAGGGCCCGGAGGCGGTCATTGCCTGGCGGCGGGCTCTAGCCGAGCGGGTGGGCTGGTCTTCCACAGAAAATCAACTTTTCCCGGCTGGTCAGGATCTCGGCTTTGCCTCGGCTCTGGCCCATCGGTTTGAGACGGTGGGGGGGGTCTTGGAGGCCATCCGCCTGACGGTGGAGCGTTCCTGCCGATCCGCCGCCTTAACGCCCCTGTTAGCCGAAGGCTCACCCCTGGCCCGTGCCCATGGCACCCGTTATCCCATTGTGCAGGGACCCATGGCCCGGGTGAGCGATAACCCTGCTTTCGTCTCCGCGGTGGCCCAAAATGGCGCCCTCCCCTTTGTAGCCGCGGCCTGGCTGCGCCCTCCGGAGCTGGATGCCCTGCTGCAGGAAACCAAGGGCCTGCTTCAGGGGAAACCTTGGGGAGTCGGGTTACTGGGATTCCTGGCCCCGGATCACTACCAGGAGCAAGTTACGGTCGTCCTGGCCCATCGCCCGCCGTTTGCCCTTATTGCCGGCGGCAATCCGGAGCAAGCCCAGGCCTTGGAAAGGGAGGGTATCAGGACTTACGTGCACATACCCTCCCCCGGACTGCTCCAGATGTTCCTCAAAGACGGGGCGCAGCGTTTGGTGTTCGAAGGCAGGGAGTCAGGCGGCCATGTCGGTCCCCTTTGCAGTTTCGTGCTCTTCGAAACCATGATCAACCAGCTCCTCGAATCCCTTCCGGCGGAAAACCAACCTTCCGAATGCCACGTTCTGTTTGCCGGGGGTATCCATGACGATCTGTCGGCGGCCATGGTGGCGGTAATGGCTGCACCCCTGGCAGAACGCGGAGTCCGGGTGGGGTTCCAGTTGGGCAGCGCTTATCTCTTTACGGAAGAAGCGGTGAGTTGCGGGGCCATCGTCCGTCCCTACCTGGAGAAGGCGTTGCGCTGCGAGGCTACCACGCTTCTAGTGTCAGGGCCGGGGCATGCCGAGCGCTGCATAGGAACGCCGTTTACCCGGGCTTTCCAGGAGGAGCGGCGCCGCCTGGTGGACGACGGGGTTCCCATGGAGATTATGCGCGCCAGCCTGGAACGGCTGAAGCTGGGAAGACTGCGGATCGCCACCAAGGGAATCGGCCGGAATCCGGCGCAGCCGCATCACCCCCAGGCTGCCAAGTTCATGGCGCTCAGCGAGCAAGAGCAAGATGAGCAAGGGCTCTACATGGTCGGGCAACTGGCCGCCCTGAGAAATCGAGCCACGACCATGGCGGCGCTGCATCAGGACATCTCCGTAAAGGGAGCAACGCGTCTGGAGGCCTTGCAAAAAAAGGGCGCGAACTCCCTTCCCCATGGGGAAAAAGCCCGGCCTTCGGATATCGCGATCATCGGCATGGCCTGTCTGCTCCCTCAGGCCCCCAGCGTCGCACGTTATTGGGAGAATATTCTCAATAAGGTCAATGCCATCCGGGAAATCCCCCCGGAGCGTTGGGATTGGCGGCTTTACTACGATCCGGACCAGAGGGCGCGGGATAGAATCTGCTCCAAGTGGGGAGCCTTTCTGGAAGACATTCCTTTTGACCCAACCCGGTACGGCATAGCCCCCAATTCCCTTTGGGCCATCGAACCCTTGCAGTTGTTGGCCCTGGAAGTCACCCGATGGGCGATCAACGATGCCGGCTACGCCCAGCGACCCTTCCCCCGAGAGCGCACCGGGGTCATCCTGGGCATCAGCGGTGTGGGAGGACTGGGATACCTTTATAACTTTCGAACTTCCCTGCCGCTGTTCTTTGGGGAACGCTCCGGGGAAATCCTGGCGAACTGCCCCGATACTTTCCCGGAATGGACCGAGGATTCCTTCCCCGGCATCTTGATGAACGTGGCTGCAGGGCGTATCGCCAACCGCTTTAACCTGGGTGGGACCAACTGCACCGTGGATGCAGCCTGTGCGTCCTCTCTGGCAGCCGTCTATTGGGCGGTGAATGAGCTGGAAACCCGGATGAGCGACATGATGATCGTGGGCGGAGCCGACTGCATGCAGGATCCGTTCACCTTCATGTGTTTCTCCAAGACCCACGCCCTGTCTCCCAGGGGCAGGTGCCAGTCCCTGGACGAAAAGGCCGACGGCATCGTCATCGGCGAGGGGCTGGTGGTGATGGTCCTCAAGCGGTTGGCTGACGCCGAGCGGGACGGGGACTGCATTTATGCCGTCATCAAAGGCTTAGGTGCTTCCAGCGACGGCCGGGATAAAAGTCTTACCGCGCCGCGGCGGGAAGGCCAGATACTGGCCCTGGAGCGGGCCTATGCCAAGGCGGGGGTTTCCCCCGGCACGGTGGGGCTGGTGGAAGCCCACGCTACCGGGACCACCTTGGGCGATCGTATCGAGATCGAGGCCTTGAACCAGGTTTTCCTCGATAAAGGGGCCCGGGAGCACAGCTGCGCCCTGGGATCCGTCAAGCCCATGATCGGGCACACCAAGTCCTCGGCCGGCATGGCGAGCCTGCTGAAAACGGCCCTGGCTTTATACCACAAGGCCTTGCCGCCCACCCTGGGGGTGGAGAGCCCCAATCCGGCCCTTAAGCTCCCGGGGAGCCCTTTCTACGTCAACACCGAGGCCAGGCCCTGGCTAAACGGTGCCGCCCCAAACCCCCGGCGGGCGGGGGTAAGCGCCATTGGCTTTGGGGGGACCAACTTCCATGCAGTTCTGGAAGAATATACCGAGGCTTATCTCCCGCGGCAGGAGGCTTCTTTTCAAGCCTGGCCGGCTGAGCTGCTGGTTTGGCAGCGGGGCTCCCGCCGGGAACTCCTTGCGGCCTTGGGAGACCTGGAAGAGGTTTTAAACCGGGGGGCCGAACTCGCCCTCGAGGACCTTTCTTTTACCCTGGCTTCTCAGTTGGAACGGCAAAGGTTGCCAGGTAAAGAAACTCCTGCCGGTTTGGCCCTGGTGGTCTCTTCCTCCGAAGACTTGCGGGGCAAGCTGCATAAAGCCGGAAAGGCCCTTGCGGAACCGCACCCCGCTTATTGGGACCCTGCCGGAATTTATTTCACCGACCGGCCCCTGGCTCCCAAGGGCAAAGTGGCTTTCCTCTTCCCCGGCCAGGGGTCTGAATATGTGGATATGCTGGCTGATCTGGCCGTACAATTTCCGGAACTCCAGAAAATTTTCGAGCAGAGCGACCGCATCCTGGAAGACAAGTTGCCCCGCCCCTTGAGCAGTTTCATTTTTCCGCCCTCGCCTTTCAGCGAGGCGGAAAAACTTGCCTGCAAAGAGGCCCTGGCGGAAACGCTGGTGGCCCAGCCGGCCATGGGCGCCGCGAACCTGGCCATGTTCACTCTGCTGCAAAACCTCGGTATCCGACCGGAGATGGTGACTGGCCATAGTTACGGAGAATACGTGGCCCTTTGCGCCGCCCGGGTTTTCGGGGAAGACGACCTGATGGCGTTATCGGAAGCCAGGGCCAGGTTCATGATGGCGGCAACCGGCTCCGCGCTGGGAGCCATGGCCGCGGTCAACGCCGGCCGCGCAGTGGTGGGGCAGGAAATCGAGGGATTGCAGGACCTCTGGATCGCCAACCTTAACAGCCCCCAACAAACGGTGATCACGGGCTCCAGGAGAGCCATCGACGAGGCCATGCAAATATTCGGCAGCCAAGGAATTCAGGTGCTGCGCCTGCAAGTAAGCTGTGCCTTCCATTCGCCCTTCATGGCGCCCGCGGCGGCGCAACTTAAAGATTTCCTTGCATCCTTAAGATTGCATCCGCCCCAGGTGCCCGTTTTTGCCAACGCCACCGGAACGCCTTTCCCGGCAGAGCCGGAAGCCATCGCCGACCTGCTGGCCCGGCAGTTGGTTAGCCAGGTGGAATTCGTCCGGACAGTGGAGTCCATGTACGGGCAGGGGGCGCGCATTTTTGTCGAGGTGGGGCCGGGCCGGGTCTTGAGCGGTCTGGTGCCCCAAATACTCGGGGAACGCCCCCATCTGGCGGCGTCCGGCAACCAGGCCGGCAGGTCCGGGCTGCTGCAACTTCATCATCTGTTGGGCCAGTTGATCGTTCACGGCCTACCGGTTACCCTGGGGAAACTTTTCCAGGGAAGAGCGGCTAAGGAAATAGATTTAAAGGCCTCGGCCCCGGAAGCCTGCTCCCCCTCCTACTCTTCCTCGACCTGGCTGGTGAACGGGGGCCGAGCCCGGCCCTGGAAAGTCCCCAGGTCATCCCCAGCCAGGGCGCCGGTGTCGTTGAAGTCGGGCTATGAGTTCCGGGACCAGGCCGAACCGGCCCGGGCCAATCTGCCGCCCCAGGGCTCAACCGGCTCTTGGGCGCCGCAGGAACCTTGCGCCAGTCCTCTGGGGAATCCGTTTCCGGCGGTTTCAGAGGATGCTATTCCTGCCATGCCTTCCGGGAATGGCGCTTCGGAGGTTATGGTCCGGTATCAGCGCTTGATGAAGACCTTCCTGGAGACCCAAAAACGCCTGATGATGGGGTACTTTTCGGACGCCGCGGCCAATACGGAGGGCCTGGCGGCTCCGGAAGCCGGTTCCTCCCGTGGCCTCACCCCGGCGCCCCCGTTCAACGAAGCGCCGCTCCCGGAACAGGCCGCTCCGGTTGTCCAGGAATCCAGTCCTGAACCGGTTTTTCCGAAAGGCGCGGAGAGCGCCGGAACCGCCTCCCCCCAACCACCCTCGGGGCTATCCATCAACAACCGGGAAGCATTGACCGCTTTTCTGCTTCAATGCGTGAGCGAGCGCACGGGTTACCCTCCGGAAATGCTGTCCCTGGACCTCGATCTGGAGGCCGACCTGGGTATTGATTCCATCAAGCGGGTGGAAATCTTAAGTTATTTTATGCAAGCCATATTCCCCGGAAAGGGTGGGGCCCCTGAACCGGATGGTCTGCGAGGCGCCAGGACCCTGAAGGAATTATTAATCCAGGTGGAGGAGGGCCGCCTCGTCTCTGAGGCAGCCCCCGCGGCGGAGACCCTCAGGCCCATCCTTGCAGCGGACTTGCCGGAGCCGGAGCTTCTCCCCCGGTTCACCCTGGCGGTGGTTCCTGCCCCCCCGGTTGTCTTGAGAAACCCGGCTGCCGACCGAGTCATCCTGGTGACTGATGATGGGAGGGGTATTGCCCGCGACTTGACGGAAAAAATGCGGCGCCGGGGACTCAAGACGGCCCTCATAGGCGTCGCCGATCTTACCGACACTTCTGAAGGAGCTCATTACACCCTGGAGGAGGTCTCGGATGACGCCATAGCCCGGCTTTTGGAGACGATCCGGCAGCGCCAAGGGGACATCGGCGGCCTGATTCACCTCCTACCCCTCAAGCCAGGTCTGCCTTACGATCAGATGACCCTGGCGGATTGGCAAGGGCGTCTCCGCCTGGAACTACAAAGCCTGTTTTACCTGCTAAAGCACACGGCCTCGGAGATTAAGTCCGCCGCCAAGGCAGGATGGGCCCCGGTAGTGGCTGCCACCGGCATGGGAGGAGATTTCGCCGTCCGGGCGACTCCGGGTCAGGATCACTTCTTCCCAGGGAACGGCGGGGTTGTGGGGTTGCTGAAAACTTTGCAGGTGGAGTGGCCGGACGTGCACGTCAAGGCGGTTGACCTCAATCTTGAGGAACCCGGGCCCGATCTGGCCGACCATATTTTCACTGAATTGGCGGCGGGAGATAAGCTGTTGGAGGTAGGCTACCAGGGCGGACGCCGTCTCTCTCTGGATTTAAAGGAAGCCCCCCTGGCCCACCGGTCTGAAACGCAGCTACGAATGGATTCTTCCTGGGTAATCCTCATCACCGGCGGCGCCCGCGGAATTACCGCGAATGTGGCCCTGGAGCTGGCCCAACGCTACCGGCCGACCCTTATTTTGGCCGGTAGCTCCCCCCTGCCGACGGCACCGGAGCCCCAGGAGACGGCCTCCTTGACTCAGCCTCAGGAGTTGAAAGCCGCCTTAATCGCCGCCCGGCAACGCCGGAATGAAACGGTCAGGCCTGCGGAAGTGCAGGCGGCGTGCCACCAACTCTTGAAGGACCGGGAAATCCGCGCCAATTTGGCAGCCATGAGGGAAGCCGGAGCAAAAGTTAAGTATTTTGCCGTAGATGTCCGGGATGAACTGCAGTTTGGCCGGCTCATTGATGAGCTCTACCAAACCTATGAGCGACTGGACGGGGTGATCCACGGGGCCGGAATCATCGAGGACAAGCTATTTGAAACCAAGACCTGGGAATCCTTTGCCCGGGTCCTGGAAACCAAGACCGGAAGTGCCTTCATTTTGAGCCGCAAACTCCGGCCCTCAACCCTCAAGTTTCTCGTGTGGTTCTCCTCCGTGGCCGGCCGCTTCGGCAACCGCGGGCAGGGCGACTATACCGCCGCCAATGAGGTGATCAATAAACTGGCCGGATATCTGGACCGGCGCTGGCCGGGACGGGTGGTGGCGCTTAATTGGGGACCCTGGGAAAAGTCAGGGATGGTTACCCCCGAGTTGGTGCAAGAGTTTGGCCGACGCGGCGTCCGCCTCATCCCTCCGGCAGCCGGCTCCCACTTTCTGGATTTGGAAATCCAGCAAGGAGACAAAGGGGAAGTGGAAGTAGTGGTCGGCGATGGCCCCTGGGGGCCGATAACCGGCTCAAGCAAAGTAACCTGAATTTATCCGCGCTGGGTAATGAACATCGGGAGATAGGCATATCCCATGAGCACCGGGAAAAAACCTGATCAAGCTTATACCAACAAGGATGTGGCCATTGTGGGCATGGCCTGCATCTTCCCAGGAGCCGGGGATCTTAAGAAGTACTGGCAGAATATCCTGAACAAGGTGGACGCGATCACCGAACCGCCCCAAGATTGGGGCGGGGACTCCTGGTTCGACCCCGCCTCGTCGGCTCCTGACCGGATATACAACAAAAGGGGGGGCTACTTAGGGGACCTGTCCCGTTTTGACCCGCTCCAGTTCGGCATTATGCCGGCGGCGGTGGACGGCGCGGAACCCGAACACTTTCTGGCCCTGCGGGTGGCCGCAGAGGCCCTGGCCGATGCCGGCATACCGCACCTGCCCCTCAACCGGGAACGCACCGAGGTCATCATCGGCCGGGGAACCTTTATCAACCGCGGTTATACCTCCCTGCACCAACATGGTTTGTTTATTGATCAGACCCTCAAGATCCTCAAAGACCTCCAGCCCGAATACACCGAAGAGCAGCTGGCTTTTCTCAAGGAACGCTTCAAGGCCAGCCTGCCTCCTCTCAATAGCGAAATCGTAACCGGACTGGTGTCCAGCATCATGAGCGGGCGCATTGCCAACCGTCTGGACCTTAAGGGGGCTAATTATTGCGTGGATGCGGCTTGCGCCTCTTCTCTGATTGCCGTAGAGTTAGGCGTCCAGGGCCTGCTGGCCGGAAAATGCGACGCGGTCCTGGCCGGCGGCATCCAGTTAAGTACCCACCACATGATGCTTATGGTGTTCAGCCAGTTGGGGGCCCTGTCCAGGTCCCACCAAATCCGCCCCTTCGCTCAGGACGCCGACGGCACGCTCCTGGGGGAAGGAGTCGGCTTTGTAGTGCTCAAACGGCGCGTTGATGCGGAGCGGGACGGGAGCAGAATTTACGCGGTGGTTAAGACCGTGGGCAGCTCCAGCGACGGCCGCGGCAAGAGTGTGGTGGCTCCCAGGGTGGAAGGAGAAGAGTTGGCGCTGCGGCGAGCCTATGAAGCAGCCGGGATTGACCCGGGGACGGTGGGGTTGCTGGAAGCCCACGGGACTGCCATGCCGATGGGGGACGTGACCGAACTCCAAGCCCTGACCCGGGTTTTTCCACCCCGGGCCGCGGGTTCTCCCTATTGCGCCCTGGGCTCGGTCAAATCCATGATTGCCCATTTGATCCCGGCCGCCGGCATGGCGGGATTGATCAAAGTGGCTCTGGCGCTGTATCAAAAAGTGCTCCCGCCTACGCTTCATGGTGAGCAGCCCAACCTCAAGATTGAGCGGACCCCCTTCTATCTCAATACCGAGACCCGGCCATGGATCCATGGCGCTCTCATGGCGCCGCGCCGCGCCGGGGTCAACGCCTTTGGCTTCGGCGGCATCAATGCACACGCCGTCCTGGAGGAATATACCACCGCGCCGGAGAGCGACTCGGATCTCTGGGCCCATTGGGACACGGAATTATTCATCTTTCAGGGCGATTCGCGACAAAGCCTCATAGAGCAGGGTGAACAGGTATTGGGGTTGGTAGAGACCGCTCCCGGCGTCGAATTGCCGGACCTGGCCTATACCCTGAATAGCGACCTTGGAGATAAGCCTTACAAGCTGGCGGTGGTGGCAACCTCTGCGGCGGACCTGCAGGGAAAACTGGCGCATGCGCTTAAACGGCTCCGGGACCCTGGGGTGCGGCGTATCAAAGAAAAAAGCGGCATTTACTTCTTTGCCGAACCCCTAGCCCCTCAGGGCGGCCTGGCCTTCCTGTTCCCCGGAGAAGGCTCCCAATACCCCAATATGCTGGCTGACCTTTGCCTGCACTTCCCTGAGGTCAGATCATGCTTTGACCTCCTGGATGAGGCTTTCGCCGCCCACCCCCGGGAGTATCTTCCCAGCCAACTGGTTTTTCCCCATCCTAACCATAAACAGCAGGAAATCGGACCGGAGGGCGATAAACTCTGGCACATGGAATATGCTGCGGATGCGGTGATTACCGCCGATCGAGCCCTGCTCCGGCTATTTTCCCGCCTGGGGATTCGCCCAGGGGTCATTGTCGGCCATAGCAGCGGCGAAATCATGGCGTTGGAGGCCGCCGGGGCTCTGACCTTGAGCAGCGACCGGGAACTGCGGGAGCATATCCATGCCAGTAATGCCATGATCGCGCAGCTGACTAATTCGCAGGAGGTCCCGGACGCTTTATTGATAGCCGTAGGAGCGGTTAACCGCAGTGTGGTCACCCAGGTAGTGCAAGAAAGCGAAGGCCGGCTTTTCCTGGCCATGGACAACTGCCCCAACCAGTTTGTCCTATGCGGCCTTCAAGAAACCATGGACCGGGCCCTGGAAGACCTTCGCAGCTCCGGGGGCATTTACCAGGTGCTGCCTTTCGCCAGGCCCTACCACACGCCTCTGTTCAAGCCGGCCTTGGGTCCGATGCGGGATTTCTTTCAGAGATTACGCCTCGCGTCCCCTGCGGTGCAGATGTATTCCTGCATGACCGCCGCACCGATGCCGGCAGACCCAGAGGAAATCCGCCGTTTGGCCGTGGAACAATGGGCCCAGCCGGTTCGCTTTCAGGAAACTATTGAAGCGATGTATAAGGCCGGGACCCGGATCTTCCTGGAAGTAGGGCCCAAGGCTAATCTCACCAGTTTCATCAATGACATCTTAAAGAAAAAACCCCATTTGGCCGCAGCCGCCAACGTCCATTTCCGCTCCGGTTTGGCGCAACTGCACCATGCCCTGGGGCTGCTTGCCGCCCACGGCGTCCCCATGCGCCTGGACTATCTGTACCAACGCCGGAATCCCCGGAAAATCGCGCTTGTCGCCGGGGGGGAAATCTGCGCCCGGCCTCCGGAAAATGAGGCCCCGAAGCTCCACCTGAGCCTCCCTGTGCTCCGGGTGGAAAAAGAGGATCGGGAAGCTTTCCATTGTCTGGCCGCCTCGCATCCGCCATCTCTCACGCCGGAAAAGGTTCCGGACCCGGACGGCGCGGAGGCCGTAATCACCGATTTTAACGCTCCAACTTCCCAGGCTCCGGGGGATAGGCGGTTAGATCACGCGGGTCCCGGGCAAAGAACGCCGGCGCCCGGCCAAAATCATTCACGGGTGATTGCTGAATACCTCAGCACCATGGAGCAATTTCTTCTGACCCAGCAGGAAGTAATGCAGGCTTACCTCTCCGGGAACCCGGCGCCCCTGGGAAGTTCGGAAGCAGCCAATACCCGGGAGACGGGCCAGCCTGCACATACCCTTAGGTCGCCGGAGCTGGCCGGCGCACCGGCTTCCTCCCCTGTCGGCACCGAGGCCTCGCCTCCTTCCCCGGCAATTTCCGCCGCGGCCCTTGCCGCGCCAGCCGGTTCCAGTCCCATGACCCGGGAAAGCCTCGAGCAGGCGCTGCTCTCCCATATCAGCGCCAGGACCGGCTACCCCCAGGACATCCTCAAAGTGGATCAAGATCTGGAGGCCGACCTGGGGATAGATTCCATCAAGCGGGTGGAAATCCTGGAAGCCTTGCGTGGAGATTTGGGAATCATAGGGCCGGCGGTCATGGATCGCCTCATGAGTCTCCAGACCATTCAGGAGATGGTGGATTTCCTGGTGCAGCAGCAGGCAGAGAGTCCGGCGGCGGTGACAACTCCAGGGCGGGGTCTCGGGGGGGATCTCCCGGCCTTGCCCTTGATCGGGACGGTCGCCTCCCATACTCCCGGAGAGGAAGTGGTGCTGCTGCGGGAGTTTGCTTTAACTAAGGACCTCTTTCTCCTTGACCACACCCTGGGACGAAATATCTCCATAACCGACCCTGAACTCACCGGCCTGCCCATAATGCCCTTAACCATAAGCATGGAGATCATGGCGGAAGCGGCAACGGTGTTAATCCCTGACCAGTTGTTCATCGGGATGAGAGACATCAGGGCTTACCGCTGGATCACCTTCGAACACCCGCAAGTTACCTTGAAAATTCAAGCCAAACGGCTGTCCAGCGCCGAGGTGCAGGTTCAGATACGGGGGGCGGATGAGCCGGCCGGTTTGCCCATTCTGGAAGGTATCATGGTGTTCGGCGAAACCTATCCCGAACCTCCGCCCTTGGGAGTTTTTTCTTTGCAGAACCGGCGGCCTTCCATCTGGACTTCGGAGGAGCTTTACTCCGGGGGCATGTTCAGCGGTCCATCTTTTCAAGGAATGGCCTCGGTGGACTGGTGGGGGGAGGATGGCATCGAAGGTACCTTAAAGACGCTTCCCCTAACCGGGATGTTCCAGTCAAGGTCAGATGTTCGTTTTATTGCCGACCCGCTGCTGTTGGACGCGGCCGGTCAGTTGGTCGCTTATTGGATTGCGGACAACAGCAGTATCGGCTTCAACGTGTATCCCTACAGAGTGGAGGCCCTGCAAATTTACGGCCCCCCCCTGCCGCCGGGAAACCTGGTAAAATGCCGGGCCAGAATCAACCCGATGGCCAGGCACCAGCTCCGGTCCACCTTGGAGATTATCGGACCTTCCGGGGCGCTGCACATGAGACTGACCGGTTGGGACGACAGGTCTTTCGACCTGCCGGACAAATTTTACCGGATCAGGTTCAGAGCCAGCGAGGTCATGCTCAGCACTCCCTGGCCGGAGTCCATGACTCAGTTCTTTTCGACCAATTGCCTGGTTTGCTGCCGTCTGGATGATTTCCCCAACGATCTCCTTAATGCCCACGGGCAAGTGTGGCGGCGAGTCCTGGCCTTTCTGGCTTTAAGCCGGAGAGAGCGGGAAAAGTGGCTTAACCTGTCAAGGCCGGAAGGAAAGCGGACGGAATGGCTGTTGGCCCGGATTGCCGGCAAAGATGCGG
>Ga0299912_10002482_pt1 | contig 15105 bp, 11 predicted proteins | sample RVTome_2_FD_207667 | JGI IMG/M metagenome (GOLD analysis project Ga0299912, IMG submission 207667) | Soil microbial communities from uranium-contaminated site in the Upper Colorado River Basin, Wyoming, United States - RVT95D214 (version 2) ... | reverse complement strand
AGCCTCGGCTGCGAGGTACAGCGCGATACCGGCGATTTCCTCCGGCTGCCCGTGCCTCCCCATCGGAATCTGGCGCACCGCTTCCTGGTAGATCTCAGGTGTATGGATAAGAACCTGGGAGAAAGCGGTGTCGATGAGCCCGGGTGCGATGCAGTTGACGCGGATCCCCGTCGAAGCCAACTCCTTCGCGAATGTCCTGGTCATGTGGATGATGGCGGCCTTGCTGATCCCATAGGCGCCCAGGAGGGCGGGAGGGCGGATCCCTCCGATGCTCGCGATGTTGATGATGACCCCGGAGCCCTGATCCATCATGATCCGCGCTGCACACCGGCTCGCGATGAACTGGCCCCGGACGTTCACCTCCATGATCTTGTCCCACGCCGAGTTCTCAGTATTCACGAGCGCCCCCATGACCGGGTTTGTCGCGGCGTTGTTGACAAGCACGTCGATTCGCCCCCAGGTCTTGTGCGCCGTACCGATCAGGTTCTCGATGTCGTCGGCCTTTCCCACATGACAGGGGATCACAAGGCTCCGTACCCCACGACGCTCGACTTCTTTGGCCACCTCGGCGCAGGCATCGGCCTTGCGACTGGAAACGACAACATGGGCGCCGGCGTCGGCGAAGGCCAGAGCGATGGCGCGGCCGATGCCCCGGCTCGAGCCGGTCACGATAGCGGTCTTGTCCTTCAGGGAGAAGAGGTCCAGCACGGGCATGGGCGGTCGCTCCTTTTCTTGAGGAAGAGCTTGGGCTCCGCGCCCCGGCGGGCGACAGAGAGGCACTTGTGCCCGCTGATAGTGCCATGCGGCGTCAGAAAGGAGCAACCCGCGCCGCAGGCGCTGGGTGAGTGACCCACAGGTTCACACGCGTGACGCCTTCCGGCCCCCCAGGGTCGACGGGTTCCTCCTCTCCCTTGCGGGGAAGAAGCGTACCCGGGACGATGGCCAGGCGATCGATCACGATGCCTGTGCGTGATTCAAATGATCTGGAAAAGCAAACGGCAGGCGCGTCGAGGCCTGCCGTTTCGATTCCCGACGGCATTCTTCATCCGATCGTCACATCCTGCGTTCCTGGGTTCCTCGGGGATGACACTGCCACACCCTCAAGGTACGGTCTTCTCGCGGCGGCCGGCGATCCCGCTGCGTGCGGCGGCAAGCACGCGCACGAGAGCCTGGAGGGACGCGGGGAGTTCTTGTTCCCGGGACTTTGGCGCCCGATCGAAAGCCTCGCTCTTCACCTCGATCGAGTCGGCGTTTTTCGTGAGCGGGGTCCAGGCCTGGATGACCACCATGGCGACGAAGATCACGAGCAGGCCGACGGCTAGGATCGCAAGGCAAAGGGCGATCGTCTCGAACATGGGTTCCTCCCCGGGGCGGATGGGCGCGCGCACATCTGGCCCGTGCGGCCCAAAAGGTTTATCGGCGGGCCGGTGCCCCCGCTTGACCCGGGAGGGGAAGCCTCCACGCTGGAGAGGGGTTCCTGGAGGGGAGTGCATCTCGTTGACGGTCCATGGCAAATTCTATATTCTGAAAAGCACTGCGCGTTGTGCAATGATCCATCCGTTCGCGCCCCCCACGCTCCGGTTGCGAGAGTGGTGGAACTGGCAGACACGCGAGACTTAGGATCTCGTGCCGAAAGGCGTGGGGGTTCGACTCCCCCCTCTCGCACCAACCCCCCTTTGTTGTTTCATTTGCGTGTGCGGGGAAGGCTCGCGCGAGGCCGCGGGCGCCGATTACTTCCCCTGCCCCCGCTGCCCGTCCCGTGCTCGCGCGGCGCGGCCCCAAACCACGAGGAGAGATGAAGGCAATCATCGAAGTGCTCGGTCCCTGGGAGCGAAAGGTCGTCGTGGAGGTGCCCGCCGAGGAGGTGGGCGATGCGGTGGAGCACGCTTACCGCCACCTCGCACGCCGCGTGCGTGTGAAGGGATTCCGGGCCGGCAGGACGCCACGCAGCGTGCTCGAGCGCTTGTACAGCGATACGGTTCGCAACGAGGTCGTCCAGAGGCTTGTCGACCGGACCTACACCCAGGCGGTGAAGGAGCACGGGCTTGAGCCGGTTTCGGAGCCGGTGGTCGAGCCCGAGAAGATCGAGGAGGGGAAACCGTGGCGCTACACGGCACGCCTGGAGGTCAAGCCCGCGGTGACGGTGACGTGCTGGCAAGCGCTCGAGATCGTGAAGCCGGCTGTGAATGTCGAGGAGGAGGCGGTCCAGGAGCGCCTGAAGCGCCTGGCTGAGATGCACAGCCAGCTCGTGACGCAAGAAGAGTCCGTGCGCCTGGCGCGCGGGCACTTCGCCATCATCGATTACGAGGGAACGATCGAGGGGCGGCCCTTCGCAGGAGGGAAGGGGAGCGAAGCGACCCTCGAGATCGGCTCCGGCTCGTTCGTCCCGGGCTTCGAAGAGCAACTTGAGGGGATGGCCAAGGGGGACACCCGTGAGATCGACGTGACCTTCCCGCCGGAGTACCGGCACGAGGGGCTTGCCGGAAAGCGGGCCCACTTCCGTGTTGGACTCAAGGAGATCAAGTGCAAGGTCACGCCTGCGATGGACGACGACTTCGCGCGAGACGTGGGCGAGTTCAAGACGCTTGAGGCCCTGCGCGCGCGCGTCCGGGAGGACCTGTGCGCGGAGCTGGAGCAAGAGGCGCGGCGGGATGTGCGCGAGCAGGCGCGCCGATGCCTTGCCGCGCAGAACCCGGTGGATGCGCCGCCGGCCCTCGTGGAGAACGAGTTCCGCTCCATGGTCGAAGGGACACGCCGGCGTTTGGCCGCGCAGGGCGTTTCGATGGAGAACCTTGGGCTCACGGCCGAAGCGCTGGAGAAAGAGTGGCGGCCTCGCGCGGAGGAGAGCGTCAAGGCGTCGCTCCTGCTCGATCAGATCGCGCGCGAACAGGCGCTGGCGGTCGCGCCGGAGGAAGTGGATCGGGAGATTCAACGGATCGCGCAGGAGAGCCGGCAGAGTCCGCGCGCGGTGCGTTCCGCCTACGAAGAACGCGGCCTGATTGCGTTGCTGGAGAGCCGCCTTCAGCAGGAAAAGGCTCTTGATCTGGTTCTGGAAAAAGCTACTATGCGAGACGGAAAGCGCGCGCAAGGCGCGGCGACCAGCCCGGAGTCCGGGGAGCGTGGTTAAACCCGGGCTCTTTTCCCACGGAGTGCCATGAGCGGCGCGCTCATTCCCATCGTCGTTGAGCAGAACCACCGAGGTGAACGGGCGTACGACATTTACTCCCGTCTGCTGAAGGACCGGATCATCTTCGTCGGTACCCCGATCGACGACGACGTGGCCAATCTGGTGATCGCCCAGCTCCTTTTCCTCGAATCCGAGGATCCCGACAAAGACATCCACCTGTACATCAACAGCCCTGGCGGGATCATCACTTCGGGGCTCGCGATCTACGACACGATGCAATACGTGAAGCCGGACATTTCCACGCTCTGCATGGGGCAGGCGGCCAGCATGGGGGCCGTGCTGCTGGCGTCGGGGGCGGCCGGTAAGCGCTTCTGCCTCCCGAACGCCCGAATCATGTTGCATCAGCCCCAGGGGGGATTCCAGGGGGCCGCGGTAGACATCGGAATTCAAGCGCGTGAGATCCTTCGGCTTCGCGAGAAGCTCAACGAAATTCTCATTAAGCACACGAGGCAAACACTCGAACAGATCGAACGGGACACGGATCGGGATTTCTTCATGTCCGGAGCCGAGGCCCAGAAGTACGGCATTATCGACGCCGTCATCGAGAAGAAGGGCGACAAGCCCTGACATCTGGGCGAGCGCTCATCCCTCCGGAGGCATCGATTGAAGAAGAAGAGCTTTGACGACACGATCGCGCTGAGTTGCTCCTTCTGCGGAAAGAGTCAGAAGGAAGTGAAGAAGCTCATCGCGGGCCCCACGGTCTACATCTGCGATGAGTGTATCGAGCTGTGCAACGATATTATCGCAGAGGAGGTGGGGCGCGAGGAGCTGTCCGACCGTCGTTCGGGGATCCCCAAGCCCGCTGAGATCAAGAAGATTCTCGACGAGTACGTGATTGGCCAAGAGCGGGCCAAGAAGATCCTCGCAGTCGCGGTACACAACCACTACAAGCGGATCGAAACCCAGGTCTCGGCCGGTGAAGTAGAACTGCAGAAGTCCAACATCCTCCTCGTCGGACCGACCGGCTCGGGTAAGACACTCCTTGCCCAGACGCTGGCGCGAATCCTGGACGTGCCGTTCACGATCGTCGATGCCACAACCCTCACCGAGGCGGGTTACGTCGGAGAGGACGTCGAGAATATCATCCTAAACCTTCTCCAAGTAGCCGAGTACGACGTCGAGCGGTGCACGAAGGGGATCGTCTACATCGACGAGATCGACAAGATCTCCCGAAAGAGCGAGAACCCGAGCATTACCCGCGACGTCTCGGGAGAGGGCGTTCAGCAGGCGCTGCTGAAGATCATCGAAGGAACGACGGCCAACGTGCCACCCAAGGGTGGGCGCAAGCACCCGCAGCAGGATTTCCTCCAGATTGACACGACCGACATCCTCTTCATTTGTGGAGGCGCATTCCACGGCGTTGAGAAGCTCATCGAGCGCCGGATCGGGAAGAAGGGGCTCGGTTTTGGCGCGGAGATCCCGCGCAAGGGCGAGAAAAATCTGGGTGCGACACTGGCGGCGCTGGAGCCGGAGGACCTGCTGAAGTTTGGACTGATCCCGGAGTTCATCGGGCGGCTCCCCGTGATCGCGACGCTCGAAGAGCTGAACGAGGAGGCCTTGGTCCGGATCCTCAAGGAGCCCAAGAACGCCTTGGTGCGCCAGTACCAGAAGATCTTCGACTTCGAAAACGTGAAGCTCAAGTTCACGGAGGGTGCCCTCCGTGCTGTGTCTCGCGAGGCGCTGCGCCGAAAGTCGGGAGCGCGAGGTCTCCGTGCAATCCTCGAGAACACCATGCTTGACGTGATGTACGAGATTCCCTCGCGCACGAACATCAGGGAGTGCGTGATCAGCGAAGAGGTGATCTTGAAGGGCGAGAAGCCGATTCTGGTCTACGAAAAGGAAGCCGAAACCGCTTAGTGTCCCGAGCGAAGTGACGGACCACAAGTTCCAGTGAGGGGGGGAACCGGCGGCTGGCTTTCTTCCGGTGCCGGAAAGCGAGGGCACATGTTCTCCAAGAGCGATGACGACGCGAATGCCACCCCCCCGGGGACGAAGGTGCGGCTCTTGCCCCTTCTCCCGCTTCGGGACATCGTCGTCTTTCCGCACATGGTGGTCCCCCTCTTCGTTGGGCGCGAGAAATCGATCAAGGCGCTCGATGAGGCGATGAGCAAACAGAAGGAGATCCTGCTCGCTGCCCAGAAGAAGGCCAAGACCGATAATCCCGCGGAGGATGACATCTTCGCGATGGGGACGCTGGGCACGATCATCCAGCTCCTGCGTCTCCCCGATGGCACGGTGAAGGTGTTGATGGAGGGGAAGAAGCGGGCGCGGATCCGTCGCTTCATGCCGCAGAGCGCCTACTTCTTGGTGGAGGTTGAAGAGATCGCGGAGTCCGATGAGATCACGCTCGAGGTGGAGGCGCTCATGCGCAGCATCAATTCCACCTTTGAGACCTACGTCAAGTTGAATCGCAAAGTGCCCCCCGAGATGCTGAGCTCGGTCACCACCCTCACAAGCCCTTCCCGACTTGCCGACACCATCGTTGCCCACCTCGAAATCAAGATCAGCGACAAGCAGCGTCTCTTGGAGATAGAGAGCCCCTCGCGTCGGCTCGAGGAACTGTACGCGCTCATGCAGTCGGAGATCGAGGTCCTGCAGGTCGAGCGCCGCATTCGCTCGCGCGTCAAAAAGCAGATGGAGAAGACGCAGAAGGAGTACTACCTCAACGAGCAGATGCGGGCGATCCAGAAGGAGCTGGGCGACCGAGACGAGTTCAAGAACGAGATCCAGGAGCTCGAAGAAAAGATCAAGAAGAAGAAGATGTCGAAGGAGGCCACCACCAAGGTGAAGAAGGAGCTCCGCAAGCTCAAGATGATGAGCCCCATGTCCGCGGAAGCCACGGTGGTGCGCAACTACATCGACTGGATTCTCTCCCTGCCCTGGTATGAGTACACCGAGGAGAGCATCGATCTGAACGAATCGCAGCGAGTGCTGGACGAGGACCACTACGGCCTGGAGAAGGTGAAGGAGCGTATTCTCGAGTACCTCGCGGTGCAGAGCCTTGTAAAGCAGATGAAGGGCCCGATCCTCTGTTTTGTCGGCCCGCCGGGGGTGGGCAAGACGTCTCTCGCGCGCAGTATCGCGCGCTCCACGAAGCGAAACTTCGTCCGCGTTTCCCTGGGCGGCGTGCGGGACGAGGCGGAGATCCGTGGGCACCGGCGCACCTACATCGGTGCACTCCCGGGGAAGGTCATCCAGTGCATGAAGAAGGCCGACTCTTCCAATCCGGTGTTCCTGCTCGACGAGGTCGACAAGATGAGCACCGATTTCCGGGGCGACCCGAGCTCGGCACTCCTGGAGGTGCTTGATCCGGAGCAGAACCACACTTTCAATGATCACTACCTCGACCTCGATTATGATCTCTCCCGGGTGATGTTCATTACGACGGCCAACAACCTCCATACCATCCCGCGGCCGCTCCAGGACCGAATGGAGATCATCCGTATCCCCGGCTACACGGAGCACGAGAAACTCCACATCGCAAAAGGCTTTCTCGTCAAGAAGCAGCTTGAGGCGAACGGGCTGGCGGACAAGAAGATCTACTTCACCGAAAATGCGATCCTCGATGTCGTTCGTCATTACACCCGTGAGTCGGGCGTGCGAAGCCTCGAGCGTGAGATCGCGAGTGTGTGCCGGAAGGTGGCCCGCGAGCTGGTGCAGTCGGGCGATCCCAACCGCGAGATCCGGATCGGCGCGTCCTCTGTGCCGAGGTACCTCGGCGTGCCGAAGTTCCGCTACGGCCGGGCCGAGGAGAAGGACCAGGTGGGCCTGGCGACCGGCCTCGCGTGGACCGACGTGGGCGGTGAGCTGTTGGTGACGGAGGTGGCGGTGACGCCGGGGAAGGGGAAACTCACCATCACCGGAAAGCTGGGGGACGTGATGCAGGAATCAGCGCAAGCCGCGATGTCCTACATCCGATCCCGCGCCGAGCAGCTCGGCCTGGAGAGGGATTTCTACGCAAAGGTGGATATCCACGTGCACGTCCCGGAGGGAGCCGTTCCGAAGGACGGCCCCTCCGCGGGTATCACGATGGCGACCGCGATCGCGTCGGCGCTTCTCAAGATACCTGTCCGTTGGGATCTCGCGATGACGGGCGAGATCACGTTGCGAGGGCGGGTGCTGCCGATTGGCGGGTTGAAGGAGAAGATCCTCGCGGCCCACCGCGGTGGGATTCGGCGCGTCCTCATTCCCAGCGAGAACGAGAAAGATGTCAAGGATATTCCCGTGAAGATCCTCAAGGCGATCGACATCGTGCTCGTGGACCACATGGACGAGGTCCTGCGGCAGGCGCTGGTGGTGGACAACCCGGAGGCCTTCCTGAAGGCGCCTGCCTCCTTGCCGGACGAAGATGCCGAGAAGCCCTCTTCCGAGGCGGAAGACGAGGCCCCGGCGCACCTGAACTGACCCCTCCGCCCCCGCTCCCACCGGGCAGCCCGCGTCCTGCGGGTCCGTGGGAAGGAGTTTTACGCTCGTGCTTGCATCCTTGACAAGGGGGGGTCTGCCTGTTAGTAAGGTCGGCACCTTTAGTAACGCCGCGCGCGCGGCCCGAACAGGGGGGGAATGCCCGTGACGAAGCCGGAGGTGGTCGCCCAGGTGGTTGCCCAGACCGGACTCGGGAAGGGCGAGGTTGAGAAGGCGGTTAACAGCTTCTTGGACGTGATCGCCGGCGCCTTGAAGAGGGGGGAGAAGATAAACCTAGTGGGTTTCGGGGTGTTCGACGTGTCAAGCCGCAAGGCGCGCACGGGGCGTAACCCCCAGACGGGCGCGGAGATCAATATCCCCGCCTCGCGTAACCCCCGCTTCCGCGCCAGCAAATTGCTCAAGGACGCTATCAACTAAGGGCGGATAGCTCAGTTGGGAGAGCGTCGGCCTTACAAGCCGAAGGTCACAGGTTCGAGACCTGTTCCGCCTACCACACCCGGATCGCGGGACGCCGCGCGAAACGCGGCGCCCTTTGTTTTGAGCACCCGGCGCTTCGTTGGCCTCGAGGGGTGGTAGTTCAGCTTGGTTAGAACGCCGGCCTGTCACGCCGGAGGTCGCGGGTTCGATCCCCGTCCACCCCGCCATTTCTAGTATTCGTCGGGCCCCGTTTGTGTCCATGGCGGTTTGCACGCGCGACCGCGTCAGGCGGGGTGTCATGCCCTGGGATTTGCCTTCGCCTCGTCCATTCCCACGGATGGGTGACATCCAGGCGAGGGAGTTTGGCACGAAGGCCCCTGTGCGAGCCAGCCTTTCTTCGCGCAAGGGCCTTCTTTCATTTCCGTTTCCATCCGAGGGCCCGCGCCGCGCGGTCCTCTCGTCCAGCGGTGCCGGCTCCCTTTCCCCATGCGGTTTGCGAGGTCGCCCGATGGATGCCCAAGGCCTCGCTTTCACCGATCTCCTCGATGCGTGGTCGTTCCTTTCCAGGGGCGAGCGGATGGAGGGCTTCCGCTTGCTACCGAGAAACGAGGCCGAGGACCTACTCTTCACCAGGAGTCCGCGCGACCCGGCGGACATCATTGTGTCGGTTGCGCCGGCCGAGCGTCGCGCTGTGGGGGAGGCTAGCGGGCTCGATGCTCTTCTTCCTCTTTCGCCGCTTGGGCTTCGACGCGGCGAGCACGTCGGCTCCTTTTGTGGCCACGCTGGTGGGTGTGACAGGCCTGGTAATCACCGGAGGGAGCATCCTCCTGCGCGGCACGCTTCTGTGAAGGCGTCCCCGCCTCCCGCTGGTCGCGTTGCCGGGCCGAAAACGACAGGCTCTCCGGACGTTTCCAGGCCCTGTGGAAGCCCTCAAGCGCTTGCTCCAAGCGGTCGATGAGAAGAGACGGGCCGTGGGTCACCGGGGCGCTGTGTTGGCGTGTCTGCGGGAATGGGCGGGAGAAGGTGTGGGCTACTCGGTTCTTATCATCGACGACTCGGAAAACGTCCGAGGGAAGATCCGAACGGAGCTTGAGGAGTCGGGTCTCTTCACGACTTTTTACGAGGCGGCCGAGGGGCTCGCCGGCTTCAAGCTCCTGCTCCAGCAGAAGATCGATCTAGTCCTCTGCGATCTCCTCATGCCCGAATGCGACGGATTCAAATTCCTCCTGATGAAGCGTCGCCGCCTGGAGTTCAAGGACATCCCCGTCATCATTCTCACGGGCGAGGAGGACATGAAGAACAAGATCCGGGGGCTCGAGCAGGGTGCCTCGGATTACCTCACCAAACCCTTCGATGCGCGTGAATTGGTGGCCCGTGTCAAGGTGCAGCTCAAAATAAAGAGCCTGCAGGACGAGCTCAAGATCAAGAATTCACGTCTCTCTGAGCTGTCCGTCACGGATGGCCTCACCAACGTCTACAACCGTCGCTATCTTCGCGAGAAACTTGAACTCGAGTTCCTCCGCTGCCGCCGCTACAACCTGAAGATGGCGTACGTGATGCTCGACCTCGACTATTTCAAGCGGATCAACGATCACTACGGCCACATGGCGGGAGACTACATCCTTGTTGAGGTGGCCGCGATCCTGAAGCGCAATTCTCGCAAGCCCGACCTCGTGGCGCGTTACGGCGGAGAAGAGTTTGCGATGCTTCTCCCGAACACCGAGATCGAGGGAGCGCTCTCGGTGGCCGAGCGGGCCTGTGAGGAAATCGGGGAAACAAACTTTTCTTTCGAGAACAAGATCATCCAGATAACCGTGAGCGCAGGCCTCGTTGTCTACCCGCATCCCGATGTTCATACCCCCGACCAGCTCGTTCGCAAGGCCGACGAAGCCCTGTTTCTTGCCAAGGAGCGGGGCCGCAACCGGCTCGAAATCGCAGCGTAGCCGTGGATTCGAAAAGCTGAAAGAAAGGGGAGCCTTTGGGTTCTCTTTCTCGTCTTTACGCGGATCGGCGAAGCTTGCTCAACTGCTTCCGCCCCCAGTCTCCTTCGCCCTCTTTCTCCACCGCGCCAGTCGCTCCGTGATCTCCCGCTCGTGCCCTTCCTCGCTTGGCTCGTAGAAGCGCTCCTTATCGAGCCCCTCGGGGAGGTAGTGCTGCGGGACGTGGTGCCCCGGGTAATCGTGCGGGTACTGGTACCCCTCTCCGTAGCCGAGCTTCTGGAGGAGATCGGTGGGCGCGTTGCGCAGGTGGAGCGGGACGGCAAGGGCGCCCTTCTCGCGGACGGCGGCCTGGGCCCGGTCGATCGCCACGTAGCTCGCGTTGGACTTCGGCGCACACGCAAGGTAAGTCGCCGCCTGCGCGAGCGGGATCCGCCCCTCGGGAAGCCCCACGAGCCGAACCGCCTCCGTGGCTGCGACGGCCACCTGAAGCGCTTGCGGGTCCGCGTTCCCCACGTCCTCGGACGCGAGGATCACCATCCGCCGTGCGATGAAGACCGGGTCCTCACCCGCATCAAGCATCCGCGCGAGCCAGTAGACCGCCGCGTCCGGATCGCTTCCGCGTAAGCTCTTGATAAAGGCCGAGATCACATCGTAGTGGTACTCGCCCCCTTTGTCATAAAGGAGAGGGCCCCGCTCAAGCATTCGCCGCACCGCTTCCGGCCCGACGGGCGCGGTGGGGGGATGCTTTGTTGTCCAGACCGACACCGCGCCCTCCAGCAACGTGAGGGCACGGCGCGCGTCCCCATCGGCGAGCTGGACGAGGAGCTCCAGCGCATCCGGGGTGAGTGAAACGCCCGATGCGCCCAGCCCTCGCTCGCGATCGACGAGCGCGCAGGACACGATCCCGCGCAGCTCTTCGGACAAGAGGGGCCGGAGGGTGAAGATGCGACACCGGGAGAGAAGGGCGCCATTGATCTCGAAGGAGGGGTTCTCCGTGGTGGCACCCAGGAGCAGGATCGTTCCGCGCTCCACGTGCGGGAGGAACGCGTCCTGTTGCGCCTTATTGAAGCGGTGGATCTCGTCCACGAAGAGAGCGGTGCGCCGCCCGTGCATGCGAAGGCGTGCGGCCGCTTCAGAGACGATCGCCCGGATTTCCTTTACGCCGGAAAGAACGGCGCTAAAGGCGTCCAGATGCGCACCACTCTGTAGGGCGATGAGTCGCGCAAGTGTCGTCTTCCCGGAGCCCGGAGGTCCCCAGAGAATGATCGAGGGTATCTCCCGCGCGTCGATCAGAAGCCGCAGGGGAGCGCCCTCGCCGAGCAGGTGCGCCTGCCCGACGAACGCCTCAAGGCTGCGGGGCCGCATCCGGTCGGCCAGCGGCGCCATCCGGGCGGCTCGCTCCTCGCCTGCCTTCTCGAAAAGGTCCATGGCGCGAGGCTATCACGGCGGGGCAGGGCTCGCACGCGTGCTTTCTCCTTGAAGCCCGCCGCCACCTCGTGCTAATCGTGGCGCTGTCGAAGCCGGAACGGACCTCACCACCTTTATCCCCTTTCTTCGGAATGGACGCTGCATGCTGCGAGAGCTGCGCATCCGGGACATGGCCATCATCGAGGATCTATGCGTCGAGTTCACCCCCGGGCTGAACGTGCTCTCCGGGGAGACCGGCGCGGGGAAGTCGATTGTGGTGGACGCGCTCGACCTTGCCCTCGGCGGGCGCGGTTCAGGCGACCTCGTACGCGCCGGGGCCGAGACCGCACTTGTCGAGGCCGTGTTCGATCTCTCGCGACGCTCCGACGCACGGGAACGGCTGGCGGGGCTGGGGCTTGAGGCGGGTGACGAGCTGGTCGTGCGCCGGGTCCTCGCGCCGGGATCCAAGGGGAAGATCCACGTGAACGGCAGCGCCGTGACGCAGGGGATGCTTGCGCAGGCCACCGAGGCGCTCGTCGAGATCCACGGCCAGCATGAGCATCAGCGCCTGTTGCGGCGCGAGTTGCATCTGGAGGTGCTCGACCGCGCCGCGGGCCTCCTGCCGCTTTGCGCGCGCGTGGCAGAAACGGCCCGGCGGGCGCGGGAGCTCGTGCGGGAGCGCGACGCGCTACGAATGAGCGAGGACGACCGGCTCCGGCAGATCGACTACCTGCGCTTCCAGGTGAACGAGATACGCGGCGCGGACCTCCAGCCCGGAGAAGAGGAAAGGCTCGTATCGGAGCGTGCGCGTCTGACGCACGCGGCACGCCTCGCGGAGATCGCGGCCGGTGCGGAGGCGGGCCTCTACTCGGGGGAGGGCGCGGCGGTGGACACGCTGGGACGCGTGGTCGCGGCGCTGCGCGAGGGAGCGCGACTGGACGCGTCGCTGGGCGAAGTGGCAGAGCGCATCGAAGGAATCCTCCGGGAGGCGGAGGACGCGGCCACCACGCTCCGGGATTACGCGAGGGAAGCGGTGCTCGACCCGGAACGCCTGGAGGCGCTGGAGGTGCGCTTGGAGACGGTGCGCAAGCTCACGCGCAAGTACGGCCCGGACGTGGATGGCGTCCTTCACACGCTTGCCTCAGCGCAAGAAAGCCTCGCGGCGCTTGAAGGGCACGACGAGCGGCTGGCAAGCATCGAGGCGCAATGCGCTGCCGTCGTGGCGCAAGGGGGTGCGCTCGCCGAGGAGCTCTCCTCCAAACGCAAGCGTGCCTCGCAAGGACTTGCCCGCAAGGTATGTAAGGAGCTCGAGGCGCTCGGCCTGGCGCGCGCCGTCTTTCAGGTTCCCGTGACGGGCGAAACGTTTGCGTTTCCGGGGTTTGGTGAGCAGGGGAGGGACCGCGTGGAGTTCCTCTTTTCATCCAATCCCGGAGAGCCCCCCCGCGCCCTCGCGCGCATCGCGTCCGGCGGCGAGCTCGCGCGCACCATGCTGGCGATCCAGAACGTGCTCGCGGCGTCCGATCTTCCCTCGACGCTTGTCTTCGACGAGGCGGATGCCGGCGTGGGTGGCCGCGTGGCGGACGCGGTGGGGCAGCGACTGTCGGATCTTGCCGCCACACACCAGGTGCTTTGCATCACGCATCTTCCGCAGATTGCGGCGCGGGGCGCGCGCCACCTGCGCGTGTGGAAGGAGGCGAGGCAAGGGCGCACGATCGCACGCGTGGAAGCGCTCGTGGGAGACGATCGGGTCGAGGAGATCGCACGGATGTCCGGAGGCGCCACGATCACCCAAACAACCCGAGCCCACGCGCGCGAGTTGCTCGCCCGATCCGCCCGCCAGACAATCCGTTAAAGAAACGCACTGCCAGGGCCGGGACGCGGGGCGCCTCCTTCTTCTTGATTCGTGCACCGTGGGCCGCCGCAAGTGCGAACGAACTCTCCGCGGTCTCCTCGCCGTACTTCTTGGGGTCGGGCGATCCCCTCGCGTTTCTTTGCGTTTGTCCTAAACCCTCGGCTTTGCGCAGGAACGTTCTTTACTCAAGTGCCTTGCGCGTGCGGCCGATGAATCCCCTCACGCGAGCGGGGGCGTACTTTGTTTCCGCGACGTCGGGGCGGCCTTTGCACATTCACAGGGCGGATATCGAGCAAAACCCGGTGCGACGGACGGACGGCCAGAAGCGATCTTTCGGGGCGCTTGGGTTGACAGGGTCCTTGCCGATCCTCTAGGAAGGTGCGCAGGCGCGCAGTCCCCCTGCAAAGAGCCCATGGGGAGGGGTCTCCTTTGCGACTGAAGCGCTACACCATTCTCGTTGTTCCAGCGGACAAGTCGCGCGTAAAGCGGCTCCAGCTTCCTAGGTGGCTGGCGGGGGCCCTTTCTGTATTGGCAGGCCTTGGTGTCCTGCTCCTGGGGTTCGCCGGCTACGGTTACTTCACGGATCACACCCGCCTCTCCGAGATCTCCACCGAGCGCGCCCGCCTCGAAGAACGCGCCGAGGCGCAGCGGGGCCAGATCAAGCTTTTCGCCGCCAAGATCGCGGACCTCGAATCACGCCTGGAGCAGATGCAGGAGTTGGATCGGAAGGTGCGTGCCATGGCGAACCTGCGCGACCGGCGCGAGACCGCCACGCCGACGCCGATGTTCGGGATCGGGGGAGAGGCCGTGGACGAGGGGCGGTGGGCCTTTTCGCTCTATAACGTCGAGACGGCGCTGGTGGACGAGATGAACGCGGAGCTGGAACGTCTGTCGATGGAGGCCTCGATCCAGGAGCAGAGTCTGAAGGAGCTCAATCATTCGCTCGTCGAGAAGTCGATCGTGGCCGCGCACCTTCCGTCGATCTGGCCCACGCGCGGGCTCGTGACATCGACGTTCGGGGATCGTGCCAACCCGATTACGGGTGCGCACCAGTTCCACACGGGTCTTGACATCGCCACGCGCGTGGGGACTCCGGTGTTTGCGACCGCGGACGGTGTCGTGATCTACGTCGGGCGACACGGCGGTCTTGGACGCTTGATCATCGTATCCCACGGGAACTCGCTCAGTACGCGTTACGGCCACCTCTCGCAGACCTACGTGAACGTGGGCGACCGAGTGATGCGTGGGATGAAGATTGGCGCGGTGGGGAGTTCGGGGATGAGCACCGGGCCGCACCTTCACTACGAAGTGCTTAAGAGAGGTATGGCGACGAACCCGCGGGCTTTCATCGTCAACTAAGTGAGGCCCCATTCTGCGATTGCTTGACGGGGCCCTCTGGGCTAATATCCCCGGCAAACCGGGGATTTTTCTTTCCCGCCACGACCCCCAGGTGTCTCCCCCAGCCCTAGCCCGGATCATGCATGAGCGCCCACCTGCGACCGCCGATAGCACCGCACCTTCGCGACCTTCTCCGTCCGGCCGCATCGACGTACGATCAAGTACGTCTGCGGCGTCCTTCGGTCCGAGGGCCCCGAATCTGCAGTGCTCTCGGGGGCCTCGCGACGGGCTTTATGAACAACCCGGGCTTGATAGGATCTCGATGATCGGATCGATCGTCAAGCGCGTTATCGGTACGAAGAACGACCGCGAGATCCGCCGCATCCGGCCCCTCATCGCGCGGATCAACGCGTTTGAGCCGCAGGTCCGTGCGCTGGAGGACGCGGGGCTTCGCGCCAAGACGGACGAGTTCCGCCGGCGCCTCTCCGGTGGGGAAACGCTCGACGACCTTCTGCCCGAGGCCTTCGCGGTTGTGCGGGAGG
>Ga0299912_10002481_pt1 | contig 15106 bp, 12 predicted proteins | sample RVTome_2_FD_207667 | JGI IMG/M metagenome (GOLD analysis project Ga0299912, IMG submission 207667) | Soil microbial communities from uranium-contaminated site in the Upper Colorado River Basin, Wyoming, United States - RVT95D214 (version 2) ... | reverse complement strand
CTTTCGGTATCTTTTGCGTATCGGTGTCAGGACGCCGCGGATGAATTCATCGACCTGCTGGGGCGCTCGGCCGATATAACTGGCCGGGTCCAGGATTTTGTCGAAATCGATTTTGGCAAAGGCAATGTCCGCCCTGAGCCGGCCGACCAGGTCGTTGGGCTTACCGAGGTTTTTGACTTGGGCTGCGGCCGCGTGCGAGTGCAGCCTGATTTTCTCGTGCAGCTCCTGCCTGTTGCCGCCGGCCTTGACCGCCGCCATAAGGATGTTTTCGGTCGCCATGAAGGGCAGCTCCGCGGCGACGTGAGCCGCTATCACCTTCGGATAAACCACGAGCCCGTCGGCAACGTTGATGAGGATTTGCAGGATGCCGTCAACCGCCAGGAAGGCTTCGGGGATGACGACCCTTCGGTTGGCCGAGTCGTCGAGCGTCCTTTCGAGCCACTGCTCCGAGGCGGTCATCTGCGGGCTGGAGGCCAGGCTCAGGACCAGCCTGCTGAGCGACGTGGCCCTTTCGCACCGCATGGGGTTTCTCTTGTAAGGCATGGCCGAGGAGCCGACTTGCGATTCTTCGAACGGCTCTTCGATCTCCTTGAGATTTGCAAGCAGCCTGATGTCATTGCACATTTTGTGGGCCGATTGCGCGACGCAGGCCAGGGCGTTGACGACGAGGGCATCGGTCTTTCGCTGGTACGTCTGGCCCGTTACGGCGCAGACGTTCTTGAAGCCGAACGCCGCCGCGACGGCTTTGTCGAGCTGCTTGACCTTGCTGTGATTGCCGTCGAAAAGCGCCAGGAAGGACGCCTGCGTGCCCGTGGTGCCTTTGATGCCCCGAAAGGGCAGTGTATCGAGCCGGTGCTCGATCTCGTGCAGGTCCATCACGAACTCATAGCACCACAGCGTCGCCCTCTTGCCGACGGTGGTCAACTGGGCGGGCTGGTAGTGCGTAAAGCCGAGCGTCGCAAGCGAGCGGTGCTTCTGGGCGAATCTGCCCAAGAGGTCGATCAGCGTCGCCAGCTTGGCCGCGATAAGCTCAAGTGCGTCCCGCATAATGATCAGGTCGGCGTTGTCGCCAATGTCACAGCTTGTTGCGCCGAGGTGAATTATCGGTTCAGCTTTTGGTGCTACATCCGCGAACGCATAGATGTGGGCCATGACATCGTGGCGGAACTGCTTTTCATAGTGGGCGGCCTTCTTGAAATCGATGTCGTCAAGATGCCGGGCCATCTGCTTTATCTGGCCCTGGCTTATATCCAGACCGAGCTTCTTCTGTGCCTTGGCCAGCTCCAGCCACAGCCGGCGCCACGTGCTGAATTTCTTCTGCGCACCGAACAGCTCAGCCATTTCCCTCGAAGCATTCCGCTCAACAAGAGGACTTGTGTAAACATCTTTGTTCTCAGCCATCTTTCTCTCAGTGTCAGATAGGTAGGGTGGGGCTTGCCCCACCATCAGTTGGTTTTGCTATTGAGTTTTGCCTCGCGTTCGGCCAGGAGCTTTTCGATTTTGTCGATGTCTTTCTTGCTCAGCTTCCAGTCCGATGCGGGGGCGGTTTCGAGAATCTGGCCGGGCCGCCGCGCCCCGACGATGGCGGCGGTCACTTCGGGCCGGCGCAGGACCCAGCTTATGGCCAACTGGGCGCAGGTGCGGCCGTTGCGCTCCGCGATCTTCCGCAGCCCATCGACAAGCTCCAAGGTCGCGCCAAATCGAGGCTCCTGAAAGTCGGGACTTCTTTTTCGATGGTCATCCGGGGCCAAGCTCGCAATCCTGGCGGCATTGAATTTGTCCGTAAGCAGGCCTCGCTCCATTGGGCTGTACGCAACGACGCCAATGTCGTTCTGAGCACAATAATCCAGCAGATCAGCTTCCACCTGGCGATGCAACATGCTGTAAGGCGGCTGGAGCGAAGCGACGGGGTGAATTCTCTGCACGCGCTTGATCTGCTCCACGCTGAAATTGGAGGCGCCGAGATATCGAACCTTGCCTTCTTTACACAGCTTGGCCATTTCCTCCCACGCCTCTTCAACGTCTTGGTCGGGATCGGGCCAGTGCATCTGATAGAGGTCAATGACCTCGATGCCAAGCCTCTTGAGGCTGGCGTGACATTCGCGCCGGATGCTCTCCCGTTTCAGACAGCTCACTTTTTCCTTCTTTTCATTCCACAACAGCCCGCACTTTGTTGCGATGATGGGTCTTTCACCTCTGTGTTTGAGGGCTTCGCGGATAAGCTCTTCGGAATGGCCCAGCCCGTACGCGGGGGCGGTATCGATCCAGTTGATCCCTATCTCAAGGGCGGCTTGTATCGCGGCGATGGCTTCGTCGTCGTCCTGCGGTCCCCAGCCGTACTGCCACGGTCCGCCCATCGCCCACGTGCCCAGACCCACGGTCGTCAGCTCCAGATCCGTCTTTCCCAATCGCCGTTTCTGCATAGTCTCGCTCCAATAAGCTCAGTGACTAAAATGAGCTGCTCGTAGTGACGCCGTGAGGCGTTCTCCTCGGATGCCCTTACGGGCACACTACGAACGGGCACTTCTAACTATGGAGAATTATACGGAGATTAAATCCTCAGCGAAAGAGCGATTTTGCGTTTCTTCTGCGCCGTTGCCTATTCCGCCGCAATGACGTACACTTGGCCGGCCCTGGTATTGAACTCAACAACGTCGGCTTCCGGGGAGGTGGTCTCGACCGGCCTGCTTTTGCACGTGACCCGTACGGGCACATGGACGCGGATTTTGCATCCGTTGCCAAGCCTGGAGCGGATTTCGCATCGGGTCAGCGCCCCATTCTTCCATTCGAGGTCCACTTCAAAGCCGCCGCGGGCGCGCAGACCCTTGATATGGCCGCTCGGCCAGGCCGAAGGCAGCGCGGGCAGCAGATGCAGCTCACCCGTGTGGCTTTGGAGCAGCATCTCGGCGATGCCGGCGGTGCCGCCAAAGTTGCCGTCGATCTGGAACGGCGGATGGGCGTCGAACATATTCGGGTACATCCGCTGCGGCGTCAGGAGACTGCTGAGCATCTTGTAGGCGTGATCTCCATCCTCGAAGCGGGCCCAGAAGTTGACCTTCCAGGCCATGGACCAGCCCGTGCCGCCGTCTCCTCGGAATTCAAGCGACTTGCGCGCCGCGGCGAAAAGGTCAGGCGTGCCCCGGCGGGTGATTTCCTTGCCCGGATGCAGGCCGAACAGGTGGGAGACGTGCCGATGCTCGTTTTTCGGGTCGTCCTTGTCTTCGAGCCATTCCTGGACCTGGCCGTATTGCCCGATCTGATTTGGCGCGATCCGGCCTCGCAACGCTTCCAGCTTCTCGCGAAAATCCTTGTCCACGTTGAGGACCCTGGAGGCTTCGATACAGTTGCTGAACAAATCGCGGATGATTTGGTGATCCATTGTCGGACCGGCAACGAGCCCGCCGATTTCAGGCGAATTGGACGGCGTGCTGATCAGCCACCCCGTCTTCGGATCTTCGATGAGGAAATCGACGAAGAGCGTGGCGGCCCCTTTCATCAGAGGATAAGCGCGCGTCCTGAGAAACTCTTTGTCGCCGCCGAAGGTATAGTGTTCCCAGAGATCCTGACAGAGCCAGGCGCCTCCCGTGACCCATATCCCGTGGTTGGAGGCGTTGATCGGTGCGGTTCCGCGCCACAGGTCGGTGTTGTGGTGGAGCACCCAGCCGGAACAGCCATAGTGAGCCTGGGCGGTTTTACGGCCGGATTCAGCCACGTCATCGAGTAAATCGAAGAGCGGTTCGTGACATTCGGACAAGTTGGTGACCTCGACGGGCCAGTAGTTCATCTCCGTGTTGATATTGGTTGTCCACTTGCTGTCCCAGGGCGGGTCGAGCTGGTCGTTCCAGATGCCCTGGAGGTTGGCTGGCTGCGAACCGGGACGGGAACTTGCTATCAGTAGATAGCGGCCGAACTGAAAATACAGCTCCATCAGTTCCGGGTCATTTTGTTTGGCGAAGTTTTCGATCCGTTCATCGGTCGGCTGCTTCTTCGCCTCGGAAGTGCCCAGCTCCAATGCGGCCCTGCGGAACAGCCGGCGATGATCGGCAATATGTGTGCTGCGCAAGGCATCGTAGCTCTTGCCGGCCACGACTTCCAGAGCCCGGCGACAGGTTTCGGACGGGTCGCGTGTAACATCCCTGAAGTTTCTGAAACTCGTGGCGGCAGCCAGAATTAGTGTCGCCGAATCCGCGCCTTGGATCTCCAGGGTGTCACTGGCGGCACTCATCCTGCCTCCGCGAATCTGACATTCCAAGCGGGCCTCAAACTTCAGCGCGCTGGGGCTTGCCTTCTTCGTTTCAGCGTCTACGCTGTCGCGCACACGGCCCCTCAAGACGAGAGCATTTTTTTCAATGAGTGTCTGAGCATCCGGCTGGGGACTGTCAAACGTGGCGGTGAAGGACAAGCCTGCCGGCCTATCGCAAGTTATGTGGACTGCAATCACCTGGTCGGGAAAGCTGGAGAATACCTCGCGCGTGAATATCGCGTCTCCAACCTGGTAGCGGACCGTCGAAAGGCCCGAGTCGATATCCAGCTCCCTTCGATAGTCAACCGGCTCAGCATGGCCCGGGAAGTTCAGGAGCAAATCGCCGAAGGGCTGGTATTTCTCCTGCCGCAGCGGTACGCTCATCATGTGCTCCATGGCGAGCTGTTCGGCTTCTCGCTGCTTGCCCTCAAAAAGCAGCTTGCGGACAGCCGGCAGGTATTCGACGGCTCCTTCATGCTGGTATTCGTGCGGCCGGCCCGTCCAGAGTGTATCTTCGTTGAATTGCAGCCGTTCGTGCTCCGTTCCGCCGAAGACCATCGCTCCCAGGCGTCCGTTGCCGACCGGCAGTGCCTCGGTCCATTTTTGCGCGGGCCGCTGGTACCAGAGCTTCAGATCGCTCCATTCTTCGGCATCGAGGCGATGACGTTCGGCCCGGCTACGGTCCGTCGCACAGCCCCCGGCGATGAAGCTTGCCCCTACGAGAAAATAAACGAGCGTGCGTGAATTGTTCGTTCCATCTTTCATGCCGGTTCCTTTTGACTATAAGTCCGATTTCAGCTTTTCAAGGCTTCGCAGGAAGCGCTGCGCGTGCTCAGGAAACTCACCTGCTACGCTCTCGGCGCTGGTGCGCTCAAAACTGTAGGTGTCTTCCTGGTGCAGAAGCAGCCTGTAGATTTGCCTTTGCTCATCGAGAAACACCCGTTCGGAAAAGTTTCGCCCGTCCAGAAACCTTAGCTCAAACGCGTAAGCAGCGTCTTTGCCGGCCTCGGTTCGCGAAACAGACGTCGGCGTGATTCTGCCGTTCGGATCGACGACGTCCACGATGATTTCTTTCTGATTGCTATTGAGCATTTTCCACAAGACCTGGTCGAGAAAAACATCCGGTACCGCTGCCCGCCCGAGGCGGTAGCTCTTCTCTTCGGTCCGCCCGTCGAATTCCCTGACGGTCATCAGGCCCGTATTGTCCGCGACTATCTCGGCGCTGCTCGCGCCGGTGCTGCAGTAGGTCTGGCTCTTATAAACAAATTCGTCAAGGTTCCTGCTGCACTGAAACACTGCTCTTTGTTCCAGCGTATTGCGGCCTTTGATATACAGGAAACTCGCCGTCTGGATATTCGATTTTGCTTCACGGCCTGGGTTGATTAGCGCATCCGCGGCAAATCCGATTGGCTGCTCTGCGGAATCCTTGATCAGGTAAAAGGTTTGACGGTCCTGGTTGTTCGCCAACGGATCGAGGCCCTGGCTCTTGAGCGCCGTCACAAGCTCCGCGCCGGCCTCAAGGCCGCCGAGATGGCCGGAGCTCTCCTTGAAACTCAGACTCGCTACGATACTTTGGAACGTCCGTTGGACCAGCTCGGTACCGCCCGAGACCTGGCGAACCTCGATGTCGAGCTGACGGTTGTTCGGCAGCCTGGCAGTTCCAAAGAACACACCAAGAAGGATGTCCGGCTTCTCTATCCGTGCCCAGTCGATTGTGAGCGTCCCGACCTTTGTTTGACCCGTTTTGACAACGGTGCCGTCAACCTCACGGGTTATCTGCTCAAAGCGGCTTCGCGGCGAGGCCGGCTCGGCCGCGAGCAGGTATCGGCAGGTGACCTGGGCGGCGGGTCTGCCGGAATGAAGGGCAAATACGCCGCGTAGAGCGAACGCATTATTCATGAACTCCCACTGTTCCTGGCTGTACCAGCCGTTGCCCGACGGCATAGATACCGATAATTCTTCGCAGGGTAGCACGATTGCCTCGGAAAGCGAGATCGCCGATTTCAAGCCGACCACGAGGCGCGCCGTAAGCAGCGCCAAAACAAAAAGGCCCAGAAGGGCCACTTTATCGCCCCCCGGCTTTTTAAGTCCGTATGTTTCGCTCATAGATACAGCCATAGTAATCAAGAGAGCCACTCTTGGCAAGCTCGGCCCCGTTAGCGCGGTCGTTCGCTCGGGTCCGCCAACCGGTAAATTGCTTTTCGCGGGCGTTTTGTCTATGGCGGAATGGTTCATATATTTTCTAAAGGGATGCCCCTCGAAATCGGGCTCGATGCTCGATCATCGTCGGGTATCAAGAATCGGGCATCGCTGTACTGGAGGTTGCCATGAATGACGTTATGACGCCGCGAGGGGTTGAATCACACAAAATCCTGCAAATCGCTATCGAAAAGAGGATTCCTGCCATCATGTCCTACTTGTCAAGGCAGAAGTGGCACGTCGCGAAGGTGGTGCTGGCCGATCTTGAGGGCGACCGGCTGAGCGTCGAGAGTATGGCCCCCGGGGCGGGCGACTTTTCACGGAGAAGTAAGCAGCGTCCTATAAATATCCAAGTGGGTCAGCCTGTCGGCATCTCATTCAAGTACGAATACGGCAAGTTCGTCTTCGATACGACGGTACTGGGGCTCGAGCCGGCCCGCAACACGGGGGGCCATCGGGAAGGCGGCGGAACGATAGTCCTTGCTGTCCCGGATAAGATCGAGGTGGTGCAAAGGAGAAGTTACTTCCGTGTCAGTGTTCCCGAATCGCTGAAGGTACAGGTGTTGCTGTGGCATCGCAGTGGTCCGGCCAAAGGCTCCGGCAGGACTGCCGGACCGGACCAACACACTGGGTCCGGCTGCGTGGGCAGGCTCGTTGACATCTCGGCCGGCGGAGCGCAGGTGATCGTGCCGCATGAAAACAACGCCACCCCGGGGCAAGGGGCAGACTTCAAGAAGGGGCAGTTCGTCGGCATGCGATTCACACCTCTGCCGTACGAAACGCCGCTGGTGCTCAGCGCCCAGATCCGAAACGTCCTGCCTACCGCGGACGGCGCAAATGCCTCGTTGGGGTTACAAATCGTCGGCCTGGAAGCAAGCCCGGAAGGCCGCGAGGTTCTGACACGGCTTATCGGTGTTGTCGAACAGTACTTTCAGGTGAATCAGTCCGGCGTCAGAGAACGTAGTGCGCAGCCGGCGTTCGTAGTGATGCCGTAAGGCGTTAATTCCGAAATGCCCTTACGGGCACACTACAAACGGTCAGCCTTTGGGTTGGCCTGTCCCTGCTCGGCAACCGCCACAGGGGAGTTGGGCCGGACCGTTGCGGCCAGATCCCCCTCGTTATGGACCGACCTGAGTCTCCATCTTACAGGCAGGTGTGGAACCAGGACCCTGAAGTAGAGCCACTTCGTAAAGCTGATCGCCGCAAAACCGCAGAAGATAACCACCAGCGCCACCTGTATGTTCCACCAGACGAAAGCCAGCAGCAGCAATACCCTGATGAGATACTCAAAAGGTTTTTTGCCCCTGAGGTATTGATTCAGCAGGTGCGGATAACGGATTCTGCTGACCATCAGTATCGATATCCACAGAGCCACGAACGGCAGAATGTAGAGGATGGCATTCACCGGGAGCGTTTCCTGGTGGAGTATAACGAGGCTGGCGATGACGCCGGCGGCGCCCGGTGACGGCAGGCCGATGAAGCTCATGTGGGCGGATTCGTCCTCTTCATTTTCGACGTTGAACCTGGCCAGCCGTATGGCTGCGCAGCTCATGTAGGCGGCCGCCGCCAACCACACGGAGCGGTGCACAAAACTGCCGTCAATCAAGCTCAGATGGTTCTCCATCGCTTTGAGCATCAATAGCGCCGGCGCCACCCCGAAGCTGACAACGTCGCAGAGGCTGTCAAGCTGGCCGCCAAAGCTGGAGGTGCTCTTGACCTTGCGTGCGAGTCGGCCGTCGAGCATATCGGCGATCATGGCTAACACGATCATGTAGCCGGCCAGCGCGAAATAGGTGGTGGGTCCGAACGTAAGGAAACGCATTTGTGAGCCCGCGGAGACCGCCTTGGCGCTCATCTCGGCCCCCTTGCCGGCGAAAACAATCGCAGTGAACCCGCACACCCCGTTGAGAATTGTAACCAGCGAAGGCAGAACCGTAATGTACTTCAACCTCTGCCTATGGACCCGCCGGAACAGCCTTCTACCCGCGGCTTCGGTCTTACGTCTCGACATCTCTCGAACCTCGACTTTCGTATTTGGCCAGCGGCGTCAGGCCCGCCTTGACCTTGTCGCCTGTTCGCACGAGGCACTTTAGTTCGTCCCGGATGGGCACATAGAGCTCGGTTCTGGATCCGAACTTTATCATTCCGAATTGCTCCCCGCGGGCCAATTCTTTTCCTGCCGCTGTCTTGCAGACGATTCGCCGGGCAATCGCCCCGCTGATTTGCCGAACGATCAGCCTGTCTGTGGGACCATCCGTTCGGACCAGACCCAGTTCGTTGGATTCGTTGACCCGCCCAGATTCGGGGTTCATGGCGTTTATGTACCGGCCTTTCCTGTAGTTGACTGTTTCGATCCTCACGTTGCACGGCGCCCGATTGATGTGGACGTTGAAGATGCTCAGAAATATCCCTATGCGCAGGGCAGGGCCTTGGAGGAAGCCGTTCGCCGCCACTTGTTCGATGTCGGTGACCCGGCCGTCGGCCGGCGCCAACAACAGATTCGTGTCCGGCGGACAGCGGCGCCGCGGGTCCCGGAAGAACATCAGGGCCCATATCAACAGGCTGCCCAATACGCCTTCGGCACAGATGATCGCCCATCGTGGGAGCGACGTCATCGCGCCCAGCGGGAGGATAACCATCGCTGCGAGCACCGCCGCGGGATAAATTGCCACCTGCGGCCAGCCATATCGGGTCAATGGGATTCTCATACGAAAATATGATAACCTTTGGCGGACGAGGAATCAACCGTGGAAGTAAACCAGCCGGTGGACTCAGCCACCCTGAAAAGCGCAAAAAAAAGGCCGACCCTGTGGGTATCGGCCTCTTGAAGGAGGGTGATGACGCATGATTTCGTTCTCATCACCGCCTGCCATCCCCGGCAGGCTGACTTGTCCCGGGCAAGGACTTGTCTGAACGGCCTGTTATGTGCTTCTATATTTATAGACGCAGAACCACCCAAAAAGTTACACGCTTTTTCAGGATTTTTTTGCAAAGTTTGGAAAAAACTCGTTTGGCTGCCGTCCAGCCCAACCGAATCTTGACGGCGGTGGCAAAAGTCGATAATCTCGTCTGCGTATTGCGGGATGCGTGGTGCGTCAAGGGATTGCGCACGATGCAATACGAGATATGAGATACGATCTATGCAGGGACGAAGCGTTATCCGGGCGGTTCTGTTTGTTCTGTTTTTCAGCATCGGTACGGCTTCGCTGAGCAGCTCCATCCTCTGCGATGACCTCGTTCGGTACTATCAAAACAAAGATCTGCTGGCAAAAGCACAGGAGTCTGTCCGTCGGCTCAAATCGCTCAACGCCGAGTATGATATCCTGCTCAAAACGCTGGAGGAAGATCCCAATCTTATCGTCGAGCGTCTGGCCCCGGCGACGCTTGGCCCAGATCCGAATCTGCACGATTCGAATACCGTTTATCCGAGGGCCACAGCGGAGCAACTGGCCGCCGCCCGAAGGGCTTTGATGGCCGAGCCGAATGAATCCACCCCCGGCCGGGCGCCGGGGCAGACCATGCCGCAGTGGCTCAGCCGGTGCAGTGAGCCTCGGCGAAGAGCCATGCTCTTTATCTGCGGGGTCGTCCTCATCCTGACCTCATTTGTCTGCTTCAGACCGGCTAAACAAACTGCTGAGAAAACAGACACATGAGAATCCCTCCGGTTGTATTCTCGGCGTGAATCTGCTATCTTTGTACGCGCCAAAGCGCACGGATACTCTTCTTACGGTAAATGAAAAATGCTGAGCAAGAAAGACGAAAATACGAAGCTCGATTTTGTCCGCCAGATTGTTGCTGACGATATCAAGACGAACAAATGGAACGGGCGAGTGGTGACGCGATTTCCGCCTGAGCCGAACGGGTATCTGCATATCGGTCACGCCAAGAGCATTTGCCTGAACTTCGGTATCGCGGCCGAGTTCGGCGGTCGATGCCACCTGCGATTCGATGACACCAATCCCGAAAAGGAGGAACAGGAATACGTGGATTCCATCATCGAGGACGTTCGCTGGTTAGGCTGGGACTGGGGCGAGCACCTTTATTACGGCTCAGATTATTTCGACCGGATGTACCAATGGGCCCTTGAATTGATTAAAAAAGGCAAAGCCTACATCTGTGACCTGACGGCCGAACAAACCAGGCAATACCGCGGCACGCTCACCGAGCCGGGCAAAAACAGCCCCTTTCGCGACCGTTCGGTCGAGGAAAACCTCGACCTGTTCGAGCGGATGCGCAAGGGCGAGTTTCCCGACGGCTCTCGCACGCTTCGGGCCAAGATTGATATGGCGCATCCGAATCTGAACATGCGAGACCCGGTGATGTACCGCATCCTGTACGCCGCGCACCACCGTTCGGGCGACAAGTGGTGCATCTATCCGATGTACGACTGGGCGCACGGATTTGAGGATTCCATCGAGACCGTCACGCACTCGATTTGCACGCTGGAGTTCGAGAATCACCGCCCGCTCTACGACTGGTTCATCGATGCGGTCAATGAGGGCCGCACCGAGGATGGCTCGGGTCCGTGGGGCAAAAAAATACACCACCCGCAGCAAATAGAGTTTGCCAGGCTGAATTTGACCTATACCGTGATGAGCAAACGAAAGCTTCTGCAACTTGTCCAGGAGGGTCTCGTCGGCGGCTGGGACGACCCGAGGATGCCGACGATAAGCGGCATTCGCCGGCGCGGCTACTCGCCAGAGGCGATTCGGGAATTCTGCACGCGCATCGGCGTCAATAAGTTCAACAGTACGGTCGATACGGCGCTTTTGGAACACTGCCTGCGGGAGGATTTGAACAAGACCTCCCCGCGTGTGATGGCCGTGCTTAGGCCCCTCAAGGTGGTCATCGACAATTATCCGCAAAGCCAAGTGGAAGAGCTCGACGCGGTCAACAATCCCGAGGACCCCTCCGCCGGTACGCGCAAGGTTCCTTTCTCGCGTGAGCTTTACATCGAGCAGGAAGATTTCATGGAAGAACCGCCGAAGAAGTTTTTCCGCCTGGCTCCGGGGCGGGAGGTCCGGCTGCGCTACGCGTACTTTATCACCTGCACGAGCGTTGTCAAAAATACCGACGGGCAGGTGGTCGAGCTGCACTGTACGTACGACCCCGCCACGCGGGGCGGCGACGCGCCCGACGGGCGAAAGGTCAAATCCACGCTGCACTGGGTCTGCGCCGAGCGCTCGCTCGAAGCCCAAGTCCGGCTCTACGACCATCTGTTCACAAAGGAGAATCCCGACGATGTCGCCGAAGGGATGGATTTCAAATCCAACCTGAACCCAGGCTCGCTGGAGGTCCTGACGTCGTGCCGGGTGGAGCCGTCTCTGGGGCAGGCCAAACCTCTGGGCCGCTATCAGTTCGAGCGGATGGGCTACTTCTGCGCCGACAAAGACAGCACAAATGAAAAGCTCATCTTCAACCGCACCGCCACGTTACGCGACCCTTGGGCAAAGATCCAACAGGCCCAAGGGCAGAATAAGTAGGACAAGCTCTCCGCGCGCACAACATCGCAAGACCCAGGGTCAAATGGCTCTGTTCCGCCGACCAAGGAGGGACCGTCAGCCGAATAGTTCCGTGAATTTCTCCGCGATGTTGGGATGCTCGCACAGTGTCTGGCCGATGAGGACTGCCCGCACGCCGGCGGACTTGAGCTTTTCGACGTCGGCCCGCGTCTTGATGCCGCTTTCGGCGACCAACTCATCTTTCTTATCGAGCAGCTCCGCCAGGCGGATCGTCGTGTTCAGATCGACCTGCATCGTGGTCAGGTCGCGATTGTTGATTCCCAGAACGCTGTACCTTTCCTTGGGAAAGCCGATCAAACTGCGAACGGCCAGCAGCGTGTCAGCCTGGTGGACTTCCAGCAGCACGGTAAGCGACAGCTCCGCCGCGGCGATCATCAGGTCCATCAGCTCGCCCGGCTTCAGGGCTTCTGCAATCAGCAATATGGCATCGGCGCCGGCGGCTCGCGATTCATAGACCTGCCAGAGGTCGATGATAAAGTCCTTTCGCAACACCGGCAAGCTTACGGCCTGGCGTACCTGTTCGATATATTCGAGTCTGCCCTGAAAGTATTTTTCGTCGGTCAGCACGCTGATGGCGTCGGCGCCGCAGTTCTGGTAGGTCCGGGCGATTGTCACCGGGTCGAAATCGCTGCGAATGACTCCGGCCGACGGCGAAGCCTTTTTCACCTCTGCAATCACGTTTATGCCGCGGGGATTGGGTTTGGTCACAGCTCTGTAAAAATTGCGGCACTTAGGCAAACCACGGATTTGCTCTTTGAGCCGCTCGATGCTCGTCTGCGACTGCCGGGAGTGTACTTCGGCCCTTTTGTCGGCTATGATTCTATCCAATATGTTCGCCAACTCGGTCTATCCCGCCACTTTCACATAGCCCATACGAAGCTCGCTGAGAGTGTTTGCCAGCACGGTTTGCTCTTCTTTGGTCAGATTACCTTTGGTTTTCTCCTGGAGGGTCTCGAGCATATCGATGTTGTACCTGGCCAGCTCCAGGTCGGGCTTTCTTTCCTTCTGGCCCTTGATCTGCAGCAGGCCAAGGGCAAACAGCGATTGTGTGGTGAGCATGCTGATCAAGGCGGCAAAATTGCCCTCCGGCAGAGGCCCGTGAGCTTCTTCTTCCTCCTGCTCTTGCTTCTGGGCGTTTTCCTGTGCCGCTAACATTTCCTTTTCTTTTTGCGCCTCCTGCTTCCAGTCCTCATCGACGATGATTTTCTTCTCTTGCTTTTCTTCTTCAGCCATAATCGAAAGTCCCCGTCAATCCGTTGTGATTCGGTGCTACGCGCGTTATATCGACTTCAAAAGCTGTGCCCATGCTCGCCTGTGCGCTATATTCGAGCCTGCGTAATCCAGCTCGTCACCTACCAACGAAAGGAACTGGACTCTTCCTTTCTCGCCAAGCAGGATCAATATACCGCTGGAAAAATCCACGAAATTGGACACGTATATGTTCTGGCCGCTGGCAAATTCATTCTTGATTCGCTCTTGGACCTCTATACGGTCGGCGCCGGCAACACCTTGCTCTGCCAGAAACAGAATCTCGGATATCTTCTTGGCTCTGGCGACATCGAGCTTGGCATCGACTTGCGTCAAAGTCAGCGAACGATCCTTGACTTCGACCAGAAGAATCACTTCCCCCTTGAGTCTGCATTCGATATCCGCTCCCATACCGGATACCGTATCAGCCACGTTCACTTTCTGGCGGCGGACTTCATCGAACAAGGCGAATTCCGAAGCGATGGCCCTGAAAAGCGCAGTGCACACCGCCTCGATTCTGTCACCCCCGGAGCGGGTCGAGGTGAACTCCCTGATAACCCCAGTGGTCTGAGCCAGACTGACCCGGTTGGGCGTCGGATACAGCACTTTGACATTGGCTAACAGGCGATAGATCTCGGCAAGGATTTGGCTAAACACCTTTTCTGTAAAATCCGGAGCGTTCTGTTGTTCAACAGCATCCAGCACGCCAACCAATCTATCCCAGTCCGTTTTGTTCTTCTGCTGATTACGGAACTCGTTGGTGACGGCGGGACAACGTAGCGGATTGTTTACATAGGGTTCTGCCGAACCGCCGAGGACACGATGATTCTCTTGGTCAAAGGGTACAATTACCTTGTGGGCGACCGTGCGCGCATCAAAAGCCCCGGGCTCATCATAACTGGCTTGGAGGGAATGGCTGTCCAGAGAGGCGTCCACACACTTGGATAGAACCTGTGTGGGAAGAACGTAGTGATAGGACTTGATCTGGCTCGTCAGGCATGACACGATGGAGTCTCGCAGGTCCGCGCGGTCCGGGAGCAGAGGATCGACATACTCGCCTGATTCCATTGCCGCGACGACACTCTTCCAACGGGCCTGGAGGCAGTCCCGACATCGCTCAACGAAAGAAATGGTCTCGTCAGTCATTTTCAGTAGTTCGTCCAGAGTATTTCCTGGCGCTCCTTTTTAATGGACATGGCCTTCTTGGGTTTCTCTCTGTGTATCTGCCAGTCTTTGTAGAGGTCACACGTCAGATCACATTTGTATCCTGAGACAGCCACTTTACCCTTCACCCGGTGGAGCAACCGGCTTAACTGAACATGTTCTTGATCGGTCATCTCAAAAGAATATGCCTTGGCATCTCCGCGCGACTCATGCGGATAAGGCGGATCACAGTAAAAGAGTGTTTCGGGGCTGTCGTATCGCTTGATGACGTTCGCAGCCGTATCATGCTCAATCTGGACCCGCAGGAGCCGGGTGGCAATAGACTCCAGTCCTTCTACGCTGCCTAACCAGCGAGAAACCGCCCCCGCCATACCCGCACGGCTGGTATTGAGACAATTGGCCCATCTGCCAATAGATGCAGTTTGAGCCAGTCCCGTTCTGACCTGACGGGCGCGGGTGAAGAACCGGCGGGCGCGCTCCAAATCCGAGAGATGCGTTCCGTTACCGTTGGTCTCGATGGCTTTGATGAATTCTGCTCTGGAAAACGGCGTCATTCCGATCTGATACAGCAGCTCCTCCTTCTGGTCTCTGAGTACCTGGAAGAAATTGACCACCTCTTCATCCATATCGTTGTATGTCTCGGCAGGAGCAGGCGGCCTGTTGAGCAGAACAGCGCCTGACCCACCAAAGGGCTCGCAGTAGTGATGGCATTCCGGAAGAAGCGGCAATA
>Ga0299912_10002480_pt1 | contig 15107 bp, 14 predicted proteins | sample RVTome_2_FD_207667 | JGI IMG/M metagenome (GOLD analysis project Ga0299912, IMG submission 207667) | Soil microbial communities from uranium-contaminated site in the Upper Colorado River Basin, Wyoming, United States - RVT95D214 (version 2) ... | reverse complement strand
GTCGTGGCCTCGTGCGCCCGCGGGTTCTCCTGGTTCCAGTACTGGTCCGGCTTGAATGCTCCGGGGATGTCGCGGGCGAGTCGCGCCGCGACGGAGTAGTAGCTTTCAGGGGACTCCGGCGGCACGTTCGTGGGGCAGAGGACCACCTCGGCGCCGTAGGCCCGCAGGATCGCCTGCTTCTCGGCCGACTGCTTGTCGGCCATGACGAAGATGCAGCGGTAGCCCTTCAGCGCCGCCGCAATCGCCAGCCCGTGGCCCGTGTTCCCCGATGTCGGCTCGATGATCGTCCCCCCGGGGCGGAGCAGGCCGTCGCGCTCAGCCGCCTCGATCATCGGGAGCCCGATCCGGTCCTTGATCGAGCCGCCCGGGTTGAGCGTCTCCAGCTTGGCCAGGACGAGCGGCTGCTGCTCGAGGGGACCGAGCCCGCGCGTCAGCCGGCTGATCCGGACGAGCGGGGTGCGGCCGACGAGGTCGAGGATGGACTCGGCGTACTCCATGGGCGCGCAGTATCGCACGGGATCGGCGGGCCTCCCGACTGGATCAGGCCGCGGGACGGCCCAGCAGCAGGCCCGTCAGCCACGGCCAGCGCCGCCGGCGCGTCGGCGGATCGACGGTCAGGGGGTAGATCTCGGCGATGACGGGGGCGAGCATCGCCTCGAGGGCCTCGGCCGCGCGCCGGGCGACGGCCAGCTCCTCGCGCGAGCCGGGTTCCGGGACGCCGCTCCACCCCTCACCCGCCAGCTCGGCCATCGTCGTGGGCGGGAGGATTCGCGTCGCGAAGCGCTTGCCGCGGTAGAGCACTTCGGTCCCCGCCACGGCGAGCGGGACGATGGGCGCCCCGGTCCGCAGCGCGATCACGAACGCCCCCGAGCGGAACGGCGTCGGCCGGTCCGGCGGCCCGCCGATGGTCCCCTCCACGAACGTGGAGAAGATGCCGCCCCGATCCAGGACGGCCCGGGCGGCGGTGACGTGGACGTCGATTCCGACACCGCCGCGCCAGACGGGCAGGACCCCCCCGACGATCCGCAGCAGTCGCTCCTTCCAGGGCCGGTCGAAGCCGGACGGGCCGCTCCCGAGGGTCCAGACGCGCGGCTCGGCGGGCACGGCGTCGAGGGCCAGGAACGGGTCCATCCAGCCCCGGTGGAGGGCGGCGAGGAGGATGCAGCCGCCGCCGGGCGGGAGGTGCTCGCGACCCCGCGCGTCCACGCGGAACCCGCAGACGCCCATCAGGAGAATTCGGGCCAGCCCGCGGGCCAGCCGGAAGGCGACGCCCGCCCGGATGACGGGCGGCGCCCCGAGCCAGTCGAGCCCCTCGCGAACGTCGCGCCGCGACCGGCGGATCTCGTCGGGCCGGATGTTCGCGTCGGCCCGCCGTCGCCGCGACCCGGTCACTCCGGCTGCGCCGCGTCGGGGGGCGAGGGGTCCGGCGGCGCATCGGCGGTCGTCGCCTTGGCCCCGGGCCGGTGGCGCCAGGCGAGGATCGCCAGCGCCCCGAGGACGACGGCCCCGCTGATCATCGAGGCGACGGCGATCCCGCCGATCGTCCAGTTGTTCGAGCGCAGGGCCTCCAGGAGGAAGCGGGTCGTGCCATACCAGGCAAAGAAGAGGAGCACGAGGTCGCCGGGCCGAAGCGAGCGGACGCGGCGGGCGAGGACGAGGAGGACGATCGCCCCCAGCGCGCCCGAGAGCGACTCATACAGGAAGAGCGGGTGAAAGTGGGCATCGACCGCCGTCGAGCCGAGCGGCGGGCAGGCCCAGGTCGCCGTCCGGTTGGCGCACGTGATCGCGATCCCCCAGGGGAGGTTCGTCGGCGGCCCGTAGAGCTCCTGGTTGAAGAAGTTGCCCCAGCGACCGACCGCCTGCATCGTGAGCATGCCCGGCGCCGCCACGTCGGCCCAGGACAGGATCGGCTGGCGCTTCCAGCGGGCGTAGAGGATCCCCGCCGCGAAGCCGGTGACGATCCCCCCGTAGACGCCGAGACCGCTGTACGGCGGCAGGACGATCGCCAGCAGGTTGTCCCTGTAGCGGTCCCACTGGTCGATGACGTGGTAGAGCCGGCCGCCGATCAGCGCCGCCACGGCGATGATGATGAGGCCGTTGACGAGGACGCTGGTGTCGAGGCCCCGCCGCCGCGCCTCCCGCTCCACGACGACGAAGGTCACCGCGAGGCCCAGCGCGTAGACGACCCCGTACCAGTAGATGGAGAGCGGGCCGATGGAGAGCACGATCGGGTCCGGTGTCCAGTCGATCATCGCCGGGAGTGTAGCCGCCGAGCCGCCTCCGGGGCGTCCGGGCGACGTGCGATACTCCCGGCCGCATGAACACCGAGTACCTCTGGTGGTTCCTGGCGCTCCTGCTCGCCGGCCTGGGCATGGTGGCCTTCCTCGCCCTGGGGCGGGTCCCGGAGATCGAGGACGAGCCCGCTCAGCGTCAGAGCTCGCCCGCGAGCACGACCGTGCCGGCTCCGGACGCGCCGGCCTCCACCAGCGAGACCCCGTAGGCGACTCCCGCCGGCAGGTCCGCCGGGAGGGGCACGTCGCCGCTCCACCACGCCACGTCGCCCGCCCGCCACATCGTCCCGAGCGCGGTCCGGACCCCGTCGATCTCGACCCAGCAGCGGTATTCGGCGCCGGCCGACGGCGCGGGCAGGCCCGCCGCCGTCACGACGATCCGGTCCGCCGACGGCGAGAGCACGAGCGTCCCGCCTGCCGCGCCGGCGCCGTCGAGGAGCGCGACCTGGCGGGCGTCGCCTGCCCCGATGAGCGCCGCGGTCTCGCGCGCGACCGCCGCGAGGGCGGTCGCGGGGTCCGCGTTCCGGGCCGGCGTCCCGGCGCCGGCGAGCAGGCTCCCGCCGACAAGGCCGATCACGAGGGCGGCCGCCACCGCGCCGATCCACGCCGGGGTCGTGAAGCGCCGGCGGGGCACCGCCGCCCCGTTCGCCGCGGCGGACTGCGACGGCGCCCGGAGCGACGGGGCGGTGACGGGCGTGGACCCTGCCCCGCGGGGTACGCCGACGGCCCGGACGAGCCCGAGGGTGCGCTCGCGCAGGGCCGGGTCCGGCTCAGCCGCGAGGATCGGCCGCAGGAGCGCGTCGGCCCGGCGGAGCCGCGCGAGCTCCTCCAGGCAGGCCGGGCAACCGGCGAGGTGTCCGGCGATCACCGCGGAACCAGGCGCATCCCCCGCCTCGAGCCGATCGAGCCCGCCCGGCTCCACGGCGGCGAGCTCGAGGGCCTCCCGGACGTCGCCGTGCTCGCTCACGTGGCGCTCCCGCCTGGACGCGGTGACGGAACCGCGATCGGATCGTCATCCTGCGCCGCGAACGCGACCGGCGCCAGTCCCGGTCCGTAGGCGTCGGCGAGGACTCCGCGGAGCCGGGCGAGGGCCCGGCGCGTGCGGGTCTTCACCGTGCCGAGCGGCCAGCTGAGCCGAGCGGCGATCTCGCTCTGGGTGAGCTCCTCGCGATAGGCGAGGAGGATCACCTCCCGCTCCGGATCCGGCATGGTCGCCAGGGCCGCCCGGATCGCCTCGCCGGCCTCGGCGACCTCGAAGGCGGCCGCCGGGTCGGTCGCATCGAGCCCAGCCCCGCTCCCTCCGCGGCCGTGATGGGCGCGCTCCAGGGCCTCGGCGGCCGGCTCGTCGCCCGCGTTCCCGCCGAGCGAGACGAGGCGGGGTCGTCGACCCGCAGCGCGAATCCGATCCACCGCCCGGTTGCGGGCGATCGTGCCCAGCCAGGCGCCCAGCGATCCGACGGCCGGATCGAAGCGTTCGGCGCGGTTCCAGAGCGTCAGGAAGACCTCCTGGACGACGTCCTCGGCGACCCCGCGGTCGCCCGTCAGGCGAAAGGCCGTCGCATGCAATGCGGCCGCGTGGCGATCGTAGAGCGCGGCGAGGGCGTCCTCGGACCCGGCGGCCACGGCCGCAACGAGCGCGGCCTCGGCCGAGGGCGGCGTGGATCGCCCTTCCGCCATCGTTACGACGCCGGCGGGCTGCCGGATTTCGGGCGGTCGCCGCGGTCGCGAAGGATCGGCAGCGGACGGCGCTCGAAGGGCGTCGAGAAGACGATGTCCGTCTCCGTGCGGTAGACGTGGCGCGTGGTCTGGACGCGCCGCACGATGCGCTCCAGGTCCGCCGTGTCGCTCGCCCGGATCTTGAGGAGGTAGTCGCCCTCGCCGGCGATCCGGTGGCAGGCCTCGACCTCGGGGATCTGGGCGAAGGCGTCCGTGATGTCGTCGGCGATGCTGCCGGGCGCCTGGGTCACCCACATGAAGGCGAGCACGCCAAGGCCAACGGCCGCGGGGTCGACCTGGGCGGCGTATCCCCGGAGGATCCCCCGCGCCTCCAGCTTCTTCACCCGTTCGTGCGCCGAGGGGCCGCTCATGCCCACCTCGGCGCCGATCTCCGCGTACGAGCGCCGTCCGTCGCGCTGCAGGATGTCCATGATCCGCGCGTCCATCGGGTCGATCTTGGGGTCAACGCGCATATCAGCACCATTGCATTAGGCTATGTCGACTTGACGACCACTGTTCATTAGGCTAGTATCACTCTCGACCCGCGGGTATGCGGGCGTCAAGCACCACCTGCACCGGAGGTACGCACGATGATCATCGCGACCGTGCTCGGCCTCCTCGCGCTCTTCTCATTCGTCAGCATCCTGCTGAGCGGCGACGACGAGCTCCCCGAGGCCGATCCGCGCGACCAGCTCCCGACGTGGGCTCGGTTCGGCCTGCGCTGACCCGCGCGGCGGGCCCACCGCCGGCGTCCGGACCACGGGTACGGAACCGCCGGTCAGCATAGCCTAGCGATCGAAGGCCTCCGCCGCCGGGGGCCTTCTCGATTCTCGGACCCCCCACGCTTCGCCATGCCGTGAGCGGGCCCCCGCGGCCGGCGCGTCGCACCCGGGATCCGCGGGCTACCACGCTCCCCGCGGGAGCCGTACCGGCGCGGACGCCAGCGTCCCGGCGGGCAGGTGCGCCTCGAGGCACGAGACCCCCTCCGGCCCGACGATCGCGTCGTGCTCGGTCCCGGCCGGCAGGTCGAGGCGGTCGCCGGTCCGCAGCGCCACCCGCTCGCCGCGGCGTGGCAGGCCGAAGACGATGCTCCCCGCGGTGCAGACCAGGACCTTGTCGAAACCGTGAGCGTGTGCGGCGTAGACGTCGCCGGGCCCGTTCGCCCAGGACCCCGCCCGGAGCCCTTCCGCGGCCAGCCGGGCGGCGAGGTCGGCCGGACCCATCGGTCAACCGCCAACGCTGACGCCGATGAGGCGCCCGACCATGAAGGTGACGACGGCCGCCGCGGCGCCGATCCCCACCTGGCGCAGACCCGAGTAGACCAGGTTGCGGCCGGTCAGGAGACTGACCAGCGACCCCAGGCCGAAGAGGGCGAGAAGGCTGGTGCCGAAGGCGACGAACATCACCAGGTCGCCGCCGCCGAAGAGGTACGGGATGACCGGGATGATCGCCCCGATGCAGAAGGCGAGGAACGACCCGCCGGCGGCCGCCCACGGCGAGCTCATCCCGGCCTCGTCGAGGCCGAGCTCCTCGCGGACCAGGGTCTGCAGGGCGACCTCGGGGTCCTGGAAGATGTGCTCCGCGAAGCGACGGGCGTCCGCCTCCGGGAGCCCCTTGGAGCGGTAGATGGCGACGAGCTCCTCGAACTCCTCCTCCGGGATGGCCGCAAGCTCGGCCCGCTCGAGGGCGATCTGGCGCTCCAGCACCTCCACCTGCGAGCGAACCGAGATGAACTCCCCGGCGGCCATCGAGAAGGCGCCGGCGAGGAGCCCAGCGATCCCCGACAGGAGGATGATCGACGGCTCGGGCGTGGCGCCGGCTACGCCCATGATGAGCGACAGGTTGCTGACGAGGCCGTCGGACGCGCCGAACACGATCGCGCGGAGCGTCCCCGCGCCGCCCCGGTGCCAGTTCTCGGCCTTGGTGATCTCGGCGACGCTCGCGGCGACGCGACCGCGGCGCTCCGCGTCGACGGCCGTCGCCGCGCCCTCGGCGCCCGTCGGCCTCTCCCCGAGCCGGCGCCAGGTCTCCGCGTGGCGCCGCTCGTCGGCTGCCATCGCCGCCATCGCCACGGTCATTCCGGCGCCCGGTGCCGCCGGCGCACCCCTCGCGTAGCGCCGCTCGTCGTCACCCTCCAGGGTCCGCACGAGGTCGCCCACCGCCCGGGTGCCGAGGATGCGAGCGACCACCAGGATGAAGCGCATCCGCGGTCCGGGCCCATTGGGTCTCGGGATGGTCACCCCCGCCTCGCGGAGGCGCCGTTCCCAGACCTCGGCGTGGCGTCGCTCGTCGGCGGCGATCGTGCGGAACGCCTCGGCGCGATGGGGATCGCGTTCCATCCGGGCCAGGCTGTCGTAGAGATGGATCGCGTCACGCTCCATGCGGAGCGCGTCGGTCGTCTCCCGCAGCAGCGCGGGATCGAGCTGGCTGGTCGGGATCACCGGGCGATCGTACCCGAGTCGAGCACGCGGAGACCCGGCCGTCCGGCCCCTCGCTCCGGTGCTATCGTCGCCTGCGTGGTCGCGCCGATCCCCCCGCTCCGCTACCTTGCCGCGGCCGACGTCGTCGCCTGCATGCCGGCGCTCCCCGAACGGCTGCACCTCGCCGAGCGGACGCTCCTCGGGCTGATCGAGGGCGCCGAGCTGCCGGCGAAGATCGCCGTCCACCCGCGGCCTGCGGGCTCGTTCGCCCACGCGATGCCCGCCTACCTCCCGGGCGGGGCCCCCGACGGCAGCGCCGATCTCGCCGGCCTGAAGTGGATCGCCGGCTTCCCCGACAACGCCGCCGCGGGGTTGCCGGCCCTGCACGCGCTCGTCGTTGTCAACGACCCCCGCACCGGCGTCCCGATCGCGATCCTCGACGGCGGGCCGATCACCGCGGAGCGGACGGCCGCGGTCTCCGGGACGGCGATCGCTCGCTGGGCGCCGCGAACGCAGGGGCGCGCGGCGCGGGCCGCGATCGTGGGGGCCGGCGTCCAGGGCCGCGCCCACCTGCCGGTGCTCGGCTACCTGCTGCCCGGCGTCGAGGTCGCCATCCACGATCGGGACGGCGCCCGGGCCGAATCCCTCGCCGCGGCCGCATCCGGCATCCCGGGGATCGCCGCCGCGCGAGCAGTCGCGGACCCGCGCCGGGCGGTCGGGGACGCCGACGTCACCGTCACCTGCGTCTCGTTCGGGCCGGTCCGCCAGGTGATGACCCGGGACTGGTTCGCCCCGGACGCGCTGATCGTCGCCGTCGACTACGCCACCTCGGTCGCCGCGGAGGTCGCCCGGGACGCCGCCCTCTTCCTCGTGGACGAGGAGGGCCAGTTCCGGGCCAACCGCGACGCTGGCCTCTTCGACGGCTACCCCGACCCGATGGCCGTCCTGGGCTCCGCGATCCACGACGCGAGGCCTCGCCCATCGGCCGGCCGCGTGGTCGTGACCCACCTCGGGGTGGGCCTGGCCGATCTCGTCTTCGCCGAGGCGATCCTCGCCGCCGCGGCGGAGCGCGGCCTGGGGCTCATCCTCCCCCGCTGAGCCGGCGCGCCGACCTCGCCGTTCGGGCACACTGCGCGGGACCGGCCTGTCGGCCGCCGGCGAGGAGGAGAGGGATCCCGTGCGCATCGTCCGCCGCCTGCTGGCGGTCCTGCTGGTCCTGGTTCTCGTCGTCGCCGTGGTGGGCGTGGCCGCCGTCGGTGGCCTCCTGGCCTGGGTGAACGGGAGAGCGCAGCCGCAGGTGAGCGGGACGGTCGGGGTTCCCGGTCTCGCGGCGCCCGTCGAGGTGATCCGCGACGAGACGGGGATCGCCCACATCTACGCGGACACGCCCGACGACCTCTTCTTCGCCCAGGGGTTCGTCCACGCCTCGGAGCGGATGTGGCAGATGGAGGTCTTCCGCCACATCGGCGCCGGCCGCGTGAGCGAGCTCTTCGGGAAGTCGGGGCTCGATACCGACCGCTTCATCCGGACGCTCGGCTGGCGCCAGGCGGCGGAGCGCGACCTGGCGGCCCTCGACGTGACGACGGTCCACGCCCTGGAGCGCTACGCGGCGGGCGTCAACGCCTGGATCGGGCAGACCCGTCGCCAGCGCGGGCTGGCCTTCGTGGTGGCGGGCCTCCAGTCCGGCAAGAGCAGCGGCCTCGACGGCTACGACCCCGAGCCATGGACCCCGCTCGACACGGTCGCCTTCGGCAAGCTCCAGGCCTGGTCGCTTGGCGGCAACTACGACGCCGAGCTCTTCCGCCTCCTCGCCGATGCCCGCCTGGGCGACCCGGCGTTGACGGACCTCCTCGTCCCGGCCTACCCCGCCGGCGCGCCGACGATCACGACAACGAAGGATCTCGTCGGAACCGGCGCGACGGCGACCGGCGCGGCGACGGTCCCGGCGACGGCTCCGGGCGTGGGAGCCGCCGTGGGCGACGATCGGCTCGCCGCAGGCTTGGGCCGCCTGGCGGCCATCGGCGACGCGATCGGCGCGCTCGCCGGGTTCGACACCGGGGCGTCCGCCATCGGCCACCCGGGCGTCGGCTCGAACAACTGGGTCGTTGGCCCCGCGAAGAGCGTCACCGGGAAGGCGCTCCTCGCGAACGACCCCCACCTCGGCGTCCAGATGCCGAGCATCTGGTACATGAACGCCCTCCATTGCCGAGTTGTCACGGCGGCGTGCCCGTACGACGTGGCCGGAGTCTCGTTCCCCTCCGCCCCCGGCGTCATCCTGGGCCACAACGCCCGGATCGCCTGGGGCGCCACGAACACCGGCCCGGACGTCCAGGACCTCTTCGTCGAGACCCCGGACCCGGCCAACGCCGCCAACTACCTCTACAAGGGCGCCTCGGTGCCCTTCACGACCCGCCAGGAGACGATCGCCGTCGCCGGCGGCGACGCGGTGACCATCACCGTGCGCGAGACGGTGCACGGCCCCGTCCTCAACGATGTCGTGGACGACCTCGCGGACGCGAAGGCGCTGTACGCCTTCCGCTGGACCGCGCTGGCCGAGGTGGACGGCGCCCTCGGCGCCTTCCTCAGGGTGAACGTGGCCACGTCCTTCGCGGAGTTCCGCGACGCCTTCCGCGACTACGTGGCACCGGCCCAGAACTTCGTCTATGCCGACATCGACGGGAACATCGGGCTGCAGATCCCCGGCCGGGTTCCGCTCCGGCCGAGCGGTGACGACGGCCGGCGGCCGGTGGACGGCACGACCGGCGCCCACGACTGGACCGGCTACGTCCCGTACGAGGAGCTCCCGGCGCTCCACAACCCGCCGGCCGGGCTGATCGTCACGGCCAACAACAACCCCGTCGACGCCGCCTACCCGTACCACCTCGGGAACGACTGGGACGCGGGCTGGCGCGCAACACGGATCCGGCAGTTGCTGGATGCCGCCGCCGCGGACGGAGGCGTGACCCAGGCCGACCTGACCCGGATCCAGCTCGACACGCGCCTGGGGCGGGCCGACGACCTCGTCCCGGCTCTCCTCGCCGCCGACCCGACGACCGCCGACGGCCTCGAGGTCCAGCGCCTCATCGGCGGCTGGAACGGCGACTGCGACCTCGACAGCCGCGGCTGCTCGGCCTACGAAGTGACCGAGTGGCGGCTCCTCCGGGCCCTCTTCGACCCGTGGCTCGGGACGCTGGCCCCGGGGTACGTGGGCACCGATGCGTCGCGCCTGGCGCTCCGGGCAGCCGTGGCGGACGCCGCCGGCTCGCCGTTCTGGGATGACCCCGCCACGCCGGCCGTGGAGACACGCGACCTCCGCCTCACCGCCGGCCTCGACGACGCCGGCGCGGAGCTGCGCGGCGCCCTGGGCGACCCGTCGCGGTGGGCCTGGGCGCGGGTCCACACGACGACCTTCCGCGAGCAGACCCTGGGCAAGAGCGGCATCGGAATCCTCGAGGGGCTGTTCAACGCCGGCCCCTACGGCGTGCCCGGCTCGGACGACGCCGTGAACAAGGGCAACACCGCCCTGAGCTCCTGGTATCCCGACCCGGAACAGCGGGGGGCGACGCCGGGCACCCTGTTCGACGCCTTCACGATGACGTCGCACCCGTCCTACCGGCTGACGATCGAGATGGCGCCCGAGCGGTTGGACGCGGCGCGGATCGTCATCAGCACCGGCCAGGGCGGCAACCCGGGCGGGCGTCACTCCAGCGACCTCGTGGACGACTGGATCGCGGGCCGCACCGTCCCCCTCCCCTTCTCCCGGGAGGCGGTGGAGGCCCGGGCGTCCACGCGCCTCGTCCTGGAGCCGTGAGCGCGGCCGGCGCCTGGCGCCCCGTTCGGCCCTACGTGGGCGGGATCAGGCCGGCCAGTCGACCAGGATGCGGCCGTCCTCGATCGTCACGGGGTAGACGGCCAGCGGCTCGTCGGCCGGCGGGTCCAGCGCCTCGCCGGAGGCGAGATCGAAACGGGACAGGTGGAGCGCACAGGTCAGGCTCCCCGCGGTGATGAAGCCGCGGTCCAGCTCGAAGTACTCGTGGCTGCAGATCCCCTGGACGGCGCGGACGGCCCCGGCGATGTTGACGAGCAGGAGCGGCTCCGTGCCGTCCACCCAGGCCATCCGCATCGTCCCCTCGGCGAGGTCCGCGAGGAGGCCGCAGTCGATCCGCCGGCTCACGCGGTCAGGCGGCGGGGGAGGCCGCATCGCCAAGCGAATCGGCCCACTTCGCCTCGAGGAGCTCCCACAGGCGCTCCTGCTCGGCCTCGAGCGGGACCCGGGCGACCACCGGCTCGAGGAAGCCCAGGGTGATGAACTTGCGAGCCTCGTCGGGGGTGATGCCGCGGCTCTCCAGGTAGAAGAGCTGGGTCGGGTCGATCGGGCCGACCGACGAGGCGTGGGCGGCCCGCCGGCAGTCCGGCTGGTCGATCTCCAGGCTCGGGATCGTGACCGTCCGGCTCTGCTTGTCGAGGAGCATCCCGAACTCGCCGAGGAAGCTGTCGGTCCCGCGGGCCGTCTTCTCGATCGAGATGAGGCCCTTGATGTAGGCCCGCGCGCCGTGCTGGAGGACCGCCTTGCTCAGGAGGTTCCCGGTCGTGTCCCGCCCGACGTGGCGGGTGTAGGCGGTCAGGTCGAAGAGCTGATCCCGGCCGCCGAAGACGATCTCGACCTGCTCCACCTCGGCCCCGTCGCCCTCGAGGCGGTTGTCGATGCGCGAGCGGACCACGCGGCCGCCGAGCTGGGCGATCGCGAATCGCAGGGTTGCCCCGGCCCCGATCCGGGCGGTCCGCTGCTGGAGCGCCGTGGTCCCGCAGGGGAGATCCTGGATCGAGGCGAAGCGCAGGACCGCCCGCGCGCCGAGGTCGATCTCGGTCGTGCCGCCGAAGAGCGCCTGCGGCACGGGCTCGCCGGCGGCGCACCCGATGGCCGGCCCGGCCGCCACGAGCTCCTCCACGAGCGCCGCCTCGGCGCCCTCGTCGACCCGGATCACGGTCCGGGTCAGGAGCGCGCGGTCCGGCGTGCCGGCGGCCCATCGCAGCACGATCGGGTGCTCCAGGCGGACGCCGGCGGGCACGTGGAGGTGGATCCCCTGGCTCCAGAAGCCGCGCGAGAGCCAGGCCAGCTTCTCGTCGGCCGGAAGGGCAGTCCCGGTGAGCGCGTCGCGGATCCCGGACGCGTCGCGCGCCAGGGCCGTGCCGAGGGTCTCCAGGGCCACCCCGCGCTCGGCGAGGCCCGGCGCAAGGGCGAGGCGGACGACGGCGTCCTCGCGGAGCTCGATGATCCCGTCCGCCCCGTCCGGGATCTCCCCGGGGATCGCGGGGGCGGCCGCGGCTCGCACGTAGGGGCGCGCCCCGAAGAGGTCGGCGGCGCGGAAGTCCACGTACGTCTTGTAGAGCTCGCTCGTCTCGACCGGGAGGTGCGCGTATTTCTCGGCGGCCGCGCGGCGGTCCTCGCGCAGCCAGGCGGGCTCGTCGCGCTCGGCGCCGAGCGTCTCGGCCAGGGCGGCGTCGGCGAAGGCGAAGGGGAGATCGGCCGGGGCGCGGCGGGCGCGGGGCACGGCGGCGATGGCCGGGGCCGGCGATCCGCCGGCCGGGGGCGGCGATCCGGCTGCAGCCTCCGTGGAGGCCGTCATCCGAGCGACCCCTCCATCTCCATCTTCACCAGCCGGTTGAACTCGATGGCGTACTCCATCGGGAGCTCCTTCGTGAAGACCTCCAGGAAGCCCTGCACGATGAGGTTCGTGGCCTCGTTCTCGGTCAGCCCGCGGCTCATCAGGTAGAAGATCTGGTCGGCCGACACTTTGCCCACGGTGGCCTCGTGGGTCATCGTGGTGTCGTCCTCCTGGATGTCGATGTAAGGGTAGGTGTCGGAGCGGCTCTCCTCGTCGAGGAGGAGCGCGTCGCAGCGAACGCTGGCGACCACGCCGGTCGCCCCGGGCGCAACCTTGAGGGTGCCCCGGTAGGTCCCCCGCCCGCCGTCCTTGCTCACGGACTTCGAGACGATCCGGCTCCGCGTGTTCGGGGCCAGGTGGACGGCCTTGGCGCCGGTGTCCTGGTGCTGGCCGTGGCCGGCGAAGGCGACGCTGATGACCTCGGCCGTGGCTCCCTCACCGCGCAGGTAGATCGCCGGGTACTTCACCGTTGCCCGGGAGTTGTGCACGAAGACCCCGTTGGCGATGAAGTTGGCCGTCCCTTCAACCTCGATGTCGTAGGTGACATGCTGCCCGGCCGGCTCGATCGTCAGGATCGGCACGAAGTGCACGGGACTGTCGAGCGGCTCGTCACCGAAGTAGAGGTAGCTCGCCGTGTAGCTCTTCTCGCGCGTGCCGAGCGGCAGCTTCTGGCGCCGCGTCCAGGTCGAGATCTTGGTCGCGTTCATCCCCGCGGAGATCGCGAGCGCGCGAACCTGCTCAAGGAGCACCCAGCTGGTACTCGTGATCGAGAGGTTGCGGTGTCCTTCGCGGATGTGCCCGTCGGCCGCGATGTAGCCCTCGATGAATGCCCGCTTCTGGGCGCGCGGGATGCGGTAGATCCATCCCGGCACCCGCTTGCTGGTCGCATCACCGGAGAAGCCGGCTGCCCGCAGCCAATCGACCAGCGGTGCCGAGTTGACCCGCAGCTGCACGCCGCGCGCCCGACGAGCCTCGACCCCGAAGATGGCCCGCAGTCGTTCGCGGAGCGGCGCGCACGAGGGATCGGTGTCGGGTACCGCAAACGTGACCCGGTTCTCCCCGTCCAGAAAGCCGTCGCCGATGTAGAAGCCCAGGAGCCAGAGCAGGTCATCGGTGCTATCGACGGGCGCGACGAATGGGTTACGCGAATGCTTCCGTCGCTCGAGCGCGTCGAACCGGTGCGGCCGGCCGTGGTCGGGCACCTGGCCGACAATGGCCAGCTCGTCGCCGGCGACGATCGAGGCGACCGACATCCAGGCGAGCTGGCGCGTGCGCCCGACCTTCCGCGCGACGAGGAAGGGGTGGTTGGCCGTGGCCCGCACCTCCCGGTGGTTGCGCAGCACCACGTTGTAGACCTGCTCCGGCGGGTTCTCGCGCTTGCCGATGACGCGGCTACGGCCCACTTCGAACTCGGGGGTGAGGCTGTACACCATGTCGCCCGGCTCGATCTCGGCGATCGGGACGATGTCGTTGTTCTTGTAGACGAGCGAATCGCCGGTCAGGCAGCCGGTATTCGCGTCGACCCACTCCACCGTGGAGCGCGCGTGGGCGTGAGCCCGCTTCGTCACCAGGTTGAAGACGTCGCGGCTCCAGTTCTGGATGGTCGTATAGCGGATCTGGGCGCCCGGCAGGGCGATGACCTCGACGACCGCCGCGTGGAGCGCGTCGGTGGTGTAGATCGGAGCACTACAACCCTCGATGTAGTGCACCTTCGAGCCCTCGTCCGCGATGATAAGGGTGCGCTCGAACTGGCCAGTGTTCTCACCGTTGATCCGGAAGTAGGCCTGCAGCGGGAGCGGGACCTCCACCCCCTTCGGGACGTAGACGAACGAGCCGCCCGACCAGACCGCGCTGTTCAGCGCGGCGAACTTGTTGTCCTCCGGGGGGACGACCGTCGCGAAGTACTTCCTCACGAGGTCCGGGTGCTCGCGAAGCCCCTGGTCCATCCCCATGAAGACGACGCCGATCTTGGTCAGCTCCTCGCGCACGGAGTGGTAGACGACCTCGGAGTCGTACTGGGCGCCGACCCCGGCGAGAAACTTGCGCTCGGCCTCGGGGATGCCCAGCTTCTCGAACGTCTGCTTGATCTGCTCCGGGACGTCGTCCCAGGACTTCTCCTCGCGCTCGGACGGCTTCCGGTAGTAGACGATCTTGGCGAAGTCGATTCCCCGGACGCTCTCCGGGACCCAGGTTGGCATCGACCGCTTGAGGAAGTGGTCGTAGGCGCGGAGGCGGAACTGGAGCATCCACTCCGGCTCGTCCTTGATCGCGCTGATCTCCTCGACGGTGGCCCGCGTCAGCCCGGCCCTCGTCTCCGCGAGGTATGTGACCTCGTCGTGGAACCCGAGCTTATACTCCTGGGAGACGATCTCCCCGCGGGAGGCGGTCATCGCGGCTCCTCTGGCGGGACGGCTGCCGCGGCGGGAAGACCCGCGCCGCGATCGGGGCGGTGGAGCGGAGTTCGGCCGGTGGGACGCTGCCGGATGGGGAACGCCCGGGACGGAGCCCTGGTGAGGACGCCCGGACCCGGCCGAATTCCGAGTTGAATTGTCGGATATCTCGGTCACGGCGTCAACCGTCGGCACCGAGCAGTGTGGACGGCCGCCGCGACGACCGGGGCGCAGGTGGGGCCGGCACCAGCCGCGCACCGCTTCTGCCCGAACGACCCCTTCCCGCCGCGGGATCGGCGCGCTAGACTCGCGCCCGTTACGGTCGGGGGGCTTCCGGCCGCGGGCGGAGGGGTGATGGCGGGTCTCGGAACGCTGGGTGGAGGAGGCCTGTTCGCGGGCAAGAGCCTCGCCGTGCTCGGCGCGGGACTGCTCGCCGGGGCCGTCGGTGGCGGCGCGCTCGTCGTGTCGGACGCCGTCCAATTCGGCGGCACCCAGGGCGGGACCACGGGCGGCGGCCCCGGCCTCGCGATCGTCCCCTGTCCCGGCCAGGGACCCGCGGTCGGATCGATCCCGCGCGACCAGGAGGTCCTGGTCACCGGGCGCTCCGCCGACGGCGGCTGGCTC